>ERZ1370068.3241-contig-2358_pt1 | contig 105852 bp, 129 predicted proteins | sample MGYA00561227_ERZ1370068 | MGnify/ENA primary metagenome ERZ1370068 (study PRJEB38410, sample SAMEA6850437) | metagenome | study: Metagenomic assessment of the ecological functions of the soil: analysis of the soil microbiota associated with the...
GCCGCATCGACGACAAGGAGATCCGCCTGCGCGAGCCCGTGCTGGAGCCGGACGCGTTGATCATCCAGGACACGACACTCTCTGCACCAGGTCGATCTGTTCACCGGCCTGCGCGTAGCGAGGGTACATCCTGCTCAACTCGACCCGAAGGCTTCGATGAACAGGGGCTCGGCGGATTCGCGCGCGGCGTCCAGCACTATCGGCTGTGCACGCTACCAGCCACCGAGCTCGCGCTGAAGCACGTCGGCCGCGCGGTGCCGAATGCGGCGCTCCTGGGTGCGTTCGCCGCCATCAGCGGCGTGATCACGCTGGCATCGGTCGCTGGCCGCGATCCGCCAAAAATTTCCCGCTGCGCTCGCCGAGAAGAATGTCGCCGCCGCCACAGAGGCGTTCGACATTGCGAGCAAAGCGAAGGAGACGATCGATGCTTAAGCAAACGGAAGGTTCGCGCGCGGTCGCCGAGGCCATCGCACTGTGCCGGCCGCAGGTCATCTGCGCCTACCCGATCACCCCGCAGACACACATCGTCGAGGGCCTCGGCGAGATGGTCAAGACCGGCGAGCTCGCCAACTGCGAGTTCATCAACGTCGAATCCGAGTTCGCGGCGATGTCGGTGGCGATTGGCGCCTCGGCAGCGGGGGTGCGCACCTACACCGCCACCAGCAGTCAGGGACTGCTGTTCATGGCGGAGGCCGTGTACAACGCCGCGGGACTCGGACTGCCGATCGTGATGACGATCGGCAACCGCGCGATTGGCGCGCCGATCAACATCTGGAACGACCATTCCGACAGCATGTCGATGCGCGACGCCGGCTGGATCCAGCTGTATGCGGAGACCAATCAGGAAGCGCTGGACTTGCACATCCAGGCGTTCCGCCTCGCCGAGGAGCTGTCGTGCCCGGTCATGGTGTGCATGGACGGCTTCATCCTGACTCACGCGTATGAACGCGTCGACATGCCGACGCAGGAGCAAGTCGATGCATTCCTTCCGCCGCTACCAGCCTCGACAGATTCTCGATCCGGCCGATCCGGTGAGCATCGGCGCCCTGGTCGGGCCGGAGGCATTCACCGAAGTGCGCTACCTGTCGCATCACAAACAGTTGCGCGCGCTGGGATTGATTCCGCAGCTCGCCGCGGCATTCAAGAAGGAATTCGGCCGCGACTCGGGCGGACTCATCCGCTGCTACCGCACCGGCGGATGCGGAGACAATCGTCGTTGCGCTCGGCTCGCTGAACGGTACCGTGCAGGAAGTCGTCGACGAGATGCGTGCGCGAGGCTCGCTGATCGGCTCGGTCTCGATCTGCTCGTTTCCGTCCGTTTCCTCTCGCCGCGCTGCGCGAGGCGTTGCAGCACGCGAAGCGCGTCGTCGTGCTGGAAAAATGCCTGGCGGTAGGCCTGGGCGGCATCGTCTCCGATGGAGTGCGCAAGTCCCTGTCGGGGATCGTGCTCAACGGCTACACCGTCATCGCGGGCCTTGGCGGGCGCGCAATTACCCGCGCTTCGCTGACGCAGCTGTTCGAGGATGCCGAACGCGACGAGCTCGAGCAGGTGACCTTTCTCGACTTGAACGCCGACGTGGTCAACTACGAGCTGGAACGCGAGAGCAAATCGCGGCGCACCGGCCCCACCGCCGAAGCCATCCTGCGCCGGATCGGAACAGTCGCATCGCGCATCGGCTGAATCCGGGAGAAGCGTCGTGGCAGAGACGACTTGATCAAGTTCTATCAGACCGGCACATTCACCGTCGGCAACCGTCTTCTCGCGGAGGACCAGCGCTCGGTGCAGGCGGATATGCACCGAACGAATTCGCTCAATTCCGGCCATCGCGCCTGCCAGGGCTGCGGCGAAGCGCCTGGGCGCGCGGTACGCCATCGATGCGGCGATGGAGGCGACCGGCAACCAGCTGATCGCGGTCAACGCGACCGGTTGCCTGGAAGTTTTCTCGACGCCCTATCCGGAGACGTCGTGGCAGATTCCGTGGATTCACTCGCTGTTCGGCAACGCGGCCGCGGTCGCATCCGGGCGTCGCCGCGGCGCAGCGGGTGCTGGGCCGCAGCGACGTGCGCGTCATCGCGCAGGGCGGCGACGGCGGCACGACCGACATCGGATTCGGCTGCCTGTCGGGCATGTTCGAACGCAACGACGACGTGCTCTACATCTGCTACGACAACGAGGCGTACATGAACACCGGCGTGCAGCGCTCGAGCGCGACGCCGCCGGCGGCGCGTACCGCCACGACTGCCGGCGGTGGGCCCTGCTCCGGGCAACGTCTTCGGCACCGGCAAGAACGTGCCGCTGATCGCGATGGCGCACCGCATTCCCTACGTCGCGACGGCGAGCGTGTCCAATTTGCGCGACCTCGAGCGCAAGGTCGACTTACGCGATGGGGATTCGCGGCGCGCGCTATATCCATATCCACGTGCCGTGCCCGCTCGGCTGGGGCTCGGCGTCGGAAGACACGATCAAGAGTCGCGCGGCTGGCGGTCGAGACCGGCCTCTTCCCGCTGTTCGAGGCGCAGGACGGCGAAATCACGGCGCGTACGCCGATCCGGCACAAGGTTCCCGGTGACCGAATACCTCAAGCTGCAGAAACGCTATCGCCCATCTTTTCGGCAATCCGCCGGACCTCGCACGCATTGCGCTGATTCAGGTGATGGCCGACCGCAACATCGCCGAGTTCGGCTTGCTGCACTAGGAGACTGTCGATGGACAAGCCGTTCGCGATTACCCTCGATGTCGGCTCGAGCCTCGCCAACAAGACCGGCGCGTGGCGCACCAACCGGCCCTCTGTACGTGGATCGCCTGCCGCCGTGCAACCACGCTTGCCCGGCCGGCGAAAACATCCAGGGCTGGCTGTATCACGCCGAGTCCGGCGACTACGAAGCAGCGTGGCGAGCGCTGACCGAGGACAATCCGCTGCCGCGCGATCATGGGGCGCGTCTGCTATCACCCTTGCGAAGACCGCGTGCAACCGCGGCAAGGTCGACGAGGCGGTGGGCATCAACTCGGTCGAGCGCTTTCTCGGCGACGAAGCGTTGAAGCGTGGCTGGAAGTTTGCGTCCACCCAAAGCCGAGAGCGGCAAGCGCGTGCTCATCGTCGGCGCCGGACCATCGGGCTTGTCCGCGGCCTATCACCTGCGGCGGCTTCGGTCACGGCGTCAGGATCGTCGAGGCAGGTCCGCTCGCCGGCGGGATGATGCGCTTCGGCATTCCCGAAATATCGGCTGCCGCGTGACGTGCTCGATGCCGAGGTCGCGGCGCATCCTCGACCTGGGCGTCGAGCTGGAGCTCAACTTGCAAGGTCTCGAACATCCTCGAGACGATGAAGGCGGGCCGCTTCGACGCAGCGTTCCTCGCGGTCGGCGCGCACATCGCCAAGCGTGCCTACATTCCCGCGGGCGAAGCCGCACACATGCTCGACGCGGTGTCGGTGCTGCGCGGCATGGAAGGTGAGGAAAAGCCGATGCTGGGCCGTCGCGTGGTGGTGTACGGCGGCGGCAACACCGCGCTCGACGTCGCGCGCACGGCCAAGCGGCTGGGCGCGACCGAAGCGATCATCGTCTACCGGCGCACCCGCGAAAAGATGCCCGCGCACGACTTCGAGGTCGAGGAGGCGCTGCAGGAAGGCGTCTTGATCAAGTGGCTGTCGACGATCAAGAACATGGCCGACGAGGGCACGCTCACCGTCGAAAAGATGGCGCTCGACGCCAAGGGCTTCCCGCAGCCGACCGGCGAGTTCGAGACGCTCGAAGCCGACTCGCTGGTGCTGGCGCTCGGTCAGGACGTCGGATCTGTCGCTGCTCGACGGCGTGCCGGGACTCGCGATCAAGGACGGCACGGTGCAGGTCGCGCCGCAACATGATGACCGGCTATCGCGGGAATCTTCGCCGGCGGCGACATGGTCCCGTCGGAGCGCACGGTGACGGTCGGCGATCGGCCATGGCAAGAAGGCTGCGCGCCACATCGATGCGTGGCTCTCCGGCACGGTCTACGCGCCGCGCGCCGAAGCACGAGCTGGCGACGTTCGACAAGCTGAACCCCTGGTATTACAGCGATGCGCCGAAGACCGTGCGTCCGATGCTCGAGCTCGCGCGCCGGACTTCGACCTTCGACGAGGTCGTCAGCGGGCTCGACGAAGACAACGCGCTGTTCGAAGCGCGCCGCTGCCTGTCCTGCGGCAACTGTTTCGAGTGCGACAACTGTTACGGGGTGTGCCCCGACAACGCGGTGATCAAGCTGGGGCCGGGCAAGCGGTTCGAGTTCAATTTCGACTACTGCAAGGGCTGCGGCATCTGCGTGTCCGAATGTCCGTGCGGCGCGATCAAGATGGTTCCCGAGACAACCTGAAAACCGGCGCGCGATCTGCGGGCCCGACGGCCGCGCAGCGAGCGAAGCGACGAGGAAAACGAGCGATGTTGCAGAAAAGGTCATGACGATGCAATGGCGAACGCGCCTTCCGCGCTGCCGAAAGGCATTGCGCTCTTGCAGGATCCGGCGCTCAACAAGGGAACCGCGTTCACCGAAGCCGAGCGCGATACCTTGCACCTGCGCGGCCTGTTGCCGCCGCACGTCTCTTCGCAGGAACAGCAGTTGGGGCGCGTGCTCGAGAATTTCCGCCGCAAGTCGAGCGATCTCGAGAAGTACATCAATCTGAGAGCGCTGCACGACCGCAACGAGGCGCTTTTCTTCCGCCTGCTGATGGATCATCCGGATGAAATGATGCCCATCGTCTATACGCCGACGGTCGGGCTGGCGTGCCAGCGGTACACGCACATCTTTCAGCGTCCGCACGGCATTTTCGTCAGTGCGGCCGACCGCGGTCGCGTCGCGGAGGTGCTCGCCAACTGGCCGCGACGCGACGTGTCGATCATCGTCGTCAGCGACGGCGAGCGCATCCTGGGCCTCGGGGACCTGGGCGCAAACGGCATGGGCATTCCGGTCGGCAAGCTCTCGCTCTATACCGCATGCGCGGGCGTGTCTCCGAACGCCTGCCTGCCGGTGCTTCTCGACGTCGGCACCAACAACTCCGAGCTGCTCGACGATCCGCTCTATATCGGTCTGCATCAGCCGCGCGTGCGCGGCGAGGAATACGACGCGCTGGTCGAAGAGTTCGTGGTCGCTGCCAGCAAGCTCTTCCCCGGTGTAGTGATTCAGTTCGAAGACTTTGCGACCCACAATGCGTTCCGGTTGCTGCAGAAGTATCGCGATCGGATCCCGACGTTCAACGACGACATTCAGGGGACCGCGGCGGTCGTGCTGGCGGGAATGCTGTCCGCGCTGCGGATCACCGGCGGCGCGCTCGGCGAGCAGACGTTGCTGTTCCAGGGCGCGGGCGAAGCGGCGACGGGCATCGCCGATCTGGTGGTCGAAGCGATGGTCGCGAAAGGCATGGACGAGGCGCAGGCGCGGCGGCGATGCTGGCTTTTCGACTCGCGCGGTCTGGTCGTCAAGCAACGCGCCGATCTCGCTGCGCACAAGCAACCCTACGCGCACGATCATGCGCCGGTAGGCAGCCTGCTCGACGCGGTGAAGGCGTTGCGCCCGACCGCCATCATCGGCGTCGCAGCAGTAGGCGGCGCCTTTACGGAAGACGTCGTGCGCACGATGGCCTCGCTCAACAAGCGGCCGATCGTGTTTGCGCTCTCGAATCCGACGTCCAAGGCGGAATGCACGGCCACGCAGGCGTATCGCTGGTCGGACGGGCGCGCGCTGTTCGCCTGCGGCTCGCCATTCGACCCGGTGACGCTGGATGGCCGAAGCTACGTGCCGCGGCAGGGCAACAATTCGTACATTTTCCCGGCGTCGGCCTGGGCGTCATCGTCTCCGGCGCGAGCCGCGTGACGGATGAAATGTTCATGGCGGCGGCGCATACGCTCGCCGAGCAGGTCACGGAAGACGACCTGCAGCAGGGAAGCCTCTATCCGCCGCTCAAGAACATCCGCGACGTCTCGGCGCACATCGCGGCCGCAGTCGCCGCCGTCGCCTACCGCCGAGGGCTGGCGCGCGGGCCAGAGCCCGCCGACCTGCTGGCATTCGTGAAGTCGCAGATGTACGAACCTCGCTACGCCACGTACGTGGCGGGCTGACGACAACCGATGGCCACGGAACCCGGACGGGAAAATGCGCAAGAAAGGTGAGGCACGATGAGGGAGACTGTTCTGGCAATGCTCCGCCACCATCCGTTCGTGGCGGAGTTCGAGCCCAGGCACGTCGAAAAGCTGGCGACGCTGGCGAAGGAGATACGCTTCGACCGGGATCAGATTCTCTTCCGCGAGGGCGACGAGTGCTCGGAGTTCTACCTGATCGTGACCGGACTCGTGGCGCTCGAGATCGCCGCGCCGGGGCACACGTTTCGCGTGCAGACGCTGTTCGCCGGCGACGAGCTGGGCTGGTCCGCACTGTTGATGGGCAGAGGCAAGCACTTCCAGGCGCGGACGCTGGAGCGCGTCGATGCGCTGGCGTTCGAAGGGACGGAGCTCCTGGCCGCGTGCAGGGATGACCCGCTCTTCGGCTTCACTCTGATGCAACGCCTGCTCGGAGTCGTGGCCGAGCGATTGCAGGCGACGCGACTGCAGCTGCTGGACATGTACTCTCCGGTGGCGGCACGGGCGGGAGCGTGACCGGCCCGTCATTTTGCTCGGAACGGAGGCTGAGATGAAACGCCGTTGGATTGCACTGCTCTGTCGGCGTGTCCGTTGCCGGCGGCGCCCACGCCGCGCTGGACAACGCCGCTGCGGAAGCCATGATGAAGAAGGACGGCTGCGCCGCGTGTCACGAAATCGACAAGAAAGTCATCGGCCCCGCATTCCAAGGACGTTGCCGCCAAGTACAAAGGCGACAAGGACGCGGCAGCCAGGCTCAGGGACAAGGTCAAGAAGGGCGGCACGCACGTCTGGGGCGAGGCCGCCATGCCGCCGAACGTCCTTGCCTCCGACGCCGACATCAAGGATCTCGGTGGACTGGATCCTGACCCTGCAGAAGTAGACGCGCCGCCGCCAACGCTTTCGTGAACCCGATCGCGATCACGCTGTTGCTCGCGGTCGCGCTCGCGGGATTCGGCGCGCTCGCGTGGCGCAAGCTCGCTATCGTCGTGAAGCTGGCGCCGGAGGCGCGCTGGGACCATCCGCTGGCGCGCCTTCATGCCGTGCTGGTCAACGGCTTCCTGCAGTCGCGCATGGTCGCGCGCGAATGGAAGCCGGGCGTGATGCACGCGGTGATCTTCCTCGGGTTCATGACGCTGCTCGTGCGCAAAGTGCAGCTTCTCGCGATCGGTTACGACGAGACCTTCGTCTATCCCGGGCTGGCGGGCGGGATGTTCGCGAGCTTCAAGGATTTCGTCGAGATTGCGGTGCTTTGCGCGGTCGGCTACGCGCTCTGGAGGCGGCTCGTGCGGAAGCCCGCCCGGCTCGAGCGCAATCGCGAGGCGCTGGTGATCCTGTCGCTGATCGCGGCGATCATGGTCACCGATTTCCTGTTCGACGGCTTCCGCTTCGCGCTTCGAGGCGCCGGCCGATCCGGGATCGCGCACGAGCGATCGTTCGCCTTCGCCGGCGACGCGATCGCGCGGATGTTTTCGGGCTGTCGCCGGACCAGCTCGCCGCCGGATACCAGTGCTCGTACTGGATGCAGATGCTGACGGTGCTCGAGCTTCCTCGTGATCCTGCCGGTCGGCGAGCATTTCCACATCGTCACCGCGCTGCCCGCGCTCTTCTTCCGGCGCGGCGGGCCCGCCAACCGCGTGCCGGGCGTGGACCTGGAAGCGATCATGAGCGGGAGCGACGCGGGCGAGATGAAGATCGGGCGTGCGCACCGCGCGCGATCTGACCTGGAAGGATGGGCTCGATGCGTTCACGTGCACCGAATGCGGGCGGTGCAAGGACGCGTGCCCGACCTTTCTGACCGGCAAGCCGCTGTCGCTGAAATGGGTCTACGACAGCCTCAAGCAGCATCTGCTGGCGCAGCGCGATGCGATCGTCGCCGGCGACGACGCGGCGCTGCCGGCGCTGGTCGGCGAAGTCATCGCGCCGGAGACGCTCTGGGCGTGCACGACGTGCGGCTATTGCGAGGCGGCGTGTCCGATCGAGCTCGAGCACCTGCCGCGCTTCTACCGCATGCGCCAGCATCAGGTGCTGATGGAAGGCGCCTTTCCGCACGAGCTCAAGGCGGTGTTCGACGCCTACGAGGTGCAGAGCAATCCGTGGGGGCTGCCGGCCGATACGCGCGGGAACTGGGCGAACGGGCTCGGCGTCCCCGTCGTGCAAACGCCCGAGGACGTGCAGGCCCTCGACTACCTGTTCTACGTCGGCTCGGCGGAGTCGTTCGATCCGCGCGCGCAGAAGATCGCGGTCGCGTTCGTCAAGATCCTCAAGCACGCCGGCGTACGGTTCGGGATTCTCGGCGCGCGCGAGACGTCGACCGGCGAATGCGTGCGCCGCGCCGGCAACGAGATGCTGTTCCAGCAGCTCGCGCGGGCGCTGGTCGAGACCTTGAACGGGCTTGGGCGTGACGCGCATCGTGACCTGCGATCCGCACGCCTTCAATACGCTGAAGAACGAGTATCCCGAGTTCGGCGGGCACTACGAAGTCGTGCATCACACGCAGCTCATCGCGCAGCCTCATCGCCGAGGGCCGCGTCCGCGTCGACCGGGCCTTCGAGCGCGTCATCTATCACGAGCCGTGCTACCTCGCCCGGCACAACGGCGAATACGAGGCGCCGCGCGCCATCATCGCGCAGCTGACGCGCGACGCGCCGCTCGAGTTCGAGCTCCGCCGCGAAAAGGCGATGTGCTGCGGCGCCGGCGGCGCGAGAATGTGGATGGAAGAGAAGCATCGGCCGCCGCATCAACGTCGTGCGCGTCGAGCAGGCGCTGCCGCAGGCAGCCGCGGGTGATCGCCACGGCCTGTCCCTACTGTGCGACGATGATGAGCGACGGCGTCGAAGGCGCTCGGGCGCGAGCCGGAAATCGCGACGCGCGACATCGCGGAGCTGGTCGCCGAGGCGCTTGAAGCAGATCCCCACGAAGCCTGCGGCAAACACATTTTGTAGGACGAAGCGGCAATGGCCGTCCGGACAATCCGCCCCGCGCTGAATTGAATCAGTATCAGGGCTGTCGATAGAAAAATAAGACCCCACTGCAGCCGATCGAATGCGCTCGGTTGTGGTAGGATGATGTTCTCACGGAGAGGGCAGTGTCAGCCGCTTGCCGCTCCGCCAGGTTGGCTCTGCAACCCTTGGCGTTTCCCTAGGCATCAGCCAGCTTGCGCGATGCCGATTCAAAGCGGGTCGAGAACCTGCGGTACGTCTCTTTGACTCCTGCGCGACGCCGCGCAGTTGCCGAAATTCAAGCGAAAGTCCCATATGGGATCGCCCATATAGCGTTGAATAGCTTTTCCTAAGAGGTCACATCATGTCTAGTCACAATCAATATAGCCCTACGCAGAAAACCGGCGATGGTCGGCAAGCCAATTTGGAGACGGCGCTGCGTATCGCCACCGTCATGGCAGAAGCCAACGAGCGCCTGTTCAAATTACAAAGTGAAGCCGCCAACGCAGCGTTTGCAGAGAATTCGAGGCACCTTAAAGCGCTGCTGAACACGCTGAACACGAAGGATTCCGGCGCGCTGCTTGCGGAATGGACCAATCTTTATCAAGCGAACATGCGCAGGGTCTTGGACGTCACTCGCAGTTGCTTCGAGATTGTGCCGCAAACCCAGGCCGAGATCGCCAAACTGGTGGGCGAACCCTTTGCGTCTGCCAACAAGGAAACGCAGCAATATCTCGACCAGTTCACCAAGGCGATTGGCGACGGTCGCGACGCGGCTGCAGCTTCGGTGAAGGATTTGCTCGCCAAGGCCATCGCGAGCGCCAGCGCAAAGCAACCCGCGGGAAGAAAAAGTCTAAAAGCTACTTTAGGACGATTCGTCGATTTTCACTTCTTCGAGATCTCGACAAGATATCCTAGTTGCATGTCGAGCTGGCAGTTTCCTGTCGGGGTCTTTTTATAAGCAGAGTGCGACGCCTTGGGTCGAGCACAAGCGCCATGCACGGCGGGAAGGAAGCCGAGGCTCGATGCGGTTACAGCGCCGCTAGTAGGTACCAGCTCTGTTAGTCGACAAAGCTCCTCTATCGCCATGCACGCGGTTGCAACGCTCAAAGCAGATCGATCACCCAGCCGGGAAACACCGCCAGCAGGATCGCCGCCAGCAGGCAGATGAAGCTCGCGCCCAGCGCGAGGCGTCCGGGCGCTCCGTGAGCGGCAGTCGGCTCCTCGCGCGCTCATGAAGAGGTATTGGATGACGCGCAGATAGAAGTAGATGCCGAGGTAGCTGCCGACCAGGCCCAGCACCGCGTAGAGCGTGAAGCCGGCGGCGATCACGTTCTTGAAGATCAGGAACTTGGCGATGAACCCGGGGAACGGCGGAATGCCCGCCAGCGAAAGCATGGCGACTGCCGATCATCAGCGCGGCGAACGGGTCGCGGTGGAACAGTCCCTTGAGGTTGTCGAGGCGGTCGCGCGCCGCGTCGTCCGGGTCGCGCGGAAGCGCTGCGAAGGCCAGCACGTTCATCAGCCCGTAGACGAGCACGTAGAACGCCACGGCCTGGAACCGGCCGGGGCCATCGCCCAGGAAGGCGTAGAAGAGATAGCCCGCGTGCGCGATGGACGAGTAGGCGATCATCCGGCGGAAGCTCTGTTGCCGCATCGCCGCCAGGTTGCCCCAGACGATCGACAACGAGCGGCAGGATGGCGAGCAGATCGGCCATCGGCGGCGACAACGGCGCGTCGCCGAACAGCCGCACGGCGGCCAGCAGCACGCCGGCCTTGATGATCGTGGCCATGTACGCGGTCACCGGGACCGCCGCGCCTTCGTAGGCGTCCGGCGCCCAGGCGTGGAACGGAACGATCGCGGCCTTGAGGAAGAACGCGACGACCACCAGCACGACGGCCACGCTGCGCCATCGTGTCAGGCGAGACTCAATGCGTCCGCGAACGCGGAGAGCGCGAGCGAGCCGCTGCCGCCGTACAGGCAGCGAGACGCCCATCAGCAAGCGTCGCGGTCGCGGTGCCGCCCAGAACCAGGTACTTCAGCGCCGCCTCGGCGCTCTCGGGCCGCCGGAACGCGAAGCAGGACCAGCGCGTACACGGGCAGCGACATCAGCTCGAGGCCCAGGAAAAGCGTCAGGAAGCTGTCCGCGGACAGCAGCAGGCAGACGCCGTACAGCGACGAGAGCAAGCAGGATAGGAAACGCGCGCTGCGCGGATTCGTCGCGCGAGATGAGCAGCACCGAGCACCGCGAGCGCGAGGACGATGGCCTTGGCCGGCAGCGCGGCGGCGTTCCACCGAGTAATGCCCGGAAACGCGGCGAACGCGATATCCGTTCGCGGCACAGCCAGGCCGCGGCCGCCGCAGCGAGCATCACGGCGAGCAGCGACACGCGAATGCACGCGCTTCGCGCGGCGGCCGCGCGCGATCTCGAGTGCGAGCGAGCACACGATCCCGGCGAGCAGCAGGTGCTCGGGCAGCATCGCGATGACGATCGTCGATCCAGCTCATCGGTGCGCTGCCGAGCGTTGCCGCTGCGGCCGTGGCTGCGGCATCGCGTCGGGCGACGACGGACGGTGCCGCGGCGACGCGACGCGACCGGCGTCCCGGTCCGCTCGCCGGCTGACCAGCTGCTGGTATTGCCGCGCCGCGAGCTCGGTCTTGCTGCATCGGCTCGTCCGGAAACAGTCCCAGCGCGAACACGGCGACGACGATCGGCGCGAGAATCGGCCTTCTCCCGCAGGTTCAGATCGACGCAGCGGCAGATGCGGCGCCTTCGCCGCGCCGAACAGGAAGCGCTGCGCGAACCACAGCATGTAGAGCGCGCCGAGCACGACGCCCGGCGACCGCGCTCGCGCTGACGAACAGCGGATAGGCGGTGCCCTGCGCGTACTGCGGCCACGCCGCCCTGAACGCGCCCAGCAGCACCAGGAATTCGCCGGTGAATCCGCTCGTCGTCGGCAGCCCGATCGCCGCCAGCGTGAGCACCGCGAGGAACACCGAGTACACCGGCAGCAGCTTGGCGAGCCCGCCGTACGCGGCCAGCTCGCGGGTGTGGCAGCGCTCGTAGATCATCCCGACCATCAGGAAGAGGCCGCCGGCGACCAGCCCGTGACTCACCATCTGCATCACCGCGCCCTGGATGCCGATGCAGATCGAGGCTGACGAGCCCGAGCATCACGTAGCCCAGGTGGCTGATCGACGAGTAGGCGATGATCTTCTTGATGTCGGTCTGCACCAGCGCCAGGCAGGCGCCGTAGAGGATGCTCACGACCGCGAGCGTCCCGAAGACGGGCGCGAAGCAGCCGCGTCGCATCCGGGAACAGCGGAAAGGCGAGCTTCATGAAGCCGTACGTCCCCATCTTCAGCAGGACGCCGGCGAGGATCACCGAGCCCGCGGTCGGCGCCTCGACGTGCGCGTCCGGGAGCCAGGTGTGCAGCGGCACGATGGGCACCTTGATCGCGAACGACAGCGCGAAGGCGGCGAGCAGCACCGTTTGCACCGGCAGCGGCAACTCCGCGCGATACAGATCGGCGAAGGCGAACGAAGTCACGCCCGTCGTCGCGTTGAGCGAATACACGAGATAGATCACCGCGGCGAGCATCAGGATGCTGCCGAATGCGGTGTACAGCACGAACTTGAGCGTGGCGTAGATGCGGCGCTCGCCGCCCCAGATGCCGATGATGAGGAACAGCGGTATCAGCATCGCCTCCCAGAACAGATAGAACAGGAACAGGTCCTGCGCGACGAACGTGCCGAGCATCGCGAACTGCAGCGCGAACACCATCGCGTAGAAGAGCTTCACGTCCTTCGTTGATGGCGGTGAACGCGCCCGCGACGACCAGCGGGCCGAGGAACGCGGTCAGCAGGACGAGCAGCACGTTGTAGCCGTCGAGGCCGATCTGGTAGTACACGCCCCAGGTGGCGATCCAGGGAAGCCGCGTCTCGAATTGCAGGCCGTCCACGGCCGGGTCGAACCGGGCGTAGAGCCAGCGCGGTCAGCACGAACTGCAGCAGCATCACGCGCCAGCGACAGCCCGCCGCACGAGATCGTCCTGCCGCGCGCGGCAGCGCGATGCAGCGCCGCAGATGCCGGCGAGCGGGCAGGTAACAGGACGACGTTGAGGAGCGCGGCGTCAGCCATGGCGCCAGCTCCACGCGAGCGAGGCGATGATGCCGAACGAGCACGAGCAGCGCGTACAGGTGCAGGTTGCCGTTCTGCACGCGGCGCAAGCCGCCGGCGGTGCGCCGGCCGAGCGCCGCGAGGCCGTGCAGCGAGCCGTCGAAGAGCGTCTGGTCGCCGAGCCTCAGGAAGACGCGATCCGAAATCCAGTACAACGGCCGCGCGATCAGCCAGTCGTACGCCTCGTCGACGAAGTACTTGCCGGAGAGCACGCGGTGCAGTCGTCGGGAAGCGGCGGCGCAGCGCGTTCGGCGCGGTCGGCGTCGCCGCCGTACAGGTACGCGGCAGCGGCGAGTCCGGCGAAAGCGATGCACGATCGAGACGACGACGAGCGGCGTCTCGAAATGCTCGAGCGCGGGCACGACTTCGGGCAGCGGCAACAGCGGCTCGAGGAAGTGCGGCAGCGACAGGAAGCCGCCGATCGCGGACAGGATGGCCAGCACGATCAGCACGCCCGTCATCGACGCCGGCGATTCGTGCACGTGGTGCTCGGTTTCCGGGCTCATCCGCGAGCGGCCGAAGAACGTCAGCCACAGCAGCCGGAACATGTAGAAGGCCGTCAGCAGCGCGGTCGTCGCGGCCATCGGCAAAGAGCAGCGGCGAGCCGCCGCGGCTGCTGGCGAAGGCGAACCAGAGAATCTCGTCCTTGGAGAAGAATCCGGCGAGCGGAGGGATGCCGGCGATGGCGGCGGTCGCCACGGCGAACGTCGCGAACGTCACGGGAATCCGGCGCGCCAGCCCGCCCATCTTCCGGATGTCCTGCTCGCCGCCGAGCGCGTGGATCACGCTGCCCGCGCCGAGGAAGAGGCAGGCCTTGAAAAACGCGTGCGTGTAGAGATGGAAGATCGCCACGCTGTACGCGCCGACGCCCAGCGCCACGAACATGAAGCCGAGCTGCGAGATCGTCGAGTACGCCAGCACCTTCTTGATGTCCGTCTGCACGACGGCGATCGTCGCGGCGAAGAAGGCGGTGAGCGCGCCGATCGCGGCGATCACCGCGCTCGCCTCCGGCGCGTGCAGATAGATGCCGGACAGCCGCGCGACCAGATACACGCCGGCCGTCACCATCGTGGCGGCGTGGATCAGCGCCGACACCGGCGTCGGGCCGGCCATGGCGTCCGGCAGCCAGACGTGCAGCGGAATCTGCGCCGACTTGCCCGAGGCGCCGATGAACAACAGGATGCCGACCAGGCTCGCCGATACCGCGGGGGCCGCGTCCGCCATGAACGCGGCGTTGATCCGGTCCATGTCCAGCGTGCCGAGCGCCTGTATAGAGCACGAACATGCCGAGCAGGAAGCCGGCATCGCCGATGCGGTTGGTGATGAAGGCCTTCTTGCCGGCGCGGGCCTTGTCCGGATCCTCGAACCAGAAGCCGATCAGCAGGTAGGAGGCGAGCCCCACGCCTTCCCAGCCGACGAACAGGACGAGCAGCGACCGGCCGAGCACGAGCAGCAGCATGAAGAACAGGAACAGGTTCAGATAGGAGAAGTAGCGGGCGTAGCTCGTGTCGTCCTTCATGTAGCCGATCGAGTAGACGTGGATCAGCGAGCCCACGCCGGTCACGATCAGCGCCATCACCGCGCTCAGGCGGTCGAAATAGAAGGAGACCTCGAACGCGCTGCCGCCGACGACGGCCCACGTGTAGGCGATCTCGACCGAAGGCGCTCCGCCTCCCGCCTGCAGGTCGAGGAAACATTTCACCGTCGCGACGAAGGCCAGCGATCGGCAGGCCGCAGCCGACCGCCGAGACGAACCGCGTGCCGAGCCGGTTGCCCGCGAGGCCGTTCAGCAGGAAGCCTGCCAGCGGCAGCAGGACGATCGCGGTCAGCAGGTGGCTCACCGGCTATCCCTTGAGATCGGTGTAGGCGTCGAGGTCGAGCACGTCCTTGCGGCGCACGAGCAGGAGCACGATGGGAATGGCGATGGCGATTTCGGCCGTGGCGACGACGAAGACCAGAAAGACGAGCACCGCGCCGGCCGCGGATGCCGTCTGCTGCGCGAACGTCACGAGGCTCAGGTTCACGCCGTTCAGCATCAGCTCCATGCACATCAGCATGACGAGCACGTTGCGCCGGACGATGACGCCCAGCAGCCCCAGCGCGAACAGCGCCGCGGAGGTCGCGATCAGCATCTGCACGTTATCCACGATGCCGTCGTCCCACTTCGAGCACGGCCAGCGCCGCCACGACCGCGGCGACCAGCAGCACCGAAACGAGCTCGAAATGCAGCCAGTACTCGTTCAGGAATTCGATCGAGAAATGCTGCAAGCCGAAGAGCGCGCCGCCCGCCGCGCCGGCGGGCTCCGGGCAGCGCGCGCCACAAGCCGTGCGCGAGGATCGCGAGGAACAGCAGCGCCGCGGCGATTCCGGGCACCAGCAGCCGCGAGAAGCGACGCGTGAACGAACGGTCGCGCACGTCGAGCAGCATGATCGCGTAGACCATGAACACCATCACCGCGCCGACGTAGATCAGCACCTGGAACACCGCGATCACGTGCACGCCGAGCAGCGCGTAGACGCCGGCCAGCGACAGCATGGTCGCGGTGAGCGCCAGCGCGACGCGCATCGGGTGGCGCAGCACGAGCATCAGCGCCGCGGCGACGAGCGCCGTGCCGGCGAAGAGCCAGAGCAGCAGCGTCTCGATCATGCCGGTCCCCGCGTCGCTGTCGGCGCCGCCCTTCGCGCGGATAGGGCTTCGCGACGTCGCGCTGCGGGTTCCAGTTGAGCAGCTCGGCGAGCGACAGCCACAGGTTGCCGCGATCGTACGTCGGCAGGTTGGGCACTTCCTTGACCATGCGGATCGCGTCCTCCGGGCAAGCCTCGACGCACAGCCCGCAGAAGATGCAGCGCGAATAGTCGATCTCGAAGCGCGCCGGGTACTTCGGGTGCGCCGGGTCGTCCGGATCGAAGCGCCGCCTCGATCTCGATGACCTTCGCGGGGCACACCGTCGCGCACATGTTGCAGGCGATGCACTGCGGCCGCCCGTCGGGGCGCTGCGTCAGCACGTGCTTGCCGCGGTTGCCGGCGGCGTAGTCGGCGCGCGTTTCCTCGGGGTAATAGGTCGTGAGCGCGCCTTTGCGAAACGTCATCCAGCGCCACATGTTCGTGAGGAAAACGCCGCCGGTGATGACGAGACCGCGCAGGATCTCGGGCAGGTACGCCCGCTCCCACCACGACATCGTCGGGCGGTTCCAGTATTGCTTGCGCACGTAGGGCTTCATGGTCGCGTGACGGTCGGCGGGCTACGCGTGCAGCGCCCAGACGACGACGGCGGTCACCGTCAGGTTGGCGAGCGCCAGCGGAAACATGAACTTCCAGGCGAAGCGCAGCAGCTGGTCCCAGCGAAAGCGCGGCAGCGTCCAGCGCACGAGGATCTGGAAGCTGCGACACGAGCAGCACCTTGACCAGGAACACGACGAGCTGGATCACGACGATCGCGGCGTGGCCGATCGGCACGACGTGATTGCCCGGCAGCACGAAGCCGTCGTCGGTCATGAACGGCAGGTTGTAGCCGCCGAGGAAGAGCGTGGTGAACAGCGCGCCGATGATCGCGATCTCGATGAATTCGGCGAACATGAACAGCCCCATCTTCATCGCGCTGTACTCGGTGTAATAGCCGGCGATGAGCTCCGACTCCGCCTCCGGCAGGTCGAAAGGAATGCGCTTGTTCTCCGCGATCGCCGCGGTCAGGAAGAGGATCGCCGCGAAGGGCTGGACGAAGATTCCCCACGCCGGCAGGAAGCCCAGCAGCACGCCCGACTGCTGCCGCGCGATGGCGTTCGAGGTCGACGGTGCCGTAGATGAGGATGAGGCCCAGCACGGTGAGACCCATGATCAGCTCGTAGGAGATCATCTGCGAGCCGGCGCGCAGCGCGCCCAGCAGCGAGAACTTGTTGGACGAGGACCAGCCGGCGAGCATCGTGCCGATGATCGTCAGTCCGCCGAACGCGAAGACGACCAGGAGGCCGGCGTCGACGCGCGCGATCTGCATCGGATAGGTCCTGTCGCCGAACCACGCGGACAGCGACGGCAGGCTCTGCAGCAGCTTGGCCGGGACGAGCATGCCGCCGAAGGGAATGACCGCGAACACGAGCAGCACCGGCGTGAACACGACCCAGGGTGCGAGCGCGTAGGCGAAGCGGTCGTAGGAATTGGGCTTCCAGTCCTCCTTCAGCATCATCTTGATGCCGTCGGCGAGACCGTGAAACAGGCCCAGCCAGACGAGCTTGATCTGCGTGAAGGGAATGCGCACGTAGGCGCGATTCGCGCCGATGCGATCGGACATGATCGCGGCCTGCTTGCGCTCGACCCAGGTCAGAACGGTGCCGAACACGAGCAGCACCGCCACCGCGTAGCCGATGAAGACGACGATAGACGACGAGATCCTGCATCATGCGCTGCGCGCTTTCGGTGGCCGCGATCGCGGCGAACAGCGTCTCGGCGTCGGCGACCGACGCCGGCTTCGCGAAAGCAGGGCTCGAACGCGCTCACCACGCCCTGGAAGTTGGTGTAATGGCCGCGACGCTCGGTCTGGATGCTGATCGGAATGAACACGTCGGCGTGTCCGTTCTCCGGCTGCAGATACGCGTTGAGGAAGATGATCCTTGCTCCGGCCGGCAACGCGGGCGAAGTCGAAGCCCTCGCCCCAGACCAGGACCAGGTCGGTATCCGTCGGCGAAGCGCGCGCGTACCGTCGTCCTGCTGCGGGAACAACGCGCGCGCCGCGGCGGTATTCGGGTTCTTGTCCGCGCGGATGAGCAGATCGTCGTCGAGCCGCTCGCCCGGCTGCGGCGCTCAATCCTGCTTTGACGAAAGCGGCGAAGCGTCCGCCAAGCGCCTGCTTCGAACGCGCCGAGCTCTTCGTTGGAGCCCCAGCTCGACACCAGCGCGACGGGGCGCTTGCGCGCCTTCGATCAGGCGCCGGGCGGCCTCGATGCGCCGAAGGCAGATCGACGGGCTTGCCCTTTCTGCATCGCCTGCGTCGCGCGCGGACGCTCGAAGATCTGCGCGAGATCGCGCCCCTTGTTGCAGATCCAGGGTCCGTTGACTTGCGGGTTCTCGAGCGGGGTCACGCGCTCGATCCTGACGTTCTGGCGCGGGTCGAGCGCGTTGAGCTTCCATTCCGGCTTGCGATGCCAGATCTGCGACGGTGCAGCCTCGGGCGCAGCCCGGGCAGACGGAGGGCGTCGGCTTGAGATACCAGACCCGCGCCTTGTACAGGAACGGACGCGAGAGCAGCGCGCCCACCGGACAGAGGTCGATGATGTTGTCGGAATACGGATCGGCGTCGAGCGGGCGGTCCTCGGCGGCGCGCACCAGCGACGCATCGCCGCGCTGAATGATTCCGAGCGCGTTCGACTTCGATATCTCGCGCGTGAAGCGCACGCAGCGCGAGCACAGGATGCAGCGCTCGTTGTCGAGCACGATGCGCTCGGAGAGCGGGTGGAACTTGGTCGAGCGCACCTTCGCGTCGCGCGACATGGACGGCGCGCCGTTGTACTTGTAGTGGTAGTCCTGCAGCGTGCACTCGCCGGCCTTGTCGCAAATGCCGCAGTCGACCGGGTGATTGAGCGTCATGAGCTGCATGATCGACTTGCGGTACGCCTTCACCGCGTCGGAGTCGGTGAGCACGCGCAGGCCTTCGGCCACCGGCATGTTGCAGGCGATTTCGACCCAGCTGCGCCCTTCGACCTGAACGCAGCAGATGCGGCAGTTGCCCGCCACCGACAGCTCCGGGTGCCAGCAGAAATACGGGATGTAGAACCCGTGCGCCAGCGCCGCCTGCATGACGCTCTGGCTCGCGCTCGGCCTGGACCGGATTGTCCGTTTATGAAGATCTCGGGCATTCCAGCGTCCCGTTGCAGCGCGAGCGCTTGTGTTCGATGAAATACTCGAACTCGTCGCGGAATTTGTTCAGGATGCCGCTCGTCGCGTAGCCGGCGGCATCGCCCATCCCGCAGATCGTCGTGCCGTCGTTCCAGGCCGAGATCTGGTACAGGCGCTCGATGTCCTCGGCGCGCCCCTCGCCGGCGACGATGCGATCGATGATGCGGTGCAGCCAGCCCATGCCCTCGCGGCACGGCGTGCACTGCCCGCAGGACTCGTGGTGGTAGAAGCGCAGCAGCACCTGCAGCAGGCGCACCATGCACGTGCCTTCGGCGATGACGATCATGCCGCCCGAGCCCATCGACGAGCCCGCTGCCGCGAGCGACTGATTGTCGAGCGTCGAGCGGCTCGATCTCCTTCGCCGGTCAGCACCTTGGTCGAGATGCCGCCCGGGATGATCCCCTTGAGCGCCCGCCCGCCGAGGACGCCACCGCAATCTTCGTAGATGAATTTGGCGAACGGGTAGCCGATCTCGATCTCGTAGACGCCCGGGCGCTCGATGTGGCCGGAAATCGAAATGAGGCGCGTGCCCGGGTCCTTGGCGGTGCCCACTTTCTTGAACGCCTCGCCGCCATGCGCGATGATCCAGGCGATGTTGGAGAGCGTCTCGACGTTGTTGATGACGGTGGGCTTCTGATACAGGCCGCGCACGGTCAGGCGCGGCGGCCGGTTGCGCGGGTAGCCCCGCTTGCCCTCGATCGACGTGATCAGCGCCGACGCCTCGCCGCAGACGTAGGATCCCGCGCCGCGATAGATCACCAGGTCGCACGCGAAGTCGGTGCCGAGAATGCCTTCGCCGAAGTAGCCGGCTTCGTACGCCTCTTCCAGCGCGCCGGCGAGACGGCGGTAGGGCACGTCGAACTCGCCGCGGATGTAGACGAAGGCGTTGCGCACCTGCAGCGCGTACGCGGCGATCAGCATCGATTCGAGCAGCAGGTGCGGCGCGTATTCGAGAATCCAGCGGTCCTTGAAGGTGCCCGGCTCGCCCTCGTCGGCGTTGGCGCAGAGGTAGTGCGGCTGGCCGTCGTTCGGGTGCACGACCCCCATTTGCGGCCCATCGGAAACGCGGCGCCGCCGCGTCCCTGAATGCCGGAAGCCGTGACCTCGCGCGACCACCTGCTGCGGCGTCATCTGCCGCAGCGCCTTCTCGAGCGCGCCGTAGCCGCCGCGCGCGCGGTATTCGGCGAGCGTGTGCGAGGTGTGCGGTGACCGGGAAGGTCATCAGGAGCTTGGTGTTCGCCATGTCAGGCGCAGCGTCCGAGCAGCGCGTCGATCTTTTCCGGCGTCATGCTCTCGTGATAGGTGTCGTCGATCATCAGCACCGGCGCGGTTCCGCACGCGGCGAGGCACTCGACGGTGGACAGCGTGAAGCGGCCGTCGGCGGTCGTTTGCCCGGGCGCGATGCCGAGCGTTCTGCGTCAGATGGTCGAGAATCCGCTCGGCGCCCAGCAGCGAGCACGACATGTTGCGGCAGGCCTGGATGTGGCAGCGGCCGATCGGCTTGCGCCGGAACTGTCCGTAGAAGCTCAGCACTTCCTCGATCTGGATGCGCGGGACGCCGAGATACTCGACCAGCGCCGTCGATGTCGCTCGTCGGCGACATAGCCGCGGTCTTCCTGGATGCGGCGCAGGCACGGCAGCACGAAAGAGGACTCGAAGCCGGCCGGATAGCGCGCGCGCAGCTTCTCGAATTCGGGAATCAGGTGCTTCATCGATCGCTCATCGTCGCTCATCGGTCACACTCCCCGCCGATCATGTTGACCGACCCGAAGGTCGGAATGATGTCGGCGAGCTGATAGCCCTCGAGCAGGCGCTGCACGCCGCCCATGTGGACGAAGCTCGGCGAGCGCACGTGCAGCTTGTACGGCGTTCCGCCGCCCGTGCTCACGAGGTAGAAGCCGAGCTCGCCGTTGGGCGCCTCGTGCGCGGCGTAGACCTCGCCGGCGGGCACGTCCGGCCCGTCCATGATCAGCTTGAAGTGGTTGATCAGCGACTCGATTTCCGTGTAGACGAGCCGCTTCTCCGGCAGCGTGCAGCGGCGATCGTCGACGTTGATCGGCCCTTCCGGAAGCATGTCCATCAGCTGCCGGATCATGTGCACCGACTCGTCCATCTCCCGCATGCGCACGTAGTAGCGGTCGTAGTTGTCGCCGTTGATGCCGACCGGGACCTCGAAATCGAGCTCGGCGTACGCGAGATAGGGCGTGTCCTTGCGCAGGTCGCGCGCCGCGCCGGTCGAGCGCAGGATCGGCCCGGTGAAGCCCCAGTTGATCGCGTCGGCGGTCGAGATCACGCCGACGTCGCGGGTGCGGTCGATGAAGATGCGGTTGCGGTCCATGAGCCCGTGAATGCGTCCGATGAACATCTCGTACTGGTCGAGGATCTCGCCGAGGCGCGTGAGCCAGCCGGCGGGCAGGTCGCGGGCGAGCCCGCCGATGCGGCCGTAGGTGTAGGTGACGCGCGCGCCGGTCAGGTCGGCCAGGTGCTCGTAGATGTAGTCGCGGATCATCACGAGATAGAGGAAGGCCGTCATCGCCCCGAGCTCCATCAGCGACGCCGCCACGCAGGTGAGGTGGTCGGCGATACGCGAATACTCGGACAGCAGCGTGCGCAGATAGCGGCAGCGCGGCGTGATCTCGACGCCCATCAGCGTCTCGACCGCCTCGCAGTAGGCGAAGTCGTTGATCAGGCCGGAGCAGTAGTTGAGCCGGTCGACGTACGGGATCAGGTTGTGCCAGGTATGGTCTTCGCACTCCTTCTCGAAGCCGCGGTGCAGGTACCCGCAGTGCACGTCGACGCGCTGCACCTTCTCGCCGTCCAGCGCGGCGATCACCTGGATCGTCCCGTGCGTGGCCGGGTGCGACGGGCCGATGTTGACGATGACCGCGTCGTCGCGCTCGCCGCGCTCGAACGCCGGGCGGACGGGGTTGGGCAGCGCGTGGATGTCCACGGTCGGCCTCGTCATGTCCGGTAGGGCACGAGCGGCTGCTCCTGCAGCTTCGGATAGTCCTTGCGCAGCGGATGGCCGACGAAGCCCTCGTAGAGCAGGATCGGACGCAGGTCGGGATTGCCGCGAAAGACGATGCCGTACATGTCGTGGCATTCGCGCTCCATGAAGTGCGCCGAGCCGTAGAGCGAGACCAGCGAGTCCACCGACGGGCTCCGCTTCCGGAACGCGGGTCTTCAGCCGGACGCGGATCATGTGCGTGGTGGAATAGAAGTGGTACACGACGTCGAAGCGCGGCGTGCGCTGCGGCCAGTCGACCGCCGTGACGTCGAGGAAAAGATCGAACCCGAACTCCGACCTTGAGGCGGCGCACGGCGCCGAGCAGATCGCGCGGGCGGAACGTACGACCACGAGCATGCCGTGGGACAAGCTCGCTTCGCCGCCGGCGGGGACGAGCTGCTGCTGCATGAGCATCGAGGATCGCGGCAGCCATGCTCAGAACGTCCCGGTGATGATCGGATGCTGCGATCCCGCGATCCGGTCCTGCAGCTTCATGATCGCGTCGATGACGGTCTCCGGCCGCGGCGGGCAGCCGGGAACGTAGATGTCCACCGGGATGATCTTGTCGATTCCGGCGACGGCGGCATAGTTCTGGTAGAACCCGCCGCTCGTCGCGCACGCGCCGAACGCCATCACCCACTTGGGCTCGCACATCTGCTCGTAGACCCTGAGCAGGACCGGCGCCTGCTTGTGCGTGAGCGTGCCGACGACCATCAGCAGATCGGACTGGCGCGGCGAAAAGCGCGGCAGCGCGGCGCCGAAGCGGTCGGTATCGTAGGGCGTGGAGCTCACCGCCATGAACTCCATCGCGCAGCAAGCCGTGACGAACGGATAGGGAAAGAGCGAGAACTTGCGCGCCCAGCCGACGAACTCGTCCTTCTTGGTCGAGAAGTATTCGAACGCGGCGTCGGCGCATGCGCCGATCGGATCGGGATCGTCGTCCTGGCCATCGCTATTCCGTCACCGCTTCCAGCAGCCGCGCCTGGTAGACGTACAGCAGGATCAGGACCAGGAGGAACGCGAAGATGAAGAACGTGAACAGCATGAAGCCCGTGAGCGGCTGCGCGCCGAGCGCCCAGATGAAGAGGAACACGGTCTCGAGATCGAACAGCATGAACGCGATGGCGACGCCGTAGTACTTGATCGGCACCGCCTTCGTGTTCCGCGTGTCGACCGGCGTCGCGCCGCACTCGAAGGGCTCCATCTTCAGCGCCGAGGCGACCGGCTTGGGGCCGAGGTAGCGGTTCATCACCAGCGTGACGAACACGAACCCCAGAATCGCCAGCAGGTACAGGAGGAAGACGACGTACGGGTTCATTCGCGGATCCTTGTCCGGCAGCTACAGTAAGCGCCCGGCCGCCGCGGCCCGTTTGACCTAGGTCAACGGGACGCGCGGACAGCTCGCGCATCTCAGCGCTGCGACCACCGGCATCCCTGGCGCATTTGCATGACGTAGGTCAATCCCGGCGGCGCTGGACGCAGGCGTAAGTTGCGCTGACGAGGCAGGCTCGGGAGCCTGCCGGCAAACGAGGGAGGCCGCGATGAGCTGGTCGCAAGTCTACGATCCGTTTGGCAACCAGGTGCTCTCCACGATCGTCGCGGCGCTGCCGATCGTCGTGCTGCTGGGAAGCCTCGCGTTCTTCCACGTCAAGGCGCACTGGGCGGCGATTCTCGGCCTCATCGTCGCCCTGGCGGTCTCCATATTCGCCTTCGGCATGCCGGCGGAGATGGCCGGCAAGTCGGCGCTTTACGGCGCGCTGTTCGGACTGCTTCCGATCGGCTGGATCGTGCTCAACGTCATCTTCATGTATCAGCTCACGAACGACGTCGGGCTGTTCGACGTGCTGCAGAAGAGCATCACCGGCATCACGACCGACCGCCGGCTGCAGCTCCTGCTGGTGGCCTTCTGCTTCGGCGCGTTCTTCGAGGGCGCCGCCGGTTTCGGCACGCCGGTTGCCGTCACCGCGGCGATCATGATGGGCCTCGGCTTCAAGCCGCTCGCCGCCGCGGGGCTCTCGCTGATCGCCAATACCGCGCCGGTGGCCTATGGCGCGCTCGGCACGCCGATCGTCGTGCTGGCGGCGGTCACGGGACTCGACCTGCAGGCGCTGAGCGCGATGGTCGGACGGCAGCTGCCGTTCTTTTCGGTGCTGGTGCCGTTCTGGCTGATCTGGGCCTTCGTCGGCTTCCGGCGGATGATCGAGATCTGGCCGGCGATCCTGGTGGCGGGCGTCTCGTTCGCGATCCCGCAGTTCCTGGTGTCGAACTATCACGGGCCGTGGCTCGTCGACGTCATCGCCGCGATCTGCTCGATGGGCGCGCTGACGCTGTTCCTCAAGATCTGGCATCCGAAGCAGGTCTGGACGCAGCACGTCGCGCGAAGGCACGACGGTGTCGTACGCGGAAGCGGAGGCGCGGCGCGGTGCGGCACGGCTTCACGCGCGCGCAAGTCATGAAGGCCTGGACGCCGTGGGCGATCCTGAGCGTGCTGGTCTTCCTGTGGGGCCTGCCGCAGATCAAGACTGCTGCTCAACGAAATATCGGCGCCCAAGTTCCCGATCGATGGCTTGCACAACCTGGTGGTGCGCGTGCCGCCGGTGGTTCCGAAGCCCACGCCGGAAGCCGCCGTGTACGTGCTGAACTGGTTGTCCGCGACCGGCTCGGGAATCCTGATCGCGGCGGTCATCGCCGGACTGGTGATGGGCATCTCGGTCCCGAAGCTGGTGCAGACCTACGGCGGGACGCTGAAGCGCGTTCGCTTCTCGCTGCTCACGATCGCGGCGATGCTCGCGCTCGGCTTCACGACCAAAGGAGCGGGGCTCGACTCGACGCTGGGCTCGCCTTCGCGCACGCGGGCTGGTTCTACCCGTTCTTCGGAGCGATGCTGGGCTGGCTTGGCGTGGCGCTCACCGGCTCCGACACATCGTCGAACGTGCTCTTCGGCGGCTTGCAGAAGAGTCTCGGCCGAGCAGCTCGGCCTGTCGCCGGTGCTGATGGCGGCGGCCAACAGCTCGGGCGGCGTCATGGGCAAGATGATCGATGCGCAGAGCATCGTCGTCGCGTCGACCGCGACGCAATGGTATGGCCACGAAGGCGAAATCCTGCGCTACGTGTTCTTCCACAGCCTCGCGCTGGCCGCGCTGATGGGGCTGCTGATCATGGCGCAGGCGTACGTCTGGCCGTTCACTGCGCTGGTCGTGCATTGACCCACTCGCGTAGCCGGGCGCACATCGATGCTGCCGTCGCGCTACCGGGCGTTCGAGCGCACGCTGGAGCCGCCGTACGACGCGCTGTATCGCGCGGTGTCGGCGTACATACCCGAGGATCGGCTGATCACCGATCCGCTGCGCCTGCTGACGTGGGGCACCGATGCCAGCTTCTATCGGCTTGTGCCCCGGATCGCCGTCGTGGTCGAGAGCGAGGATGACGTGGCGCGCCTGCTCGGCGACTGCGCACGCCTCGGCACGCCGGTCACGTTCCGCGCTGCCGGGACGAGCCTCTCGGGACAGGCGATCACCGACTCGGTGCTGATGTTGCTCGGGGACAACTGGCGTCGGCTGCGAAATCGGCCCGGCCGCCGAGACCATCACGCTGCAACCCGGCGTGATCGGTGCGGCCGCGAATCGCCGGCTGGCCAGCTTCGGCCGCAAGATCGGCCCCGATCCGGCGTCGATCGACGCGGCGATGATCGGCGGCATTGCCGCCAACAACGCGAGCGGCATGTGCTGCGGCACGGCGCAGAACAGCTATCACACGCTGGCCGGGCTGCGCGTCGTGCTGGCGAGCGGCACCGTGCTGGACACGCGCGATGCGGCGAGCCGCGCCGCATTCCGCGAGCGCGAATCCGAGCTCGTCCGCGCGCTCGACGCCATGGCGCGCGCGACGCGCGCCGACGAAACGCTCGCAGCGCGCATCCGCCACAAGTTCCGGCTTGAAGAACACGACGGGCTACAGCCTGAATGCGCTGATCGATTTCGAGGACCCTGTCGACGTGCTTGCGCACCTCATGATCGGCTCCGAGGGCACGCTCGGATTCATCAGCGAAATCACCTACGTCACGGTCCCGGATTACGCCAACAAGGCGAGCGCGCTGATCCTCTTCGACGATCTCGAGACCGCGTGCCGGGCCGTCACGCTCCTCAAGAGCACGCCCGTTGCCGCCGTCGAGCTCGCCGATCGCGCCGCGCTGCGCTCGGTGGAAGGCAAGCCCGGGCTGCCCGAGGGCATCGACGCGCTCGGTCCCGCCGGGGCGGCGCTTGCTGGTCGAGACGCGTGCCGCGGATGAGGCGGCACTGACCGAACAGATCCGCGCGATCGAAGCGGCGCTTGCCGGGACGCCCACATTCCGACCGGTGCGCTTCTCGAGCGATCCGGAGGAATGCGCGCGGTTGTGGAACGTGCGCAAGGGCATGTTCCCATCCGTGGGCGCGATGCGCAGGATCGGGACCACCGTCATCATCGAGGACGTCGCCTTTCCGGTACCGCGGCTTGCGGAAGCGACGCTCGCCCTGCAGCGCCTTCTCGCGGCGCACGGCTACGCGGACGCGATCATCTTCGGCCATGCGCTCGAGGGGAACCTGCACTTCGTCTTCACTCAGGACTTCAACGTAGCCGCGGAAATCGAGCGGTACCGCGGTTTCATGGATGCGCTGTGCCGGATGGTCGTCGAAGAGTACGACGGCTCGCTCAAGGCCGAGCACGGCACCGGCCGCAACATCGCGCCCTTCGTCGAGCTCGAATGGGGCGCCGATGCCTACCGGATCATGCGGGCAATCAAGCAGCTCTTCGATCCGCGAGGGCCTGCTGAATCCTGGCGTGATCATCAACGACGATCGCGACGCGCATCTGAAGAACCTGAAGCCGCTGCCCGCGTGCGATCCGATCGTCGACAAGTGCATCGAGTGCGGTTTTTGCGAACCAAAGTGTCCGTCGCACAAGCTGACGCTGTCGCCGCGCCAGCGCATCGTCGGTTGGCGCGAGATCTGCCGTCTCGAGCGCGAGGGCGAGGCTGCGGCGCGCGACTCGAGACCATGCGCGAGCTGTACGACTTCCACGGCATCGACACCTGCGCGGCCTGCGGGCTGTGCGCCACCGCGTGCCCGGTCGGCATCGAGGTCGGCGTGCTGATCAAGGCGCTGCGCGGACGCCGCGGCGAGCCCGACCGCCAAGCGGCTCGCGCGCTGTCGCGGGGGACCATTTCGGCGCGCTGACGAGCGGCGTGCGCGTGGGTCTCGCTGTCAGCGACACGCTGCACAGGCTTGGTGGGTCCGGATCGTGATGCGCTCTCGCTGGACGGAGTTCGCAGCCTGTCCGGCGCGCGAGTGCCCAAGTGGTCGCCCGCGCTGCCACGCCCGGTCAATTTTCATCCGCGCCGTGGCGTCCACTCGGCATCGGCCGACCGGAGTCGTCTACTTTCCCAGCTGCGCCGCCCGCACGATGGGTGCACAGCGCGGCGACGAGGAAAGCGAAGCGCTACCGGTCGTGGCGGAGCGTCTGTTCGCCAAGGCCGGATTCGAGGTCGTCTACCCCGAACGGCTCGGCGATTTGTGCTGCGGTCAACCGTTCGAGAGCAAGGGGCTCTTCGAGGCGGCCGAGCGCAAGTCGGCGGAACTCGAGGCCGCGTTGCGCGACGCCAGCGAGAACGGACGCCTTCCGATTGTGTTCGATACGAGTCCATGCACCTACCGGATGCAGCGCTACCTCGCGGGCGGCTGCAGGTGCAGGACAGCATCGAGTTCATCCACGATCGCGTTCTGCCACGGGTCGACGTCGAGGCGATCGAGATGCCGGTGGCAATTCACCCGGTGTGCAGCGTGCGCAAGATGGGAACCGTCGACAAGCTTGCGGCAATCGCGGCGCACTGCAGCCGTCGAGGTTGTGCAGGTCGACGAGGTGCTGTGCTGCGGCTTCGCGGGGGACAAGGGCTTCAATCGACCGGAACTCAACGAGCACGCACTGCGCCATCTGAAGGCGGCACTGCCGTCGCGATGTGTACAACGGCTATTCGTCCAGTCGCACCTGCGAGATCGGCCTGTCGGAGTATTCAGGCTTTCCTTACCGGTCGCTCATTCACCTCGTCGACCGTTGCGCGACCGCGCGGCACGTGCGCCCGACCGCGGCTGCCGACGCGCCCGAACGGAAGCAACCCGCAAGCCCATGACTTCTCTGATCACCACGGAAACATCGCCTGGTCGCTCGACGCCCTGCCCTGAAAGCCTGAGCTGATGAAGGTCGCTCTGTTTGTTCCCTGTTACGTCGACGCCGTGTTTCCCGAGGTCGGGATTGCAACACTCGAACTGCTCGAGCGTCTCGGGCGTCGAAGTCGCCTACCCTCTGGATCAGACCTGCTGCGGTCAGCCGATGGCCAATAGCGGATGTCACGACGACGCGGCCGCCGCCGAGGCGCTATTCGTGAAGAATTTCACCGGCTACGACCACATCGTCGGCCCGTCCGGGAAGTTGCGTCCACCATATTCGCGAGAATCTGACGGCGATTGCACAGACCCCGGAGACGACCAAGGTGAGGCGCAGCACGCTACGAGCTGGTGGAGTTCCTGCACGACGTGCTCGAGGTGCGCAAGCGTTTCCCTGGGCCGAATTCCCGCACACGGTCGGCTTGCACAACGGCTGCGCGTCGCTGCGCGCACTGCGTACCGCCAAGATGTCGGAGATCGAGGAGCCCTTCTTCTCGAAGCCGCTCGACCTGCTGAGCAAGGTGAAAGGCATCAGGTTCGTCACGCCCGAGCGTCCCGACGAGTGCTGCGGATTCGGCGGAACGTTTTCGGTGTTCGAGGAGCCGGTCTCGGCCAAGATGGGGTACGACAAGGTGAACGACCATCACAAGGCCGGCGCGGAATACATCGTTTCCGCCGACATGTCCTGCATCATGCATCAGAAAGGATGCGCGGAGCGGCTCGGTCTCCCGATCAAGTTCATCCATATCGCGCAAATTCTGAACGGAGCGCGAGAATGAAACGAATCGACCACGCGGAGGCGTCTTCCGAAGTTCATCAAGGCGCAAGGACCATATCGACTTTCACGACAAGAGGCTGTGGGATCTTCGCAAAAGCGCGATCGGGTAAGCGAGCAGCTTGCCGGAGTGGGAGGAGCTGCGCACGCTGGCATCCGCGATCAAGGAGCACACGCTGACTCATCTCGGCGACTATCTGGAGGAGTTCGAACGCAACGCGATCAAGAACGGCGCAACGGTGCATTGGGCCATGGATGCCGCCGAACACAACCAGATCGTGTTCGACATCATGAGCGCCCGCAATGCGCACACGCTGGTCAAGGCCAAGTCGATGCTCACCGACGAGTGCGACATGCGGCCGTTCCTCGAGAATCGGGGCATCGACGTCATGGAGACCGATCTCGGCGAGCGCATCCAGCAGCTCGACGACGAGCCTCCGAGCCACATCGTCGTGCCCGCAGTCCACAAGCTGCGCACCGATGTCGCCCGGTGTTTTCTCCGAAACCATTGGTACAGACCCCAAGAACAGCGACGTCCACTACCTCGCGGAAAGTCAGCGCCAGCACACGCGGCCGTACTTTCTCAGGGCCGACGCCGGCATGACCGGGGCCAATTTCGCCGTCGCGGAAACGGGCACGGTCGTCGTCTGCACCAACGAAGGCAACGCGGACTTGAGCGTGAACTTGCCGAGGCTCTACATCGCCTCGATCGGCATCGAGAAGATCGTTCCCCGCATCGAGGATCTCGGGGTGTTCGTGCGGATGCTGTCGCGCAGCGCGCTGGGCTCGCCGATCACGCAGCTCACGTCGCATTTCCGTGCACCGCGCGAAGGCACCGAAATGCACATCATCCTGGTGGACAACGGGCGTTCCGAGCGGCTGGGCATGTCCGACTTCTGGTACTCGCTCAAGTGCATACGCTGCGGCGCCTGCATGAACACCTGTCCGGTGTACCGGCGCAGCGGCGGCCTGAGCTACGGCGCGACCTACTCGGGACCGATCGGCGTCATCATCGACCCGACGTTCAACCTGCGCAAATACAGCTCGCTTGCCTTTTGCCTCGACGCTCAACGGAAGCTGCACCAGCGTCTGTCCGGTGAAGATCAACATTCACGAGCAGATCTACAAATGGCGCCAGATCATCGCCGAGCGGCACCAGCTACCCTTCGTGAAGCAGGAAGCCATGCGGGTGGCGGGCAAGATCCTGGCAGTCCGAAGCTCTACCGTGCGGCGGTCGAGGCCGCCGGCGCCGGCTCGAGCATCTTCCGCGGTTCATGATGTACAGCGCGCTTGAACGCCTGGGGCCGGCAGCGCGACGTTCCCGGGGCGCCACCCTATACGTTTCGGCAGTGGTACTCTGAAGAAACGGGGCAAGCGATGAGCAGCCGGGACGACATTCTCGCAGCGGGTCCGGAAGAACCAGCCGCCGCCGCAACCGTTGCCCGCGATGCCGACCTTCGATGCCCTGACCGGCTCGACGCTCGAAGAGTTCAAGGCGGCGCTCGTTCGCATGGGCGGCAAGTTCGCCGGATGCGCCAGCCGACGGTGATTTGACGCCCTGATCCGGGAGCTCTTCCCGAAGGCCAAGGTCGTTTGTTCCGCGGCACCCGAGGTCGTCGGGCAACCGACCGCTCGACCGAGTTCGGACGCCGGGGAACTGGACGACGTCGACGTTGGCGTGGTGCGCGCGGTGTTCGGGTCGCGGAAACCGGCTCGCTGTGGCTGACCGAAACGGAGTTCAAGGTGAACACGCTGGGCTTTCTGTCGCAACACCTGGTCGTGCTTGCTGGATCCGCGCCCGGATCGTCGGCAACATGCACCATGCCTACCGCGATCGCGCGCGGTTCGACGCACGCTACGGCGTATTCATGACCGGTCCGTCGGCGACCGCCGATATCGAGGGTGTGCTTATCCACGGCGCCCAGGGCATCCGCAGTCTCACTGTTGTCCCGATGCAACCCCGGTGAAACGGGGCACGCGGCGCGCCCGTCGACCGGCGCTTCGACTTAGTACTTGCCGTGCTGCTTGTAGATATAGTTCGTGAGCTCCGCCGATTGCATCGAGATCCGCCGCTGGATCTCGTGGACGGTACGAACGATCGCGCGCATCACCCGATAGACGATCTGCGGATGCGTGACGAGCAGCGATTCGAGCTTTGACGCGCTCGAGACCGAACACCCGCGTCGGCCCGTTCGCGACCAGCGAAGCGTAGTGAGGCGTCTCGTCGATGAAGCTCAACTCTCCGACAAGGTCTCCGGCGGTCAACGTGAGCAGCGTGACGCGCTCGGATGTCCCCGCATTGCGGACCACGCCGAGAGCGCCGCGGACGATGACGTAGAGGTGGTCGTCGGAGGTTCCTTCGCTGACGAGGACCTCGTCCTGCGCGAGGTCGCGGAAGCCCAAGTTTTCCGCGAGCGTGTGCATCTCGTCGTCCGATAGCTCGGCTCCGAGACGGGAATGTCGCAACGCGTCCACAAGCGCAGGATCGGTCATCATCGTTTCCTGGAAGTTCGTACCGGTCGCAATCCGACGCTCGGTCAGCGAGCGGCCCGAGACCGATGGCGGCGGCGGCGCCAGGTTCACGATCCGCCGGAATAGGGCGCGGTGATCCTCGGTGCTGATAGTACCGGATAGGGGATCGGCGTGTGCCGTGAAATGCCTCGTAGGGACGGTATCGGGAGGTAATTAGATCATCGCGCGCCAAGCACTTCGGCGAAGTCCGGTTTGACGTCCGGGATCGCGAATCATCGCGCACGAGGTACAACATGCCGTGCAACGACCGCGGCAATCGACTGATGCTCGTCCTGGATGACTCGGATGGCCTGCGTGCCGATCTCCTGCCGATCGCGTTGCGCCGCCGGGCGCCCTTCTATCCGGCATGCTAATGGCGGAGGCCGGTGGGCACTTTGACCGACATCAGAGAGGGCTGCAGACCCGGTCAGTAGCACGGGGTCATGCTAGGGAGGCAATCGATCAACCGCTTGAGCGATGCGTGGTCGAGCAGGCTCACGACGCGCCCTTGCACCTGCAGCGAGACCGTCGCGTTGAAAGCGCGAGAACAGGCGGCTGACCGTTTCGAGTTTGAGCCCGAGATAGCTGCCGATCTCTTCGCGCGTCATCCGCAGCACGAACTCGCAGGACGAATAGCCGCGGGCATGGTAGCGTTGCGACAGGTCGAGCAGGAATACGGCCAGCCGGCGCTCCGCGGTCATCGTTCCCAGCAACAGCATTAACTCGCGCTCGCGGGCGATTTCGCGCGACAGCAGGCGATGCAGATTGTGCTGGAAGCGCACATTCTGCCTGCCCAGGGTTTCCAATCGGTCGAACGGCATTGCGCAGAATTCGGTGTCCTCGAGCGCCACCGCCTCGCAGCCGTGACGATCGGTGCCGATGCCGTCCGTGCCGATGATCTCGCCGGACATGTGGTAGCCCGCAACGTGATCGTGCCCGTCCTCCGACGGCGACACGGTCTTGCACGAGCCGGACCGGATTGCGTACAGCGACCTGAAGCGGTCCCCGCTGCGAAACAGAGTGTCGCCCTTGCGCAGCCGAATCCGGGCGGCCACGAGCGCGTCGACCTTGAGCGTCCCCTCGGCATCGAGGCCCATCGGAAAGGCAGAAGTCGTGCAGCCTGCACGTCGGACACGTCACTTGACCCCAGTTGACGGTGCGCAACACGCCACCGCGGCCGGTTCGTAGGCGTGTTTCGCCGAGTTTCGGGCTGCAACATCACGGCAGGTTGCATGTCATCCTCCAAGCCGGAAGAACCGCTCATGACCCGCAGGCACAGCGGCGGCCCATGACGCATTCGGTGATCACTTCCTTGAGCTTGCCGAATTCGGTGCTCTTGTCCAGGAACCGGTGCGCGCCCGCATCCAGGCAGGCGCGGCGGTATTGCGCGCGTCGGATGGTTGGTCAGCACGACGAATCCGATTTCCGGTGATCCCGGATGCACTGCGCGCAGGACATCCACGGCGGTGCCACCCGTCAGCTGGAAATCCGAGCACGACACAGTCCGGTTGCGTGTGCCTGGATTCCGGCGACTGCATCGGCAGGCGATTCGGCTTCCCCGACGACGCACATGCCGTCGATCGCGCCGACGAGCTCGACCAGGCGGCTGCGGACCGAAGGCGAGTCCTCGACGATGAATACCCTTCCAGGCGCTGCACTTCCATGCCTCGGACTATCGGCGTCGGCTGCGCGGGCCACCATCGGCGTTGACTGATTGCCGGCTATCAGAACTCACCGGAAGGCGGGGGTAGGTCGCGGCCGGAGGTTGGGTAGGAATCGTCCTAGCCGCAGCCGCGCGAGTCAGTCAGGCGGCCGAATCGTCCGCCAGCTTGTGTTTGATGGCGTAGTGAATGAGGGCGGTTTGCGTGGCGAGCCCCATCTTTTCCATCAACCTCGCCTTGTGCGTGCTGACGGTCTTGACCGACAGATTGAGCTGCTGGGCGATGTCGGATACCGAGTCTCCTGCGACCAGAAGCTGGAACACCTGATACTCGCGGTCGGACAGCGACGCGTGGGGCGGGCCCTCGCGCGGCCGGCATCGCGGAGCGCGCGAGTTGCTCAGCCACTTCGGCGCTGATCAGCGCGCCGCCGGCGGCGACCTTGCGCAGGGCCGACACGAGCTGCGTAGCGGCACTGTCCTTCGTGAGATAACCCGAGGCGCCGGCCCTGATGGCGCGCACCGCGTACTGGTGCTCGGCGTGCATGCTGAGCACGAGGATCCGCAGCTTCGGCTTCTCGCTGCTGACCTGCTTGATGAGGTCCATTCCGGACTTGCCCGGCATCGACAGGTCGACCAGCAACACGTCGACGTCGCGCTCGCGCACGATCTTCAGCGCTTCGTGGCCGTCGCGCGCCTCGCCCACGACCTCGAGGTCGCTCTCCGCGCAGAGAAGCTGCTTCAGCCCATCGCGCACGATCGTGTGATCGTCGGCGATGACGACGCGGATCATGACGCCAGTGTCGGTGGTGCCATGGGAAGCAGGACCTCGACGTGAGTGCCCTTCGCCCGGAGCGCTGGTGATCGTTGACCTCGCCGCCGAGGAGCGACGCGCGCTCGCGCAAGCCGAGCAGCCCGTACGACTTGGGCTTGCGGGCAGCCTGCGGCGAGAATCCGACGCCGTCGTCACGGATGCTGAGCGCCAGGTCCGAGCCCCTGCGCTCGATGGCAACCTTCGCGCGGGAGGCCCGCGCGTGCTTGCCACGTTGGCGAGCGATTCCTGGACGATCCGGAATACGGCGGTCGCTTGCGCACTGGGCAGATCCAGCTCCGCGCAGTCAACCGCCAGCTCGCAGGGAATTCGGTTGCGCTCCGCGAAGCGTTCCGTCAGCCACTCGACCGCGGGCACGAGACCCAGGTCGTCGAGGATCAGCGGACGCAGGTCCGCCGCGATCCGCCGGGTCGCCGCGACCGTCTCTTCCAGCAATGCTTCCACCTTCATCAGCCTGCCGACCGTCGCCGTTTGGCCCTCCGGGATTTTCTCCTTGCACCAAGCGATATCCATCTGCATTGCGGTCAGCGACTGGGCGAGCTCGTCGTGAAGCTCGCGCGCGATGCGGCTTTTTCCTGTTCTCGGGCGTCATGCGCCGCCGCGCTCAGCTCGCGCAACTCGTCTTTGGACCGCCGCAGGGCCTCTTCCGGTGCGGACGCGCTCGGAGACATCGCGCAGGATCACCGTGTAGAACTTGCCGTCGGTTTCGTCAAGCTGCGAGATCGAAGCATCGATCGGGAACTCCTCGCCGTTGCGACGCAGCCCGTGACGATGCGTAGCGCGCCCATCCGGCGCGACGCGATGCCAGTCTCACCGAAGTGCCGCACGTGCCCGGCGTGCGCGGCGCGGAACCGGTCGGGGATGAACCACGCGAGCGGGGTCCCGACCGCTTCCTGTCGCGGGCAGCCGAACATCGATTCGGCGGCGGCGTTGAACAGCACGACGTGCTGGGTGTCGTCGACGGTGATGATCGCATCCATTGCCGAGTCCAGGATGCCCCGCAGGCGCGCCTCGCTGCGCGCCAGCAACGTTTGCCTTCGAATACGTTCCCCGGTGTCGCGCAGGATCAGCGTGAACAGTTGTCGGCCACCCTCGCCGTGCTGGGAGATCGACGCCTCGATCGGGAATTCCTCGCCATTCGCGCGCAAGCCGGTCAACGCGGTCGTGCCGCCCACCGTCCGAGCACTCGTCGCTGTCTGTCGGACCTGCTGGAGATGCTCACGGTACTTGGAGAAAGCGTTGCGGAAGGAGCTTGTCGACGGGCTGCCCGATGACCGCGTTGCGCGGCCAGCCGAACACCTCCTCGGCCGCTGCGTTGAACAAGACGATCCGTTGATCCGCGTCGAGCGTGATGATCGGATCCATTGCGGATTCTACGATATCGCTGACGCGGGCGGTAACGCCTTCCAGAGCCTGAGTCGCCGCCTGTCGCTGCCGAATCTGCCGGTACAGCAGAAACATGGCGAGCATGCCGGCAGCAGCCCCACTGAGGGACGCCGCGATCAGCATCTCGATGCGATACCAGCCGATCAACCACGCCCCAGGACCAGGGTCGCCGTCGCGGCGATCAGGATCAGGATCGGCGCAAGAGACGAAGAGCCGTCCGCTCGCCGACGCCGCTTGCGCTGGCGACAAGTTGGCAGCGATCACGCCTGGAGCGGAATTTCCTTCCTGATGCATTTGCGGGTGGTCCACGACACGCTTTCGGATGCGGCCTTTCGCTTGGGTGCACAAGCACCGGAGGACCATCGTACGGAACCGTACATGGTGCAGCGTTTCGCGAGGCTGCGCTCCGAGGAGACGACCGAGGCGTGATCAGACTGAACAACCCCGCCGAATGTGCAAACGGCGCGCGACAACGCCGCCGCCGAAGCGAGCCTCCGTCTGAAACAGTAGCCCGTGTCAACGATGGACGAGCACCGGAATTTTGAGTGTGCCAGCACCTTCCGGGTGACGCTTCCCACAAGCAGCGTCGCCAATGCTCCGCGTCCGTGCGAAGCCATGAATATCAGATCGCATCTCTTCTTCCGCGCAGCTTCGATGATGCCCTGGTGGGGCGACGCGGGCGTGGAAATCACCGTTTCGCATGCAACGCCGGCCGCTTTGCAGGCCTGATCGATCTCGGCAAGATACTGCTGACCCTGCTTGGCCACGCGTTCCTGGAGTTGCTTGATCGCCACCGGCCGGGCGCTGACACCTTCTGCATAGAAACCGCGGTCGAGCGGTTCCAAAGCGTAATATCCGACGACGCTGGCGCGCAGTTCCCTGGCAAGTTCTACGCCGCCGGTGATCGCCTTGCGCGCCACCTTCGAGCCGTCTGTGGGAATCAGGATGCGCTTGTACATCGTGTCTCCTTCTGCCTGCCTGGATGTCACCGGTGAACAAACTCGCCTGGCACTCGAATCTACCAAGTTACCGCCGGGTCGCATTGACGCACGTCAAGTTGCGCGGTGACATCGATGACGCGCAGTGACGCTTGGGGCGGGCATTGGTGTGCTCGCTATCCTCGAAGCCCTGAAGTTTCCTTACGCGCGGTGGCGAGAGGTCCGTTTCGCGACGCAGGCGTTTTAGGCCGGCAGGGATGATGCGCTCGCGTTCGCCTCTGCTACCATCGTCGGCACGTCGTGGCGCCCTGCGGAGACATTGTTGCTGATCGCGTTGTTGTCCGACATCCATGCCAATCTCGAAGCGCTCGACGCGTGCCTGCGCCACGCGCGGGAACGCGGTGCGGGCGCTACGCGTTTCTCGGCGATTTCGTCGGCTACGGCGCGGACGCGGCCGGTGTGGTCGCAGTCGTCGAGCAACATGCCGGTGACGGCGCCATCGTGCTCAAGGGCAATCACGATCAGGCGGTACAGAAAAGCGCGGGCTATTTCAACGATGCGGCGCGCGCATCGCTCGAGTGGGCGCGCGAGACGCTCGGAGATGGCCAGAAGCGTTTTCTTGCAGCGCTTCCGCTCGTGCATCATGAGGGCGAGGTCTGCTACGTTCATGCGTCGGCGGCGTTTCCCGACCGCTGGGACTACGTCGACAGTCCCTCCGCGGCGCAGCGTTGCGCCGACGCGGCGAAGGCCGTTTATACGTTCTGCGGTCACGTGCACGATCAGGCGCTTTTTTCGAAGGCCCGGGCGGGCGCATGAGGGAGTTCCGGCCGGTCGCAGGCACGCACGATTCCAGTGCGAGGCCATCGACGCTGGGTCGCCATCGTCGGGTCGGTAGGCCAACCGCGCGACCGCAATCCAGCGGCGGCGTATGCGCTGTTCGAATCCGAGCGCCGGCAACTGACCTTCTGCCGGGTCCCTTACGACGCGGGCGCTGCCGCAGACAAGATCCGGCGAGCCGGCCTGCCCGGTTCCCTTGCCGTCCGCGTCGAAATGGGCATCTGACGGCGCTCCGGAGCATGGCGGATCGGGTGCAACCGGGCGTGGTCGTCGACGGCTTCCGGGTCGGCGAATGCATCCATCGCGGCGGAAACGGGGCGATCTACCAGGTGGACGCGCCGGCGGCAGCGGATCCAGGGTTCCCGCTCGTCATGAAGGTGCCACGCCTGGGCCGGGGCGAGCCGACCCTCAGCATCGAGAGCTTCGAGATGGAGCAGATGATCCTGCCGACGCTCGGCGGAGGCCACGTACCGCGCTTCGTCGCGACCGGCGACATGACGGCGACCCCTACATCGTGATGGAACGAATCGACGGGGTCCCGCTCGCGGACACCATCCGCGGCGCGCCGCTGCCGCCGGAAGCAGTGGCGCAGATCGGCGCCGCGGTTGCAGATGCGATCCACAGCATCCATGCGCAGGAGGTGATCCATCTCGATCTGAAGCCGGAAAACGTCCTGCTGCGGCCTTCCGGCGAAGCCGTCTTGCTGGACTTCGGATTTGCCCGACACGCGCGCTATCCGGATCTGCTGGGCGAGGAGCTGCACTTCGCGGCGGGTTCCGCCGCTTACGTCTCGCCCGAGCAGTTGCAGGATGACCGCGGCGATCCGCGCAGCGATCTCTACGCGCTCGGCGTGCTCCTCTACGAGCTCGCGACGGGATTGCAGCCGTTCGGGCAACCCCAATCGCTCGCCGGGATGCGCGACCGGCTATGGCGCGAGCCGGCGCCCCCGCGCGCGGTGAATGCAAAGGTCCCGCCCTGGCTGCAGGAGGTCATCCTGCATTGTTTGGAGCACGATGCTTCGTTGCGCTATCAGTCTGCTGCGCACGTCGCGCTCGACCTGCGGCATCCCGAGCAGGTGGTGCTCTCGACCCGGGCGAAACGGACCGAGCGCTTGGGCTTCGTCTCGCAAGTGAAGCGATGGTGGGGCGCGCGGCGCGAAATCGATCGTCGCTGGCTGTCGGAGCGACGCAGCGCGACGCGCGCGGTCGTGATCCTGGTCGCCGTCGATACCGAACATCCGGACGACGAGCGCCACTCGCCGTTGCAATGGACGACCCAGCAGATTGTCTCGCTCAATCCGGAGTATCGGTTGATGTGCGTGTCGGTGATCCGCAGCGCACCAGTGGGAGAGGGCACGACCGACCTCGAGACCGCGACGGGCAAGCACCTCGAGCACAAAATGCGGTTGCGGCACTGGGTCGAGCCGCTGAAGCTCCCGTCGTCGCGCGTTTCGCTCCACGTCGTCGAAGCCCTGAACGCCGCCGATACGCTTCTCGACCTCGCGCGTGCCAACCACGTCGATCTGATCGTTCTCGGCGCACCCGTTCCGTCGAGGAGGACCTTGGGCTGGTGGCGCTCGGCGGCGTCGACCGTCACCGCCAACGCGCCGTGCAGCGTTCACGTGGTGCGCGTGCCCGAGCGCCGGCCGGGCGCCGCGGCGGACCCAGCTTGACAACGTCGCGAGCGCGTTCGGCCACATCGACGCGTCGACCTGCCGCCTGCTCTGACCAGTCAGACCGTCCGGCGACCCTCTTGCGGGACCCTCCTACTTCTCGCCCTTGACCTGCACGTCCACGCGTCGATTGGGCTGCAGGCAGTCGATCAGCTCCTTCATGTTCTTCTGATCGCACTGCACGACCGGCTGCTTCTCTCCCATGCCGATCGTCTCGATCTTCGCCTTGTCCACGCCCTTGCTGACCAGATAGTCGCGGACCGCATCGGCGCGCTGCTCCGACAGTTTCTGGTTGTGGGCGTCCGTGCCGAGCCGGTCGGTATGGCCCGTCACCAGCACCACCTCGAGCTTCTTGATCTGCGCGAGGTTGCCGACGACCTGGCTGTCGATCGCCGCCTTGCCTTCGGGCTTCAGCACCGCCTTGTCGAAGTCGAACAGCACCTTCGAGTCGAGCGTGATCTTCTGAACCTGCGGCGGCGGCGGCGGAGGCGGCGGCGTCGGAGCCGGTGGCGGCGGGGCCGCCGGCCTCGCGGCGGGCGGCGGCGCTCGGGCGCCTTCAGCTGCGCGATCGGCAGCGGCGGCGTGTCGAACTTGTAGCTCATCAGCAGGTAGAAGATGTTCGCGTTGTACGGAATGTTCGCGTTCCAGCCGTCGAGGTAGCTCTGGCTCGAGTTGGCCGTCGACGTTCCGGGGAAGGGAATCGTGTTGGTGTAGCCGTTGAACTGGTCGTCCGAGTACTTGTATTTCTGGTAGGCGTAGCCGCCGGTCATCGACCAGCTCTTGTCGAACCTGTACGTGCCCTTCAGGTTGAGCGATATGAACTTGACGTTCGGATAGTTCGGCAGCGGCAGCGGATTGCCGAAGTTGCTGCTGCGACGTCATGTCGGACGAGCCGTCGACTTTCTCGTACATGACCGAGCCGGTCAGCATGAACTTCGCGGTCACCGGCAAGTCGCCGCCGCAGGCCGATCAGCCAGTTCGTGTTCTTGACGTTCGCGGTCCAGTTGTACGACGAGCTGGACGGCGGCGAGCTCGGGTCGAAGCAGTTCGGGCCGGTCGTGGCGTCGCAGGAGCCCACGCCGACGTTGCGGTGGTCGGAGTCGTACTTGATGTGCTCGTAGTCGCCGAACAGGCTCATCCGCCAGGAGGACGGCAGGCCGTAGGTGACGTTGAGGAACACCTCGTTGCGGGTGTCGCCGGTGCGGCCGAGCGGCGTGTCCTTGTAGTTGTTGTCCTTGTACAGATACTCGGCCGCGAGGCCCAGGCTGTCGGCCGGAGACCAGTCGGCCGTGAGCTTCACGCGGTTCTGCGTGAGGTTGGCGAGGTCGAACGCCCGGACGAAGCGCTGCAGATACGCGGGGTCGTTGGCATCGACGCCGGCGTTGCCGAGCAGGAAGTCGGAGCTCCGGTTGAGGTACGAGTACTTGAGCCGTGCGGTCACGTTGTCGAGCGAGGTGTTGCGCCACTCCAGCCAGAACGTATTGGTGTGCGTGTCGTCGAAGTCGACGCGGTTCTGCTTGATGTGGTTGTAGTCGTACCCGGCGCCGACCCGGTTGCCGCGGTTGATCCGGTAGTACGCGTCGACGCCCGCATTCTGCTTGTCGTAGTCCCACAGCTCGTTGGTGATGGATGCCGCCGCAACTGCCGTCGTTCGTCGGGCAGAACGTCACCGGCGTGCTGTCGTTGTTCATCTTCTGCCAGTTGAAGTACGCCCGCGTTTCCAGATTGGCGAGCGGCGTGGCGAACCAGCCGGCGGTGAACGTCTGGCGCTTCTCGTCGCCGTTGAACGTGGGCGTACTGGGCAGCACCGGCGTGAAAATCCCCACACCGTTCAGGATGGTCTGGCCGATGTTGAGATCGCTTTTCGTCTGGTCCCAGGTATAGCGAAACGCCAGCGACGAGTTCCACGGCAGCTGCCGCCAACGTGGCGTTGAGCGCGACGCGCTGGTAGTTGTTCTCGGGCGGCAGGTACGTCGTATCGACGCCGTTGCCCCAGAACCCGTTGTTCCAGTAGACCGCGCTGTTCGAGTTGTTGAAGTTGCTCACCATGTAGCTCGCGGACAGCGTCATCGCCCGCGTGGCGTAGCCGATCTCGCCGGTGACGTTGTTGGTCTCGTACTGGACCGGCAGCGGAAGGTCCGTGAAGCCGTTGCCCGGGCTCGTGCCGTTCGAGCCGGAGCCGACTTTCGAGCCCGACTGCTTGACCTGGTTGCCGTCCACGCGGAAATACCACGGCGAATAGCGCTTGCCATTCGAACGATGCCGCCGGTGTCCTTGCGCTGGAAGCCCAGGTCCAGCGGCTGCCACGTCGCCGGGTTGGGCTGCGGGAAGTTGGCCGTCAGGTTCGCGGTGCCTGCCCCCGTGAACGGCGTCAGGCCGTTGAACAGGAGGTTGTGCGGCATCCAGTTCGTGTAGGCGCGTGCCCGGAAGACGTCGTACATGCCGCCGCGGAGGTTGACGTACATGTCGTCGCGGCCGAAGTTCTCGCCGTAGGCATCGATCCAGCTCTTGTTGTTGCGGCCGAAGATGCCGATGTTCGACAGCATGCCGTTGCTCAAGTCCTGGTATTGCTCGAACTTGGACGGGTCCTTGCTGTTGGTGTCGGTGACGATGCCGCCGGCGGTCACCTGGCCGGTTGCAGCGGAAGGGACCGTCGTCGGACTGCGCGAATGCGGGCGCGGCGACGAACAGCACGGAGATGAGAGCCGATAGCTGATTCTTCTTCATGTCTCGGTCTCCTCGCGTCAGCGGAGGAAGAACTGGCCGCGGGCGCCAGGCGCGTTGGAGCCGTGGATCTGGCTGTGGCAGTTGAGGCATGCGCGCGCGATGAACCGCGTGTTCACCGCCGTGTTGAACGTTCCCGGCGCCTTGCCGAAGCACGCCGAATTCTTCGGATCCTGGGTGGCGGCCGGCGTGCACGTGAACCCCGCGGCGCCGCCATAGATGGTGCCCGGATGGCGCGGCACGTCGTGGCAGTCCTGGCAGAGATTCGGCGGCTTCTCGTTCAGCAGGTTTGCGTAGACCGAGCCGTGCGGGTTGTGGCACGACAGGCAGTTCTCCTCGACCGAGGGGTGCGCGAACATGAACGGCCCGCGCTTGTCGGCGTGGCACGAGTAGCACTGCTGGTTGACGGTCTCGGCCCGCAGCATGACCGGCGTGAGCGCGCCGTGCGGGTTGTGGCAGTCCGAGCACTTGATCTTGTTCTCGATGATCGGGTGGTGCGACGGCTTGAGCGTCGCCGAGCGCACCTGCTGGTGGCACTTGCCGCAGACGTCCGCCTCGTTCGCCCGGAACGACGTCGTGAACGGCGCGACCGTTACCGGACCGGGCCGGTCGTGGATGTTGTGGCAGTTCGAGCAGGCGATCTCGTTCTTCGCGTGCTTGCCCGAGTCCCAGAAGGCGAGATGGCGGTTGCTGGTGTGGCAGTTGAGGCAGACCGCCGACTTCTCGGTCCCCGTCGCGGTCTTGCTGGTCAGCGGACCCTGGGGCTTGGCCTTCGTGGGATCCTTGAGGTGCTCGGAGGCGTCGCCGTGGCAGGCCTGGCACATCGAGCCTTGCGCATCGTTCTTCGCCCCGTGCGGGCCGAGATCGATGGACTGGTGCGCCTTCTCGTGGCAGTTCGCGCAGACGGGCGCCACTGCAAACGTGGCCGGCGTGGACTGCGCCTGCGACGGCGACCCGCGAGTGCAAGCGCTGCGGCCACAGCGGCCATCGCGACAAGGGACTTGAGCTCCATGGCTTCCCCTTTCTGTTGCTGCCGCCGGCGCGCCGGCCATCGATCGTCGGCTCGCGCGGAGCTCCCGATCGGTAAGTCTTACCTTGCTAGCCTAGAACTTTTGTTGATCCTTATCAATGAATCGACGAATGCGGCGCCCGCCCGAGGGACACACGTTGCCGCCACGCAACAGCCGGCACCGACGGTCACGATCGAAACGGTCGCGAGCGTGGGGATGTGCTCTGCGCGGTGATGTTGAACGATGCTAGTATTTCCGGATGAAGCTCGCCAAGTACGTGAAATTCCGGGCCGAAAAGTTCGGCGGCGTCCTGTTCGAGACGCGCTCGGAGAAGGTCTTCACCCTCAATCCGACGGCCACCGCGGTCATCCGCGAGATCGAGTCCGGTGCCGCCGAGTCCGAGCTCGCCGACCGCGTCAAGGCGCAGTTCGACGGCAACGGCGAGCGCGATCGAGCGCGAGGTCGGCGAGTTCCTGGCCGACCTCCGCGCCAAGGGCCTCGTCGAGGACTGATGCCGGTGGCGGAAGGCCCCGCTACGGCGACGGCTCCGGCGCGGGCCGAGCCCGAGTCGCAACACCTCTCCGCGCCGCTGTACGTGGCATGGCAGATCACGAACGAGTGCAACCTCGCCTGCATGCACTGCATCGAGGAAAGCGGGCCCGGGAAGCGCTTCAAGGATGAGCTGACCGAGGAGCAGGTGTTCTCCGTGCTCGAGCAGATGATGGCGCTCGAGATCCCGTACCTGTCGTTCTCCGGCGGCGAGCCGATGCTCCATCCGCACTTCTTCGCCATGGCGGAGTACGTCTGCGCGCGCGGCAGCCAGCTCAAGGTCGAGACCAACGGCCACTTCCTCACGCCGGAGAACTGCGCCCGGCTGCGGGACATCGGCGTGAAGGCCGTGCAGGTGAGCCTCGACGGCGCCTCGCGCCCGACGTTCAACCGCATCCGCGTGCTGCGGAGAATTCGACCGCTGCGTCGAGGGCATTCGCCACCTGCATGACGCCGGCGTGCCGATCGAGATCAACTTCTCGCCCACGCGGTTCAACATCCACGAGGTCGGCGCCGTCGTCGATCTCGCCTGCGAGCTCGGCGCCTACAGCTTCTACACCGGGCGCACGATGTACACGGGCAACGCGGTGAAGGCCTGGCGCCACCTCGAAGTGGCCGACGAGGCGTACGAGGCGTTCTTCGACACGCTGCGCGCCAAGGCCGACGAGTATCGCGGCCGGATGCGCGTCTACTTTCACGAGGCGGGGCTGCTCGAGGAGCTGCGCTACCGCCTGCGCGAGCCCGCCGCGCTCGTCATCGTGCTGCCGAACGGACTGGTCAAGCTCATCAACGCGCTTGCCGTTCGTGTGCGGCGACCTTCGCCGCGATTCGCTCGCCGCCGTCTGGGCGAACTTCCAGCGCGCGTGGCGCGACCCGCGCGTCGCGGATTTCGTCGACGACCTGGCGCGCGATCCGGGCGAGACGCGCACGCTGCACCAATGGGTCCATCTCTGACGGCGCCGCCGTCGCCAGCCGCGCCGCCGACGCCGCTGCGCCGCGTGCTGCGCGCGTGGTGTCGATGGTGCGCTACCGGTTCTTCCTGTACGCGGGCCTCCTGCCCTACCTGCTCGGCGCGGCCTGGGCCTGGAGCGTGGCCGATGCCTTCGACGCGCCGGTGTTCTGGACGGGCCTTTGCGGGCATCGTGCTGTCCGTCATCGGCGTCGAGGCATTCAACGAGTATTTCGACGCGCGCATGGGCACCGACCGCGTCTTCAATCCCGCCGACCTGCCGCCGATTTCCGATGGCGTCTTCTGGTGCGGGGTGGTGGCATTCGCCGCCGCGCTCGCGGTCGGGGTGTATCTCACGCTGCACGTCGGCTGGCCCGATCATTGCCTTCGCCGTCCTCGGCGGGATGGCGGCCATCTTCTACGAGGCGCCGCCGATCCGCTGGTCCTACCGCGGGCTGGGGAGCTCGTGATCGCGCTCTCGTACGGCCCGTGGATGGTGCTCGGCAGCCTGTACCTGCACGCGCGTGCACTGTCCTGGGGCGCATTCGCGGCATCGTTCGTGCCGGGGCTTCTCATCATGTCGCTCGCGGTCGTCAACGCCATACCCGACTATCACCAGGATCTGCTCGTCGGCAAGCGCAACCTCGTCGTGCGTCTCGGCCGCGCGCGGAGGCGTGGCGCTCTATCTTTCGCTGGCCGCGGCGGCGCTCGCGGTCGCCGCCGCCGGCGCGCTGGCCGGCCTGTTTCCTGCGGGGTGCCTCGCCGACGCTGCTTGGCGCTTCCGCTGCTCGTCGGGAGCGCACGCCGCGCGCGCGGGCACCTACACGACGCCGCGCCAGTTCGTCCCGGCGATCCGCAGCATCGTCGCCTGCTACGCCGCAGCGGTGACGCTGTTCATCGCTCGGCGTGCTTCTGCACCGGCTGTGACGATGCATCGCATCGACAGCTTCGGCGCGCCGCTTTTCGTATCCTGGCAGCTCACGCGCGACTGCGACCTGGCGTGCGTCCATTGCTGCACCGATTCGGCGCCGGGCAAGCGGCTGCCCGACGAGCTCGACGCCGACGAAGCGATGCGCGTCGGCCGACGACATCGCGCGGAGCGGCGTGCCGTACGTCATGCTGTGCGGCGGCGAGCCGCTCGTCGTGCCCCACTTCTTCGCGGTCGCCGAGGCGCTCGGCCGCGCGGGCGTCCAGCTCAAGATCGAGACCAACGGCCAGCAGCTCGACGCTGCGGTCGCCGCGAGGCTCGCCCGGTTGCCGATCCGCTCGATCCAGGTGAGCCTCGACGGCGACACGCAGGAGGTCTACGGGCGGCAGCGCGCCGGCGGGTCGCTCGCCAAGGCGCACGCCGCGTGCCGCGCGATACGCGACGCCGGCCTTCCGCTCGAGATCACGTTCGCGCCCACGCGCGTCAACATTCACGAGGCCGAAGCGGTCATCGCCCGCGCCCGCGAATTCGGCGCCTTTCGCTTCAACTCCGGCAAGCTGATGCGCCTCGGAACCGCCGCGCGGCACTGGAGCAAGCTCGCGCCGAGCGAGGAGCAGTATCGCGAGTACCGCGCCGTGCTCGCGCGCGCGGCGCGCGTTCTTGAACCCCCTCGAACTGTGCTACGTTCCCTGGAGCGTCGAGGACGGGCTTCGCGCCGCCTTGCTGGAACCGCCGGCGACGTTGCTGGTGCTTCCGAACGGCTGGGTCAAGGTGGCGGCGGCACTTCCAGGCATTTGCGCCGACCTGCGGCGCATGAGCATCGTGCAGGCCTGGCAGGCGTACCGGGAGGCTTGGCGCAACGAAGCAACGAGAGCTGCACTGCGGCGCGCGATCGACGACGAGTCGTCCCACGCGCAGGCGAACGAGTGGCAGTGGATGCCAGTAGTCCACGTCTAGTTTCTTCGAAAGGAACGGGCATGAGACGAATCGATCGTGGCCGCCGACACCGGCAAGACAGTTGCACCCGCGGAAGCGTCGAACAAGCCCGGCGCCAAGCCGGCGTGGGAAACCCCGAAGCTCGAGGACGTCTCGGAACAGGTGATGGCCCAGCCGTACATCCGCTTTACCTGATCCTCGCCGTTCTCCATGCAGGGGCGCTCGTTCGAAGAATACGCGGCGCCCCTGTTCCTCGCCTGGCAGCTGACCAACCGGTGCAGCGCCCGCTGCATCGCCTGCTGCGAGGAGTCGGGGCCGGACAAGGCGTGGGCCGATGAGCTGACCCGCGCCGAAGCCCTCGACCTCGCCGGGCGCATCGCCGAGTCCGGCATTCCCTACGTCGCCTTCGGCGGCGGCGAGCCGCTGTCGGTGCGCGCATTGCTGGGACATCTTCGAGCGCCTGCGCGGCAGCCGGCGTCTCGCTCAAGATCGAGACCGACGGCAGCCGCATCGACGACGCGGCCGCCGACCGCATCGCGTCGCTCGCCGTCCAATGCGTCCAGATCTCCGTGGATGGCGCCACCGCCGCCACTCACGAGCGCGTGCGCCCGGGCTCGAGCTTCGCCGCGGCGATTGCCGCCATCGAGCGACTGGCGCGCGCGCGGCCGGCCCCCGCAGTTCGTGTTCGTGCCCACGCGCTTCAACCTGCACGAGATCGTGCCGCGCGTTCGATCTCGCGGCATCGCTCGGCTGCGATGCGTTCGTCACCGGGCCGATGATGCGCATCGGCCGCGCGGCCGCCGCGTGGAGCGACATCGCGGTGCAGCGATTCCGAGTGGCAGCGCGCCGCCGACGACCTTCGCGCGCATTCCGCAGTCGCGCCACCACCGGATCGGATCTGTCGATCTATCCGTGGGACATCGTGACGGAGATGGAAACGCGTCTCGAAAGCCCGCAGGCGATGCTGCTCGTGGTGCCCGAACGGCAAGGTCAAGCTCTTGAACGCGCTGCCCTTCTCGCCGGCGGATTTGCGGCGCGACTCGCTCGAGACGGCGTGGCTCGCCTATCGCGACGCGTGGCGCAGCGCCGAAGTGCGGGCGTTCGTCGGCCGCTGCCGGTCGGAGCCCGCCTGCTGCTGCGTCACGCGAGACGAGACGTGGCAGATGCGGTGCCGCGCGTCGACGCTTCTCGCAATCAGTTCGGATCAACGTGAACGTTTAGCGCCCGTGACCGGCACGGTAACCTTCCTCTTCACCGACATCGAGGGCAGCACGCAGCTCTGGGAGCAGGAGCCGGAGCAGATGCGGCCCGCGCTCGCGCGTCACGATGCGCTCGTCCGCGCGGCGGTCGTGTCCAACGGCGGAACGGTGGTGAAGATGACCGGCGACGGCGTGTACGCCGCGTTCGACGACCCGGTCTCCGCTCTCGATGCCGCGCGCTGGCGATCCAGCGCGGGCTCGCCGATCCCGGGCGACGAACGGATTGGCGCTGCGCGTGCGCTGCGGGCTGCATCTCGGCGAAGTCGAGCGGCGCGACGGCGACTACTTCGGCGGCGCCGTCAATCGCGCGGCGCGGATCATGGGCGCGGCGCACGGCGGCCAGATCCTGCTGTCGCGAAGCGATGGTCGACAGCATGTCCGGCAAGCAGCTGCCGCCGTCGAGTTCGCTGCGCGATCTCGGCACGCGTGCGGCTCAAGGATCTGGCGATGCCCGGAGCGCGTCTATCAGCTCGTGCATCCGCAGCTGCGACAGGACTTTCCCGCGCTGCGCTCGCTCGAAACGACGCCGAACAACCTTCCGCAGCAGATCTCGTCGTTCGTCGGACGTGAGCGTGAAACCGCGCGAGGTCAAGCGGCTGCTTGGCGCGAAGCAGGCTGCTCACGCTGGTCGGGCGTCGGCGGCATCGGCAAGACCCGGCTCGCGCTGCAGGCGGCAGCCGACACGCACGACGCCTATCCCGATGGCGTCTGGTTCGTCGAGCTCGGCTCGATCGCGGATCCGCTGCTGGTGCCGAGCTCGGTCGCGCAGGTGCTGGGCGTTCGGGAACGAGCCGGCACCGAGCTTGACGCAGACGCTCGTGCAATCATCTCAAGACCCGGCGCTTTTGCTGGTGCTCGACAACTGCGAGCACTTGATCGACGACCTGCGCCGCGCTCGCCGGCGTCTTTGCTGCAGGCGGCGCCGGAGATCCGCATTCTGGCGAGCAGCCGCGAGCATCTGCAGGTTGCCGGCGAGCAGATCTACGCCGTGCCGCCGCTGTCGCTGCCTGCGCCGGACGCCGATCTCGAGTCGCTGGCAGCGTCGGAAGCCGTGCAGATGTTCGTCGAGCGCATCCGGTTGCTGGAGCCCGCGCTTTGTCGTCACCGAGCGCCAGGCGGCGGCGATCACGTCGATCTGCAACTCAACTGACGGCATCCCGCTGGCACTCGAATTGGCCGCCGCGCGCGTTCACTCGTTGTCGATCGACGAGATCAACGTCCGTCTCGAAGGACCGCTTCAAGCTGCTCACGGGAGGGAGCCGGCTCGGCGCTTCCGCGCCAGCAGAACGCTGCGCGCCACGCTCGACTGGAGCTACGAGCTGCTCGCCGAGCCACGAGCGCACCGTGTCTCAACCGGCTCGCCATTTTCTCCGGAGGATTCACGCTCGACGTCCGCGTCGATCGTCGCTTCCGACGAGAGCGATCGACGAATTCGCCGTGATCGACCTCCTGTCGCACCTGGTCGCGCGGTCGCTCGTCGTCGCCGAGACGAACGCCGGCGGGAGCCGATACCGGCTGCTCGAAACGACGCGGACCTACGCCTTGGCAAGCTCGCCGCGGCCGGCGAGGCCGACGCGCATCGACCGCCGGCACGCACAGTACTTTCGCGACAGGATCGCTCGCGCGGCCGACGACTGGATGGGCACGCCCGATGCGGACTGGCGCGCGACGTACCTGCCCGAGCGCGACAACGTCCGCGCAGCGCTCAACTGGGCGCTCGGCACGGGCGGCGATCGCGCGATCGGCATCGCGCTCGCCGGCGCCTCGGGACCGATGTGGACGGAGCTGTCGCTCTACGGCAGAGGGCCACCGGCGACTCGAAGGGCCGCCGCCCGCAAGTCGATGCGGACACCGCGGCGACGGATCAGGCGCGGCTGTGGCTCTGGCTGGGTTGAACTGGGCGCTCTGCGGCGCCCGACCGAGGCGGTGCCGGCGCTGCAGCGCGCCATCGTTCTCTACCGTGGGTTGGGCGACGCGCGAAGCCTCGGCTTTGCGCTCGCGCGCCTGGCGCACGAGGAGGCGATGGCGGGTCGATTCGATCAGGCCGCATCCGCTCTCGCGGAAGCGTGGCCACTGCTGGAGAAGCGCGGGTTGCCGAAGCTCCTCGGCGACTACTTCGATTACTCCGGCGGTGCTGAAGGCGCTGACGGGCGATCCGGCTGAACGCCAGGGCGGATCTGGAAAGCGCTCGTCCTCTATCGCAGCGCCGGGAGCCGAGCGTTACGCGCTCTTCACGCTTGCCCAGCTTGGCGAAATCGCGTGGGCGCTCGGCGACCTCGACGCCGCGCTTGCCGGCTATGGCGAAGTCGTCGCGCTGCTGCGCAAGGCGCCGCTCACCAAGGTGATGCTCGGACTGTGCCTCAGCAACCTCGCCGGCGTGCACACCGAGCGCGGCGAGCTCTCGATGCCGCGTTGGCGGCCGCACGCGAGGGCCTGCCGTTGCTGATCGAAGGAGGCTTCGCCTGGTCCCATCTCGATCATCTTGCGCTGCGCGCGGCGCTCGCCGGGAAAGCTTGCGTCCGCCGTGCGCATTGCCGGCTACTCGGACTCGACATATCGCGTCGAGGAAGATGCGCGCGCCAGCCCAACGGAGACCCGGTCGCGCGATCGGCTGCAGGTGATGCTGCCAGCAAAAGTACGCTGCGGATGAGCTCGCGCGCCTCCTCGCCGAAGGCGCGGCGTAAAATGACCGAAGACGGCGCGTGCAGGCCTGGCGCTGGAAGAGTAGTTAGTTCCGCCGCGCGGCAAAGCGGCGTCGACTGCGACGGATCAGGGCCGAGCGGCCGCGCTACTGCGTCGCCGCGTCGCCACCCATGATCCGGATCATCTCGGTGAGCTGCGCGCTCATCGGAAGATTCAGGCGCTGCCCGGTGGGCAACTGGCGCAGGAACCATTTGTTGTAGGTCTGCTCGAGCTCGCGCGAGGCGGCAAGGTCGTGCAGCGTCGTCGATGACGAGGCTCGCCAGCTGCGGATCGTCCTTGCGGAACATGATGCCGTAGGGATCGTAGGACAGGAAATCGCCGACGACCATCAGTTGATCCTGCGCCCGGTTCAAGGCGATGAACCCGTAGAGCAGGACGTCGTCGGTGGCGAACGCGTCGACCTTGCCTTCCACCAGCTGCGCGTACGAGTCCGCGTGATCGCGTCCGGTCAGCGATCGTCGTGTTCAGCTTGAATTTGGCCACGAGCTCGCGCATGGCGCTTTCGTTGGTCGTGCCCGCCGTCACCACCACGGACCGGCCCGCCAGATCGCGAAACGACTTGATCGGCGATCCCTTCTTCACCATCAGCTTGGTGCCGGCGACGAAGATGACGGGCGAGAAGTCGACGACCTTCTTGCGCTCGCAGATTGGACGTCGTGCGATCCGCACTCGAGGTCGACTTGCCCGCCGGTCGACGGCGCTTGATGCGATTCTCCGACGTCACCGGCACCCACTTGATGACGAGGTCGCGCCCCACTTCCGGTGCTCATGGCGTCGACGATCGCACGGCAGATGTCGATCGAGTAGCCGATGGGCTCGTTGCGCGCGCTCAGGTACGAAAGCGGGATCGACGCCTCGCGATAGCCGATCGCGACCTCCCCGCTCGCGCGCACCTTCTGCAGCGTTCCGGTCAAGGCGCCTTCGGGCGTCTGGGCGACGCGCCGCACCGCAAGCGAGGCGACCCAGGCGACCACCGCCGTCCAGCAGCGAAACGGCGCAGCGTCACCGTCGACGTCCGTGGCATCGTAGTCGGCCCTCATGTCGCGAGTTCGTCACGTCCGCGTCGTCGCGCACGGTCCGCGGCTCACGCGGCCGCCGGCACTCGTCGGCGTGCAGCGTGCGCGCCCTGTTCCGCATCGAGGCGCGTGGCGTTCGCCTCGGCGTCCTTCTCGGACAGCAGGCCGCCTTCCCACTTGGCGACGACCGCGGCCGCGATCGAGTTGCCGACCGCGTTCGTCGCCGAGCGGCCCATGTCGAGGAACGTGTCGACGCCGAGGATCAGCAGCAGGCCGGCCTCGGGAATGTTGAACTGGTTGAGCGTGGCGGCGATCACCACGAGCGATGCGCGCGGCACGCCGGCCATGCCCTTCGAGGTCAGCATCAGGATCAGCCATCATGGTGAGCTGCGTGCGCGATCGGCAAGCTCGATGTTGTAGGCCTGCGCGATGAACAGCGTCGCGAACGTGCAGTACATCATCGAGCCGTCGAGGTTGAACGAGTAGCCCATCGGCAGCACGAAGCTCGAGATCTTGCGCTGCACGCCGAAGCGGTCGAGGGAATCGAGGATCTTCGGATAGGCGGCTTCGAGCTTGCCGTCGCGAACGACAGCATGAACGGCTCCTTGATCAAGCTCGACGAGCCTGAAGACCCGCGTGCCCAGGAACACGAAGCCCGCGAGCACCAGCAGGCCCCACAGGATGATCAGGCCGATATAGAAATCGCCCATGAAGACCGCGAACTTGAGCAGGATCTCGAGGCCGTTGGTCGCGACGGTCGCGGCCATCGCGGCGAACACCGCGACGGGCGCCAGCAGCATCACGTAGCCCGTGATCTTGAGCATGACGTGCGCCAGCGCGTCGATCACGTTGGTCAGCGGCTTGCCGATGTCGCCCAGCGCGGCGAGCGCGACGCCGAAGAACATCGAGAACACGACGATCTGCAGGATCTCGTTGTTGGCCATCGCCTCGGCGAACGACCTCGGCACCAGGTGGGTGACGAACTCCTTGAGCGTGAACGAGGCGGTCTTGAGGTTGGTCGCGGCGCCGATGTCCGGCAGCGGCAGGCCGAGATCCTTGCCCGGATGCAGCAGGTTGGCGAGCACCAGGCCCATGCAGCAGCGAAACGATGCGAGGCGATGACGAACCAGCCGAGCGCCTTGGCGAAGATGCGGCCGACGCTCTTGGCGTCGCCCATGTGGGCGATGCCGACCACCAGCGTCGAGAAGACCAGCGGGCCGATCAGCATCTTGATCAGGCGCAGGAAGATATCCGACAGGATCGAGATGTAGCCCGCGATCTGCGCGGCGCGTCTTCTTGTCGGGATAGCTGGTGAAGATCATGTATCCGACCACGATGCCCAGCACCATCGCGATCAGGATATAGACCGCCATCGGAAGTTTCTTCTTCAATCCCTCGCCCCCGGAATCAATCATCGTCGACGCCCGCGCCACCCGCGTTCCCGGGGGCCTCCCGACCTCCGCGTCCGGCACGGCGGCCCGCGCAGCGAGGACGCCAAGTGGACCGGATTAAACCCTGCATTCTCTCGGCAGCAAGCGCGCCAGTCGCCCCCGCGCCGCCCCTCACGGATAGCGGCGCCGGAGTAGGCGTACAACGCGCGCATCCCCGTCGCTTCGCCTCCCTCCGGGCGACCGGGCCTCGCCGCCGTATTGCGCCGCCATGACGTCGAGATGGGCCCAGCGAGTGGACGCGCGACACGAACTCGGCCAGGTACAGCGCCGCGATGATCGATCCCGCGAAGGTGCCCTGCGCGACGTTGTTGAGATCGGCGCACTTGCCTTCGATGCTGCTTGCGATACGGGCCGCCAAATCGGCATGCGCCACAGCGGATCGCCGACCTCGGCGCCCGCCTGCAGCAATCCGGCGGCCACCGTCGTCGTCGTCGCAGAACAGCGCCTGCAGCTCGGGGCCCAGCGCGACGCGCGCCGCGCCGGTCAGCGTGGCGCAGTCCGAGCAGAAGGTCGGGCTTCTCGCTGTCGGCTTCCGTCAGCGCGTCGCAGAGAATGAGCCGCCCTTCCGGCGTCGCGTGTTCCCGATCTCCACCGTCTTTCCGCCCCGGGTGCGCACGATGTCGAGCGGCCGATAGGCATTGCCGGCCACCGAATTCTCGACCGCCGGGATGAGGAGGCGCAGGCGGATCGGAGCGTTCGCGCGCCATCGAGCGCGCTCGCAAGGCCGAGCATCACCGCAGCGCCGCCCATGTCCTTTTCATTTCCAGCATCGCCTCTCGCGCGGCTTGAGATCGAGCCCTCCGGTGTCGAAGCAGACGCCCTTCCCGACGAGCGTCACCGTGGGAGCGTTCTCGTCCCCAGCGCATGTCGATGAGTCGCGGCGGTCGCGCGAAGCTCGCGCGTCCAACGATGTGGATCGTCGGATAGTTCTGCTGCAGCAGCTCGTCGCCGGCGATGACGATCGTTTTCGCCCCAAACGCGTCGCCGACCGAGCGGACATGGTCCGCGACCTCTGCGGGCCCATGTCCTCGGCAGGAGTGTTGATCATGTCGCGCGCAAGAAAGACGCCCCGCGCGACATGTCTCGACTTCGGCGCGATCGGCCTTCGCCGGCCAGACGAGCTTTGCCGGCGAGCGCTTCGCCTTCTTGTACTTGGTGAAGGCGTAGGATCCGAGAGCCCAGCCTAAGGCGACGTCGCTGTGTGAAGATCCGTCGACGGCTTCCAGCGCGGTAGGTTCCCTCGGGCAGCGCGGTCGGCAACCCGGCAAACGACCAAACCGGGACCGCCCTCCGTCGGCGACGCGATGAGTCGCTCGGACGCGCGCCGCGACCCGGCAGGAATGCAAAGCTCCGGGCTCGCCTTTGAAGCCCATTGCCGAAACCCAGTCGCGCGACTCGGGATTTTTCTCGAGCCAGGCGGGAAGCATCGCCTCCGACACCACTCGGATGGGAATCGCGTCGCCTTCTGCTGCCGTAAGACCTTCGAGCATCACAGACCTCTCCTTGCTGTGGGGTGCCAATGGAAGCGATACTCAGCCGGTAACCCGACTGCTAGCAGCAGGCCGGACCCGCAAGCCGGATCCGCAAGCCCAACTGGACACTCAACTGAGCGATAGGCTCCTACTATCGGAGAGCCTCACTTAAATCGATTATTGTTTAGCGTTCGATCTTGCTATCCTCCGCGCAGACTCATGCGGGGAAACGCAGAATGCCGAACCTGCAGCAAGAGTCGCACAGAGCCCGAGCCGCTGGCCGTCCGCATCGGCAACGGTGGGTCAAGACGCCTGACGGCGTCGATATCTCGGTCCGGGAATGGGGCAGCCCCGAAGGCTGGCCGATCCTCTTTCGTTCACGGGCTCGCCCAGTCGCATCTGTCGTTCCTTCCGCAATTCGCGAGCCAGCTTCGCCGATCGCCATCGCCTCATTGCCTACGACCTGCGCGGTCACGGCGAGTCGGCGAAGCCGCTCGATCCCTCGTTCTACGACGAGGGCCGGCGCTGGGCGGACGAGCTCGACGCCGTCATCGACGGCGTCGCCGCGACGCAAGCCGATCCTCGGTCGGCTGGTCGCTCGGCGGACGCGTGCTCCGCCAATACCTGATCCATCACGGCGATCGTCGCATCGGCGGACTCCATTTCGTCTCCGACGCGCCCTTCGAAGATCCGGCGGTGCTTGCCCCGGCATCGCGCGCCAATATCGCCGGCCGTCCGGACACGCTGGCCGAGCGCATCGATGCCCATATCGCATTCCTGCGCGCATGCTTTCTTCGCCAGCCGCCGGAAGACGATTTCGCCGTCGCGCTCGCCTACAACGTCATCGTGCCGCAGGAGATTCGCGAGGCGATCTCGAGCTGGTCGACCGGGCTCGAGGAAACGCGGGCGGCGCTCGCCAACGGTGACGGTGCCGACGCTCATTACGCATGGCCGCGACGACGCGCTGATCCTGCCGACCGCCGCGGAAATGACCGCAGCCGCAATCAAGGGGTCCCGGATTTCCTGGTACGACGATTGCGGCCACTCCCCGTTCTGTCGAACATGCCGAGCGCTTCAACCGCGAGCTCGACGAGTTCGCCACGGCGATCAAGGCGCAGCATGTCGGTGAGCGTCGACCGTAGCGCAGCGCTGCCCGCGTCCATCGGCGGCGCAGCGCTGGTCGACGTCATCGATCGCGGCATCGGACGCGCGCTCGAACTGTTGTGCGCGGCGCTGGTGGTGGTCGAGACGCTCATCCTCTTCATCGGCGTGATCGCCCGCTATGTCGTGCACCGGCCGCTGGTCTGGTCCGATGAACTGGCCTCGACGATTTTCCTGTGGCTCGGCATGCTCGGCGCCGCGCTTGCGATCAGGCGCGGCGAGAACCTGCGCATGAATACGGTCGTCAACCGCTTGCCCGGCACGCTGCGCGCGCTCGCCGAGCCGTTCACGCTCGCGGTGACGCTCGCGTTCATCGTCATGCTGCTGCCGGCCGCGATCGAGCACGTCAAGATCGAGGCCATCGTCATCACGCCGACGCTGGAGATATCGTCGAGCTGGAGGGCGGCGGCGATGCCGGCGGGGCTCGTCCTCATGGCGCTGTTCGTCGTCGTGAGGATGGCGAGCGAGCCGCTGCGCTCGATGCTCGTCATGCTGGCCGCTGTCGTTGTCTGGCGTGCGGCGTCTTCTATCTGGCGCGCCCGTATCTGCTGGGCCTCGGCCGCGTCAATCTCGTCGTCTTTTTCCTCGGCGTGGTCCCGCTCACGGTCTTCGCCGGCTTGCCGATCGCGTTCTCGTTCGGCGTGGCGACCTTCGGCTATCTCGCGCTCGCGACGCACATGCCGACATCGGTGGTCGTCGCGCGGCTCGAAGCGGGCATGTCCAACCTGATCCTGCTGTCGATTCCGCTGTTCGTCTTCCTCGGCTATCTGCTCGAAATCACCGGCATGGCCGCCGTACATGATCCGCTTCCTCGCGAGCCTGCTCGGGCACGTGCGCAACGGCCTGCACTACGTGCTCGTTGCCGCGATGTATCTCGTGTCCGGAATCTCCGGCTCGAAGGCCGCCGACATGGCGGCGGTGGCGCCGGCGCTGTTTCCCGAAATGGAGAAGCGCGGCGCCGACCGGGCGGAGCTCGCGGCGCTTGCTGGCGGCGACCGGCGCGCAGACCGAGACCGTTCCTCCGAGCCTCATCCTCATCGCCATCGGCTCGGTGACCGGCGTGTCCGATCGCGGCGCTTGTTCCAGGGCGGCCTGCTGCCCGCGCTGGTCATCGGCCTCATGCTGTGTGCGCTCGTCTGGTACCGCTCGCGGAGCGCCGACATGTCGCCGTCGAAGCGCGCCACCGGCCGCGAGATCGGGCGCGCCTTCCTGATCGCGCTGCCGGCGCTGCTGCTGCCCTTCGTCATCCGCAGCGCGGTGATCGAGGGTGTCGCCACCGCGACCGAGGTCTCGACCATCGGCATCGCCTACTCGTTCCTGATCGGCGCGCTGGTCTATCGCGCAGTTCCAGTGGTCGCAGCTCGGGCGCGTGCTGATTCAGTCGGCGTCGCTGTCCGGCGCCATCCTGATCGTCGTCGGCGCCGCCACCGCGATGGCGTGGGCGATCACGCAATCCGGCTTTTCGCAAGCGCTCGCCGCGACGATCAGCGGCATGCCGGGCGGACGCTTCACCTTCATCGCGCTGTCGATTCGTCCTGTTCGCGGTTCTCGGCTGCGTGCTCGAGGGCTTGCCGGCGGTCGTGCTGTTCGCGCCGCTGATGTTCCCCATCGCCAAGCAATTCGGCGTGCACGAGGTGCACTATTCGATGATCGCGATCCTGGCGATGGGCGTCGGGCTGTTCACGCCGCCGTTCGGCATCGGCTTCTACATCACCTGCGCCATCGGCGGCGCGGATCCCGACAAGGCGTTCCGTCACATCTGGACCTATCTCGCGGTGCTGCTGGTCGGCGTCATCCTGGTCGCCGCGGTGCCATGGCTGTCGGTTGGATTTCTTTGAGTGCCTGTCCAACGACAAAACCGGAGGAGAGAAAGATGAGTGCAAAGACGAGAATGACGCGCCGCAGCTTCGTCGCGGCGTCGACGGCGATCACGGCGGCGGCGATGCTGCCGAGCCGGTCCGCCCACGCGGCGGAGTTCGAATACAAGATGGGGCATTCGAGTCCCGCCGGGCATCCGTTCCACAAGCGGCTGCTCGAAGTGTCCGGATCGCATCGCGAAGGAAACCGGCGGGCGCATGACGCTGACGATCTTCCCGGCGAGCCAGCTCGGCGGCGACAACGACTTGTTGTCGCAGGCGCGCAGCGGCGCGGTCGATTTCGTCCAGCCCGCGGGCCTGATCCTCGCCTCGATCCTGCCGGTCGCCGCCGTCAACGGCATGGGCTTCGCGTTCAAGGACTATGCGCAGGTCTGGACGGCGATCGACGGCGACCTCGGCGACTACGTCCGCGCGCAGATCGCCGCCAAGGCAGGGCTCGTGCCGATGGAGAAGCGCTGGGATCTCGGCTTCCGCCAGATCACGACGTCGGCGAAGCCGATCGAGAAGGCCGCCGACCTGGCCGGCCTGAAACTGCGCGTGCCCGGCGCGCCCGCGCTGGTGTCGCTGTTCACCGCGCTCGGCGCATCGCCGGTCAGCATGCAGTTCGGCGAGGTCTATACGTCGCTGCAGACCCGCATCGTCGACGGGCAGGAGAATCCGCTGTCGGTGATCGACGCCGGAAAGTTCTACGAGGTGCAGAAGTACTGCGCCGATCACCAACCACGTCTGGGACGGCTACTGGATCTGCGCCAATCCCGCTTCCTGGAACCGGCTGCCGAACGACATCAAGGCGATCGTCGCGAAGGCGTTCAACGAAATCGCGCTGCTGGAACGCGACGACCTCAACAAGCTCGACCGCTCGCTGCAGGCCGAACTCGAGAAGAAGGGCGTCACGTTCACCAAGCCCGACCTCGACATCGTTCCGCGACAAGCTGCGCACGGCGGGGCTTCTACCAGGAATGGCGCGCGGCAAGGTCGGCAACGAGGCGTGGACGATTCTGGAGAAGCACGTCGGGCAAGCTCGCGTGACGGCGGCGTCAGGCGGACGGCGTGACTTCAGCGACACCAAATCCTTCGAACGTCGCGCACGCGCGTGGCCGGCGTCGCGAAATTGAGACCGGTATAGGTGCCGGTGGTCATCACCTGCCCCGCCGCGACGCGGGGACCGACCCGCAGGTCGTTGCCACGAGATCGACGGCGGGCCGAAGCGGATCTCCGGCCACATGGCCGCCGGTAGTCTGTGCGATGAGCGCATCGCCGAAATGCAGCGTTACGGGGAGCTTCACGAGATCGATCTCCCGCCAGTTCGGCCGATCGTCACCGACGACGAAGGCGCCATTCGACATGCAGTCGGCGACGCGCTCGATCAGCGGCGTCCCCTTGTAGTCGGCATAGCGCGTGGCGACGATCTCGATCGCCGGAAACGCGACGACGAGCCCGGCGACTTCGTCAGTGGCTGTAGGGCGCGGCGCGCGCCGGGCATCGCGCAGGAAGCGAAACGCAACCTCCGCCTCCATTCCGAGCAGAGGCATGTCGTTCGCGTCGATCGGCGCCGTCGCTCCGCACGATCCGCGACCCGAGGAGCACGCCGTAACTCACGCGTCCGTCGATCACTCCGCCCACTTTGTAACCGGCAATGCGCTCGCCGGTCTGGCGAACGGTTGCCGCCTGGATGGCGAGCGCGTCGTCGATCGCCGCAGGGCGGCAATGTTCGGGCAGGCGGTCAAGCGGCACGCGCGTGCGGCGGGCTTGCATCAACAGCGCCGCCGCGCTCTCGATCAAGGCCTGGTTCATTGCGGCGGCAACACGCGGAATGGGATTCCCGGCGAGCCAGGCGATCGCGTTCTCGACACCCTGCTCGAAGAACACGCGGTACACCTCGAGCACGCTGTAGCCTAGGTGCGGCGTGAGTACGGTGTCGGAGGCACGCGATGAGCGGATGGTCGGCTGGCAGCGGCTCCCGCTCGTACACGTCGAGCGCCGCAACGATGCGGCCGTCGCGCACGGCGGCAATCAGCGCCGGCTCGTCGATCAGCGGCGCGCGTGACGTATTCACCAGGATCGCGCCCCGTTTCATCCGGAGCGATGTCGGTCGCGCCGATCACGCCTTGGGTGCGCGGGACAGCACGAGGTGGATGCTGACGACGTCCGCCTGCTCGAGCAACGACTCCTTGCTCGCAAACTGCGCACCCGCCGCCGTGGCACGCTCGGCCGTGAGGTTCTGGCTCCAGGCGAGCACGTGCATGCCGAGCGCATTGCCATAGCGTGCGACAGCGGGCGCCGATACGGCCCAACCCGACGAGGCCGAGCGTCTTGCCGGCGAGCACCGAACCCTGTCGGCGCGCCGAGCTGAAAGCGGCCGGCGCGCGCCGACGCATCGCCTCGCGGCACGCCGCGGGCGGCAGCCAGCATGAGCGCGAGCGCGATCTCCGCGGTGCTCTCGACGCCCGGCCCACCGTCCGTATAGCAAACGGTCACCCCGCGCTGCTGCAGATATGCGATATCGATCTTGCCCGCACGGTTGCCGGTCAGGCCGAACATCTTCAACGCAGGCAAGCGATCGATGAGCGACTTCGGGAGCGGCGTGCGTTCGCGCGTGGCGAGGATGATGTCGAACGGCGCGAGGGCCGATGCCGCTTCGTCTTCCGACGCGAACGGCTCTTCGAAGAACTCGAGTTCCGCACGCGCTTCGAGCGGCGACCAGTCGGCGCTGGCGCGCGCGACACCGCTGCCAGTCGTCCAGGATGGCGACGCGCGATCATGACGTGTGGCGAATCGGCGCGGCCGCTCGGAATCGAGCAGCGTGCGCATCCCGGCGCGCAGCACGTCGTTGATCCACGCGAACTGCATGAAATCCTCGCGCACGCGCTTGCCGGCCTTGTTGATGCGCTGCCGTGCAGTCGGCGACGGCACGCTTGACGTCGGGGTGAGCGAGCTTCCCCGGGATGGCCGAGCGACTGCGCAAGGTCGAGGAGGCCGAAGTTCAGGTAGTCGACGCCCGGCACCTTGGCGATCTGGTCGGCGAGCTCGAGCGCCTCGACGGTCTCGATCATCATGCACACCGACAGGGCGCCATTGCACGCCGCCATGTAGGCCGGCGCGATCGGGGCCGTTCTCCCAATATTCGGGCCGCCCGGCTCCGAACGAGCGCGCGCCCATCGGCGCAAAGTAGGCGGCGTCGATCACGCGCTTCGCGTCGTCGAGCGACTCGACGTGCGGCACGACGATGCCGCGCACGCCGCGATCGAGGAAGCGCGTGATGGTCGCGCACTCGACGGGTCGGGAATGCGCGCGATGGGCGTGAGGCCGTGGCGCTCGGCGGTGATGCACATGAGCCTCGATGTCGCGCCAGTCGAAGCACCCGTGCTCGCCGTCGATGTACACGAAGTCGAGGCCGCTCCGAGGCGAGCACCTCGATCACGGCGGTCGCCGGAAACGTCAGGTGGATGCCGCGGATCGACTCGCCGCTTGCGGCGGCGTGTTTCACGGAATTCCTTGCGATCATCTGCGCTCCTGTCGCTGCGCGTGGTCGCGCAAACTCCTTCAGTCGTACGCCGATGCGCCGCCTGCCGTCGGTATCGCGACGACTCGGGCATCTTAGGCTCGCACGTTAGCAGCGCGGCTAGATTTAAAAAAGCTGATTTTTGTGAGGGACTGCGATAGGATGTCACTATCATGCACGTGCACCCTCGGACAGCTTCGCGCCTTCGAGCGCATCGTCCGCCTCGGCAGCTTTCACGCGGCCGCGCTCGAGCTCAAGCTGTCGCAGCCGTCGGTGTCGCAGCGGATCCGCGAGCTCGAGGCCGCACTGCAGACGCCGCTCTTCGTGCGGCGCGGACCCCGGATCAGCCTCACCGCTGAAGGGCACGCGCTTGTCAGAGTACGCGGATCGGATGCTCGCCACCGCCGGCAGAGCTCGTCGAGCGCTTTCGCACTCGCGATCCCCTGAAAGGCACGCTGCGTCTCGGCGTCAACGAGACGTTCGCGTTCATCTGCCTGCCCGAGCTCCTGAAGCGGATGGAGCAGCAGTACCCGGCGATCCGCACGTCGGTGTTCGTCGGCGACACGGGTGTCGTGAGCGCGCGCCTGAACGACCAGGCGCTCGACATCGCGGTCGTCTCCGAGCCGACCGTTGCGCCGCACGTCTCGCAGGAGCCGCTCGGCGCGAACGCGTTCGGCTGGTTCGCGAGCACGTCGCTCACGCTGCCGAGGCGCACGTTCACGCCGGCCGATCTCGAGCACTACCAGCTGCTGGTGCCTGCCGCCTCCGGCGCGGCTCCACGCGACGGTTGCGAAGTGGTTCGCCGATGCCGGCGTGAAGCCCGCGCCGGATCAGCACGTGCAACAGCATTCACGCAACGGCGGAGACGATCGCTCAAGGCGCGGCGATCGGCATCGTGCCAGTGCGGATCATGCACACCGCGGTCGAGAAGCGCGGCGTGCGCCTGCTCAAGGTGAACCCGCCGCTGCCAGCGCACCAGGTGGCGATCTGTTACCAGATCCGGGAATTCGGTCCAGGCTTGAAGGTGCTCGTCGACCTCATTCCGCGAGCTGGCCGCCAGGAGCAAGCTGTTCGTGTAGGACAGCTGGTGCGCCACTCGAGCAGGTGCAAACAGCATGCAAAGAGACCACGGAGACGATCACCCGAGGAGTGGAGCGCTCGCTCAGTCGGGATAGTCCGCCGTGAGCGTCACCGCCTCCCATCGATCGAAGACATCGAGGCGCTTTTTGAGCACGTCGCGCGCGCGAACGAGTGCGTCCTTGCCGAGGACGAGATGCAGCGGCGGATCGCTCGATTCGACAGCCTTGATGATGGCGTCGGCTGCGCGATAGGGATCGCCAGGCTGGCTGCCGCTGCTCTTGCGCAACAGCTCCCGCCGCGCTCCCGCCGTCTCCGCGTACTCCGGCAGCGTCGTCTTGGGAACGGTCATCGAGCGGCCCTGGAAATCCGTGCGGAACGGGCCCGGCTCGACGATGGTGACCCGGATGCCGAGGTGGCGTGCTTCGCTCGCCAGCGACTGCGACAGACCTTCGACCGCGAACTTGGTTGCGCAGTAGTAACCCGTGCCGGGATTGCCGTTGAGGCCACCGATCGACGACAGGTTCACGATATGGCCGTACTTGCGCGCGCGCATCGCCGGGAGCACGCGCCGCATCATGGCCGCGAGGCCGAACACGTTGGTCTCGAACATCGCGCGCACGACGCCCTCCTCGCCTTCCTCGATCGCCGCGTTGTAACCCCGGCCCGCGTTGTTGACGAGAACGTCGATGCGGCCGAACTTCGCTTCGGCGGCGCTCACCGCGCGCTCGCGCGCCGCGGCGTCGGTCACGTCGAGCTCGACGGCCAGCCCGGTTTCCGGAAACGGCGCGACGATCGGCTCGATCTGCGACAGCGTGCGCGCCGAAGCGACGCACCGATGGCCGTGCTGCAGCACGCGCTCCGCCAGCGCACGGCCCAATCCGGTGGAGCAACCAGTAATGAACCAAACCGGCGCATCTTCCTTGTGCGAAGCCATCGTCGTTTCCCTCCGCTGCGTGGGACCAGCGTTGCTACGTGGTCAGTCGGGCGTGAAGATCGTTTGCGCGATGTGGCGCACGCCGCCGTTCATCTGGATCGGATCGTCCCGGCAATTCATGTAGTAGACGGCCAACAGCTTTCCCGGGCTGTGTTCGGCGACCCGAGGATAACCGAGATCCCAACTTCCTCCGTCGTCGCGCAGGACCAGCTCGCGACCCCAGGTTCGACCGTCGTCCTCGCTGACACGGGCGCGCACGCCGAACGGCGGATGGCGGTAACCGTAGACGCAGACGATTCTGCCGTCGCGCATCCTGACGAGGTCCCCGGGCGCGCCCCAGTCGTTGACGCGCGAGACGAATCCCCACGTGCGGCCGCCGTCGTCGCTCCGGAAGATTTCCGTCCACAGGACGCTGGTCGGGTCGCGCTGGCAGCGGACCGACGCGAGGATGAGAGCCGTCCGGAAGCACGATGCCGCGCGGATAGAAATAGCGGTGGGCGCCGAAGCGCAAGCCGACGCTGCGATCGCCATCGCCCGCCCCGTCGTCGGCGCGGGGCGTCATCATCGACAGGAACGTCCAATAGGCACCGTCGTCGACGCTCGCGTAGACAACGGGGCTTCGCTTCCAGCCGTCGGCGCTCACCGCCGTCATGAACACGAGGCTGACGCCATCGGGCCTGACGACGGCCGACGCATGCCCCGACAGCGACGGGAATCCCAGCTTGGGCGCGAGGATCGGAGGCCGCCATGTTCGTCCGCCGTCGCCGGAAACGCGGATCCATGCCTGGCTGTGCGGCCGGAAGTAGTCGGGGTCGCGCCCGAAGCGACGAGGACGTCCGGATTGGTGAAGTCGAGCCGCGGCTCGCGCGAATAGTCCTGCGGACCGCTGGCGACGACCTCGTTCTGGTCTGCCGAAGGTCGTACAGCACCTCGAGGCTCCCGGTATCCCACTGGCGGCCGTTGTCCCGCGACCGCAAGGCGACGATCTTCGGGCCAACCTTCGCCACTTCGTCGTGATGCACGTCGCCCGGATCGGTGTAGGCGCAAGCCTTCCGCTGGAACGCGACGAGGCGGTGCCCCTCCGCCGTCGTCCAGAAGCCGCAAATGAACGGCCAGCCGCAGAACTCGCGGTCGTTGCGGTACACGATGCTGTGCTCGGCGTCGCGAGCGTGCGCGCGCGCCTCGAAGCGGTTCATGGTTGCGATCCTTCAGCCGGTGCCGCGAGTGTTTCGCAGAAGCTGCAAGTCTGCCACGGGAGCGCCGACCGAGTTTCGCGTCGCGAAACAAGCCCCGATTGCGCGAAGGGCGGCGCTTGCCCGCTCTTGACCACATCGATGGATACTTGTCTGGTCATCGATACGCCGCGTCCTCACGACCGAACCGGGAGCACACCATGTCCTTCGGCCTCATGCGTACGTCGCGCCGGCTGGCTCTCGCCGCCCTGGCGGCAGGCCTTGCCGGAACGATCTGCCCAGCGGTTGCGCACGCTCAGGACTGGCCGAACCGTCCCGTCACCATCGTCGTTCCCTTTGGCCCTGGCGCAAGCAACGACACGTTCACGCGCATGCTGGCCAACATCCTTTCGAAGCAGCTCGGGCAACCGTTCGTGGTCTCGAACCGGCCCGGCGCCGGCGGCTTCATCGGCTCCCAAGCGGTCGCGAAGGCCGCCCCCGACGGGTACACCTTCCTCGAGATGCCGAGCAGCATCGCCGGTCTGAAGGCCATCATGAAGGCCGACATCGATCCGCTGAACGATCTTGCGCCGATCGCCCTGATGGCGCGCGCGCCCACGCGGCATGGTGATCAACGCCGGGCTGCCCGTGAAGACGGTCAAGGAGTTCGTCGAGTACGCGAAGGCACACCCGGATGACGACGTTCTACGGCATGGCCGGCATCGGCAGCACGAACCATCAGCACGCCGAGATGTTCAGGACGGCCACGGGCCTCAAGATCACGGGCGTCAACTACAAGAGCGCAGCAGACGCAATGACCGATCTCGTCGCGGGCGGCTGCACGTCTATTTCGCCACCACCGCGAGCACGCGCGGCCAGATCGAGGCGGGCAGCTGCGTCTTCTCGCCTACACCGACAGCAACCTATCCGCCCGGATCGCTCAAGGCGCCCAACCATGGCCGAAGCCGGTGTGCCGGACATGGCGAAGGCGCAGAACTGGTGGGCGATCTTCGGCCCTGCCGGGTTGCCGGCGGACATCAAGGCCAAGATGAACGCGGCGATCAACGCTGCGCTGAAAGACCCGGAGTTCGCAACGCTGATCGAGAAATCGGGCGCGACCCCTTCTCCGGGCACCGTCGAGCAGAGCGTCGAGGCCTTGCGGCAAGAGGTGGTCGAGGTCGACAAGCTTGCCAAGACCATCAAGGAATGAAGAGACGCCGACGCTAGCCCGGCTTCTGCCACGCAAGCAGGCTGCCGCCGGTCCTGGTCTTGTCGTCCGCCGGCGCGTCGGGAAGCGGATATTCGCTCTCGTTGATGACGAATCCCTTCTTGCGCGCGAAATCGAGGCGCGGCGGACAGAAGATGTCGTAGAGGGACGTTTCTTCGTCGCCGACGTCGCGGCTCGTGTGGACGACGGTCGCCGGAATGATGACGACCGACGGCGTGCCCATCTCGCCGTGCTCGTCCGGCTGCCAGCTGCTCGAAGTCCGGCCCCCAGTTGTAGCGCATGTGGTGGACCCAGCGGCCGTTGAGCGTCAGCGAGGCCTGCTCGAAGTCGTCGTGCCAATGCGGGCTCAACTGCGTCGTGTCGCGTCGCGTCTGGTAGTGGACGAACAGATTGACGAGCATGTTGGTGGAGCGGAAGACCCGCGGCTGGATGCGCTCTCCGTCCGGCTTCGCGTATTGCGCCAGCGGATAGTGGCGCAGCCGGTAGCCGTCGTGCGGCATCGGCCACAGGTCGGGCGGCGCCAGCTCGGGCGCGCCGTCGGCATACGTCGCGTTGTTCCAGGCCAGCGCCATGACGTCCTCGGATGCCTTCGAGACAGCATCGCGGGCGACGAGGCCCTTCGAAGTGGCGGTGATCCTGCTCGCGCCCGGCGGGACGATGGTGAGCGAATCCGGCTTGGCGTCGATGGTTTGGCCGCCGGCTTCGATCGTGGCCGACGCGCCGCCCGGCGGCAGGATCACCATGTACTCCTCGGGATTGGCGTCCCGGTCCAGAGTGCGCGCCAGGCTCGACCTCCGACACCGCGACCGCGAAGTTGCCGGCGCGAGTGATCCACGTGCGGGACTTGCCGTGCTCAACGACCTGCGGTTCCATCTTGTCGAAATTCGGCCTTGGAGGCCTTGCGGGAGTACCCGGTTCGTCATGCCGAAGCTCCTTTCAATGTGATAGCCTAATCCGAAGACTCGTGCGATCGGGCGTGAGTCGTCGACTGCGGCCAGCCGCGGACGCATGACGACACACCGCGCGCGCAACTCCATGCCGGAAACGACACATACGCTGACGCCAACAAGGCGATCGCTGCGTCGGCGGCTTCGCCGCGAAGACCGAACGCTCGCGGTCGCTGCCGGACGAACTCGCGGCACGGCCTCACGAATCCCGAGCATCGCTCCTATCCGCCGGTCAAGTCCGGTGTGCCGGGCGCTCGACGTGCTGCGCACCGTCAACAAGCTGCAGATCGCCTCGGTGACCGCGATCCACGAGGAGACCGGCTTTCCGAAGCCGACGATCGTGCGGCTGCTCGAGACCCTGAGGGCCGGAGGGCTACGTCGCGCGCGACAACATGTGCGGCGGCTATCGCGTGACCTCGCGCGTCCGCAAGCTCAATTCCGGCTATCAGGGGATCTCGAGGTCATCGAGGTGGCGCGACCGCTGGCGATCGATCTCACGCAACGACTCAAGTGGCCGATCGGCATCGGCGTCATCGACGGCGACGCGATCGCGATCAAGTTCTGGACCGGCGCGATCAGCCCGTGGGCGCACACCAACACGGTGCTCGGACTTCGTCCCGACCTCCTGACCACGGCGATGGGCCGCGCGTACCTCGCGTTCTGTCCCGTCGAGGAGCGCGAAGCCCACCTTGCCCGGATGCGGGCGGATCCGGGGCGTCGCGCGTTCGGCGAAGAGGAGGAGCACCGGTTCCGGACGCTTCTCGATCAAGTGCGCTCGCGACGGCTACGCGACGCGGGATCCGCGGACCAAGCCCGTTCCGGACGACCACGCTGGCGGCGCCGATTCGCGAGGGCGAAACCGTCCACGCGCTGATCAGCATCAGCTTCTTCACGACGGCAATCCCGCGCGGCGCAGATCGTCGAACGGATCGTGAGTCCGCTGAAGGAAACGACGGCCAGGATCGAGCGGGCACTGGCGCTGACCCACGGCGACTTCCCGGTCATCGACGGCTTGGCGAGACCAGCGAGCCTCGTTCTAGTCGGCTCACTTGTCGTCGAGGTTCGGGTTGGTGGTCGGCGTGCCCGCCTTCGAACCACGTTTCGAACTTGCGGTGCGTCAGCAGCCATTCGCCGTCGCGATCGCGCACGCAGCGGTCGGTCATGTAGCGCGATCTGGATCGGCGGGTGCGTCGGCAGGACCGGCTTGCCGTCGGCGCCGTAGAGCATCAGGAACCAGTGGCAGATCGCCTTGTCGGGGGCGCCGTCGAGCATGCGCCTGGAAATTGTGCACGCTGTGCACCACGGTCCGCGCGCCGCGATCCTCGCGCCACTTGTAGAAGGCGCGGATCTTCTCGCGTCCCGGCGTACGACGCCGCCGGGCCCTGCGAACACGCCGTCCTCGGTGTAGTAGTCGGGCGCGTTGCGGCCCCAGTTGGTGTCGACGTCGTGCCAGTAGTCGATCACCAGCGCCTGCAGTTCGTGGGTGAGGGCTAGGCGTTCGGGCGAGATCTTCATCGACGCTTCTCCGATGCGGTGGCGAAAATTCGGCGAGCGCCTGGCGGGCGGCCTGCTTGAGGAAACCGTGGTCGCTCGAGACGATGAACGCGGTGGCGCCGAGCTTCGCCATGGCGATCGCGTCGCTCGCGGTCGGGCGACAGCATGATGACCGGCATGCCGGCCCTGCGCGCCGCCGCCATGATCGGCTCGACGATCTTCGTGCGTTTCCGGCGAGGTCATCGAGGCTGCGCCGATGCGCCGCGGTCAGGTCGCCGCGGCCGATGAAGAACGCGTCGATGCCCTCCACCGCCGCGATCGCGTCGATGCGATCGAGCGCGGCGACGTCCTCGATCATCGCGATGCAGGCCACCTGCGAATCCTGCGCGGCCATGTGGTCGGGAAACGAGACCTCGCCGAAGCTGCCGGCCCGCGTCGTGTTGGCGAAGCCGCGCCGCCCGCCGCGGTAGCGGCAGGCCGGCACGCGACTGTCGCGCGCCTTCCCGGCGCTGTCGACGTGCGGGACCGAGGACGCCGGACGCGCCGCAGTCGAGCACCGAGAGGATGTTGGCGCTCGCCCGGATCGCCGACGCGCACGATGCCGGCGATGTTGGACGCGCGCGCAGCCAGCACCATGACGTCGATGGCGGCTGCGGTCGATGGGCGCGTGCTCCTGGTCGATGACGACGAAGTCGAAGCCGAGCATGCCGAGGATCTCCGGTCGCGTGCGTGGTCGGCGTCTTGATGAAGGTGCCGAGCAGGTGCTCGCGCGCCTTGCAGGCGGCGGCGAAAATCGGTGTACGGAGGTCTGGCGTCAGGGCATGAATCCGGCTCGGGGCAAGGCTCAGGCGCATGGGTAAATCCCGGCAACCGCATTGCCTGCCACCTGGGGCTAGGTTGTCACGTTGCGTCCCCCGCGAAATCCTCCCAATCCAGCGTAAACGCGGTGTATCCTCGCTGCGTCCGCTCCGGCGTCGGGCGTTCGCGTGCGACAGCAAGACGCCCGGATGCGATTGCCGCCGATGCGTGGTGGCAGCCGCGATTCCCCGACAAAGAAAAAGGAGGCTTCGATGCGAAAACTTACCCCTGTTGCCGCCGCAATTGCCCTCGTTGCCGCCGGACTCCGCGACCGCCGCGCCGCCGAAGGTGGTGACGGCGCCCAACTCCGATCCGCAGTGCTTCGCGCCGTGGGCCGCCAACACCAAGCTGTTCCAGTACCCGGCGAAGAAGGGCCCGTACCGGATCGCGCTCGCCAACGGCTACATCGCCAACACCTGGCGCATCCAGATGATCAAGACGGCCAAGGCCTACGCCGCGCAGCCCGACGTCGCCGCGAAGCTCAAGGAGTTCAAGGTCGTCTCGACCGGCGAGGACGTCGCCGCGCAGATCGCGGCGATCAACAACTTCATCGACTCGGGCTACGACGCGATCGTCGTGAACGCGCAGAATCCGGCGGCGTTCAAGCCGGTGATCAAGCGCGCCAACGACGCGGGCGTCGTGCTGGTGGCGTTCGACAACATCCTCGACACCGAGGAGGCGATCAACGTCAACGTCGACCAGAAGGGCCTCGGCAAGTACTGGGCCGAATGGCTGGTGAAGAACGTGCCGAACGGCGGCAAGGTGCTCGAGGTGCGCGGCGTGTCCGGCACGTCGGTCGATCGCGACCGGCACGACGGCATCCAGGAAGTGTTCAAGGCCTCGGGCAAGAAGTGGGACACGGTCGAGGTGATCGGCAAGTGGGACGACCCGACGGCGCAGAAGGTGACGGCCGACGCGATCGCCGTGCACAAGAAGTTCGACGCGATCACCGCGCAGGGCGGCGACACCGGCGTCGTGCAGGCGATGATCGACGCCAAGCACCCGTTCGTGCCCTTCGGCGGCGAGACCGAGAACGGCTTCCGCAAGTTCTGCGGCAAGTACGGCGGCGCAGGGCCTGAAGTGCGCGTCGGCCGGCACCGGGCCCGGCGCAGGTGGCGGTGGCGATCAAGACGGCGATCGCGGCGCTCGAAGGCAAGGTCGTGCCGCAGTCGGTCAAGCTGCCGCTCGCGAAGGCCGAGTATCCGAACATGAAGGAAGGTACCGACTACTACCCCGCGCAGAGCGACAACTTCTTCGTCGGCAACGCGTTCCCGACCTGCGGCATCAACTTCACCGCGCAGGAAATCATGGGGCAGACCGAAGCGAACAAGTAGAGCGCGGGCGCGGGGACTGCACGGTCCCCGCGCCCGACTGCATGAGCCTGTTCGTCATGCAGGGCGTCTCCAAGCGCTACGGCGGCGTGCGCGCGCTGCAGGACGCCGACCTCGTGGTCGAGGCCGGCCGCATCCACGCGGTGCTGGGCGAGAACGGCGCCGGCAAGTCGACGCTGATCAAGATCATGGCCGGCGTCGTCGCGCCCGACGAGGGCCGGATGCTGCTCGACGGCGAGCCGGTCTCGTTCGCGTCGCCGGCCGCGGCCAACGCAGCCGGCATCGCCTGCATCTTCCAGGAGCTGTCGCTGATCCCCGACCTCTCGGTCGCCGACAACATCGCGATCAGCAACCCGCCGCGCCGCTTCGGCCTGATCGACCGCCGCGCGCAGCGCCGCATGGCCGAGGAAGCGCTGGCGCGCGCCGGCGCCGACAACATCCATCCGCTGGCGCTGGTCAAGGACCTGTCGCTGTCGCGCCGGCAGATGGTCGAGATCGCCAAGGCGCTCGCGCGCAAGCCGCGCATCCTGATCCTCGACGAGGCGACGTCGGCGCTGACCGCCGCCGACGTGACCAAGATCTATGCGCGTCCTCAAGCGGCTGCGCGCGGAAGGGCTCGCGCTGGTCTACATCTCGCACCGGATGCACGAGATCGCCGAGCTGGCCGACGAGTGCACGGTGTTCTGCAACGGCCGCAGCGTCGCGAGCTACGCCGCCGGGCACGAAGACCGACAACGAGGTCGTCGAGCTGATGATCGGGCGCGAGTACAACGCCGTGTTTCCGGCGCGGACCGCGCGCGCGCGGCGAGCGACGCGCGCGCCGCGGCTCGAGGTGCGCCACCTCGGCTGGACCGACCGGCTGAACGACATCTCGCTGCGACTGCACGCCGGCGAGGTGATCGGCCTCGGCGGCCTCGACGGCCAGGGCCAGCGCGAGCTGCTGCTGGCGCTCTTCGGCGTGCTGCGCGGCACGACCGGCGAGGTGCTGATCGACGGCCAGCCGGTCGCGCATCACCGGGCCCGATGTCGCGAAGCGCAAGGAGATCGGCATGGCGCTGATCCCCGAGGACCGCAAGACCGAGGGCCTGATGCTGCCGATGTCGGTGCGCGACAACCTCTCGTTCGCGGCGCTCGGCGCGCTTGTCGCGCTGGGGCGTCGTCGACGCGGACGGCCGAACGCGACGCGGTGGAGCGGATCGTGCGGCTGCTCGCGGTGCGCACCGACGGCACCGACCTGCCGGCCGGGTCGCTCTCCGGCGGCAACCAGCAGAAGCTCGTCATCGGCAAGTGGCTGATGATGGCGCCGCGCATCCTGCTGCTCAACGATCCGACGCGCGGCATCGACGTCGGCACCAAGCAGGAGATGTATCAGCTGCTGCGCCAGCTGGCCGACGCCGGCGCGGCGATCCTCTTCTACTCGACCGACTACGACGAGCTCGTCGGCTGCTGCGACCGCGTGCTCGTGATGTACGACGGCGCGATCAAGCGCGAGCTCGTCGGCGCCGAGATCACCGAACGCGCGCTGATCAGCAGCGCGCTTGAACATCGGCGGCCGCAGCGCGCGCGCGACGCGCCTGGCGCGGCGCGCGAGCCGACGCGAGCGCGAGCATGAGCGGCGACTGGTCCTACTGGCTGCGCGAGCACCGCGGCACGCTGCTCGCGTTCGCGGCCTTCGTGGTGATGTTCACGATCTACGCCGCGCAACCATCCGGCGGGCCTCAACGCCAACGTCGCGACGACCGCGGCCAACAAGGGCGTGCTGCTCGCGATCGTCGCGATGGCGCAGACGCTGGTCGTGCTGACGTCGGGCATCGATCTGTCGGTCGGGATGGTGATGGTGCTCGCCAACTGCCTGGCCTCGACGCATCGTCGTCGGCTCGCCGCTGATGACGGCGCTGGGCGTGCTCGGCGTGCTCGCTCACCGGCTGCGCTGTGCGGCGCGATCAACGGGCTGATCGTCATCTACGGGCGGCTGCAGCCGATCGTCACGACGATCGCCACCGGCGCCGATCTACTACGGCGCCGCGCTCGCGCTGCGGCGCGTTCCCGGCGGCGACGTCGACGCGTCGCTCGCCGATGCGCTGACCGGCCAGTTGCCGGGCGGCGTGCCGGCGAGCCTCGCGCTGCTGCTCGCGCTGGTGGCGATCGTCTGGCTGCCGTTCCGGCGCTCGGCGATCGGCCGCGCCGCCTACGCGGTCGGGTCGTCGGAGGTCGCCGCCTACATGTCGGGCGTGCCGATCCGCCGCGCCAAGTTCGTCGCCTACACGCTGTCGGGCCTGCTCGCGTCGATCGCCGGGCTGTTCCTCACGTGCATCACCTATTCGGGCGAGGCGTCGGCCGCCAACGGCAGCACGTACACGCTGTATTCGATCGCCGCGGTGGTGCTGGGCGGCGTGTCGCTGTTCGGCGGCTCGGGCAGCGCGATCGGCGCGATCTTCGGCGCGCTGATGTTCCGCACGATCGGCGACCTGCTCTTCGTGTTCAACGTCGAGCCGCTGTGGCAGCCGCTGTTCCAGGGCGTGGTGCTGGTCGCCGCCGTCTGCCTGGGCTCGGTCCGCCTGCTGCGCGATCCGCAACCGGCTCGACCTGTATGGCTGACGCGCGTTCCGGCAGCTCGCTCCGGCAGCGCGCTCGGCAGCATGGTGCGCCGCGACGCCGGCGCATCGACCCGGCGATCGCGTCGGCGTTCGGCTGCATCGTCGTCGTGCTGCTGGTCGGCAGCCTCTATTCGAGCAGCTTCCTGTCGCCGGAATACCTGCTGCAGCAGCTCAAGGTCGCGTCGTTCCTCGGCGTCATCGCCACCGGAATGATGATCGTGATCCTGCTCGGGCCAGATCGACCTGTCGGTGCCGTGGGTCGTCGCCGTCGGCGGGATGATGGCGACGGCGGCCACCGGCTGGGGGCCGCTCGGCGAGGCGCTGGCGATTCCGGTGGGCATCGGCTGCGGCATCGCGCTGGGACTCGTCAACGGCGCCGGCGTGGCGTTCCTGCGCATGCCGTCGATGGTCGTCACGCTGGCGGTGAACGCGGTCGCGCAGGGGCTGATGGTCGTGCACACCGGCGGCTTCTCGCCGCAGGATTCGTCGTCGCCGGCGATGCGCTTCATCGCCACCGGCCACAGCCTGCTCGGCATTCCGAATGCGCTGCTGGTGTGGGCGGCGATCGGCGTCGCCGCCGTCTTCCTGCTGACGCGCACGACGTTCGGCCGCACCGTCTATGCGATCGGCAACCGCGAGCGCGCGGCTTACCTCTCCGGTGCGCGCACCCGCACGGTCGTGATGGCGGCGTTCGCGCTCTCCGGCGGCCTCTCGGCGTTCGGCGGCGTGCTGCTCGCCGGCTATGCGAGCAAGGCTGCGCAGGCGATGGGCGACCCTACCTGCTGCCGGCGATCGCCGCGGTGGTGCTCGGCGGCACGTCGATCCTCGGCGGCCGCGGCAGCTACCTCGGCACGGTCGCCGGCGTCATCCTGATCACGCTGCTGCAGTCGATCCTGTCGGTGATGCAGATGGAGGAATTCGGCCGCCACGTGACCTACGGCGTCGTGATCATCGCGATGCTGCTGATCTACGGCCGCGGCCGGCGGCATTCGGAATAGAGCCGACAGCACCCATCGAACGGAGCACACACGATGGCCCTCGAACTCACGCCCAGCTTCGAAGTCGTCGATCCGCGCTTTCGCAAGCTGGCGCTTCCGTACATCCACGTCGAGAAGCTCTACACCGGCTGCCGCTGGGCCGAGGGGCCGGCGTGGTTCGCGGCCGGCCGCTACCTGGTCTGGTCCGACATTCCGAACGACCGCATGCTGCGCTGGGACGAGACCGACGGCTCGGTCTCGGTGTTCCGCCAGCCGTCGATGAACAGCAACGGCCACACCGTCGATCTCCAGGGCCGACTGGTCTCGTGCGAGCACCGCAGCCGCTGCGTGTCGCGCACCGAGTTCGACGGCAAGCGCACGGTGCTGGCCGACCGCTACGACGGCAAGCGCTTCAACTCGCCCAACGACGTGGTGGTCAAGAGCGACGGCAGCATCTGGTTCACCGACCCGAGCTACGGCATCGACTCGGACTACGAAGGCGACGCGTCGCCGAGCGAGATCGGCGCGCAGCAACGTCTACCGCATCGACCCGCGCGAGCGGCCGCGTCACCATCGTCGCCTCGGACTTCGTGCAGCCGAACGGCCTCGCGTTCTCGCCCGACGAATCGCTGCTGTACATCGTCGACACCGGCGTCACGCACAAGGTCGGACGGGCCGCACCACGTGCGCCGCTTCAAGGTGTCGGCCGACGGCAGCTCGCTCTCGGGCGGCGAGGTGTTCGCCACCTGCCCGGTCGGCGTGTACGACGGCTTTCGCGTCGATGTCGCACGGCAACCTGTGGCTGTCGGCCGGCGACGGCGTGCACTGCCACGCGAGCGACGGCTCGCTGCTCGGCAAGATCCTGATTCCCGAGACGCGTGGCCAACGTGTGCTTCGGCGGGCCGAAGCTCAATCGCCTGTTCATCTGCGGCACGACGTCGCTGTACTCGGTGTACCTGAATGCGCGCGCGGCAGCCTCGCGGCTGACGACGGCGGCCGCTGGTGCGGTCCGGGCGCGCGAGTCAGCCGTCGCGCGGGCGCGCTCCAGCGACGTGGCGGCTTGCGGCACCGCGAGGCTGAGCATGCGCTCGATCTCGCGCCCGCGTCGTCGATCCAGCACCCGGATCGCGCGCTCGGCCTTCTTGGGGTCGCGCGCGATCACCGCGTCGAGCACCGCGCGGTGCTGCGGCAGCGACGTTGCCGGCGCGCGTCGGGCTGCAGCGTCGACAGCTCGAAGCTGACGCGCAGCACGCGCCGAGCGCCTTGCTCATCTGCATCGATCATGCGGTTGTGGCTGGCGCGCAGCAGGCCTGGTGAAAGCGCAGGTCGGGCGTCACGTAGTCGCCGCCGTGCTCCGACCGCGTGCTTCATGCCGGCGAAGGCGAGCTTCGATCTCGGCGATGTCGTGCCGCGGTGGCGCGCAGCGCGGCCAGGCGCACGCCGGCCGGCTCGACGACGCGCGCGCAGCTCGTGCAGGTCGCGCAGGAACTCGCGCGTCAATCCGGCCTTCGACTGCCAGGCCACGACGATCGGGGTCGAACCAGTTCCAGTCTTCGTCGGCTGCACGCGCGTGCCGACCTTCGGGCCGGTGACGCAGCAGGCCGCTTGGCGACCAGCGACTTCACCGCCTCGCGCACCACCGTGCGGCTGACGCCGAGCTCCTCGCACAGCAGCGGCTCGGGCGGCAGCGACGCGCCCGGCGGCGTAGTGCCCGGCGACGATGGCCTCGCCGAGCAGGTCAAGCGTGTTGCCATGGACGTTCTTGATCTTCATGCGTGCGAGCTGCCGCGGATAGCTCGGTCACTCGCGCACGAACAGCGTGACCAGCGGCTCGTCGCTACCGAGCTGGCGGCTCCAGTGGCCGTGCAGCTTGGCGTCGAAGCGTCGCGCCGGCCGGCAGCACGTCGGCCGAATAGAAGTGCTCGCCCGGCGCGAACACGCGCGAGCTGCCGTCCTGCAGGCCCGATCTCCATGCTGGCCGCGCGAGGATGAAGACCCACTGCGGGTTCGTCGGTGCAGTGGAACTCGCTGCGAAAGCCCGGCCGGGCTGCTGGCGCAGTTGCATAGCCGCCGCTGGCCATCAGCGCCGACAGCCGCGCCTGCGGCTTGCCTTCCGGTCAGCGCGACGTGATCTCGTCACGCCAGCGCGCGGCCCGTCGGCGTCGGTGTACAGCACGAACCTTCGTGAACCCCCTCGGCCCTCGGCCCGCCCTCCCGCGGGGGGATGGCGCCTCCGGAGCGGCCGTACATGCGCCACCGTCGCCCACCGCCGACGATCCAGCACATGGCCATTGACGTAGAGCCGCGCCATCGCTGGCGCAGGACACCACCGCCGAGCGCCAGCTCTTCGACACGCTGCCCCAGCGCGCGCCGGCGTGCGGCCGACCAGCCAGTTGTTGAAAGCCTCGTCGGCGACCAGCGGCGCGGTCAGCTCGGTCTTGAAGTAGCCCGGCGCGATGCCGTTGACGGTGATGCCGTGCGGTGCCAGCTCCACCGCCATCGCGCGTGGTCAGCATCTTCAGCGCGCCCTTGCTGGCCGCGTACGGCGCCGTGCTCGGTCTGGCGCAAGTCGCTCATCACCGAGCAGGTGTTGACGATGCGCCCGGCGCTCGCGCGGGATCATGCGCCGCGCCACCGCGCGGCCGACGTAGAACGCAGCTGTCGAGGTTGGTTGTGCAGCACCGCGCGCCAGTCGGCGTCGCTCGACTTCGGTGAGCGCCGCGCGCCGCGTGGTGCCGGCGTTGTTGACCAGGATGTCGAGTCGGCCCGACCTCGGCCTCGATCGACGGCCACAGCGGCGTCGACGGCCGCCGAATCGGTGACGTCGAACGGCCTGCGCGTGCACCTTCAGGCCTTCGGCGCGCAGGCCGCCCGCCGCGTCGCTGCAGGCGCGCTGCATTGCGCGCGTTGATCACCACGGTGGCGCCGGCCTGCTGCGCGAGGCCCGCGCGCCAACGCCAGCCCGATGCCGGTGGAGGAGCCGGTGACAGAGCCACACGGCCATCGAGACGAAACGTCGGTGCGCTGCTGTTCATCTGTTTCTCCTCGGGCGCGACCTCACGGGGCCGGCTGCTAGTCAAGCGGGTGCGAGCGCGGCGAACGCCCAGCGTTGTCGTCGCTCGCGCCACCCACCCTCAAGACACCGAACGACGATGCGAGTCCTGGTCACCGGCAGCGCAGGCCACCTCGGCGAGGCGCTGATGCGCACGCTGCGCGCGATCCGAGCACGAAGCCGATCGGCCTCGACGTCGCTGCCGTCGCCGCTACACCCATCGCGTCGGCTCGATCGCCGATCGCGCGTTCGTGCGCGCTGCATGCGCGGCGTCGACGCGGTGCTGCACGCCGCCACGCTGCACAAGCCGCACGTGGCCACGCACGCGCGGCAGGACTTCGTCGACACCAACGTCACCGGCACGCTGAACCTGCTGGAGAGGCGGTCGCCGCGCGGCGTGCGCGCGTTCGTCTTCACCAGCACCACCAGCGCGTTCGGCCGACGCGCTGACGCCGCCGCCGGCGCGCCGGCGGCGTGGATCACCGAGGACGTGGTGCCGGTGCCGAAGAACATCTACGGCGTCACCAAGGTCGCGGCCGAGGACCTGTGCGAGCTGTTCCAGCGCAACCAGCGGCCTGCCGTGCATCGTGCTGCGCACGTCGCGCTTCTTTCCCGAGAGCGACGACGATCCGACGGCGCGCGCGACGCCTACGCCGACGCCAACCTCAAGGCGAACGAGTTCCTGTACCGCCGCGTCGACATCGAGGACGTGGTCGACGCGCACCTGCTGGCGATCGAGCAGGCGCCGGCAGCTCGGCTTCGGCCGCTACATCATCAGCGCCACGACGCCGTTCACGCGCGACGACCTGCGCGAGCTGCGCACGCGACGCGCCGGCGGTCGTGCGCGCGCCGCGTGCCCGGCGTACGAGGCCGTATGCGCGCGCGCGGCTGGTCGATGTTGCCCGGCATCGACCGCGTCTACGTCAACGAGCGCGCGCGCGCACGAGCTCGGCTGGCAGCCGCGCCACGACTTCGCCGCGCGTGATCGCGCGGCTGCGCGACGACGCCGACTTCCGCAGTCCACTGGCGCGCGTGGTCGGCGCAGGGATACCATCGCCAAGCCCCTTCTTTCCACTTCTGTACCAAGCAGCATCCAAGCCATGAGCAGCAAACCCCGCAAGAAACCCCAAGACCTGCGCAGCCAGCAATGGTTCGGCCGCCAGGACCGCGACGGCTTCGCCTACCGCAGCTGGGTCAAGGGCAGAGGCGTGCCGCACGACCAGTTCGACGGCCGTCCGGTCATCGGCATCTGCAACACCTTCAGCGAGCTCACGCCCTGCAACTGCGCATTTCCGCACGCTGGCCGAGCAGGTGAAGATCGGCGTCTACGAGGCCGGCGGCTTCCCGCTCGAGTTCCCGGTGATGTCGCTCGGCGAGACGCTGCTGCGGCCCACCGCGATGCTGTACCGCAACCTCGCGAGCATGGACGTCGAGGAGATCGATCCGCGGCAACCCGATCGACGGCGTGGTGCTGCTGATGGGCTGCGACAAGACCACGCCCGCGCTGCTGATGGGCGCGGCCGAGCGTCGACCTGCCGACCATCGGCGTCTCGGGCGGGCCGATGCTCAACGGCAAGTGGCGCGGCCAGGAGCTCGGCTCGGGCACCGGCGTGTGGAGCATGAGCGAGCAGGTGCGCGCCGGCACGCTCAAGCTGGCAGGACTTCTTCGAGGCCGAGAGCTGCATGCACCGCAGCCACGGCCACTGCATGACGATGGGCACGGCCTCGCACGATGGCCAGCGATGGTCGAGGCGCTGGGCGTCGGCCTGCCGGGCAACGCCGCGCTATCCCGGCGGTCGACGGCGCGCCGCAACGTGCTCGCGCGCATGGCCGGCCGGCGCATCGTCGAGCATGGTGCACGAGGACCATGACGCTGTCGAGCATCCTGACGCGCGAGGCCTTCGAGAACGCGATCCAGCACGCTGGCCGCGATCGGCGGCTCGACCAACGCGGTGATCCACCTGATCGCGATCGCGCGGCCGCATCGGCGTCGAAGCTGACGATCGACGACTTCGACCAGCCTCGGCCAGCGAGCTGCCCTGCCTGGTCGAACCTGCAGCCCTCGGGCAAGCACCTGATGGAGGACTTCTGCTACGCCGGCGGCCTGCCGGCGGTGATGAAGGAGATCGCGCAGCACTGCTGCACCTGGACGCGCTCACCGCCAGCGGCCAGACCGATGGGCGAGAACATCGCCGACGCGCAGAACTGCAACCCGCGAGGTGATCCAGCCGCTGGCCGAGCCGTTCAAGGCACAAGGCCGGCATCGCCGTGCTGCGCGGCAACCTCGCGCCGCGCGGCGCGGTGATCAAGCCGAGCGCGGCCACGCCGGCGCTGATGGTGCACACGCGGCCGCGCGGTGGTGTTCGAGGACATCGAGGACTTCCACGCGCGCATCGACGACGAGAACCTCGACGTCGACGAGAACTGCATCCTGGTGCTGAAGAACTGCGGCCCCAAGGGCTACCCCGGCATGGCCGAGGTCGGCAACATGCCGCTGCCGCCCAAGGTGCTGACGCAAGGGCATCACCGACATGGTGCGCATCAGCGACGCGCGCATGAGCGGCACCGCCTACGGCACCGTGGTGCTGCACACCGCGCCCGAGGCCGCCGCCGGCGGCCCGCTGGCGCTGGTGCAAGAACGGCGACATCGATCGAGCTCGACGTGCCCAAGCGCAGGCTGCACCTGCACGTCGAGCGACGAGGAGCTGGCGCAGCGCCGCGCGCCGACTGGAAGCCGCCGACGCCGCCGCTGACCAGCGGCTACTGGAAGCTCTACATCGACCACGTGCTGCAGGCCGACGAAGGCGCGGACCTCGACTTCCTGGTCGGGCAGCGCGGCGCGTTCGTGCCGAAGGACTAACCACTGAGCATGGCCAAGGCAGCGCTTGTCATCGGCGCCGGCGACGCCACCGGCGGCGCGATCGCGCGCCGCTTCGCGCGCGAGGGCTTCATCGCCTGCGTCACGCGGCGCAACGCCGACAAGCTCGAGCCGCTGGTCGAGCGCATCCAGCGCCGACGGCGGCAGCGCGCACGGCTTCGGCTCCGACGCGCGCGACGAGGACGCAGGTGACCGCGCTGGTCGCGCAGCATCGAGCGCGACATCGCGCCGATCGAGGTGGCGGTGTTCAACATCGGCGCCAACGTGCGCTTCGCCGTCACCGAGACCACCGAGCGCGTCTACCGCAAGGTCTGGGAGATGGCGCGCGCTCGGCCGGCTTCCTGATCGGGCCGCGAGGCGGCGCAGCGTGATGGTGCCGCGCGGCCGCGGCACGATCCTGTTCACCGGCGCCACCGCCAGCCTGCGCGGCTCGCGCCGGCTTCGCCGCCTTCGCCGGCGCCAAGCACGCGCTGCGCGCGCTGGCGCAGAGCATGGCGCGCGAGCTGGGGCCGCAGGGCATCCACGTCGCGCACGTCGTGATCGACGGCGCGATCGACACGCAGTTCATCCGCGAGAACTTTCCCGAGCGCTACGCGCTGAAGGCGCAGGACGGCATCCTCGAACCCCGAGCGCGATCGCCGAGAACTACTGGCAGCTGCACCGGCAGCCGCGCAGCGCCTGGACCCACGAGCTCGACCTGCGGCCGTGGATGGAGAAGTTCTAGCCGAGCGGCCGCATCGCTCACGGCCCGTCGCCGGCCAGCTCGTCGTAGCCAGGCTCGCCGGCGAGCAGTACGCCGGTGATGCCGTTGCGCATCCAGCTTCAAGCGCGGATGCACCGTTTGCAAGCGCTGCGCGGCTGCGTGCGCAAGGATGCGTCCTTCACTGGGCGAACGACAGCAGCGAGCGCACGGTGGCCAAGGTGGCGAACTCCATCTGGAACGCGCCGCTCGCATGGCCATCGAGCATGTCAGCGCGGCGCGACCCACTGGGCGTGGTGGTCTCGCCTTCGTCGGGACGCGCGCGGCACCTGCCCGCGGGGCGCGCGCGACGAAGAACAGCGTGTCAAAGCGCTTGCCCAGACCCAGCGGCGTGAGCCAGCGACTCCACGGCCCAACGCCCGCGCGGAGCCGAGGTGCGCGCACTCTTCGCGGCATTCGCGCAGCGCCGCCACGGCGCAGGCTTTTGCACGTTCGCCGACGCCGGTGGCGCGACCGGATGCGCTTCTTGACCAGCACCTCATGCGGCTCGTCGATCGTCGCGTCGGCATCGGCACCATCGACTGCACCCGGGAAAGATGAGCAGGAGCCCGTATGAAGCTGCCTGCGCCGACCGCTTCACCATCAGCACTGACGCCTTGTGCGCCGTCGCGCAACACCAGCGTGGTGGCAGCGGCGCGCGGTACCACGGCGATGGGCGGCCGCGTCGAGGGCAGGCGTCGCGACGCGCATCGTTCGATGGGGTGCGTCAGCTCCGGCCCCACTGCGCCGCGTCGAAGCTCCGCACCGTGATGCGCCCGTCGTCCCATTCCGACCACCGGCCGCTTGATCACACTCGGCTGATCGAGCATCAGCGCACGCGCCGATGGCGCATCGATGATCGCGCGCCTGCAGCGCGGCGTCGAGCTTGCGCCAGGTCGTGCCCTTGCGATTGAGCACGGTTTCCCAGCCAGCGGCCTTGAGCCACGCATCGAGTTCGTTCTCGGGCACGCCGGACTTCTTGAAGTCATGAAAGGTGTACGCGGTGGCGCGTTCGTCGAGCCACGCGCGGGCGCGCTTGACGGTGTCGCAGTTGACGATGCCGTAGACGATCATGGCCATGAGCTTAACCGCCGTGCATCACGCGGCGCGCCGAACCCTAGAATCCCACGGTGGGGCTGTCGATGGGTCGAGCCGCTCTGGGCTTCAAGGCACGCACCGGCCGCGCGATCCTCGTCTGTGCTTGTCGCGCGAGGGAACACGGGCGCTCGAGGTGGTCGAGCGCACCGAGGTCGCGTTGCTGCCGCCGGGCGAGTTTGCGCCGTACCACGCGGCCGAGAGCTTGCGCACCGCCGCAGGCACGCGCCCATGTGAGGCCAGCATCGCACGGGCTCGCGGCCTGGCCGAGGACGCCGTGCGCGCGGCGACCCAGCGCTGCCTGCACGCCGGCCACGAGGTGTGCGGTTGCGCGGTGCTGGTCGGCAGCGGGATGCCGGCCTGGAGCACCGACGAGATTCTGGCGGTGCACGCGCGCATGCCAGGCCGAGGGCGAGCTGTTCCGCGAGGTGCTGATCGACGGCGCGCACGCCTGCGGCCTCGCGCTGACGACGTTGCCGGACAAAAACAGCACTCGACGCAGCGGCGCAGCGCCTGCGCATCCCGCAGGCCCAGCTCGACGCCCAGCTCGTTGCGCTGGGCAAGTCCGTCGGACCGCCTTGGGGCCAGCATCAGAAGGAGGCCGCGGCCGCCGCGCTGGTGGCGCTGCAGTCGTAGTGCGTGCTGCTCGGGCGCGACGCGCGCCACCGAGGATGCCTCCGATGCCCGCGGGCCCGTCGCCGTGGTACACCGTCCCTTCGATGCCATCACCGAAGACGCTGCCATGAACACCGCCCGCATGATCGAGTTTCTTGTTCGATTTCGGCAGCCCGACCACCTACCTGGCGCACACGCAGCTGCCGCGCATCGCGCGCGAGACTGGCGCACGCGTCGATTACGTGCCGATGCTGCTGGGCGGCGTGTTCAAGGCCACCGGCAACCAGAGCCCGGTGACTGGTGCCGGCCAAGGGCCGCTGGATGGGCGGCGACCTCGCGCGCTTGGCGCGCGTCGCTACGGCGTGCCGTTCACGTTCAACCCGCACTTCCCGATCAACACGCTGACGCTGATGCGCGGCGCGGTGGGATCTGCAGATGCGGCAGCCCGATCGCTTCATGCGCGTATGTCGACGCCGTGTTCCGCGGCGATGTGGGTCGAGCCCGTGCGAACCTGGGCGACCCGGTCGTGGCTCGCACGACGCTGGGCGCAGGCGGGCTTCGACGCCTGAGGCATTCATGGCGCTTGTCGGCGACGCCGAGGTCAAGGCCGAGCTGATCGCCAACACCGAAGCCGCGGTCGCGCGCGGCGTGTTCGGCGCGCCGACCTGCTTCGTCGGCGACGCAGATGTTCTTCGGCCAGGACCGGCTGGACTTCGTGCGCGAGAAGCGGTCGCAGGCTGACCGTCAGGGCTGTCCGCCGATCCGAATCAAGTCGCTGATCGGCACATATCGCTGGCCATCGAAACGGCGCATCTGCAGGGTCTTGATCAGGCGGTAGTCGTCTCGCGATGTGCTGAGCACGGTACCGGGAATCGATAGCGGCAGCCGGAATTCCTTGAGGTTGCCTGCATGGCGCATCACGTTCTCGCGCGTCAGGTCGTCGCCGCACTCGCTGCAGCACCTGCGCCATCAAGATCGCCTGGTTGTAGGCGACCGGTGTTGAGAAGATCGCTCGCGTCGCCATCGGAGGTAGTACTTACTTCATGAAGGCTGCGGTAGCCGGTCATGCCCGGGTCGGTATCCCACTGCGGGTCGAGCGGGTCCATGCCGCTGGTCGCCGTGATCACGCCGATCGCCTTTTCGATGCCAGCGGGCACCAGCACCGGTTGATGTACGAGGCCGGTCCAATCACGTAGTGCTGCGGCTTCCAGCCGAGGTCGTAGACCCTGCGGATCGCCATGCGCGGCGAACTTCGGCGTCGCGACGTTGATGAAGGTACGTCAGCCCCGAACCTTTGCAGCGTCACGATCTGCGAATCGACCGTCGGATCGGTAGACCTCGTACGATCGCTTCGGCAACGATCTGCCTGGCTGCGTGCGCCGAGACCTTCCTTGAGGCCCTTGAGATAGTCCTTGCCGAAGTCGTCGTTCTGGTACAGCACTGCGATCTTGCGCGTTCGGCTTGATTCTGCGAGGATGTACTTGGCGTAGATCTGCGCCTTCGGTCTGGTAGGTCAGGCTGCAAGCCGATCGTCCACGGATAGTTCTTCGGGATCGCCGAACTTGCTCGCGCCCGTCGCTGACGAACAAGCTGCGGCACGCTGCTTCTGCGTTCACGATACTTGTGCATCGCGCTGTTGCTCGGCGTGCCGAGCATGCTGAACAGCGCGAGCACCTCGTCCTGCTCGACCAGCTGGCGCGACCTGCTCGACCGTCTTGGGCGGGCTGTAGCCGTCGTCGAGGCTGATGAAGGTTGATCTTGCGCCCGTTGATGCCGCCCTCGTCGTTGATCTTCTTGAAGTAGGCTGCCTGCGTCTCGCCGATCGTGCCGTAGGCCGACGCCGGCCCGCTGTAGGGCATGGTCTGGCCGATCTTGATCTCGGTGTCGCTGGCGCCGGGGTCGTACTTCTTCCTGCGCACGGGCAGGGGATATCGCGAGCATCAGCGCCATCGCGGCGCCGGTGGCCGCCAGAACGAAACGCATCGTCATGGTGACCCTCCTCCGAGAGCGGGGCTCGGGTGTAGCACCAACGCACGTTCGGCGGAAGGTTTCTCGCTGCTCGTTAACCCGTGTTTCGAGTGTCCGTCCGCGCTCTCTTTGCGGAGGAAGGTCGGATTGCGCGCTGATCCAGTGGCCTAGTGGGGCATCGGCCGCCAGCCCAGCCCTGCCGTCGTACCGCCAGCCATCGCACCACGCCGCGGCCGGTATTCGCAACCGACCCAGCCATCCCGAGCCGCACGACGCCGACACCTCGTCGATCACGCTCGAACAGGTAGGCGTAGTTCATCTCGCCGACGTCGGGCTCGTGGCGCTCGGGCACGCCGGCGATCTGCATGTGGCCGACGCGGCCGGTGGGCAGGTACTGCGCGGAGCTTCATCGCCACGTCGCCCTCGACGATCTGGCAGTGGTACAGGTCCATCTGCACCTTCAGGTTCGGCGCGCCGACCTCGGCACGATGCGCGTGCGCCTCGTCCTGCCGGTTCAGGAAGATAGCCCGGGATGTCGCGCGTGTTGATCGGCTCGATCAGCACGTCGACGCCGTGCGCGCGCCGCCTGCGCGCGGCCCAGCGCGAGGTTGGCGACGATAGGTGGCGCGCAGCGCCGCGCGCTCGGCGCCGGCCGGCGACGAGGCCGGCCATCACGTGCACGCGCGGGCAGCGCAGCGCCTGCGGCGTAGTCGAGCGCGCTTGTCGATGCGCGCGCCGGAACTCGTCTTCGCGCCCGGGCAGGCACGGCCATGCCGCGCTCGCCGCGCGTCCCAGTCGCCGGGCGGCGCCGTTGAACAGCACCTGCTGCAGGCCGTGCTCGGCCGAGGCGCGCGGCGAGCGTCGCCGCCGCGCGCAGCGCGTACGGGAACAGGTACTCGACCGCGCTGAAGCCATCGGCGCGCCGCGGCGGCGAAGCGGTCGAGGAAGTCGTGCTCCGGTGTAGAGCATGCTCAGGTTGGCGGCAAAGCGCGGCATGCGTGGGTCTCCGATTGCGAGGCTACCAGCGCGCGCCGAAGTGCGCGCGCAGCTCGTCGATCTGCGCGTCGGTCAGCGGCGGCCGGCGCTGCGTCATGCAGCCACAGCGCGCGCGGTCTCTTCGAGCTCTTCGAGCACGCGCCATCGCTGCGGCCGGCGTGTCGGTGCCAGACGTTCGGGCCGAGGCGCTCGAGCATCACCGCGCGCGGATCGGCGCGCCGCGCCGCGCGCGCGCGCGGCGATGCGCTGCGGCCACCGCGCTCGGCCACCGCCGGGTCGCCCGGCCGGTGGTAGGCGATCAGCGGCACGTGGCCGACCTTCATCACGAAGTACGGCGTGATCGGCGGCACGATGTCGTCGCGCGTCCACACGCCGGCAGGCGTCAGCGCGACGCAGGTGCGTGCGAGTGGGTGTGGATCACGCAGCCGCGCGTCGGCGTCGGCGGCGTAGATGCGGCGGTGCAGCGCGAGCGTCTTGCTGGCGCGCGATCGCCGGCCGCCTGCTGCGCCCTGCGGCGTCGACCGCGGCCAGCCGCGCCGGGCTCGAGCGTGCCGAGGCAGGCGTCGGTCGGCGTGATCAGAAAGCCGCTCGTCGGCGCGCACGCTGATGTTGCCGGCGCGTCGCGTGCACGTAGCCGCGCGCGTACAGCGAGCGGCCGACGCGGCAGATCTCGTGCGCGCAGCGTCGTCTGCGTTCATGCGACGCACTGCGCGAAGGCCTTGGCGAAGAAGTCGACGCGCGCCGAAGTTGCCCGACTTCAGCGCCAGGTGCAGCCAGTCGCCGCAGCGCCGGCGACGCGCGCGGCGTCCACGGCACGCCGGGATCGATCTGCGCGCCGATGCGCAGCTGCCGCACGCCCAGCGCCTGCACCACCGCGCCCGAGGTCTCGCCGCCGGCGACGACCAGGCGGCGCACGCCGCGCTCGACCAGGCCGCGCGCGATGCGCGCGAGCGCGCGCTCGACCAGCTCGCCGGCGCGCGCCGACGCCGAGCTCGGCCTGCACCGCGCTGCACCGCGCCGGGCTCCGCGGTCGCGTAGACCAGCACCGGCGCCGTCGCGCCAGCTGCGCGTCGGCCCAGCGCGAGCGCCTGCGGCCGACCGCGTCGTCGCCGGCGGCCAGCGCCAGCGGGTCGATCGCGAGCGCCGCGCCGGCCGCGCTCGCGAAAGTGCCGCACCTGCGCGTTGGTCGCCAGCCGAGCAGCTGCCCGACACGACCGCGCGCAGCCGCTCGACCGCCGGCAGCGATGCGCGTCGGCGCTCGCGGCCGGCGCGCCGCTGCCAGCCAGTTCTGCGGCAGGCCCGATCGCGACGCCGGAGCCGGCGGTGACCAGCGGCAGGTCTTGCAGCGCGGCGCCGAGGCGCATGCAGGTCGTCGTTGGCGATCGCATCGACGATCGCGATCGCGACGCCCTCGCCGCGCAGCTGCGTCGATGCGCTCGCGCGATCGCCGCGTCGCGCGCCTGCGCGACCACGTCGTGCGCCGACGCAGGCCCGACCTTGCGCTGCGCGTCTGCGCCTGCAGCACGCGCACCAGGTTGGCGTCGGTCATCGGCGTCAGCGGATGGTTGCGCATGCCGCTCGTCGCTGAGCAGCACGTCGCCGACGAACAGGTGGCCCTTGAAGACCGTGCGCTCGTTGTCGGGAAACGCCGGGCAGGCGATCGTGAAGCTGCGGCAGCCGCAGCGCATCCATCAGCGCCTCGGTCACCGGGCCGATGTTGCCCTGCGGCGTGCGAGTCGAAGGTCGAGCAGTACTTGAAGTAGATCTGCTGCGCGCCGCTGCGCCTGCAGCCAGCGCAGCGCCGCGAGCGACTGCGCCACCGCGTCGGCCGGCGCGATGGTGCGCGACTTCAGCGCGACCACCACCGCATCGGCCTCGACGTCGCAGCGCGCCGTCGCGGCACGCCGATGGTCTGCACCACGCGCATGCCGGCGCGCACCAGCGTTGTTGGCGAGGTCGGTGGCGCCGGTGAAGTCGTCGGCGATGCAGCCGAGCAGCAGCGCACGTCATCTCGCCTTTCTTGCTGCCGGCAGCTCGATGCCGGGAAAGATCTTGATCACCGCCGCGTCGTCCTCCTTGCGCGATAGCCGGCGCGTCGACGCCTGCATGAACATCTGGTGCGCGGTGGACGCCAGCGGCAGCGGAAACTTGCTGGCGCGCGCGGTGTCGAGCACCAGGCCCAGGTCCTTGACGAAGATGTCGACCGCCGACAGCGGCGTGTAGTCGCCCGCCAGCACGTGCGCCATGCGGTTCTCGAACATCCAGCTGTTGCCGGCGCTGTGCGTGATGACCTCGTACAGCGCCGCCGGGTCGACGCCTTCGCGCAGGCCGAGCGCCATCGCCTCGGCGGCCGCGGCGATGTGCACGCCGGCCAGCAGCTGGTTGATGATCTTCACCTTGCTGCCGTTGCCGGCGCGGTCGCCCAGGCGGTAGACCTTGCGCGGCCATCGCGTCGAGCACGCGCCGGCGCTCGCATAGGCCTCGGGGCGTGCCGGCGGTCATCATCGTCATCTGGCCCGACGCCGCCTTGGCTGCGCCGCCGGAGATCGGCGCGTCGAGGTAGCAGCATGCCAGCGCTCGGCCAGGCGCGCTCGAGCGCGATCGACACAGTTCGGATCGACGGTCGAGCACATCACGAACACGCTGCCCGGCTTCATCGCCGCGGCGCGCGCCGTCGCTCGCCGAACAGCACGGCTTCGGTCTGCGCGGCGTTGACGACCACCGCTGACCACCACCTCGCAGCGCGCGGCCACGCTCGGCCGGCGTGGCGCAGGCCGACGCCGCCTTCGCGCGGCGAAGGCCGCGGCGACGCCTCGGCCGCACGTCGCAGACGTGCACGTCGGTAGCCGGCGCGGCGCAGCGACTGCGCCATGCCGCGCGCCCATGGCGCCGAGGCCGATCATGAGCCGATGGGTTGGCTCATGCGTTCGCCTCCGGCCTGCTGGCAGTGCTTCGGCGCGGCGCACGGCGCGTCGAGTTGAGTCAGCCAGGTCGAGGCAGGTCGCGCGCCGCCACGTCGACCGGCACGCTCGGGCCATGCTCGCCGCGCCCCGGCCCCTTCTCGTCGGGCCGCGCGATGTGCGCGGTGCGCAGGCCCGGCCTCGGCCGCGCCGCCAAGTCGTTGGAATGCGCAGCGCACCATCAGCACCTCGCGCGGGCTCGCAATCGAACGCGGTGGCCGCCGACGTGATAGACCACCGCCTTCGGCTTGTAGTCGCGCGCGAACTCGGCGCCGAGGATCGCGTCCCACGGCAAGCCGTTGCGCCGCGCCAGATCGACCATCAGCGAGACGTTGCCGTTGGAGCACGGCGCGATGCGGAACCGCTCGCGCAGGCGCTGCAGGCCCGGCGCCACGTCGGGCCAGGCGTCGAGCCGGTGCCACGCGAGGTTCAGATGCACGCGCGTCGGCTTCGTCGAGGTCGTGAATGCCGAAGTCGCTTGCAGCACCACGTCGAGGTTGCGCCGGTGCAGCACGTCGAGCTTGGAAAACGGGATCTTGCCCGCTGCGCACCTCTTCCATCGCCGGCTGGTACTGCGCGCGCCAGGCGTCGGCGAAGGCGTGCCAGTCGACGCCGACGCCGCGCGGCGCCAGCAGCTCGCGCGCCTCGCGCGCGATCGAGCCGCGCCAGTCGACCAGCGTGCCGAAGACATCGAACACCAGTGCGCGCAGGGTCATCTCACACTCCATGGGCCGGGGTCACGTCACGTCCGCTGCGCGGCATGGCGCCGCGTTTTGCGAGCGCACGCGATCGAGCAGCTGGCGCAGGCGATCCATCGCCACCGGCTTGGTGATCACGTCGTCGGCGCCCGCCTGCATGAACTCGGCGCGGCTGGTCGGGTCGGCGTCGCCGGTCAGCGCGATGATCCGGGTGCGCACAGCGCCGTTTTGCTGCTCCAGCGCGCGCCAGCGGCGCAAGGTATCGAGGCCGTCGGTGCCGGGCATGTGCCGATCCAGCAGCACGAGGTCGTAGCTGCCGTGGCCGTACCGTTGCAGTGCCGCGTCGCCGGATTCGGCCATGTCGACCCTGGCGCCGAGTTGCTCCAATGCCGCCGCCACGATGATGCGGTTGGTCGGATCGTCCTCGACCAACAGAGGCTTCCAGCGGTGTTTGCGCGCTGCTCGGCTGGCCGGCGGGCGCCGGCTGCGCGTCGGGCATGCGGGGCATCGGCAGCGTCAGCGTGAAGCGGCTGCCGCGCGAGGGCTCGGATGACGCCTGGATCGTGCCGCCCATCAGCGTGGCCAACTCGCGGCAGATCGCCAGGCCGAGGCCGCTGCCGCCGTACCGTCGCGGCACCGACGCATCGAGCTGGGCGTAGGGCGTGAACAGGCGCTGCAGCGCCGCGCCGTCCATGCCGCAGCCGCTGTCGCGCACCTGGATCGTCAACCGGTCCGCGTCGTCCGGCGTCGATGCCATGACCTCGATCTCGACGCCGCCCTGCGCGGTGAACTTCACCGCGTTGGACGCCAGGTTGGCGAGGATCTGGCGCAGCCGCGTGGCATCGCCCAGGCGCGACCCGGTCTCGCGCTCGACACCGATCACGCGCAGCGCGATGCCCTTGTCGGCCGCGGCCGGCTCGAACATCGTCGCCACCTGCATCACGACGTCGCCCACGCGAAACGGATGCGGGTCGAGCGCGACACCGGCCGACGTGAGCGCGCGCGTGATCGAGCACGTTGTTGATCAGGCTCAGCAGATGGCGCGTCGCCACCAGTTGCGCATTGACCAGCGTGCGCTGGCAACGGCGCCAGCTGCTGCTGCGACAGCACCTCGGTGGCCGTGGCCAGCGCATTCAACGGCGTGCGGATCTCGTGGTTCAAGTGGGCGATGAACTGGTCCTTGAGCGTGTTGTGGTGGATCGCCTCGTCGCGCGCCGCCGCCAGCTCGTCCGCCAACGACTGCCGCCAGCGCAGCGAGTAGCGCGCGAAGACACCGCAGAACAACAGCAGGATCAGGATCGCCGACAGCGCCCGGTGCCACGCCACGGTGGCCCCGCTCACCGGCGGCAGCCAGCCCACCGTGTGCAGCCACCAGCAGCGCGACGACGAACACGATCGTCGCGGCCGTCAGCGGCAGCGCAGCTCCACAAGCCGCCGAGGATCATCAACGGCGTCAGTGCCAACAGCCAGAACAAGCCCGGCGCAGCAAGGCCGTCCTGCGCCACCACGACCGCGGCCAGCGTAAGCCAACGCCACGCAGACCAGTCCGGTGAGTCCGCGCGCGGTGTTCTCGTGCTTGCGCGCCAGCAGGTAGGTGGCCACGAAGGCGACGAGCGAGACCGCCTCGATCGCCACCATCGTCCAACGGCCGGCAGCCCAGTAGCCCACCCCGTAGGAGAGGGTGATCAGCATCGCCAGCAATGTGCCCAGGCGCAGCCCGCGCGCCCTCACCGCCTGTCTGAGGTCGTCGGGCGACGTCGGAACGGCATTCGGCTGCATCACCCGCCTGACCCTTCTGTCGGTGTTACCGGCTGCGCGCCGCAGCGCGTCCGGGCAGAGTTCACCGGCCGCGCAGGCGGCGCCACGCTGCGAAATCGTCGCGGCTCTTCTCGTCGGTGGGAGGATACAGCCCGAGGATCGAGCGGCCCTCGTTGCACCTTCTCGGTGACGAAATCTTCGAACGCGGTCATCTCGGTGGCCTCGTCGGCGATCTCGTCGGCGATCGCGGCCGGGATCACGACCACGCCCTCGCCGTCGCCGACCACCACGTCGCCGGGCCACACCGCGACGTCGCCGCAGCCGATCGGCACGTTGATGTCGAGCGCCTGGTGCAGCGTGAGGTTGGTCGGCGCGCTCGGCCGCCGGTGATAGGCCGGGATCGCGAGCTGCGCGATCTCGGGCGAGTCGCGAAAGCCGCCATCGGTGACGACGCCGGCGACGCCGCGCTTCATCAAGCGCGTGACCAGGATCGAGCCGGCCGACGCGGCGCGCGGGTCCTTGCGGCTGTCGATCACGAACACCGCGCCGGGCGGGCATGTCCTCGACGGCCTTGCGCTGCGGATGCGCGCGATCCTGGAACACGGTGATCGGGTTCAGGTCCTCGCGCGCCGGGATGTAGCGCAGCGTGAACGCCTCGCCCACCATGTTGGGCGTCTTCAGGTCGCGGTGCGTGTTGACCGGCAGCACGTCCTGGATGAACTGGTTGCGCAGGCCGCGCTTGAACAGCGCGGTGCACAGCGTGGCGGTGCTGACCGCTTTGCAGTTTTTCGCGCGTCGGCCGGATTCAACGACGGCATGAGGTCTCCGCAAGTTGGACGTCAAGTGGACGACGCGGATCCGGCTCTGCCGGTCCGCCGGCGCCCTCGTGGAGCGAGCGGCCGCCAGGCGCTTCGGGGGTGGTCATGCATTTCCTTCGAGCTGTGGGCCCGCGCGCTGGATCACGCTGGCCCAGCGCTTGCCTTCGCTGGCCAGGAAGTCGTTGGTCTCCTTGGGGCCCAAGGTCATCACCTCGGCACCCGCGCCGACCATGCGAGCGCGCAGGTCTGGTGTGCGGATCACCTCGATCAGCGCCGCGCTCAGGCGCTCGGCGTTCGCCTTCGGCAGCGATCGTCGGCGACCGCCACGCCCTGGTAGGTGCCGGATTCGAAATCCTTGACGCCCTGCTCGGCGATGGTCGGCACGTCGGCGAGCAGCGCCATGCGCGTGCGCTTGGACACGCCGATCGCCTTGAGCCGCCCGGCTTGCACCAGCGGCAGCGTGGCCAGCATGCCGTTCAGGCACAGCTGCGTGTTGCCCGCCGCGGTGTCGCCGATGGCCTGCGAGCCGCCGCGAAACGGCACGTGCACCCATTTCATTCCGGTGGCCAGCGCGATGTCGACGACGCCCAGGTGATTGGCCGAGCCCGAGCCCGACGAGGCCACGTTCAGCGGCTTGGTCTTCGACAGCACGACCAGCTCGGAGATGTTCGACGCCGGCACCGACGGGTTGCGCCACCAGCAGGTGCGGCGAGTAGACCAGCATCGCCGCGCCTTCGAGCTCCGGCGGGCTTGTAGGGCATGTCCTTGGTCACCAGCGGCGTGATCGCCAGCGCACTCATGTCCGACAGCAGCAGCGTGTGCTCGTCGGTGGACTGCGCCACCGCCGCGGCGCCGATGCTGCCGTTGGCACCGGTCTTGTTCTCGACCACCACGTTGACGCTGAACGCATCACCGAGCGGTTTGCTGATCAGGCGCGCGATCACGTCGGAGGATGCCGCCCGGCGGGAACGGCACGATGATGCGCAGCGGCCGGTTCGGCCAGCTCGCGGCGCGCACGCGTGCCCGCCACGCCGAGCGCGGCCACGGCCAAGGTGGACTCTCAAGAGCCTGCGGCGGTCGTTCATGGTGTCTCCTGTTGCTTGTTGTGATCGTCAATAGATCACCGGCTCGCTCACCGGCGCGCCGAAGCTGGTCTCGAGAAAGTCGAAGTCGCAGCCTTCGTTGGCCTGCAGGATGTGGCGGCTGAACATCCAGCCGTAGCCGCGCTCGAAGCGCGGCGCCGGCGGCTTCCACGCGGCGCTTGCGGCGCGCGAGCTCGTCGTCGCTCACCTCGAGGTGAATGCGCCGCGCCGGCACGTCGACCGTGATGCGGTCGCCGGTCTTCACCAGCGCCAGCGGCCCGCCGACGTAGGCCTCGGGCGAGCAGTGCAGCAGGCAGCCGCCGTAGCTGGTGCCGCTCATGCGCGCGTCGCTCAGAGCGCAGCATGTCGCGTCACGCCCTGCTTCAACAGCTTGGTCGGGATCGGCAGCATGCCCCACTCGGGCATGCCCGGGCCGCCCTGCGGGCCGGCGTTGCGCAGCACGAGGATGTGCGTCGCCGGTGACGTCGAGGCTTCGGGTCGTCGACCGCCGCCTTCAACGACGGATAGTCGTCGAACACCAGCGCGCGGCCCGGTGTGCTCGCAGCAATCGCGGCGTCGCAGGCGCTCGGCTTGATGATCACAGCCGTCGGGCGCGAGGTTGCCGCGCAGCACCGCCAGCGCGCCCTCGGCATAGATCGGCTTGGTCGACGCGGCGGATCACGTCGTCGTCGAACACCTCGGCGCCGGCGATGTTGTCGCCCAGCGTGCGGCCGTTGACGGTCATCGCGTCCAGCTTCAGGTGCGGCGCGATGCGCGTCATCAGCGCGCGGCATGCCGCCGGCGTAGTAGAAGTCCTCCATCAGGTACTTGTCGCCGCTCGGCCGGATGTTGGCGATCACCGGCACCTTGCGGCTGGCGCGCGTCGAAATCGTCGAGCGTCGACCGGCGTGCCCGGCGCGGCGCGACATCGCCACCAGGTGGATGATCGCGTTGGTCGAGCAGCCCATCGCCATCGCCACGGCGATGCGCGTTGGCGAAGCTGTCGCGGCGTCAGCATCTTCTGCCGGCGTCAGGTCGTCCCACACCATCTGCGACGATGCGCCGCCCGCACTCGGCGCTCATGCGGATGTGGTTGGCGTCGGCGGCGGGGATCGAGCGACGCGCCGGGCAGCGTCATGCCGATCGCCTCGGCGATGCCCATCATCGTGGCGGCGGTGCCCATCGTCATGCAGGTGCCGTGGCTGCGCGCGATGCCGCCTTCCATCTCGACCCAGGCGTCGTCGCTCAAGCTGGCCGGCGCGGCGCTCGTCCCAGTACTTGAACGCGTCGGAGCCCGAGCCGCAGCACGTTGCCGCGCCAGTTGCCGCGCAGCATCGGCCCGGCGGGCAGGTAGATGCACGGGATGCCCATCGAGAACGCGCCCATCAGCAGGCCCGGCGTGGTCTTGTCGCAGCCGCCCATCAGCACCGCGCCGTCGACCGGATGCGAGCGCAGCAGCTCCTCGGTCTCCATCGCCAGGAAGTTGCGATACAGCATCGTCGTCGGCTTGACGAACGGTCTCGGCAAGCGAGATCGCCGGCAGCTCGAGCGGAAAGCCGCCCGCCTGCAGCACGCCGCGCTTGACGTCCTCGACGCGCTGCTTGAAGTGCGCGTGGCACGGGTTGATGTCGCTCCAGGTGTTGACGATGCGCGATCACCGGCTTGCCGGCCCAGTCGTCGCGGCGCGTAGCCCATCTGCATCACGCGCGAGCGGTGGCCGAAGGAGCGGAAGTCGTCGGGCGCGAACCAGCGCGCGCTGCGCAGGGTCTTAGGCTTGCGTTGACTTGTCATTTCGTGATGTTTCGCTAGGTGAGTCGAGCGAGCAAAGCCGCGGGCGGGTCCGCGCCGGCGCTCGAATGCGGCAGCCGTCAAGGGCAACTCAAGTGGTACTCGCGGCCAGCGTAGTCGAACTCGACCAGTTCACCGATGTAGGTTCCCTGCACCAGCGGCAGCGACGCGGTGTCCTTCGACCGCCGGCGCGGCGTAGTAGGCGCGGATCTCGCGGATCAGGCCGCTCGATTGGCGTCGAACACATACCACTCGGTCGCCACGCTGCGCGGTGTTGAACTTGCGTTTCCAGTGCGTCCACTCGATCGCCGCCTCGTTGCTGTCGTGGCTGACCAGCACTTCTCGATGGTCCACTGCGAGCCGAGGTTCTCGACGCACCAGATCCACTTTCTTGCGATGGTGTCGGCGCCGCGCCAGGGGATGTCGGGCAGTCCGGGCGGAAAGTAGTGCACCGCATCGGGCGTGAAACACGACAGCAGCGCCTGGTGGTCGGCCGCGTTGCAGGCGTCGAGAAGTAGCGGCGGATCAGCGCTTCGTGGCGGATGCATGGTGTGATCGTCATCACATGATTGGCGGGCGGTCGGCGGCCACCCAGGCGCGGTACTGCGCGCGGGTGCTATCGCTCGGCGGGTACAGGCCCCACAGCGGTTCGCCGCGATCGACCCGCTTGGCCAGGTATAGCCTCAGATCGTCCTGCGCTTCGCACAGCGTCGCCATCTCTTCGGCCAGCTCTGGCCGGCACCACGGTCACGTTGTCGGCGTCGCCGTGGACCACGTCGCCCGGGTACACCGCGACGCCGGCGCAGCTGATCGGCACCTGCAGATCGGCCACGTGGTGGTACGACAACCGGGTGGTCGCGGTGACGCCGGCGCACCAGGCCGGGATCGGCCATGCGGCTGATCTCGTGGCCGTCGCGGAATGCGCCGTCGGTGATCACCGCGCGCACGCCGCGGCGCATCATGCGCGTGAGCAGCATGTTGCCCATCGATGCCGCGGTGGCGTCGCCGCGGCTGTCGATCACCATCACGTCGCCAGCTTGCGTCTCGCTCCACGCCCACCCACTGCAGGTTGTCGGCGTTCGGCGTGGTGGTGAGCGTGGCGATAGGTATCGATGTCTTCGCGCGCGGGGATGAAGCGCATCGTGTAGGCGCGGCCAGCGAAGCGGTGCACCGCCTGGCCCTGCAGCGGCCGCAAGCCCACCAGCACCGGCTGGCGGTAGCCCTTCTTGTACATCTGGGTGGTCAATGATCCGCTGCTCACGCGCGCCAGGCGCTGCAGCACCGCATCGCTGACATGCATGCGCTCGCGTGAGGGCCGTGGCGTCGGTGTGATCGATTGGTTCATCAAGGCTCCGTGCAATCCGATGCGGCCGCTCATCATTGGCGTAGGCTCAAGGCTCTGGGCGATGCTAGGGGCGGGTGCGAACGCGACCAAGCCGGCGTAGAGTGCGGCTACCTTGCGAGTTCCACGATCTGGGAGTAACCGTGACGTCCAACCAAGCCGCCGATGGCACCGCAGCGCTCGAAAAGGCGCTCGACGTGCTCGACGCGGTGGGCGCCTCGCGCGCGGGTCTGAGCCAGGTCGAGCTGGGTGCGAAGCTGGGACTGCCGCGCACCACGCTGTATCGGCTGCTCGGCACGCTTGGTCAGCCGCGGCCTGCTGCGGCGCGATCCGTTGCGCCGCGTCTACTGCCTGGGCCAGCGCTGTTTCGAATACGCGCGCACCAGCTATGCGATGCCCGATCTGGTGGCCGCCGCCGGCGTCGAGCTGCGCGCGCTGCGCGACATCAGCGGCGAGACCACCTACCTGGCCACGCTCGACGGGCTCGAGGTGGTGTCGCTCGATCGCTGCGACGGCGCGCACAGCCAGCGTTCGCACGCTGAGCTCGGCCAGCGCAAGCCGCTGCACTGCACGCAGCCAGGGCAAGGCGATCCTGGCGGCGCTGCCGCCGGAGCGGCGCGAGGCGATCGTCAAGGACATCGAGCTCGACGCACTGACGCCGCGCACCATCACCGACCGGCGCCGCCTGCACGCCGAACTGCGGCTCACCGCGACGCGCGGCTGGTCGATCGACGACGAAGAGATCGTGCGCGGGCGTGCGCTGCTGCGGCGCGCCGATCGTCGACCCGCAGGGCCAGGTGCGCGGCGCGATCAGCATCGCCGGGCCGGCCTTTCGGTTGTCGATGGAGCGCGTGGCGCTGCTCGGCCCCGAGGTGGCCGAGGCGGCACGGCGCATCGGCGCAGCTCAGCAGTGCGGCGCCGCAGCGCACCGAAGGCGAGGTGCGCGGCAGTCGACGGCGAGTGGGCGTTCGAAGGCGCGCACCCGGTCTGGCACGCCGCGTCGGGTCAGCTGTGGTGGGCCGATCGGCTGGCGCCTGCCGTGCACCGCGCCGACGCGCACAGCGATGCGCTGCTGTTGCGTGTCGAGCAGCCGATTCGAAGCGCTGGTGCCGCATGGCGAGGCGTCAGCGGTGTTCAGCGGCGGCGCCTGGCACGCTCGTGGCGGCGACGGCAGCCGCTCAGCCGCTGCCCGACTGGCCACGACGGCGCTTCAGCGCGATCACCGCCGACGCGCAGGGCGCTTTGTGGGCCTGCCTGCCCGATGGTGAACGCTGGCGCGTCGCCGAGTTATCGCCCGAAGGCCGCCCGCAAGGTGGCTGGCGCATCGACGAGCCGGCCAGTGAACTGGCGATGTGCGAGCGCACGCACACGCTGTACATCGCAGCCGCCGACAGCGGCGCGATCTACGCTGCGCGCAGCGAGCACGGCAGCCTGCAGCGGCTGACCACCGTGCCCAAGGGCTCGGGCCGGCTCGGCGGCCTGGCGGTCGACGGCTCGGGCGGCGTCTGGGCTGCGCTGCGCGGCGGCTGGAGCGTGGTGCGCTTCGCCGCCGACGGCAGCATGGACCGCGTGCTCGCGTTGCCGGTGCCCAGCCCCACCGCGGTGGCCATCGGCGGCGCGGATGGCGACAGCCTGTTCATCACCAGCGAGCGGCATGCACTGGCGCGCGAGGCGCTCGACGCGCGCGCCGCTGTCGGGCCGCCTGTTCGTGCTCGAGCATGCGAGCGTGCCGGTGGCCGCCTCGTGACGGCAACGCTGGCGAAGGCCGTCCGTTGCTCGGAAGCTTGTCCCAGATGCTGGGAGCCCTGCCGCGCATCAGTGAAGAGCCGAGGTTGTCACGCGCGGCCTGCACTCGACAATGCGATGCCTGCATCGCTCCCGCGCGGCAACAGCGGCCGATGGACAGCATGACGCGCCATTGAGACCATCACAGACAGCGTCACACGCGGGAGACAAACAGCATGTTCCGTCGCACTTTCGTCGGCGCCGCCGCATCAATGACCAGCGCTGCCGTTGTCGGCGCTGGCTCAGGACGCGTGGCCCACCAAGCCGGTGAAGATCATCTGCCCGTTTCCCCGCCGGTGGCACCAGCGACGTGATGGCACGCCTGGTCGCCGAACCCCTGACCAAGGAACTCGGCCAACAGGTGATCGTCGAGAATCATCGGCGGCGCCGGCGGCACGATCGGCACGCTGCGCGCGAGGCAAGATGCCGCCCGATGGCTACACCATCGTGCAGACCGGCGTCGGTCAAAACGCTGTGGCGCATGGCTTGGACCCCAAGCTCGGCTACGACTCGATGAAGGATTTCATCCACATCGCGCAGGTGCACACCGGGCCCAACCTGCTGGTGGTGCACCCGAGCACGCCGTACAAGACCTTCAAGGAACTGGTCGACTACGTGCGCGCGAATCCCGGCAAGTTGAACTACGGCTACACGCACGCGGCGTCGGGCCACATGGCGATGGAGCTGCTGAAGCAGCGCGCCAGCGAGTGCCCGAAGGTGAGAAGGATTGCAACGGTTCTTCATCGTCGGCATTCCCTATCGCGGCGGCGGCCCGCTGCTGCAAGACCTGCTCGGTGGCCAGATCCCGCTGATCTTCATTAACCAAGACGTGGCGCTGCAGCACGTGAAGGCCGGCAAGCTGCGGCCGCTGGCCTGCACCAGCCTGCAACGCAACCCGCTGTACCCCGACGTGCCGACGATCCACGAGAGCGGCTTTCCCAACTTCCAGGCGCTGTCGTGGTCGGGTATGTCGCTGATCAAGGGCACGCCACAACCGATCGTCGACAAGTTCGACGCCACGATGAAAAAGATCATGACTTCGGCCGACGTCAAGCAAAGCTCGAGGCGGTGGGTTTCGTCGTGCCGCCTCCGGGCTCGCAGGCCTACACGCAATTCGTCAAGAGCGAGATCGACCTGTGGACCAAGGTCATCAAGACCGCCGGCATCAAGCCGGAGTGAGCGAGGTTGTAATGAACACGCGCGCGATTCAAGCCAACCCACTGGCAGCCGGCCTCGCCGCCGGTGCCGCCACCACCGACCGCATCGAGTGGATCCAGCTGTCGCTGGTTTTCCTGCCGCTGAAGACGCCGATCAGCGACGCCAAGGTGCTCACCGGACGCCAGAAGCCGCTGACCGAGGTCGCGTTCGTGTTCGCCGAGATCGCAGACGCGAGCAAGGCCACAGCGGCATCGGCTTCAGCTACGCAAGCGCGCCGGCGGCCCGGGCCTGTACGCGCACGCCAAGGAGATCGCGCCGAACCTGATCGGCGAGGATCCGAACGACATCGCGCGAGCTGTGGACAAGCTGGTGCTGGGCCGGCGCGCTCGGTGGGCCGCAGCGGGCTGGCGACGCAGGCGATCGCGCGCGTTCGACGTCGCGCTGTGGGACCTGAAGGCCAAGCGCGCCGGCCTGCCGCTGGCCAAGCTGCTCGGCGCGCACCGCGACTCGGTGCGGCTGCTACAACACCTCGGGCGGCTTCCTGTCGCACGCCGCTCGACCAGGTGCTGGAGAACGTCGAGCGACTCGCTCGAGCGCGGCATCGGCGGCATCAAGATCAAGGTCGGCCAGCCCGACCTCGACGCTCGACCTGCAGCGCGTGCGAGGCGGTGCGCAAGCATCGTCGGCGACGCGTGCCCGCTGATGGTCGACGCCAACCAGCAGTGGGACCGCGCGACCGCGCAGCGCATCGTGCCGCGCCTTCGAGCCGCTCGAACCTGACGTGGATCGAGGAGCCGCTCGACGCCTACGACGCCGAGGGCCACGCCGCGCTGGCCGCGCTCGCTCGACACGCCGATCGCCACCGGCGAGATGCTGACCAGCGTCGCCGAGCACGGCGAGCTGATCCGCCACCGGCGCGCCGACTTCATCCAGCCCGACGCGCCGCGCGTCGGCGGCATCACGCCGTTCCTGAAGATCATGGCGCTGGCCGACCAGGCGCGGCTGCATGCTGGCGCCGCACTTCGCGATGGAGATCCATCTGCACCTGGCCGCCGCCTATCCGCACGAGCCGTGGGTCGAGCACTTCGACTGGCTCGAGCCGCTGTTCAACGAGCGGCTGCAGCTCGACAGGCGGCCGCATGCGCGTGCCCGACCGGCCCGGGCTCGGCTTCTCGTCTGAGCGAGCAGGCGCGGCGCTGGACCAGGAGTCGGCCGAGTTCGGCAAGCGACCCTAACAGCGGGAACAACTTCGCGCTATCAAGGGCCCAGGCATCTATCTGGCGCAGTTCGGCGGCGACGCAGCGCCGTTCAATCCCGTGGACGCGATCACGCCGAGTGGGCCGCGGCCGCGGCTTCCAAGGGCGTGCGGTGCCTTCGTGGGACGGCTGCGCCTGATCGACCTGAAGAAGGCGGCGGCGTCGAAGACCTACTGCGACCGAGCGCTGCCGGCATCGCGCGCGCCACGGCGCAGATCGCCGAGCTCGGCATCGTCATCTGCAAGGCCAGCTGGTCGCCGCTAGCACCCGGCCTACGACGAGGCCTTCGACGCCTTCGCGCCCGAGGCGGTGCGCGGCCATCCGAAGCAGCGCCAGAAGTGGGCGGTGCAGCAGATGCTGTGGGCGGCCAAGGCGTCGAAGCACCTGGGGCTGACAGTCGAACGTCAGCTTTCCCGGGGCGCTGGCCTGGCCGTATCTCTATCCCGTGGCCGCAGCGTCCGCCCGGCCTGATCGAGACCGCCTTCGACGAGCTCGCCAAGCGCTGGCGGCCGATCTTCGATGCCTACGACGAGGCCGGCTGCAGCGTCGCCTTCGAGCTGCATCCGGGCGAGGACCTGTTCGACGGCGTCACCTTCGAGATGTTCCTCGAGCGGGTGGACAACCATCCGCGCTGCTGCATCAACTACGACCCGTCGCACTTCCTGCTGCAGCAGCTCGACTACCTCGAGTTCATCGACATCTATCACGAGCGCATCACGTCGCTGCACATCAAGGACGCCGAGTTCCGGCCCGACGGGCAAGCAGGGCGTCTACTCGGGCTACCAGCCGTGGCTGCAGCGGGCCGGGCGCTTCCGCTCGCTCGGCGACGGCCAGATCGACTTCGGCGGCGATCTTCTCGAAGATGGCGCAGTACGGCTACGACAGCTGGGCGGTGCTCGAGTGGGAGTGCTGCCTGAAGCACCCGAGGCCGGCGCGGCCGAGGGCGCCGAGTTCATCAAGCGAGCACATCATCCGCGTCACCGAGAAGGCGTTCGACGACTTCGCCGGCGGCAAGGCCGATCCGAAGCAGGCCCGGCGGATGCTGGGCCTCTGAGCGCGAGCGCCGCGATGACGATCGAAGCGACAGAGCTCGACAGGCGCCGCCGAGCCGGCGGATCCGGCTCGGCATGGTCGGCGGCGGCGAGGGCGCGCCTTCATCGGCGCCGTGCATCGCATCGCCGCGCGGCTCGACGACCACTACGAGCTGGTCGCCGGCGCGCTCGCCTCCAGCCCGGCGAAGGCGCGGCGCTCCGGGCTCGCGCTCGGCCTCGCCGCGAGCGCATGCTACGCCGACTACGCGGCGATGGCGAAGGCCGAGGCGGCGCGCAGCGATGGCATCGAGGCGGTCGCCATCGTCACGCCGAACCACCTGCACGCGCCGGTCGCCGAGGCCTTCCTCGAAGGCCGGCATCCACGTCATCTGCGACAAGCCGCTGGCGACGACGCTGCAAGGAGGCGACGCAGCCTCGGCGCGCTGGCGGCGCAAGCACGGCCGCGTCGTTCGCGCGTGACCTACAACTACACCGGCTACCCGATGGTGCGCGCAGGCGCGCGCAGATGGTGCGGGACGGCCAGCTCGGCGAGATCCGCGTCGTCCAGGTCGAGTACGCGCAGGACTGGCTGACCGAGCCGCTCGAGGCCACCGGCCAGAAGCAGGCCGAGTGGCGCACCGACCCGGCGCGCTCGGGCGCGGGCGGCTGCGTCGGCGACATCGGCACGCACGCGTTCCAGCTCGCCGGCTACGTCGCCGGGCTCGAGGTCGAGCGAGCTGCTGCGCCGAGCTCAGCACCTTCGTCGCCGGGCCGCCGCCTCGACGACAACGTGCAGGTGCTGCTGCGCTTCGCCAACGGCGCGCGCGGCGCGCTCTGGGCGAGCCAGGTCGCGCCCGGCAACGAGAACAACCTGCGCCTGCGCGTCTACGGCAGCACGCGGCGGGCTCGAGTGGCGCCAGGAGCAGCCGAACCAGCTCGCAGTGGTCGCCGTTCGGCGAGCCGACGCAGACGATCGCGCGCGCCACCGGCGCGGCCAGCGCGCGGCGGCGCGGGTGTCGCGCATTCCGGCCGGCCATCCCGAGGGCTATCTCGAGGCCTTCGCCACGCTCTATGCCGAGATCGCGCAGGCGATCCGCGCCGGCGCGCCCGGCGCGGCCGACGGCCGACCCGGCGGTGCAGTTCCCGGCCTGGTCGACGGCGCTCGCGGCGTCGAGTTCATCGAGGCCGCGGTGGCTTCGTCGGCGCGGGGCGGGCGCTGGGTCCAGCCTGGCCGCCTGATCGCGGCGCGCGCGCCGTACCATTGAAACCCTGATGTGATTTGATTTATCGATGTGATCAGACTGCCGTCATCCTGCATCGCACTCGACCGCATGTCCTCCACGGCCACCATCGCCGACATCGCCCGCCAGTGCCGGCGTGGGCACGGCCACGGTCGATCGGGTGCTGAACAAGCGGCCCGGCGTCAACGCCGAGACGGTGCAGCGGGTGATGCAGGTGGTCGCCGAGCTCGGCGCGCCGCCGCAGCGCGGCCGGCCGCGCAGGGCGAGAACTTCCGCTTCGCGTTCGTGCTGCCGGCCGACGAGCATCGCCGTTCCTCGAGCTGGTCGACCGGCAGATCGCGCAGGCGGCGGGCGACTTCCGCCACCAGCACATCACCGAGGTCACGCACCGCATCGACGCCGCCGACGCCGACGCAGTTCGCCGCCGGGCTGGCGCAGCTGGCCGACTGCGACGGCGTCGCGCGTGATGGCGCCCGACCTGCCGCCGGTCAAGCTGGCGATCAACGAGCTGGTGCGCACCGGCGTGCACGTGGTGACGCTGTTCTCCGACGTCGCCGGCTCGATGCGCGAGACCCACGTCGGCGCCGACAACCGCGCCGCCGGGCGCACCGCCGGCCTGCTGCTCGGCGCGCATGGCCGGCGGCCGGCACGCGCGACACGCTGCTGCTCAGCCTCGCAGGCGACGCGGCTGTCGGCGCGAGATCGAGCGCCGCATCGGCTTCGCGCAGGTGATCGAGGAGCGCTTCCCGAAGCTGCAGGTGCTGCGCACGCCCGACCTGCCGGCCGGCGACGCCGGCGCCTGCCGCGCGCTGCTGCGCTTCCTGCGCAGCAAGAGCATCGACCCGGCGCGCGTGGCCGGCATCTACAACGTCGGCTCCGGCAGCGCCGGCGTGGCGCGCGCGCTCGAGAGCCTCGGGCTGACCGGCAGCGTCGGCGTGGTCGCGCACGACTTCACCGACGAGCACCGCGCGCTGCTCGGCGCCAACGGCCTGGCCTACGTGCTGCACCAGGACATCCACTACTGCATCGTCGACCGCGGCGCGCGTGCTGCGCGCGCTGTGCGAGAACGTGCGCGGAGCACTCAACGTGGTGCAGCCGCGCGTCGAGATCCTGACGGCCGAGAACCTGCACTGAAGCGGCGGCGTCGGATGTGTGTGCCCTGACCCATCGAACCGTTAGGAGACCACCGCATGAAATCGACTGCTGACCAAGCTGCCGGCGCCGCGCTGGCGCTCGCCGCGGCCGCGCGTCCTCGGGCCTGGGCAGCGCCGCTGCTGCGCGCGCAGGACAAGACCATCACGCTGTGCTGGGCCGCCTGGGACCCGGCCAACGCGCTGGTCGAGCTGTCGCAAGGACTTCACCGCGCAAGACCAAGGTCAACATGAAGTTCGAGTTCGTGCCGTGGCCGAACTTCGCCGACCGCATGCTCAACGAGCTCAACTCAAGGGCAAGCTGTGCGACCTGATCATCGGCGACAGCCAGTGGATCGGCGGCGCGGCCGAGAGCGGCCACTACGTGAAGCTGAACGACTTCTTCGCCAAGGAAGGCATCAAGATGAGCGACTTCGCGCCGGCCACCGTGACTCGGCTACGCCGAGTGGCCGAAGGGCACGCCGAACTACTGGGCGCTGCCGGCGATGGGCGACGCGCTCGGCTGGACCTACCGCAAGGACTGGTTCGCCAAGCCCGAGCTGCAGGCCGAGTTCAAGAAGAAGTACAACCGCGACCTCGCCGCGCCGAAGACCTGGACCGAGTTCAAGCAGGTGGCCGAGTTCTTCACCGGCAAGCACGATCGACGGCAAGAAGGTCTACGGCACCTACCTCTTCACCGAGCGCGGCTCCGAAGGCATCACGATGGGCGTGAGCAACGTGCTCTACCCGATGGGCTTCAAGTACCAGGACCCGAAGAAGCCGTATGCGATGGACGGCTTCGTCAACGGCCCGGACGCGATCCAGCGGCCTCGAGTTCTACAAGGCGCTCTACAAGTGCTGCACGCCGCCGGGCCTGACCAACTCGTACATGGGCGAAGGCCTGGACGCGTTCAAGTCGGGCCAGGTGGCGATGATGATGAACTGGTTCGCCTTCTTCCCGGGCCTGTACAAGGACCCGAACGTCGGCGGCGACAAGATCGGCTTCTTCGTCAACCCGAGCGACAAGGGCAAGGGCTCGCAGCTCGGCGGCCAGGGCATCTCGGTGGTGGCGTATTCGCCGAACCGGGCCGAGGCGCTGTCAGTACATCAAGTGGTTCGCCTCGCCCGAGGTGCAGAAGAAGTGGTGGGCGCTCGGCGGCTACTCGTGCCACAAGGCGGTGCTGCAGGACCCGGGCTTCACGAAGAGCGCGCCGTTCGCGGCCGAGTTCCTCGACGGCGATGGACCAGGTGGTCGACTTCTGGGCCGACCCGAGCTATGCGCAGCTGCTGCTCGCCGAGCAGAAGCGCATCCACGACTTCGTCGTCGCCGACAAGGGCACGGCGAAGGAAGCGCTCGACGGCCTGGTCGCCGACTGGAAGAAGGTGTTCAAGGAAGACGGCAAGCTGAAGTAGCTGCACAGTGACGCCGGCGCCTGCGCGCCGGCGTCGCCCGTCCGGCTCGCTCGAACCGCCGCACCCGACCGATGAGCGCTGCCGAGCAACTCGCCGTCGCGCCGCGCGAGGCCACGCCGGCGCCGCTGGCGCGCCGCATGCGCGGCCTGTCGGACCGCGCGATCGCGTGGCTGTTCATCGCGCCGACGATGCTGCTGCTGCTGGCGATCAACATCTTCCCGCTGATCTGGACGGTCCGGCTGTCGTTCACCAACTTCCGCGCCAACCGGCCGAACGCCGAGGTCGTCGGCGTCGGCATCGACCACTACGTGTCGATCCTCACCGACCCCGACATCTGGGGGCCGATGCAGGCGACCGCGCACTTCCTGTTCTGGACCATCACGCTGCAGACGCTGATCGGCTTCACGCTCGCCTACCTGATCGACCGCAAGTTCCGCGGCCACGGCTTCTGGACCACGCTGATCCTGATCCCGATGATGCTGTCGCCCGCGGTGGTCGGCAACTTCTGGGCCTTCATCTACCAGCCGCAGATCGGCCTCTTCAACTACGCGGTGTCGTTCTTCACCGGCATCCCGCCGTCGAGCTTCGAGATGCTCGGCTCGGTGAAGCTCGCGCCCTGGGCGATCATCATCGTCGACACCTGGATGTGGACGCCCTACGTGATGCTGATCTGCCTGGCCGGGCTGCGCAGCATCCCCGACTACATCTACGAGGCCGCCGAGGTCGACCGCGCCTCGGCGTGGCGCCAGTTCTGGAGCATCACGCTGCCGATGGTGCTGCCCTTCATCATGCTCGCGGTGCTGTTCCGCGGCATCGAGAACTTCAAGATGTTCGACCTGGTGAACCTGCTGACCAACGGCGGGCCGGGCTCGACCACCGAGGTGGTCTCGATCACGCTCAAGCGCGAGGCCTTCGAGAAGTGGCGCACCGGCTACTCGTCGGCGCTGGCGATCATCCTGTTCGTCGCGGTGTTCGGCCTGGCGAACATCTACGTCAAGGCGCTCAACGCGGTGAAGAACCGCTGAGGTCGCATGCGCACGGGCATCAGCACCGCGCACTCGGTCGTCGAGCCGACGCCGCGCTCGCGAGCGTCGCTGGCGATGGCGTGGTGGTGCTGTACGCGCTGATCACGCTGGTGCCGCTGGTCTGGATCCTGCTCACCAGCATCAAGAGCCCGCCCGACTCGATCAGCTATCCGCCCAAGGTGGTGTTCGAGCCGTCGATCGAGGGCTACTGCAACCTGTTCACGACGCGCTCGCGCCAGACCGAGGAGTACATCAAGAGCCTGCCGCCGGCCGACAGACGCCTGCGACAGCCTGGCGCGGCGCAACAGCATGGTGGTGGTCAGCCGCTCGAACTACCTGCCGCGCTTCGTCAACTCGCTGATCATCGCCGATCGGCTCGACGCTGCTCTCGGTCGGCCTCGGCGTGATGGCGGCCTACGCGTTCTCGCGCTTCAAGGTGCCGGGCAAGGACGACCTGATGTTCTTCATCCTGTCGACGCGGATGATGCCGCCGATCGCGGTGGCGATCCCGATCTACCTGATGTACCGCGAGCTCGGCCTGTCGGACACCAAGCTCGGCATGATCCTGCTCTACAGCGCGGTCAACGTCTCGCTCGCGGTCTGGCTGCTGAAGGGCTTCATCGACGAGATCCCGCGCGAGTACGAAGACGCGGCGATGGTCGACGGCTACACGCGGCTGCAGGCGTTCCGCAAGGTGGTGCTGCCGCAGGCCGCGACCGGCATCGTCGCGACCGCGATCTTCTGCCTGATCTTCGCCTGGAACGAGTACGCGTTCGCGGTGCTGCTCACCAGCGGCGAGGCGCAGACCGCGCCGCCGTTCATCCCGATCATCATCGGCGAGGGCGGGCAGGACTGGCCCGCGGTCGCCGCCGGCACGACGCTGTTCCTGGTGCCCGATCCTGGTCTTCACCGTGCTGCTGCGCAAGCACCTGCTGCGCGGCATCACG
>ERZ1370068.8549-contig-7392_pt1 | contig 105837 bp, 176 predicted proteins | sample MGYA00561227_ERZ1370068 | MGnify/ENA primary metagenome ERZ1370068 (study PRJEB38410, sample SAMEA6850437) | metagenome | study: Metagenomic assessment of the ecological functions of the soil: analysis of the soil microbiota associated with the...
GATGTCCCGCTTCGTTCAGTTACGTATTGCTATCCGCGACAAGCGCCTCGATACATTGTGGCTGCTGCCGGCTTCGCAGACCCGCGACAAGGATGCACTCACCGCCGACGGCGTTGCCAAGGTTATCGCGCAGCTGCGCCAGAAGTTCGATTGGGTGATCTGCGACAGTCCGGCAGGCATCGAGCGCGGAGCGATGCTCGCCATGCGGCATGCCGACGCCGCGGTCATTGTGACCAACCCGGAGGTTTCCTCGGTACGCGATTCCGACCGCATCATCGGTCTGCTCGACGCCAAGACCGAGAAAGCCGAGAAGGGCGAACGGGTCGAGAAACACCTATTGATTACGCGCTACGACGCGGTGCGTGCCGGTAAAGGGGAGATGCTGAGCATCGAGGACGTGCTTGAAATTCTCTCGGTTCCTCTTCTCGGGATCGTGCCGGAGAGCCAGGAAGTGCTGCGCGCCTCCAACATCGGGGCGCCGGTCACCCTGTGCAACGCTTCGAGTGCACCGGCCCGTGCCTATTGCGACGCGATGCGTCGTCTCAAGGGTGAAAACGTTCCGATGACGATACCCAGCGACCCGAAGCATCTGTTCGGCGAAACTCTTCAGACGGAGAGCTGCATGAGCATCTTCAACTGGTTCAACTGGAGGTACCGGCGTGGTTCGGCACCTGTTGCGCGCGATCGCCTCAAGATTCTGCTCGAACACGAAGGAAGGCGCAGCATTAAGTCCGACCTCTTGGGCCTCTTGCGTAGGGAAATCGTGGCTGTGATCTGCCGTCATGTCACGGTGGAGCCGGAGAACGTCCAAGTGAAAATGAATCGTGGCGCAACGGTTTCGACGCTCGCAATCGACATCGAAATCCCCGCGTAGTGTGACGATAGGGTCGGTTCGGCTTAGGCTTTCCAATTTCCGTACTTGCGGTCCGAGGTGCGGCCGCCCAACGCGGAGCAGACAAATGTTCGGAAAAAAGCTTTGATGGACAATCTCAGCCGCGATCTCGATCGCGCACGCGATAAGCGCAACGCCCTTGCATTCAAACGCGACGCCCTTGCTTCCGATGTCACAACACTCAGCGCTCACATCGCCGAGTTGGAAGCTCGCCTTTCTGAGGAAAAAGATCGGCGCGAACGCGAGCGCATTGGGGGCGAGATCGAGGGGATCGAAAAGCGACTCAAAGATACTGCCACAGCGTTTGCGCCTGTCATCGCCGGGCTTTGCGACGCGACCGAGGCGGCAGCGGCAGCGGTTGCTCCCGAAGCTCGCGAGCTTAACAGTTTTCTATTATCAGTTGCGACTGAGGTCGACATCGTGATCGATTACTTGCTGCGCGAGCTGCAGCGACAAGACAGAGGCGTGCGCGCCGACACACTGTGCTGGACCTGCCGGAGTCGGTCATCGAGGCGCCCGAGCTGCCGAAAAAGAATGATCGCCTACTCCTTCTTCCAGCATGGCTACGTCGCAACAAAGAGGCGGGAAAAAGAATCAGCGGAGGATCGGCTCAGCACGGCAGCTTGACCTCACTGTGAAGCGGCGTGACCCGAATGCGCAAATCCGCGTTGTGCTAGATGATTTTCGGTGCCCGCGCTGCAACAGTCACGTGCGCACGCGCATTTGCAGGATTGGCGTGTTTGATGCCCTGATTCTTGTGGCAGCGCCGCCGCTGTCACGCCGCCTGTTTCACCAGCAACCGTGCAAGGGCCTTTTTCCCCTCCTTGGCCGCCTCAGCCATACTCTCAAAAAGACCGGTGAGCGCTCTACTGGAACAGCTTTACCGGCACAATAAATCTCCCACCGCCATGGCTTAGGTGGATTCCCTCGCCTCTTCACGACGAACGAATAATCGGCTGGGTCAAATGCTTCACTCATGCACGATTAGATGGTGATGGCCGTCTCAGGTTTCAAACAGCCGTTTGCAGCAATCAGCGACGGCTGTGCACAAGTTAAAATAAGCGGCTACGGCGTGATACCGTGTTGCATAATTTTGGTTAATCCGATTCGGGAGGTTAAAAGTGGCAAAGAAATCCAAGAAGGCAAAGCGCGGCGCCCCGCGCGCAAGAAGAAGGGGATGAAGAAGGCGAAGCCAGCCAAGAGGGCAAAGGCTAAAAAACGCGCGCCAAAGCCCGTCCCGGCTCCGATGGCTCCCCCCCAGCCAGCTCCGGCCGCGTCGACTCCCGGTGGCATGACCGAAGATCAATAGACCACTCCGCAGGCAGGAACGAAAATGGCCCCAAGATGGTCATCACGATGCTTCAGTTTTGTCAGCAGTGGCCATACGCGATTATCGATATTCTCGGGAGGTTCAGATGCCGCGTTGAAGCGCGGCGGCGGTTAGTGTCATTTGAGAGAGCAAACCTGTGAGTGCGGTCCTCAAACTCACCCTCCAGAGTTCGGAGGTTTCGATGCTCGCACGACCTACCTTAACGAGACCAGTTCAGGATGGCGCAAGTACGCCAAAGACTCAGGCACGACCTACCGAGGAACGGTTCCTCTTAAAGGTGGACGGACAAATCAAGCGTTCGTTCAGCAGCAAGGAAGCTGCGGCGACCGCCGGGGCTGTGGTGAAGAAGGCTTATCCGGTCGTGGTCGTTACCGTTGTAGACACGGAGAAGCACACCACCGAGATCATCAAACCCTAGGGGGACTTTATCTCCGCGGCGCTTCTCCGCGCTATATTTCGTGTCCTCCAAGAGGCAGGGCATGTCAGAGCGCCGATTTGCACTCGTCGGGCGCGATATCGAATTCAAACGTCCGATACGCTCCCGCAACATCTTTCGCGTCGGCGATCTTCTTCCCGTTGATCCACACATTCGCGCGGTTATTGATTCCGTCAAAATGGAGCGCCACGTGCCGATGATTGGCCGGCGTCGGAAACTCTGTCCGGTACCACCACGAAGCGGCGTACGGACTGTCATCTGGAATCGGCTTGTCGCGCGAACCCTCGCCGATCTCATACGCAGTCAATCCCCGGAATCTTTCGCAGATTCATCCCGTAGTACGGCTCCGGGAATTCTCCAGCCGCGACCTGCACAGCGACTATGGTCATTGGCACCGACGTCCTGTACCAGCCTTTGGTCTGGAACTTCGGCGTAGAGATGGCGTCGCCAGTCGCCTGAACTTTGCGCGATGTTTGCACCGTCCATCCGTTATGCAGGTCGATGCGGTTCATCGGAGCAGATGATTGAGCTGCTGCATTGGCCAGCAGGAATGAGAACAAGGAGAGTAATAGGCTGAGTCGTGTCGTCTCGCATGTTGTTGCTCGGCCCCGTGAGCAGGGATCCAAGGGGGTCGAAGCCCCCGACTGTGCGCGAGGCCCTGTCCTCTGTGAGCGGACACGCGAATTCGCATTTCGTGTACCAAGGGACTTTCCAGCCTACTATTTGCGTCTTCGACTGTCGCACCGGGTCGACGTGATAATCGATCGAAACCTCTCGAACGTGCTCCCGGATCTCCACCGCAAGCTCGGCTGGCGCGATGCTCGTCGCGGTCAAATTGTAGGCATTCCTGAATCGAAGCCGTGCTGCGCTCGCTAGACAGTCACCACGCCTGCGCACGACTGTTTCAAAGGTCCTCGCGAGATATGGGCCGCAAGCTATCGCGGTGTTTGAAGTAGCTGCGGATCACCCGATCCACTTGGCGTAATCCCAAAACGATTGAGTCAGTGTTTGAGACAGCCGCTGATACCAGCGAACTACGTGATCTCAATATTTTACGGACGTCGTTCACTGGATCACCTGTACATTCAGTTCCCCACAGGGAACTTGTCACTGGTTCAATAACACTTGTGTTAATTCTGTTTTGAAGGAACGAAGGTCTCATAAGTGTGGGAACTTTTGGACAAACAACTTTACGGATTTAGTTCCAGGCCCCCACAGAAAGGCGGCGCGGTCGGCTTGGTAGTCGTCGCAATGTTCTTGGCCGGTATGGCTGTCGGGGGAGTCCTGTTTAGTCACGACAGCAAGCTCGAACAACTCTCGCCGCAAGAGGCGCGGACTGCGATTTCCTTTCTCAATGGTATGCCGCCAACCACGCGGTAATTTGTATTCGCGTCACGAAAACAAAAATGAGAGACCCGCAGAAAAAGGAGCGGCCTAGGGATACGCCCAACCCTGCCTTTTATGGCTCAAACATGAAGGGAGCCGCGCTACCGCGATCCCTGATCGCGTCGCTAGGGGCCGGGATTAATAGTTTCTTAACCATAACCAATTGAAATCGACCGCACCGGTAGTTCGACACGGCCAGTACGGAGCGCTCAATGCCGCCTCCATCCCTCCGACGGTCACCCGTCGCCGAGTGCGCCGCGCGCCGCGCCGATCTCGCGGGCGCCAGCGGCCGCCGAAACGTGTGGCCACCTCTACTACAGTGATGGCCATTCGCTCACGCATGCTGCCCATTAGGTGCGCGCTGGTCGTCACGGCGGTGTGGTTGATCGCCGCCGGCAGCTATTTCGCCTTTCGCGATAACGCCCCCAGCCGGTTGATCGGCGCACAAACCGAGTCGCAAATCTTCTATGAAGACCGTAGTGCTGACTTGCGCGCGCAGGTCGACGGCATCACGAGCCAAAAGGATCTTGACCAGGCACAGGTCGAACAGCGGGTCAACGCGCTGCGGCAGCAGCAGGCGCGTATTTCACTGTCGCTCGACAGGGTCGAGCAAAAACAGGTCGCGACGCTTAACGAGCTACTTTCGCTCGACAGGGTCGAGCAAAATCAGGTCGCGAAGCTTAACGAAATCAGGGAGCGCATCGATGTGCGAGCGCGCCGGATGCAAAGTATGCTGAACGACCTTGGAATTAAGGCTCGGTCGCGCATCGTCGGAGGACGCGACTGGCGGGCCGTTTATTCCGCTCAAGTCGCCGCAGTCAGACGCCAACGCCTTTGAAGCGCAACTGTATCGCATCAATGTGGGACGCGCGCAGATCGACCGCGATCGCCAGACGCTGCTCGCAGTCCCAGTACGCAAACCTTTAATCGGCGAAATAGTTACGACTTCGCCGTTCGGTATACGCATGCACCCGTTGTTAAGGCGCCTCGCGATCCATACCGGCATCGATCTGCGTGGCGATCTTGGCGAGCCAGTGAGAGCGACGGCGACTGGCAAGGTGATTATTGCGGGCCGACAAGGCGGCTACGGAAATATGGTCGAGATCAGTCACGGCAGCGGGCTCGTAACCCGGTTTGGCCATTTGTCCGAGATCAGCGTGAAGCTGGGCCAGGTTGTCCGTATCGGCGAAATGGTTGGCAGGATTGGATCGACCGGCCGTTCGACCGGTCCGCACCTGCACTATGAGACACGGGCCAACGGCGAGGCGGTCGATCCTCAGAAATTTCTAAGCGCCGGGTTAAAACTAGGCGATGACTAGACGCGCCAGCATTATCGCCGGAATTCACGGCGAGCTACACCGAAGCTATTGAGAGTCGCCGCACTCCAGATTCCGGCCGCTTTAAATCATTGGTCGTGCTCTACCGCGCGAGTGCCGACTACACGATCAGCCTTGCAGATCTGACTCGCAAGAATTGGTCCCCTTGGTTGATCGTATCGCCGAGTATTTTGGCGAGCTACGCATTGCTCAATTCGACCGCCCAGAAAAATTCGCAAGATAATCCGCCGCTGGCGTAACCAATGGGCCGATAAGCAGCGCACAGCGGACTATGGAATGCAAGTCCTATCCCGCGTGCTTTCGTATGCAGTTGACCCGCTCGGCAAGATCGCAAGCAATCCGTGCGAGGGAATCAAGCAACCTATAGCGGCGACCGTTCTGAGATCATTTGGACCAACTCCGATATCGCCGCAATCAAGAAGACTTGTTCGCCTGAAATTGCTCACGCGGTTGACCTTGCGTCCCACACCGGATTGCGCCTAGGTGATCTGTTACGCCTATCGTGGTCGCACGTTGGAGAGGATGCAATTACGATCGCCACAGGCAAGAGCCGCGGCCGACGCGAAGCAATCATTCCGCTTTAAGACGATATGCGGAATGTCCTCGCGCGGGTTCCCAGGCACTCACCATCGATCTTAACCAACAGCAAGCGTCGACCTTGGACGACCGACGGATTCGGATCGCGCTCGTTCACGGCAAAGCGAAGCAAGCCGGCCTTCGCCGACAAGGATCTGCACTTCCATGATCTACGCGGCACGGCCGCCACGAAGTTTTATATCGCCGGTCTTGGGGTCCGCGTCATCGCGGAAATTCTCGCATTGAACGAAGATCAGGTTGAGCGGATCATCAGGCGGTACGTGGGACGCGCAGCGGCGACCAAGGAGGTTATCCGGCAGCTCAACGAGGCCAGAAAGAGAACATAACTTGCAAAACTCGCTGCAAAACCGTCTCGCCAAATTCAGCTAAGTATTGGAGCGGGCGAAGGGAATCGAACCCTCGTATGCAGCTTGGGAAGCTGCCGTTCTACCATTGAACTACGCCCGCGTGATTGCACAATACCGAATGGTTTGCGCACGCGGCAAGCGCGCTTTGCGATCGGTCACGCCTTGAAGTGCTTCGAGAGTTTGAGGCTCTGCGCCTGGTAGTTCGAGCCGATGCCCTGACCGTACAATTTTTCGGGCTTTGCCAGCATTTTCTCGTAGACTAAACGGCCGACGATCTGCCCATGTTCGAGAATGAAGGGCACCTCGCGCGATCGCACCTCGAGCACCGCGCGCGCACCTTTTCCGCCGGCGCCGGCGTAACCGAAACCCGGATCGAAGAAACCCGCATAGTGCACGCGGAATTCGCCAACCAGCGGATCGAACGGCACCATCTCGGCGGCGTAGTCGGGCGGAACCTGCACGGCTTCCTTGGACGCCAGAATGTAAAATTCGTTCGGATCGAGGATGAGGCTCTTGTCGGGCCGCGCGTGCATCGGCTCCCAGTAATCGGCGACGGCGTATCCCGCTGCGCCGTTCCACATCGATCAGTCCGGTGTGGCGCTTGGCGCGATAACCGACAAGACCGCCAGGTCCCAGACCCGAAAGATCGACGCTGACCGCGACGCCCTCACTCACGTCGGCATTGTCGGCGTCGACGAGCCGCTCACGTGCATGCAGAGCGCGCAAAGAATCCGCGTCGAGCAAAGCATGGCCGCGGCGGAAGCGAATCTGCGACAGTCGCGAGCCTTCACGAACCAGAACCGGAAAAGTGCGCGGACTGATCTCGGCATAGAGCGGACCGTGATAGCCGGCCTCGATACGGTCGAACCCACGCGTTTCGTCGGCAATCACGCGCGTAAACACATCGAGCCGCCCGGTCGAACTTTTTGGATTGGCGGCAGCCGAAATATCGTCGGGCAATGCGAGACTTTCCAGCAGCGGCACGATGTAAACACAGCCGGTTTCCAGAACCGCGCCGTCGGTCAGCGAAATCTCGTGTAGCTTCAATCCGTCGATGCGCTGGCAACGGTTGTGCGGCCAGGCAAGAAGCTCGCTCGCACACGGTAGGCCACCTCGCCCAGACGCAGGTCGAGGCTCGCTGGCTGGATCTGGTCGGGAACGAACTGATTTTCGGACAGAATACCGCCGTCCGCGGCGAGCAGCGCGATCATGCGGTCGGGCAGAATGCCCTTGTCGTCGATGGCGAAGGAAAGCGTCACGGTATCCCTGCTCTGCAATCGCGCCGATCTAACCCGAGGAGCGCCTTGACGGGAAGCCGTGGCTCCCGCTACAAGACACCTTATCCCGTGGTCATTTGAGCCGGCCGGCTTGCAGCCACGTTAAACAAGTCGCTAAAAGGCCGGGGATACGCGTGAGCCCGGCCGAGATATTTCTCCGGCCGGTTTTTTGTTGGCCACGCGTGTGGTCCCGAAAGGCGGAGTGCCGGTTTTCGAAAAGGCCACGCGCAGGCTTAAGGAGACTCATGATGTCCGCGTCGACCAAGACCTACCGCCCCGAAACCCGGCTGGTGCATGCCGGCACGCTGCGTTCGCAGTTTGGCGAGACCTCGGAGGCTTTGTTCCTCACCCAGGGCTACGTCTATCCGACCGCAGAGGACTGCGAGGCGCGCTTCTCCGGCAAGATCCCGGGTTACGTCTATTCGCGTTACTCCAATCCGACCATGAGCATGTTCGAGCAGCGCATGGCCGCTCTCGAAGGGGCGGAGGCCGCGCGATCGACGGCAACCGGAATGGCCGCCGTCACCACGGCACTCATGGGTCTGGTCAGAGCGGGCGATCACGTGGTCGCCGCAAAAGCGCTGTTCGGTTCCTGCCGCTGGGTGATCGAAGAATGGCTGCCGCGGTTCGGCGTGACGTCGACGCTCGTCAACGGCACCGACCTGAACGCGTGGAAGAAAGCGGTCCAGAAAAACACCAAGGCGTTCTTCCTGGAATCGCCGACCAATCCGACGCTGGAGGTGATCGATATCGCGGCGGTTGCGGATATCGCCCACAATGCCGGCGCCCGGCTCGTTGTCGACAATGTTTTTGCGACGCCGCTCTATCAAAGCCCGCTCACGCTCGGCGCCGACTGTGTCGTCTATTCGGCAACCAAGCACATCGACGGCCAGGGCCGCGTGCTCGGTGGAGTTATCCTCGGTTCGGAAAAGCTGATCCTCGATCACTACCATCAGATTCTGCGCCAGACCGGTCCGTCGCTTGTCGCCGTTCAATGCGTGGGTTCTGCTCAAGGGCGCTTGAAACCCTACCGGTGCGCGTGCAACGGCAGACCGACAATGCCGGCGCGGTTGCCAATGCGCTTGCCGGCCACAAGAAGATCACGCGATTGATCTATCCCGGCCGGCCCGACCATCCGCAGGCCGACATCATCCGAAAGCAGATGCGCGCCGGTTCGACGCTCTGCTCATTCGAGGTCAAAGGCGGCAAGGAAGGCGCATTCCGTTTTCTCAATGCCCTGCAGCTGATCGGGATCACGAACAACCTCGGCGACGCGAAGAGTCTCGTCACGCATCCGACGACGACCACGCATCAGCGACTCACACCGGAGCAGCGTGCCGAACTCCGGCATCGGCGACGGATTGATCAGGTTTTCGGCCGGACTCGAACACCCGGACGATCTGATCGAAGATCTTCTGACAGCGATGGAGAAGGTGTGAGAGCGGACGATCGCTCAGGGCATCACGTGCGACAAGGCGGTCGCAGACATCACCGGACGTTGCGCGGCTTCGGCGATGGCATTGCCGAGCCCCTTCGCCATGCAGGCATAGCTCCAGTCGTTCATGTGCAGCCCGTCGGGCGACACGAACGTCTCGAACGTCAGGTGATCGACGTCACGCCAGCGGCGCATCATCTCGAAACGGCGGAACAGGTCGACATCTTCCTGCTTCGCGGTCGCGGAGATAAGCGCAACCATGGCCTCGGCGTCAGGCTTGGCAATCACCTTCGGCGCGAATTGCGGATCGATCAGCACGACATCGGCGCCGATCGCGCGGATCTTGGCGAGCCCGTCACGGATCAGCAGCCCATGGTCGCCGAGCTGATGACCGCGGATGACCGAGTTCGTGCCGAGCTGCCAGAGCACCAGATCGGGCTTGGCAGCGATGACGGACAGAATCAAACCGCGCCAGCATGTCGCCGATTTCTTCGCCGTTCACGCCGCGATTGAGCATTGTGAACGACACTTTCGGGAAATGCTGCTTGAGTTCGACGGAAAGCCGGCTCGGATAGTTGGCGTCAGGCGAACTTGCACCCGCGCCCGACGTCGACGACGAACCGATCGCAACGATCGTGATCGGCATCACCAGCGGCAATCTTCTGCGCAAGATGCGGAAGCGGATTTGCCAGCCGGATCAGATCGAGCGGCGTCGTGCAAGCAGGGCCGGCTGTATCGGCACGCGCAGGCGATGCAAACGCGAGCCCCGCGCAAAGCGCGGCGGCCAACAATGTCGACACCCGGCGTTCGGGATTATCGCTCAACAAGTGCGCGTCCTCAGTTATCGATCAGCGGCTGCCGTTGGTCGGCGGCTCTTCGGGTTTGGCTGCAGAAATTACCATATCGGCCAGCAGCCGCCCTATGCAATCGTGGACCCGCTCTGCAATGTCAAGTTTTTTCGTGGCGGAGTATAAATCGAACGTTCCAAGCTCTCCCCACAATTTCATGATGCTGAATCGATCGAACAAAGGCACCTCTTGCTGCAATGCAACCCAGCGCATGTCTTCAACATAAGTCCCGAGTGCAATCATCGATTCTGTTCGCGGGCTGTATTGCGCGTTGATTAAAACAACGTCAGCGCCTGCCGAACGAGCAATTTTAATGCCCTTGTCCAGCGCGACTGACTGAACAGATCCGGATCGATCGCCGAGCATCGCGTCCACGGTCCCGGTCTGCCAGACCAGAAGCGCCGGCTTGGCGGCAGCCAAGCGCGGCCGGAAGTGTCTTAACCATCTCGGCCGCGGTGCGTCCCGATTTCACGTCGGTTGTAACTTTGACGTCTACACCACGCAGCCGGTCTGCAAGCGCACGTTGCAGCCGCGCGGGATAAGCGTTGCCAGCGCCGCTCGATCCCGGCAGCTGCGAGGAGCCGGCGCCGACAACGAGGACGTTCAGATGCTTCGCGCCGACGCGCACGCGTGACATGCGGCAACCGGAAGCTCGGCTCTGATCAGGTTTTCTGCAACGCGGCATTCGGCCGGATGCTCGGCCCACGCAGGTCCGGCACCCAGCATCAGCAACGCGAGCAGCAGCAGGCGTTTCCTCATAACTCGCCCCCGCATAACCCGGCTTTGCGGCGGGCGGTCGCGGTCCTCCGCCTCGTCGTTCCGCTTGTCTCATACCACGAAATCAGCGCCGCAACGGCAACCATGATGGCAATGCCCGCAAAGCTGACGACGATCTGCGTGAGCACGCGGTTGGACACCTCCGTAAATACGAAGTGGCCGGCGAAGGACAGGAACACGCCGAGACAGAATGTCTCAAGCGAGTGCTGGCCGCACACGATCGCCGGCCAGAAGACCCAGGATTTCAGCGCCGGCCAGTCGCGCGGCACGAACGCGACTGTGATAATCGCGAGCGCGAGGAAATGCATGATGCGAAGGACGTCGAGATCTGGTCTTGTCGATCGGATAGATCGCGTCGCCGACCCACTTGGGAACGTAAACCGCAAGGCGCGGAAAATACCAGGTCATCGCAATGGAAAAGGCCAACACGAAGATATGCTGATGGCCAGACCGACCATGACCGGAGAGTGAATCCAGCGCGAAAGATTTTCCGCTCCACCCAGCGCGCACCACGCGCCGAACACGAACAGCAATTGCCATGCGAACGGATTGAACAGCCAGGTTCCGCTCGGATAGGCCGGAAGGTTCCATTCAAACAGCCACATCAGCGCGTAGACCGAAGCGGATGTGATCAACGCGAGCGACGGCGCGCGCAGCAACAGCCAAAGCATTGGCGGAAACCACAGCAGCAACAAAATGTACAGTGGCAGAATGTCCATGTTCACCGGCTTGAACTTTAGCAGCAGCGCCTGAAGGATCGTGACGTCCGGATTCTTGAGGAAATTGAGCACGCCCATTTCCTCGGTGTAGAGCGGATTGTCGAAGCTGCTTGAGACGTAGGCGATCTCGGCGAGATAGATCGCCAGCAGGAACACGTGCGCCACGTAAATCTGCCAGGCGCGCTTGAGCACGCGCGCGGAGGCCACGATGAATCCATGTTGCTGCATCGCCCGGCCGTAGACGAAGGCCGCGGTGTAGCCCGAAATAAAAACGAAAATTTCCGTCGCGTCGCTGAAGCCGTAGTTGCGGATGGTAATCCAGTTGACCGCGTTGGACGGAATGTGGTCGAGAAAGATCAGCCAGAGCGCAAGCCCGCGGAACAAATCAAGCCGGAGGTCGCGTTCGGTCGAAACCGGAGCCATGTGCGGCTTTTCTTTCGTGCGCTCTTTCGGCCATAATCCCGGGCATCATGCGAATGGCAAGCCCCGGTAAAGTAAATCTTGCGGCATTTAGATGTACCGCGCCGTAACACGCAAGATTGAAGTCACAGTGACGCCCCGCTTTGTTTCGAGCGGTCGTCGCCGAGCAACGGCTATTTTTTCTGGGCCTACACGATCAACATTACCAACCTCGGCGCAGAAACGGTTCAGCTCAAGACTCGCCATTGGCGCATTACGGACGCGCTCGGCCGCCTGCAGGAGGTCCAGGGGCCGGGCGTAGTCGGCGAGGAACCGACACTCAAGGCCGGACGAATCGTTCGAATACACCGAGCGGGGTTCCGCTGCCGACGCCGTCAGGCTTCATGGCCGGGAGCTACGGCATGGTGACGGAAGCGGGAGAGCATTTCGACATCGAAATTCCCGCCTTCTCGCTCGACTCATCCTACGCCGAGCGCACCATCAACTAGGATTTGCGTCGACCTCGCCCGGCGCGAACTGATAGTTCGCGCTGCAAAATTCGCAGGTCACGGAAATCTTCGCCGTCCTCGACCATGTGGTCGCGATCGTCCTGCGAAAACTCCTCGAGCATCGCCTCGACATTGTCGCGCGAGCACGAGCATTCCGCGCGCAGCGGACTGGCGCGGAACACGCGCACACCCGGCTCGTGGAAGAGACGATAGACCAAGCCGCTCGCTGGACAGCGACGGATCGATCAGCTCGATATCCTCCACGGTTGAGATCAGCGCCTGGCCTTCGACCCAGGCGTCGTCTTCCTTGACGGTGTGAGGCGCGGTGCCCTCGGGGGCATCGCCCGGATCGAAGATCGGCAACGCGCGCCCGCTCCGGAGATTTGGGCAGGAATTGCAGCATGATCCCGCCGGCGCGCCAGCGGTGAGTCGCACCACCCGATGCGGCGCGCAATTCCTCTGCCACCGCGAGCCTGCACACGCGTGGGAATCTGTTCGGAACGCAGAAAGTATTCGTGCGCCACGTCCTCGAGTGAGCCGCCGTCGAGCGCGACCAGGCCTTGATAACGGTTCATGTCGGGACCCTGGTCGATGGTCATGGCGAGGTGCCCCTTGCCGAGCAGCGCGGCCCGCCTGTCTCACCTGCTGCGATTGCGGCGGCCACGCGGTCCTTATCGAAGCGGGCGCAAGCGCGCACTTTATCGGGCGCGATGAAATCCACGACCAGCATGCGCACAGGACCGTCGCTCTGCGTCTGCAGAATGAAGCGGCCTTCGATCTTCAGCGCCGAGCCCAGCATTACGGTCAGCACCAACGCTTCGCCAAGGAGCTTGGCGACCGGCTGCGGATAGGCGTGCCGCGAAAGTATTTCATCCACGGCAGGGCCAAGACGCACCGACACGGCCGCGCAGGTCGAGCTTGGCCACCTCGAACGGCATGACGGTGTCGTCAAGCGGTGGTTGGCGATGGCGCGCGGGTCGGAATGGCGATTTGCGGATCGGTCATGGCGGGTTCGGCAATGCATCATATGTAGAGTTCAGGAGCCGAAAACGAGAGGTCCGGCCTTCCCGCACCTGTCAATGTGGCGTTCAGCGACGCCCCGAAATGACGAGGGTTCTCAGGCGTCGACGTGCAGACACCAGGCAAGCAGACCCTTCTGAGCATGCAGCCGGTTCTCGGCCTCGTCGAAAACCACCGACTGCGGTCCATCGATGACCTCGTCGGTAACTTCCTCGCCGCGATGGGCCGGCAGGCAATGCATGAACAGCGCATCGGGCTTGGCCTTGGCCATCAGGCTGCCATTGACCTGATAACGCTTGAGAATGTTGTGACGATGCTTGCCGTCACGGTCGCCCATCGACACCCAGGTGTCGGTGACCACGCAGTCGGCATCCTTGACTGCAGCGTCGGGATCGTCGCCGATCATGATCGCGGCGCCCGACGATTTGACCCAATCCATCAGCCATTTCTTTCGGCCGCAACTCGGCCGGCGTCGCGACTCGCAGCTGAAAGTCGAAGCGCTCGGCTGCATGCATCCAGCTCGCCAGAACGTTGTTGGAATCGCCGCTCCAGGCCACCGTGCGGCCGCGGATCGGCCCACGCTTTTCTTCATATGTCATCGACGTCGGCCAGCACCTGGCACGGATGCGAGCGCCGCGTCAGCCCGTTGATGACGGGAATGGTCGCATGCCGCGCGAGCTCGGCCACCGCCTCGTGATCGAGGATGCGGATCATGATCGCGTCGACATAGCGCGAGAGAACGCGCGCGGTATCGGCAAGCGTTTCGCCGCGGCCCAGCTGCATTTCCTGCGCCGTGAGCAGGATGGCTTCGCCGCCGAGCTGCCGCATGGCGACGTCGAAGGAAACGCGCGTGCGCGTCGACGGCTTGTCAAACACCATGGCCAGCGTTTTTCCGGCGAGCGGCGCCTTGTGCACTGCCACTTGCGCGCTCAGCCTTCATCACACGGCTACTGTCGATCAGCCCGCCGAGCACCGGCTTCGGGATGTCGGTGAGATCGAGGAAATGGCGGACGCCGTTTGCGGTCATGACGCCACCTTCGCCGCCCGCGACATGCGCTTTCGCAAGACGCGCACACGCCCTGTCGATGCATCCGATCGCTTCGGTAATCTCTTTCTCGCCGATGATGAGCGGCGGCAGCAGCCGCACGACGTTGTCGCCAGCGGCGACCGTGATCATTTTCTCGGCGCGCAATTCGTCGACCATTTCCGAGGCCTGAGGAATCATTCGCAGACCCGATCAGCAGGCCTTCGCCGCGCACCTCGGCGATGACCGAAGAATGGCGGTCCTTCAATCTCGGCCAGCCGCTGCTTGAGCAGCAGCGCGTTCTTGCGCATGTGCTCGAGAAAACCGTCGGCCATCACGACGTCGAGCACGGCGTTGCCCACCGCCATGGCCAGCGGATTGCCGCCGAACGTCGATCCGTGCGTGCCGACCGTCATTCCCTTCGACGCTTCCGTCGTCGCGAGACAGGCGCCGATCGGGAAGCCGCCACCCAGGGCCTTTGCGAGCGCCATGACGTCGGGCGTAACCCCGCTGCGCTCGTAGGCGAACATTTCGCCGGTCCGCGCGATCCCGGTCTGCACCTCGTCGAACACCAGCAGCAGTCCGTGCTGATCGCAGAGCTGGCGCAGGGCACGCAGGAAGGTCGGCGGCGCGACCCGAACGCCGCCTTCGCCCTGGATCGGCTCGATCAGGATCGCCGCAGTTTGCGGACCGATGGCCCGCTTGACCGCATCGATGTCGCCGAAGGGCACCTGGTCGAAGCCATCGACCGGCGGGCCGAAGCCTTCGAGATATTTCTTGTTGCCGGTGGCGGCGATGGTCGTCAGCGTGCGGCCGTGAAAGGCGCCCTCGAAGGTGATGATGCGGTAGCGTTCTGGCTTGCCGGACGCGGACTGATACTTGCGCGCGAGCTTGATCGCGCATTCCAGCGCCTCCGCGCCGGAATTCTGGAAAAAGACAGTGTCGGCGAAGCTTGCCGCGCACAGCCGGTCCGCCAGCCGCTCGCCCTTCCGGGATCCGATAGAGATTTGAGACGTGCCAGACCTTCTGCGCCTGCTCGGTCAGGGCCTTGACCAGATGGGGATGCGCATGCCCGAGCGCATTGACCGCAACACCGGAGGTGAAATCGAGGTAGCGCTCACCCTTGGCCGTATACAGCCATGCGCCTTCGCCCCGCTCGAAAGCGAGGTCGACCCGTGCATAGGTTGGCAACAAATGCGAGCTCACGGCCAGCTTCTTCCATCGACCATTTTCGTCTTCGCATGACCATTTCGAGCTGCTGACCACTGCTTTTCGGGGTCGTGCGCGCGCCGAAAGAAATGTGCCGCCTCGCCGGGCGGCACTTTTTTCATTCTATTGCCGGGCCCACGCCGTGTCAATCAACCCGACTCGCTCGTGCCGTAAACGCCGATTCTAAAGGAAAACCTGTTGGTAGCTAGCCTTCAGGGCTTGCCGGCGCTTGCAGCTGAGCTCACTGCCTATTGTAGCCTTACGGCCAGCTAGTACGACATATCGTGCTACCGAACGATTTCTAGTCCATCCCTGACGCGTACAGCGTCGGGCGCCCGATGGGGCGTCTGACGACAGGGCTGGATTCCATCCAAGGCCTTGACGCCTAAGGAGAAAAATCAAATGGGCTGGACGGACGAGAGGGTGGAGCTTTTGAAGAAACTCTGGGCGGACGGGCTCTCCGCCAGCCAGATTGCCGCCGAACTCGGCGGCATCACGCGCAACGCCGTCATTGGCAAGGTCCATCGGCTGGGCCTCTCCGGACGCGCCAAGAGCCCATCCTCGACGGCTCCGCGGCCGCGCAAGGCGCCGTTCCTCGGGCCACATGATGCGGGTGCCGCGGCCATCGATGCGCGGCAATACGGCGCTCGCCTATGACTACGAGGTCGAGCCTGAGCCGGAGCTGATCGAAATTCCGCTCGAGCAACGCAAGACCCTGCTTCAGCTGACGGAGAAGACCTGCCGTTGGCCGGTCGGCGATCCCGGGCAGCACGGACTTTTTCTTCTGCGGCGGAGACACAGCGAACGAGCAGCCCTATTGCTCCTATCACTGCCGCGTTGCCTACCAGCCGGTGAACGATCGGCGGCGTGACAAGCGGCAGTTCAGGAACTGAACGGCTACAGTTCGCTCTCTTCTGGAGATTGGCTCCACCCTGACGGCCGCGCGCTTGTCGCGGCCATCAGTTTGTCGTCGGGCGACGCGCGACTACATTTTGTCGAGCGCCGCGTAGACCTTCTTGCGGCTGTTGCCGACGCGCTTGATGACTTTGCGTACCGTATCAGCGCTGACGCCGTACTTCCGCGCAACGTAATAGACTTCGTACGGCTCACTTCCGGAGACTCTGGAGCGATCCGCTTTTCCGCGCTTGCGCTTACTGTCGGCCATTTGCTTCTCCTTTGCCTCAGCTCACTTCAACAATTGAAACACGCAGCGCACTCTATCATTCGCGAACGCTCAGCGTACATCTCTTATTCGACTACGAGGTCGGCGCGCGCGAGTAAGCATGGGCGGGATCGTAAGCGCCGAGTGCCTTTGCGGTCGCGAGGTTGATGCCCGAGGGAAAACTGCGTTGGTTCCTCGACCGGCAGGCCGGAAGCGTTCCTTTGAGAACCCGGTCGGCGAGCGCCGCGATTTCCCTTACGCCGCCCAGACATCTGATTGTCGGTATTGAAAATGAGCGCCTGTGCGCCCGCGGACGGGCGGCGTCAACGCGATTGTCACATCAGGTTTACTGGCAGCAATCCAGTTTACCAACGTACCCAACCGTCCGGCGTCTCCTACTCCACCGAGCACCTCGATCACCGCTGTAGTGCCGTTTTCATGACCCAAGGCGCGCAGTGCCTCGATCAAGACGTGAATTGGCGTGCGCTCCGGAAAACCGCTGTGCAGAATGCTGATATGTTTTTCGGCCGCAGAACTGCTTCGTGTGACGAGCGGCGTAAGAATCAATCCCGCGATGAATTCTCGCCGTCTCATTCGATCAAACGATCGGCAAGCCCGAGCAATTGTGACGGTACCGTCACGCCGAGTGTTTTCGCCGTCCCAAGATTGATGATGAAGGTGAATTTGGTGGGCTGCTCAATTGGCAGATTGCCGGGCTGGGCACCCTTCAGAATCTTGTCGAGATATGCGGCGCGTTTGTGCATGTCCTCGTAGCTCGGGCCGTACGACATCAGGCCGCCGGATTCGACGAGTTCCTCGTAGGCGTTGATGCTCGGCAGCCGCTGCTCCGACGGCAAAGGACGCGATGCGCTTGCGGTTGTGCAGAAAAATCCGGTCCGCAAGGATGAAGAGCCCGTCGGGCCTGTCCTTGCGCAGGGTAGCGAAAACGCCATCGAGGTCTTCGGATTTCTGGATATCCAGCTGTTGTAGCCTTATGCCCAATGTTTGCGCGGCACGCAACCGCCTGGCGCACGGAGGCGATTTGAAACGGATTGAGCGAATTAAATAACATCACGACGTGTGAAAGTGCGGGCGCAACTTCGCGCAACAGCTGAAGCCGCTTGCCCTCGAGGTCGGGCGCGATCGAACTCAGTCCCGTGAGATTGCCCCCGGGTGGGCCAGATTCTGCACAAGACCGGTGCCGACCGGATCGCCGACCGCGACCATGACGAGCGGCATGGTCGTCGGTTTTTGCTTCACCGCCAGTGCCGCTGGCGTTCCTGCGGTGACGATTATATCGACCTTGGCGGCAACGAGCTCTGAAACGAGGCGCCGGAAGGCGATCGTATTGTCCGTCAGCCCAGAGATATTTGATTGAAATGTTGCGGCCTTCCTCGTAGCTGGCATCACGCAGACCGTCGCGAAACGCGTTGATGAGATTGGCTTCCAATGCCGCGGTTGGAGTTGCCCATGTAGCCGATCTGAGGGATTTTCTGCTGAGCCCGCGCGGCAAAGGCCCAGGTGGCGGCTGCACCACCACCCATCAGGGAAATGAACTCACGCCGTCGCATCGTGCCCCCACAAGCTCAGGTACAGCACGAGTGTCCAGGATTGGACCCGAGCTGTCACGCCGCTCCGGCGACGCGCGTATCGAATTTCGTTCCGCAGCAATCGCGAAATCGATGGGTTTGGTCGAGAAGTGCTTCGGCGCCCCTCCAATGCCCTGCGCTTGGTCTCCGCATCGCCATAAGCCGTAATCATGATGACGGGAACGTCGGGCCGCGCCGCCTTCGCCTTGGGCAACAGTTCGAGACCGGTCATCCCCGGCATGTTGATGTCGGACAGTATCAATATGAGCGAAGTATTCGCGCGCATCGCTGATGCATTGCAATGCCGCGGGAGCTGATTGTGCAAATTCCATGACGAAATCGGCCGGAGCGGAGATCGCGTCGAAACTGCTGGCGAAACAGCATTTCGACGTCGGGCTCGTCATCGACCACAAGAATAAGGACGCTCACGCTCGTGCTCCTGATTTTGCAAGGGATGCCGCGGTGCGGGGAAGGATAATCCTGAACTCGGTGAACTCGCCCGGCCGCGTATCGACCTCGATTGAGCCGGCGTGCTGTTTGACGATGATATCGTGACTGATGGAGAGGCCAAGCCCTGTCCCTTCTCCCGCTGGTTTGGTTGTGAAGAACGGGTTGAACATCTTGTCCTTCACCTCCGGAGGAATGCCGGTGCCGTTGTCACGTATTCTGATCTCGACCTGATCGCCGAGATTTTTGGTGGCGGCAGCGAGGGTAGGCTCGTAGCCGTTATTCGCCGGCCTGGTCTTTGCGCTTTCGTCGCCGCATAGAAGCCGTTCGATATCAGGTTCAGCAGAACGCGCGTGATTTCCTGTGGAAACAGATCGACCTCACCGGCTGTCGGATCGAAAGACCGGTCCAGGGTGATGTTGAAGCCCTGCTTCTCGGCGCGCGCGCCGTGATAGGCGAGATTGAGGCTCTCCTCGACGACGGCGTTGATGTCGACGGGCCGGTGCTCGCCGGAGCCCGTCCGCGAATGCAGCAGCATGTTCTTGACGATTGAGTCGGCGCGTTTGCCGTGCTGCACGACCTTGTCGAGATTGCCCTGCAGCATATCCGCAATCTCGTTGATTTCGCTCGCGCAACTTGTCGTTCGACGTTGGCCCCGGAGAGCGCCTGCCGCAGTTCGTCGATCAGCTCGACCGAGACCGCCGAGAAATTGTTGACGAAGTTGAGCGGGTTTTTGATTTCGTGCGCGATCCCGGCGGTCAATTGTCCGAGGGAAGCAAGTTTCTCGGTCTGAACGAGGCGGTCCTGCGCGGTACGCAGTTCCTCCAGCGATTGTCCCAGCTCGCGCGTGCGCGCTTCCACGCTTTCGAACAGGCGGACGTTCTCGATCGCGATGGCCGCCTGGTCGGCGAAGGTCGTGACCAGTTCGATCTGCTTGTCGGTAAAGGGCTGCACTTCGTGGCGTGTTAACGCCAGAACACCGATGGCGGCGCCCTCGCGCAACATCGGAACGCTGAGAATCGTACGGAAGTCACCGAATTTCTGCGCTTCGACAAAGGTGTATTCAGGGTCCTCCTGCACGTCGGGAATGTGCACGAGCCTTCCCTCAAGCGAGTGCCCGTCCCGTCGCCGAGCCGCGCTCCGGCTTGACCGGCAGGTCTCGGACCAAGCTCGTTGAATTGGTCCGGAGAAGCCGTACGGTCGCCGCGCGCGATAAACACCCCGCCCTGCTCCCGGGCGATGGTCCCCTGGTCCGCTTCGCAGAGGCGGGCAGCTGCTTCGACCAACGCCTGCAACACTGGTCTGCAGGTCGAATGTCGAACGGCTGATCACCTTGAGCACATCGGCGGTCGCGGTCTGCTGCTGCAGCGGTCTCGCGCAGCTCAGCTGAGCAGGCGGGTGTTTTCGATCGCGATGACCGCCTGCGCCGCAAAATTCTGCATCAGCTCGATCTGCTTGTTGCTGAACGGGCCGCACCTCCTGTCGATAGACATTGATGGCGCCGATGATCTCGCCTTCTTTCAGCATCGGGACCGCCATCAAAGGTCCGTGCGCCGGCCACATCGACAAGCTCGACGATGCGCGGGTCCTTCGCGAGATAGGACTCGTCGGTCCGCAGATCAGGGCATATGGATGACCTGTCCGGTCTTGACGACAGCCGGCGCGAGCGGAATTTGCGGATGATCGCGCCGAATCGATCTCGGAGTTCTGCCGCCAGAAATCGGCGTAGTTTTCCTTGCTGTGGACCGCCACCGCCCGGAATTTAGTTCCGTCACGCAGGAACAGGTTACCGTACGTGGCCTCGCAGATGCGCGTCGCGTTCGCCAGCATGGCATTGAAGACCGGCTCGAGATTGCCATGTGAGCTCGAAATGACTTTCAGCACCTCGGAGGTTGCCGTCTGCTGCTCCAGAGCCTCGCTGAGCTCGTGCGTCCGAACTTCGACTTTCTTTTCGAGGTCGGCATATGAATCCTGCAGGCGTCCGGCCATGTCGTTGAACTGGTCGGCGAGCGCTTCAAGCTCGTCGCCGGATTTGATCGAGATGCGTTGCGAAAGATCGCCGCCGCCGATGCGCGCGGCGCCCGTTCGCAGTGCCTGGATGGGCACCACCATCCTTCGCGCAAGGAATATCCCCGCGAGCGCCGCAAGGAACGAGCGCGCCGATCAGAACCAGGGCCGTGCGCTGAATTGACGCTAATCAATGGCTGATAGGCTTCTTCCACCGGAAGCTCGACGAACACCGTCCAGCCGAGCGGAGCGACCGGCGCGAAGGCCGTCAGCACTCTGCGCCCCTGGATATCGGTCGCGGTCTCGATATCCTCCGCCGGACTGCCTTTCTCCGCACGCTGCGCCGCCTGCACCTGCGCAAGGCGCGTCATATCCGTATTGCGCAGAACCAGACTGATGTCCGGATGCGAGATCAGGCGGCCCTCGCGCGTCCACCACATAGGCCTGGCCGCGCTCGCCGACCTTGATCTTGGAGACGACGTCCCAGATCAGCTTGAGATTGACTTCCGCGATGCTGACGCCGGCGTCACGACGCGTGCCGGCGAGCGATAGCGTCATGTAGGGCTCGGACTCGCGGCGGAAATAGACCGGGCCGTAGTAGATCTTGTTTTTGACCGCTTCGGTGAACTTCGGCTCCTTGACAGATCGAGACCGCTGCCGACCACATCCATCGCCAGCCGCGATACGCGAAGCTGCTCCTTGCCGCTCGCGTCGACCTGCGAGAGTTCGGTGATCGCCGGAACCTGCCGCAACAGACGCAGCGCGTCGAACCGACGCTGTTCGGTGGTGGCGGCGGACCAGAGCAACTGCGTTGTCCAGCCAACCTGACTTTCGATTTCCTTGATGAACTGGCCGATCTTGGCCGCCGCGGCTTCCGCCTGCTCGTGCTGGATCCGGATCAGCGACTCTTTGTTCTCGCGATACGAGCCCCAGATTTCGAAGATGCCGTTGACCAGCAATGCCAGGCACACCACGGCAACGAACAGACCGGTATATTTGAGGAAAGAGTCGGCTTCGGATCTTCGACCGCGCCGGTGCGTCAGGTTGGGCGGGCGCAGCGTAGTCTGTCATCGCGATCACCGGGTCAGCGACCGAGACGTGCCCAGCAATGACGGCTTGCGAACTTGCCGCAACCTGCGTGCAGCAGCCGGAACTCGCTAAAACGATTATACCCAGCCGGCGCACGCAACGACCCCCTGTTGCCGACAACCTCGCCAGTCGCGGCTCAAAAACATACCAGAATGAGAGGCGACAGAAAGGGATGGCAGAGCAGGATTTAGCAGCTTTCGGAGCAGTATTCAGGCGCCTGCGACCGATAGGTCCTGTTAGTTCATCCGGCCGAAGCGATCATCGAGCGCGTAACCGGCCCCGCGGACCGTGCGGATGGGGTCGGCCATGTGGCCGCGGTTGATCGCCTTGCGCAGCCGGCCGACATGCACGTCGACGGTTCGTTCGTCGATGTAGATGTCCGAGCCCCAGACGCCGTCGAGCAGCTGTTCGCGCGAGAACACCCGGCCCGGCCGCTCCATCAGGAATTCGAGCAGCCGGTATTCGGTCGGTCCGAGATCGACCGGCCGGCCGTTGCGCGACACTCGTTTCTTTTCGCGATCAAGCTCGATGTCGCCGATGCTGAGCACGGTCGCGACGCGCTCCGGATTGGCCCGGCGCAGCAATGCGCGCACCCGCGCCAGCAACTCGGGCACCGAGAACGGCTTCACGATGTAGTCGTCGGCGCCGGTCGCAAGCCCGCGGACCTTTTCGCTCTCCTCGCCGCGCGCGGTCAGCATGATGATCGGCAGCTGGCGCGTCTCGGGCCGCGCCCGCAGCCGGCGGCACAGCTCGATGCCGGAAAGACCCGGCAGCATCCAGTCGAGGACCACCAGGTCGGGCGTGCTTTCCTTCAAACGCGTATCGGCTTCATCGCCGCGCGCCGAGGTTTCAACCTCGTAGCCTTCGGCTTCGAGATTGTACCGAAGCAGCATTGTCAACGGCTCCTCGTCTTCGACAATCAGGATGCGCGCGCTCATGCGAAATCCGTTATCCATCAACTGCTACTCCCGCCGTGCGCAGCGCGGCGATCAGTCGTCGTATCGCCTTTCGGGCGCTGATCGGCAATCGGATGTCCCTCGATAATATAGTGCACCGTCTCCGCAATGTTGGTCGCATGGTCGCCCATGCGTTCGATGTTCTTGGCGCAGAACATCAGATGGATGCAGAAGGTAATATTGCGCGGATCTTCCATCATATAGGTGAGCAGCTCGCGGAACACCGACGTGCAAACCGCGTCGATTTCCTCGTCGCCGCGCCATACGGCCATCGCCTTGCTGATGTCGCGCCTGCCATAGGCATCGAGCACCAGCTTCATCTGCTGGAGCACGAGATCGGTCATGTGCTCGACGCCGCGGATCAGCTTCGGCGGCGGAAATTCGCCGTTCAGAGCCATCACGCGCTTGGCGATGTTCTTGGCAAGATCGCCGATGCGCTCCAGATCATTGGCGAGCCGCAGGGCGCCGACGACTTCGCGCAGATCGACCGCCATGGGCTGGCGCCTTGCGATGGTGAGCACCGCCCTTTCTTCGATCTCGCGCTGCAAGGCGTCGATATTCGCGTCCGCCAGTGCGACACGCGCTGCGCCAGCGTCGTATCGCGCTTTGCCAGTGCGTCGACCGGAGTCGGCGACCTGTTTCTCGGCGAGGCCGCCCATTTCAGCGACCATGCGCGAGAGATCCTGCAGGTCGGTGTCGAAAGCCTTCATCGTGTGGTCGGACATTGTCATCTTTCGGTTATCCGCGTTGGCGCATTAACTTTCCCGCTTTCGGAGTCATGCGCTAGCCAAAGCGTCCTGTGATGTAGTCCTGCGTGCGGCGATCGTTAGGGGTGGTGAAGATGCGGGTGGTTTCACCAAACTCGACCAGCTCGCCGAGATACATGAAGGCCGTGAAATCGGATACGCGCGCGGCCTGCTGCATGTTGTGGGTGACGATGGCGATCGTGTAGTCGTCCTTGAGTTCGTCGATCAGCTCTTCGATCTTGGCGGTCGAGATCGGATCGAGCGCCGAGCATGGCTCGTCGAACAGGATCACCTCAGGCCGCACCGCGACGGTGCGCGCGATGCACAGACGCTGTTGCTGGCCGCCGGACAAGTGAAAGTCCGTTGGCCCCGAGCTTGTCCTTCGACCTCTTCCCAAAGTGCGGCGCGCTCGAGCGCGTGCTTGACACGGTCTTCAAGCTCCGATTTCGACAGCCGCTCGTACAGGCGGATCCCGAAGGCGATGTTCTCGAAGATCGTCATCGGAAACGGCGTCGGCTTCTGGAACACCATCCCGACTTTCGCCCGCAGAAGATTGAGATCCTGCGAGGGCGAAAGGATGTTCGCGTTGTCGAGTGTCACGTGACCGGTCGCGCGCTGGTTCGGGTAGAGGTCGTACATGCGGTTCAGGATGCGCAGCAGCGTGGACTTGCCGCAGCCGGACGGCCCGATGAACGCGGTGACCTTGCCGCTGGTAGAGCGGCACGCTGATGCTCTTCAGCGCGCGATTGTCGCCGTAGAAGAAATCCAGATCCCGGACAGAGATCTTCTCGGCCAGTTCTTCGTCCTTGGACAAACGTGTGCGTGACGGTTGGAACTGTGAATGGCTGCTACGCTCATGACGTTTTTCTCTGGGCGGTGAGGATCCGGGCGACGATGCTCAGGGCGAGCACCGCCAGGGTGATGATCAGCGCTCCAGTCCACGCGAGCTTTTGCCAGTCTCTGTAGGGGCTGAGCGCGAACTGGAAGATAACGACAGGCAGGCTGGAAACCGGAGCATTCAGATTGAGGCTCCAGAACTGGTTGTTCAGCGCGGTGAACAGCAAGCGGCGCGGTTTCGCCCGAAATGCGCGCGACCGCGAGCAGCACGCCGGTGATCATGCCGGCGCGCGCCGCGCGATAGGCGACCCTCTGGATCATCAAGAGATCGCGGCAGACCGATCGATGCGGCCGCTTCGCGCAGCGTGTCAGGCACGAGCGTGAGCATGTCTTCCGTCGTGCGCACGACAACGGGAACGACGATCACCGCCAGCGACACGGCTCCGGCCCAACCGGAAAAATGCCCCATCTGCGCGACCATGACTTCATAGACGAACAGGCCGACCACGATCGAAGGCGCGCTCAGCAGGATGTCGTTGATGAAGCGGACGACCGTGGTCAATTTGTCGTAGCGCCCGTACTCGGCCATGTAGGTGCCAGCCAGAATGCCGAGCGGCGTGCCGATCAGCACCGCGATGATGGTCATCACCAGGCTGCCGGCGATCGGATTGAGCAGGCCGCCGGCCGAGCCCGGGCGGCGGAGTCATTTCGGTGAAGACCGCAAGCGACAGGCCACTGAAGCCTTCCCAGAGCAGCACCGCCAGAATGAGCACCAGCCAGGACAGGCCGAAACCCGTGGCAGCATAGGCGAGCGCCATCGTGATGCACGTTGCGGCGTCGGCGATTTGCATAGAGCGGTGTATCCATCGTCAGGCTCCCACCCGTGCGTTCAGCCGCATCAGCAACAGCCGCGCGATGGCGAGCACGATGAATGTGATGACGAACAGGATCAGGCCGAGCGCGATCAATGCCGAGGTGTAAAGGTCGCCGACCGCTTCGGTGAATTCATTGGCGATGGTTGCGGAGATTGTGGTGCCGGGCGCCAGCAGCGAACCGGAAATGCGGTGCGCATTGCCGATCACGAAATGTCACGGCCATCGTCTCGCCGAGCGCGCGGCCGAGGCCGAGCATGACGCCGCCGATCACGCCGACGCGGGTGTAAGGCAATACGACGTAGCGCGCGACCTCCCAAGTCGTGCAGCCGAGTCCATAGGCCGCTTCCTTGAGAACCGGCGGCACCGCTTCGAAGCACATCGCGCGAAATAGAGGTGATGAAGGGCAGGACCATGATTGCGAGAATGAGGCCGGCGGTGAATACGCCGATGCCATAGGGCGGCCCCGCGAACAGCGTCGAGAGGATCGGAATTTCCCCGAACACGGTCGATCAGGAACGGCTGCACATGCTGCTGCAGAAACGGCGCGAACACGAACAGGCCCCAGATGCCGTAGATGATGCTGGGAATGCCGGCGAGCAATTCGATAGCTATGCCGATCGGGCGGCGCAGCCACATCGGGCACAGCTCGGTCAGGAACAGCGCGATGAACAGGCCGACCGGCACCGCGATCAGCATTGCGATCAGCGAGGTGACGATGGTGCCGTAAATCGGAGCAATCGCCCCGAATTTCTCGGTGACCGGATTCCAGACTTCTTCGTAAAGGAAGCTGACGCCAAACGCGCGCAGGGCCGGCAAGGACCCCCAGACCAGCGAGACGATGATACCGCCGAGGATGATGAGAACGGCGGCGCGCGGCCGCGCGGGTAAGATGGCGAAATGCGACGTCGCCCAATCTCAGGCGTTGCAGAACCCTAGCGCGATCGAGCTGGGCCGCCGGTCGAGAGGCCCGTACCCTGCAACGCCACATCAACCACGGATCGCCTCCCCGTCGATTGCATCGCGGCTCTCCCAGGCCATTTCGCCGTTGTGGAGAGCTACTCAAGCCGCCTTCCGGCCGCAGCACAAGCCGCCTTTCTGCCGGCAGTCGGATGCAGGAAAAGGGCGCCAAGCCGGCGCCCTTTCCCATTACCATCGGATCAATTGGTCATCGCGAAAACGGGCTTGCCGCTCGCGTCCTTGATCTCGCTCGACCAGGTCTTCTCGACGTCCTTCACGACGTTGGCGGGCATCGGAACGTAGTCGAGTTCTTCAGCCATCTTGCCGCCGTTCTTGTAGGCCCAGGCGAAGAATTTGAGTGCCTCGCCGGTAGCAGCCGCATCGCTGGGCTGCTTGTAGACGAGGATCCAGGTGGCCGCCGTCATCGGCCATGAACTGTCGCCGGCCTGGTTGGCGAGGATAACGCCGTAGCCGGGTTGCGACTTCCAGTCGGCATTGGCGGCCGCGGCCTGGAACGCTTCCGAGGTCGGCGCAACCGTCTTGCCGGCCTTGTTGACCATCTTTGTGTAGGTCAGCTTGTTCTGCTTGGCATAGGCGTACTCGACATAGCCGATCGAGCCTTTGGTGTTGGCCGACATTGTTGGCGACACCTTCGTTACCTTTGGCGCCGATCCCGCTCGGCCATTGCACCGAGGTGTTGACGCCGACTTGTCGATTTCCAGTCGGGGCTCACCTCGGCCAGATAGTAGGCGAAGTTATAGGTGGTGCCGGATCCGTCCGAGCGGTGCACGATCGCGATCGCCTGGCTCGGCAGCTTCACATTCGGATTGAGCTTTTTGATCGCCGGGTCATCCCAGGTCTTGATGTCGCCGAGGAAGATCTTGGCGAGGGTCGGACCATCGATGGTCAGATCGCCCGGGTTCACGCCGTCGAGATTGACGACCGGGACGATGCCGCCCATCACCATCGGAAATTGCGCGAGGCCGGCTTCGTCGAGCTCCTTGCCCGGAAGCGGCGCATCGCTCGCGCCGAAGGTGACGGTCTTCGCCTTGATCTGCTTGATGCCGCCGCCTGAGCCGATCGACTGATAGTTCAGTCCATTACCCGTGACCTTCCTATAGGCATCCGCCCATTTCGCATAAATCGGATAGGGAAAGGTAGCGCCGGCACCTGAGATGTCGGCGGCTTTGGCCGGAACGAACGCCGCGGCGGCGATAACGCCGGCGGCTGCCAATGTGGTCCAATGTTTCAAGGGTTCTCTCCATGTTTACGGTCGAGGACGAGCGCGGGACCGCCGTGCGGTCCACGATGGTGTTTCCGTCGCGCCCAATCGCTCGGGCGACCGCTGTTGATCTAAAAACGCTCTCCACGGGCGGCTTCGGATGTTGATTGTTCTGGTTCAGCGCTCGAGGTTCCGAGGCCGTCGTCAGCCATAAGCGTCGCATGTCACCGTTCTATAAAGCTTTGGTGACAGTCACATGACAATGTAAGCAGTATGAATTTGATCAGGATTCTGCCGCGGATGCGGATTCATCGGTGCGCAAGGGCAGGTGCATTGTGAATGTGGCTCCGGCCCCAAGTGTGCTCTCGATTGTAAGGCGCCCGCCGTGCCGATTGAGCACGTGTTTGACCAGTGCCAGCCCCAGTCCGGTTCCGCCCTGGGCCCGGCTGTCGGTCACATCGACCCGATAAAAGCGTTCGGTGAGGCGCGGCAGATGTTCGGGAGCTATGCCCGGACCGTAGTCCCGTACCGCGACGCGACCCTCCGGCATGCCCGCGCGCGTCTGTCCGCGAGAGACGGTGATGTCGACGCGCTTGCCGGCCGCACCATACTTGAGCGCGTTTTCAACCAGGTTCTCCAATGCGCGGATCAGTTCGTCGCGATCGCCCAACACCCAGCAGCGGGTCCGACGGTATCGTCACCTTGATATCCACGCCACGATCACGCGCCAGCGTCTGCAGTCCGTCGACCACCTGTCGCACGATCGGCGGAAGGTCGACCGGCGTATTCGGCTGCAGGTGAGCGTTGAGCTCGATGCGCGACAGCGACAGCAGATCGTCGATCAGCCGCGCCATGCGTGTCGCCTGGCCCTGCATGATATCGAGGAACTTCCCCGCGCGACGGGATCGTCCTTGGCCGTCCCCTGCAGCGTTTCGATGAAACCCAGCAAGGCGGCGAGCGGAGTGCGCAGCTCGTGGCTGGCATTGGCAATGAAGTCGGCGCGCATTTCCTCGACGCGGCGCAGCGGAGTGAGATCGTTGAACGTCATCAGCAGGAGATCGACGGCGTCTGCTCGCCGCCGGCCCCGAACCGCACGGGCGTGACGAAATGCCTCCATCCAGCGGTCGAGCGGAACGCGTTCGAAAAATTCGACACGCGTTGCGGCTCGCGTCGTCTTGCTGCCCGGCGCACGGCATCGACTAAGCTCCGGCATGCGCAGGCCGATCAGCGCTGGCTCGCCGCGGCTCAAAGCCGGCGCAATACCGGTGGCTGCCTCGTTGAACGCGACCACCCGTCCCTCGCGATCGAGCACGATGGCCGCGCCAGGCAGTCCGCCGATGAGCTGCTCGATCAGCTGAGCCTGCGGATTGCCGACAACCTGTTCGGCCGTGCGCGCGACGGCTAGCACTGCTGACGATTTCCGGAGGACCGAACAAGGCTTGCCACGCGCCGCGCAATCGGCCCGCCAGGCCGTTGGCGGAAGAAAGATCGCGGCGGTCGTCTTCTATCGGCCATGGTCAGTCGGCGTCGGTCTTCCCGGACTCAATCTCAGCTACGGATCGGCGCGGTCACCGACCTTATCAGTTCCGGTTTGCCTCGACGACGCGCACCTTTGAAATTCAGCCAAACCTCGCGCGTGCCAAGTATGGTCAGAGCAAGCGCGAAAGGCACGATGTAGTAAAGCAGCCGGAAACAACAGCAGTCCCGCCAATACGGATTCCTTGTCGAGTTGCCACAGCGCGACAAGCATGGCTGCGTCGAAGACGCCGAGGCCGCCGGGCGCGTGACTGGCAAAGCCGAGCAGCGTTGCCGAAACAAACACCACCGCGATCGTCACGAAGTCGATGTTGGGTTCGCCCGGCAGCAGCATGTACATGGCAAGCGCGCAAAAGCCGAGATCGAGAATGCCGATGCATATCTGCACCAGCGTGGATGGTCCGCTCGGCAACCGCACCTTCCACTCGCCCTGGCCGATTTCGCGCGGCGCGCTCCAGACCCAGATCACGTACGAGACACGAGCACGGCCAGCATCGCGATGACCGATGACGCGGTTCGAGCCAGGGCGGCAACTGGTCGATCGGCACGGCGGCTTCCGGATGATAGGCGACGCCGAGGCCGAGGACGGTGGCATTGCCGAGCCAGAAGGTCAGACCGGCGATGAAGCAGATTTTCGCAACCTCAATCGCATCAAGTCCGTACATCGAATAGATGCGGTAACGCACAGCGCCGCCCGTGAATACGGTGGCGCCGATATTGTGGCCGATCGAATAGCTGGTGAAGCCGGTGAGCGCCGCGATGCGATATGGAATTTCATTGCGGCCAATGGTTCGCAGCGCAAACAGGTCGTAGAAGGTGAGCGTGAAATAGCCGCAAGCCACAAAAAACGCCGCGGCCGCGATGTGGTGCGGCTGCGTCGCCTTCAACGCCGAAATCACCTCGTCGGTGTCGATGTCGCGCAGCATGTGTAAGAGCACCACCGCTGCCACGCTGATAATGGCGATGCTCAGCAGCACGCCGATCCGATTCCAGCCGATCGTGTTCTGGAAAAACCGCGCCACCGCGCGCAAAGACTTGAGCATCATTCCTCCGGCTTGACGCCAGTTATTACGGCCTTGAACGCCGCGCGCGCCTCGATCACGCGCCTATCCGACCCCTAGCAGAACTACCTATCACGGGGCGAGTGGACTGCCCGCAGTTCCAGCAGACTGCTAGAATGTCCTTAATAAGGCGTATGGCCGAGCGCTTGCGAGGCCGGCCCGTTCAGGAGGCGTTCATGACGGGATCCAAGCGCGTTCTGCCACGTCGTGCGGTTCTCAAGACGGCCGGATTGGGCGTTGGCGCGGGCCTGCTCTCCGGCGTCTCGGCGCCAGCGCAAGCCGCGCCGACAGCCGAAATCTGGAGCGCCGAATACTGGGCGAAAAAAGGCGACGTCCCGCTCTATATATTCCGCAAACGGCTCGGCGCGCCCAAGCCGGGCGAATCGCCGCGGCCAGTTCTCTTCCTGGTGCACGGCTCCTCGGTAACGTGGCGCATTTTCGATCTCGATACGCCCGGCCACGGCGAATATTCGATGATGAACGTGTTCGCGCGCTGGGGCTTCGACGTCTGGACCATGGACCACGAAAACTACGGCAAGTCGGGCCGCACCGGCGGCAATTCCGATATCGCGAGCGGCGCACGAGGACCTGAAGGCCGCAATGCAGGTGGTCGTGACGCGAAACCGGACAGTCAGAAGGCGCATTTCATGGGTGAATCGTCGGGCGCCTTGCGTGCCGGCACTCTACGCAATGACCGAACCGGATCGCGTGGACCGGCTGGTGCTGGCGGCGTTCACATATAAAGGCACCGAGTCGCCGACACTTGAAGAAACGCGCCGAGCAGCTCGGAATATTTCCGCACACACAATATGCGCACAGCGCGACCGCGCCATGATCGAGAGCATCTTCACGCGCGACAAAGCCGGCACGACCGATCCGGCCGTCGGCAAAATCCTCGCCGACGTTGAATTGCAGTTCGGCGATCAGGTGCCGACCGGCACATATCTCGACATGACGGCCAACCTTCCGGTTGTCGATCCCAAGAAAGTTCAGGCGCCGGTCTTGCTCGTACGCGGCGAATATGACGGCATCGCAACGGTGGAAGACCTGTTCGATTTTTACCGGCAGCTTCCGCACGGCGACAAGCAGCTGGTGATTTTGCCGAACACCGCGCATTCGGTGGCGGTCGCAATCAACCGCCATTTGTTCTGGCATGCCGTGCGCGGCTTCCTCGACATGCCGAGCCCGACGGCGATCTGATCTATAGCTCTGGCGGCAAAAACTCGCGCAGCGCGGCGGTGGTTTCGGCCGGCGCCTCGTCCGGACAGATAGTGTCCGGAGGGAACGGCCTTGGCGGCAACGATGTTGTCCGCGTAGCTGCTGCCAGATTTCCGCAGGGCCCGGATTGTGGTTGCGTCCGACGCCGCCGGTCGCGCCCCATAACAGAGAGCACGGGACATTCGATCTTGCGGCCCGGCCGCGAAATCCTTTGCGTCCATCTCGAGATCGACGCCGGCTGCGGCCCGGTAATCCTCGCAAATGGCGTGGATCGTCTCCGGATTGCGGAAGCAGCGCTTGTATTCGGCGAGCGCTTCCGGATCGAAGAAGCTCAGACCCTGTTTGGTCTTTGCGAGCTTCTTTTCGATGAACCAGTCGGGATCGGCGCCCATCATCCGCTCGGGCAAATCGATAGGGCTGGATGTTGAAGAACCAGTGCCAGGAGAACGTCGCCCATTGCTGTGTTGATGTGGTTGTAGCAGGTGATGCTGCGGGATGATGTCGAGGATCGCCGCGCGCCGACCTTTTCCGGATGATCGAGGCACATGCGATGCAGCACGCGGGCGCCGCGATCGTGGCCCGCCGCGTAAAACTTGTCGAAGCCGAGCGCCGCCATCACCTCGACCTGATCCTGCGCCATGGCGCGGAATGAATAGCCGGAATGATCCGTCGCCGCCCGGCGGCTTCTCAGAATCGCCGTAGCCGCGCAGATCGGTCGCGACGACGGTGAACTCGCGCGCCAGACGCGGGCGCGACCTTGTGCCAGTTCAGATGAGTGAACGGATTGCCGTGCATCAGCAGCAGCGGCGGCCCGCTTGCCGCCGTGCACGGTGACGATGCGTGCGCCGCTGGTCTTGATTTCAGTTCGCCTGAAGCCTTCGAGCATGGTCCGCCGCGATTTGCGGCGAGCATAACAAATTCCGGCACGCGGCAAGAGGACTGCAAACCAGACCAGGAGAAAGCCCCGACCTCGTGGCGAAGCCGGGGCTATTCCCGTCCATGATCTGCTCGCTTAGTTGCAGACCGTAATGCGGCGGACGCGCAATCCGGCCGGCGTATCAACGACTTTCTTCACGACGTAGCATTCGGAAGCGATGACGGTCGCCGGCGCGACGAGGCCGATGCCGACGCCGTAGCCGCCACCGTGGCCAGTGGCCATGATGACCGTGCCAGTGAGCGGACGCAGAGGTCGGGATCAGAGCCGCGGCACCGATCACAACGGTGGCACCGAGGGCGAGAGCGAGCTTGCGGAACATGGCGGTTACTCCTGTCTCGGGGACTGTGCACGGAATGTGCACATCCTGAACATGGGTCGCAGGCACTCGTGGAAAGGTTCAAAGCCGCCGTTCACCGCTTTGCGAACCGCACCACGCTTTTTCTGCGCCAAAGGACCGGCAAACGCCCGGATTTTGCCGGCTTTTGCTTGCCCAATCGCGTCCGAAAGGGGAAACTGGCGTCAGCCCCGGGGGCGGGCAGGTGCATACGAATTTTCTCGAGTTTGGTTTGAACCTCGGCGCCCTGTCAACCGACCCATGCACGAGCCGATTGTTTCTGCGATGCAAACGACTTCGGACGAGGTTCTGATCTCGCGGATCGCAGGTGGCGACCGGCTCGCCATGCAGGTGCTGTACGCGCGGCACCATGTTCGCGTGTACCGGTTCGTGCTCGCGGCTGGTACGCAACGAAGCGACGGCGGAAGACTTGATCAGCGAGGTGTTCCTCGACGTCTGGCGGCAAGCCGGAAAGTTCGAGGGCCGTTCCGCCGCCTCGACATGGATGTTGAGCATCGCGCGGTTCAAGGCCCTGTCGGCACTGCGACGGCGGCCGGAGGAGGAGCTGGACGACGAGACGGCAGAGCAGATCGAGGATCACGCTGACGATCCCGAGACGACTCTGGCGAAGAAGGACAAGAGGGTCGGCTCTGCGGCAATGCCTGGCCAGGCTCTCGGCGGACCACCGGGAGATCATCGACCTCGTGTACTACCACGAGAAGTCGGTGGAAGAAGTGGCCGAGATCGTCGGCATCCCGGAGAGCGACCGTGAAGACGCGTATGTTCTACGCGCGCAAGAAACTCTCAGAGCTCCTGAAGGAGCAAGGAATAGATCGAGGTTGGCCATGAACGCGATGAAACAAGAAGCGCCTGAGCGCCAGGAAATCGAAGAGCTCCTGCCGTGGCACGCGGCGGGAACGCTGAGCCGCCGCGACGCCCAACGCGTCGAAGAGGCGCTTGCGCGCGATCCCGAGCTTGCCCGCCGCTACGCGCTGGTGCGCGAGGAATTCGGCGAGACCATCCACCTCAACGAGACGCTGGGAGCGCCGTCAGCGCGTGCGCTGGAAAAGCTGTTCGCCAAGATCGACGCCGAGCCTGCGCGCCGGCAGGCGACGTCGCTCAATCTCGGCGGCCGCATCGGCGAGTTCTTTGCGAGCCTGTCGCCACGCACGCTGGCCTGGTCGGCGAGCGCCGCCGCACTGGCGATCCTGCTGCAGGCCGGATTGCTCGCGGACATCATGCTGAAGGAAACGAAGACGACGGGCTACGAGACCGCCTCGGCTCCAACCACCGATCCGGGCGTCGGCGCCTTCACCTTGATCCGGTTTCGCGCCGCAGGCATCGTCCGACGACATCACCAAATTCCTCGAAGCCAACAAGCTGTCGATCGCGGCGGGGCCGATGGCCGGCGGACTTGTACAAGGTCCGCGTCGCGGTGACGGGAATTCCGAAGGGCGAACTCGCCAATATCGTGAAGAAGCTGCAGCAGGACAAAGTCGTCGGCTTCATCGCCACCACCGAATGACGGAGTCAACGGTCGTAGCGAAGTAGAGGCTTGAGATTGCGCTGGATTGCTGCCACTTCTGCTTGGGACAGTCCCGATACGAATGACAACGCCCCCGCCCCAGACAATGAAACTGCGCGTAACGCGCAACGAGGCAATTGCCGACGGCATTAACATCGTCGAATTTCGCGATGCTGTTGGAAATGAGCTGCCGCAATTCTCCGCGGGCGCGCACATCGCCATCCACGTGCCCAACGGCATGCTCCGCAAATATTCGCTGTGCAACGACCCCGCCGAGCGTGATCGCTACCAGGTCGCAGTGAAACGCGAGATCAATGGCCGTGGCGGCTCATGCAGCCTGATCGACGATGTGAAGGCCGGCGACGAACTGATGGTAATCGCGCCGGTGAACGACTTTGGCCTGCCGCCGCGCGCGCAGGAATTCCTGTTCATTGCTGGCGGCATCGGCGTGACGCCGATGATGGCCATGATCTCGGCAGGTGATAGCGGAGGGCAAACGCTTCCGCCTGTTCTACTGCTCGCGTTCGCCGGAAACGACGGCGTTCCGCGAGGAACTGAGCGCGCCGCAATTCAAGGACATGGTCACGATTCACTACGATCAGGGCGATCCCGTCGCGCTCGCTCGATCTCCGGCCAATCTTGGCCGAGCGGAAAAATCGCGAGCATCTCTACTGCTGCGGGCCACGCCCGTTGATGGAAGCGGTGCGCGCCATGACCGATCACTGGTCGCCGACCGCCGTACATTTCGAAGCGTTCAGCGAAGCCGAGACGCACAAGCCGGATGACAAGCCGTTCAAGGTGCGTCTCGCACGCTCCGGCGCGGTGCTCGACATTTCGACCAGTACGACAATCCTCGAAGTCCTGCGCGAGCACGGGCTCGAGGTGCCCAGTTCTTGCGAAACGGGCACTTGCGGCATCTGTCGGACAAAATTGCTGGCTGGCGAAGCCGATCATCGCGATCTTGTTCTGGCCGAGCACGAGCGCAAGGACACGATCATGATCTGCGTCTCCCGCGCGCGTAGCGACCAGATCACGATCGATCGCCTGCAGCTATTGCTGGATCACACGCAGATAGGCGCGAACCGCAAGCGCGTCGTCGTGGCTGAATTTGAACTCGGGCATGTCGGGGTGGCCGCCCGAAATTCCCCGTTCGAGCGTGCGTGGAAATTCATCAAGATCGATGCTGCGGCCGAACGTCCGGAAAGGCTGGCGCATCGGCAGTGCCGGCTTTTGCCTTTAACGCCGATGGCATGACAACGTCCGCAGAATTGCGCAACCAGCGCCTGGCCACGGGCGACCGGATCCTGCGCCTGGGCTGAGCCGGCGAACAGGACGACGACAAACGAGAAGATCGGCGGCAGGCTTTTCATTGGTGGGACAAATCGAGCCAGGTGCCGGAGACCTCCTCCATCGGGGCGATGGACGCACCTGTGATCACCGCGATACTGCCCATCCTGCCCCACCGGAATCAACCGCATGACCGGCCCCGCCGCATATCAGTCGCTGCCGCCGGCTGAAGACTGTCAGGTTGGCTACAGGTTCATCTCAGCGCTGGCATCGATGAACGAAAAGCTGGGCGCGTTCGCCGGGGTTCGTCGGCGAGCTGCTGAAGATGCAAAGGCACGTCGAGGCCGAGCGTGTTGGAAGTAATGCCCAAACGAGCGCGCCTTAAAATGATAGCTTCTGACTCTGGTTCAATATAAGCGTCTTTTTGTGATGGCCATCACAGCAGGGCTGTACTTTTGTGATGGCCAGCACTGGGTGGAGGCGAACCGCTGCGCCTATCCTTAGTCATTGTGAAGAGCCAGAAGATCCTTCGGTCAAATGCCGGGGCAGACGGAGTAAGGACATGCAGAGCCGCAACTGGATCCCGGTACTGCCATTGGCGATCTTGTTCGCACTACAGTTAACGGCCTCGCACGGCGAAGAAGCCATCGGGAAAGCCATCTCGCGGTAACGCCTCAGGCTGAAGGAAGCCACGGCGGTACGCGAACGCTTTCAGAAGCGCCGACGTTTATTCGAGAGAGACGGTGCGAGCCGGGGATACTGGTAAGACGGATCTACGATTTCGCGATAGTAGCAACCTTAGTGTCGGGCCTAAATCGAGCGTTCGGCTTGATACAGTTCGTGTACGACCCGAATACATCTACTGGCTCTGTCGCTATACAAGCGACACGCGGCACGTTTCGATTTGTTGCGGGATCACAGGGTGGGTCATATCAGATCAAGACCCCTATGGCACCCTTGGCGTACGCGGTTGATTGGTGCCAGCGATATGACGGCTTCGCCGAGATCAACTTGCTCTATTCAAGGGCAGGAAAAGTCGAGACGACGAGTGGTCGCACGATGACTACAACGTGCGAGATAGTCTCGGCAAAGTAGTAGGCAGTATCCTGCGTCACCCGAAAGATCGGCTGTGGTTTTGGACAATAACGGCGCGTGAAATCCAACAATCAGTTCAAAATCACGGGTATTCGGCAACACGCAAACAGGCGATGGCGGATTTTTAAGGCGCGATGGTCGGCGACCACGAACTGAGATCTCATACGTCCCCATGAGCCATTTGTGGGGCTCGCCGAAGCCGGTAAGCGCATGACCCGGTAAAATTCCACGGGAACCGCCGTTGATAAACCCGACAACTGGGACCGCCGTCTGTGCGCGCGCCGTCAGCGGCCAGACAAAGCAGAATTGCCGAGTGGTTTGATGAACTTCGCGCCGTCTCACTCGATCACCCCGTGGGCGCGGCCAGAGTACTGCCGGCGGAATGGTGAGGCCCAGTGCCTTCGCGGTTTTAAGATTGATCACCAGTTCGTACTTGGTCGGCGCTTGTACAGGCAGGTCAGCGGGCTTTTCGCCCTTGAGGATGCGGTCAACATACGACGCCGCCTGTCGAAACCCATCGACCACGTCGGGCCCGTAGGAGATCAGGCCGCCGTCTGTGGCAAATATGTGCAAAGGATAAACCGCGGGCAGTCGATGTTGAGCAGCCAGCTTGATGATCAATTTACGATGAGTAATCACCTCTGGGAAAGCCTGAGCGCAATAAGGCCGCCATTGCCGGCGCGCGCAAAATCCGCTGATCCCGCGCTCGATCGATCCGTTGTCACTGGATCCGAGCAGTTTCAGTTCTATGCCCATTGAAGGCGCAACTGTTTGGATCGCGGCGAATTGCGGAGCAGCACTTGGGTTGTCCAGCTCTGTAAGGACAGATCACCCTTCGGACGCCCGGTGCAATCTCCTTGAGAAGCTCCAACAATTTCGCGCCAAAACCAAATTCCGCAGTGAGAAAGCCAGTTGCGTTACCGCCAGGACGCGACAGATTTTGTACAATGCCCAAGCCAACCGGATCGGTGACCGCCGCGAATACAATCGGAACTGTGCGGGTGACCCTCTGTAGCGCCATGGCACTAGGCGTTGCCACCGCCAAAGCAACGTCCGGTGCAAGTCCGATCAATTCCTTCGCCTTCTCACGCAAGTCGTCGTTATCGACGCCAAAGCGAATATCAACCCGCAGATTACTACCGGGGATCCAGCCCAAGTCTTGTAGGCCCTTTTTGAAAGCAGCGACACGCGCCGCCACCTCTGCGTCAGTTTCAGGACCGTTCACCAACATGCCGATGCGGCGTACCCGTTGGTCTTGCTGTGCACCCGCCATGAGCGGCCAAGCCGCCGAAGCGGCCGACACCCCGCCGAGAAGCGTGATGAACTCGCGTCGCTTCATGTCGCCCCCGAGAACACATCTTGTGCAACGGCTAAAGCTAGCACTTTGCGACCGGGCGGCGAGTAAGAAATGGCACACAACCAAGCGCCAATTTATCAGCAGGTCCGATGTCCGCTTTGGGTCAAAAGCGGACATGTGCAGCGCACAAGCCGATGTCCGCTTAGTGCCAAAAGCGGACATTGCGCTGCGCAACTGGGATATTCGTTTACCCCCAAGCGGACGGGATATGCCTTATGTTGAGTTGGGCTACCGGCGGGGCTTTTTCGGCGACGGTCCTGAAGGCTGACCAACCGCTTTATGTCCGTTTACCGTGACACCAGTTTTTGCTCGCCGACGGTCGAAGCCTCAGGACAACATTTGGATCATCGACGGATAGGTGGCTGAGCGGTTAAGCCAACCCCCGTCGTGTCCTCCTAACTTCTTTTTATTTCAGGCCGCCTCTATTGGCGATGCCTCGCACGGCAAGGCGTAATCGGTCATGTCATCAAAAGCGAAAAGGACGCGCCGAACTTTTGTTCCACCATCGCCAGGGAAGGCCCTAAAGCAGCTCTCTCAGAATATCAGGCAAAAAGAACAGGCAACTCGCGAGCTTACCGCTAAGCTTACGCGCGGAGCGCTTGGCTCGCGACGCAAAAACGAACACGCTTAAAACGGTCCCAAAGCCAAAGGCCAATTAAACGTTCGGGGTCGAGCCGTGGGCACGCGCACTGTCTTGCTCTACTGCGTGATCGCTGTGCTGCTTAATACTGTGCTCGCTCTGGGTGGGTTCTTTGGCACCGAAATTAAATTTAGTCAAAAACAGGCCGACCAGATAATTGAATTGCGATTGCAACAGAAAGTCGCTAGCCCCACGTACATCTTAGTGCTCAACAGCGCAGCGGCGGATCGTGCCTAACGACCCGCCGCCACTTGCCACCACGCGCCCGTTTCGGGTTCGGGCGCGTTATGACAAAGCTACCAAACATCCAAAATATTAAGCCCCGCCCCTTACCATCCGCACGATCCAGATCAGCAAGACTGCGCCGATGAACCCGGCAATCAGGTAGCCGATCCATCCCCCTAGGTTGACCCCAAAGAAGCTCAAAATGGCGCTGCCAATCGCCGCCCCGACGATACCGAGCACGATATTCATCAGGAGTCCCATGTCACTCTTCATGAATTGCTCTGCCAGCCAGCCTGCAATTCCGCCGATGATGATGGCTGCGATCCAGCCCACTTGTGGGTCTTTCATGGCTCAATCTCCTAGGCGCACCCGCGCCCGAGTTGATTGTCTACCGTGCAAGATCCGATAACAAGCAGTGCACTTGACCAACCGTCCCTACAATCGTCGGACCACCAAGAGTCAGAACGTCCCATCGATTGCGCGCGTAGTAGTTGGCGCTTTCGAATTTCTAGATTGAGCTAGGCCCTAACCAACAAATGGTTGGCAGGGTCCTCGGCCATTGTCTTTTTCAGCGCACGGAGTCAAATAGCGCCTCACCGCCCGGAGGAGTTGATGGATAAGCGCGACCTATCTTACGACGACCTAATGGGCAATATTAGTCAGGCAGAACTATCACAGCTTGCCACCGACGGAGATGCTAACTGACGCCACCCTTGAACGGTGCGCGCATATCGGCCGGTTCATGCAGCGCGTAAGTAGCGCGTGCCCCAATCCGAATCTGAAAGTTCGTGACGTTCTTACCGAGGCGCAAGTGCAGGCGATGTGGCAAGAGACCGCGTTATCGTCTGCGGATCGGGCGCTGCCCGTTGCTGCACACCGGGCGCGAGTTCGAGACCATCCTCTTTAGAACGTGCCATCAACGCGCGAACAGGCGATGGCGGATTTCAAATTGCGATGGTCGAAAATAGTGGGCTGCCGCGCTGGGTCGGTGGCCATCACATAGGCCGACCCCAATGTCTTGGCCTCCTTTGAGCGTTTGAGATTACATTTTGGGTACACACTCAAGATTGCACCGCGCAAAGTGGTGCGAGCTGCCCCATGCGCACTTTTCCGTCCGACATTTTTCTTCGAATAACTTATTATGGGTTTTAGCAAGGCCTGGAATTGGTCCCATCATTATGCTGATTGCCACGGCTATAAGGATCGCCTGTGGTGAAACCGCCACGCTGCGACGACGCCCAGCATATTTTCGTTTTCATAAGCAGCCCCGATCGCCATGTTGCGCTGGTAGCCCTCTGGCCGCAACCTGCAATTTGAGTGCTTGCATATGTCCGCTTTGGGTCAAAAGCAGACATGTGCAGCGCACACGCAGTCGTCCGCTAAATTCCAATAGCGGACATCACCTCACTCGATCACTTCGTCGGCACGCGAGAGCAGCGATGACGGCGCTTCGAGTCCGATTGCATTCGCCGTTTTAAGATTGATGAGGAATTTGAACTCTGGTCGGTTGCTCTTACCGGAATTTCACTCAGTTTGGTACCCTTCAGCATCTTGTCTACGAGAACAGCCGCATCGATGACATGCCGCAATGTTGTCAGGTCCATAGGCCATCAACGCGCCAGCATCGAAAGTTTCCCGCGAATAAGCGGACAGCGCCATACGACGCTCAATTGCCAATTTCGCAATGATTGCTTTCCCCTTGGTATACCAACCCATCAGCATTAATGGCCACCGCTTGCATGCCGGCGCGTGCCATTGCATCGAATGCTGGCCCCATTTCGTCAAGCGATCGCACTTCGAACGTTTGCATAACCAATCCGGAGTGAACCCGCTGCAGCTTTGGTAACATCTATATATAAGCGAGAAGTTTTGGAATCCGGATTGACGAGCAACGCAACCTGGGAAAGCCTTGGAATTGTCTCTTTGAGAAACTGCAATCGTTTGCCGATTAGATCAGGAGCAAAATTTGACAACCCCGTAATATTCCCACTCGGCCGCGCCAAGTTGTCCACTAGCTTGCTTCCGACTGGGTCAGGAAGAAACATAAAAATAATTGGGGTCGTTTTCGGTCGCTTCCCTTAAGGCGGACGCAGCGTTGGATCCCTGCACCCACCAACGCATCAACATTCAACGACACAAGATCGGCCGCCATGCTCTTGAACCGCTCAGGTATTTCATTGGGAAAGCGATGTTCCAGCGCGATGTTGCGCCCCTCGACGTACCCAAGGTTTCTGAAACCTTCAACAAGTGCCGTAAACAATGGCCCTTCTTCCTCCGGGTTACCGGCATGCCACAGAACTCCATTTTTGGGATGCGGGCCTTCTGCTGCGCCGCGCCACGAGCGGCCACGTCGCCGCTGTGCCACTGAGAAGCGTGATAAACTCCGCGCCGCCTCACGGCGTCCTCCCATTGAAGACCCGGCAGAATGCTGGGGCCGGCGGCGTCCGGAAACCAAGCCAAGATCGTTTTATGAGATCGACGCAGAGCTCACTGATTGGCACTCGACGCCAATGTTAGAACGCGCGACTTCGGCACTGCCGTTGGGGCAGCTCTCAGCCAACAATGCACTTGACCGTATATGGAACGCTCCATTGTTTAGGTATCGATGGCCATGTCCGCTTTGGGTCAAAAGCAGACATTTGCAGCGCACAAGCCGATGTCCGCTAAGTGCCAAAAGCGGACATCGCGGTTGTCCGCAAGAACGCGGGTACTTCACACCTTTAGGATGATTTCGCAGACAAGACCGTCTGCACGCCAGTCAAAATGAATTGTTCCGGACCGCTGGGCGATCATTTGTTCAATAACCCGCCCGCCAAATCCCTTGTGCGCCGGTTCTCGCACTTTCGGTCCGTTCGACTCCGTCCAACGCAGGTGTAACCGTCCGTCCGCGTCATGCGACCATTTCAGTTCGACTTGGCCGTCTGGCACGGCCAAAGCACCGTACTTAGCGGCATTGGTCGCCAACTCGTGCAAGGTTATAGCAACGGTCTGAGCAACGTCAGGCTCTAACAACACTGGCGGACCGTCTATGCGCACGTGCCGTTGGTCCTTCTCGGAATAGGGAGCGAGCTCCTGTGTCGCTATCGTCGATAGATCGGCACCAATCCAACGCGTCTTGACAAACAATGAGTGGACATTGGCAAGCGACTGAATGCGTCCCTCAATTGCCCGTTTTAGACCGTCGGGTGTTTCGGACTGAGAAAGCCTCACAGTTGCTTGCACGGTCGCGAGCAAGTTCTTACTTCGGTGCTCTGCTTCCCGAGCCAACGTCGCGATTTGCTCTTGGCTTCGCTTCTGCTCAGTAATATCCCTCGCGATCTTCGATGCTCCAACAATCTGGCCTTCCGCATTTTTGACGGGAGAAACGGTCAACGAAACGACGATCAAGCTGCCGTCCTTGCGCTGCCGGACAGTCTCGAAGTGGTCGATACGCTCCCCGCGTCTTATGCGCGTTAGAATTTCACGCTCTTCGCTTTGCCGATCTGCCGGGATCACAATTGTGATGGGCTGACCAATCGCCTCTTCGGCAGTGTAGCCGAAATACCGCTCGGCACCCCTATTCCAGCTTCGCGATAATTCCGTCGAGGTTCTTGCTTACGATCGCGTCGTCACTGGACTCGACGATAGCGGCAAGCCAGCGCAAACGCTGTTCGCCTTCTCGAAGGGCATTTAAGCAGCAATCTGATTTGCGCCGGTGACGTCGCGATTGACTTCAAGCACGGTGTCATCGCCGAGCAATTGCATCCGGCTGTCTACAATGACCTCGCGTCCGTCCTTGCAGACAGTGACGTAGTTCGCCCGACCAGTAACGCTCATTCTGCAAACTGCGAACGCAGTTCGGCAAATTCGAGTGGGGAATTTGGTTTGCAGGAGCGCATGGCTACTGTGGCCAACCGCTTCGCTCGGCGAAAACCCGTAGAGTCGCTCGGCTCCGGCGTTCCAGAACTCGATTGCCCCGTCCAGCTCGCCACGCAAACATCGGCTCATGGGACAATGCTATAAGGTTGGCTAAACGCTCCGCACGCTCAGGAGTCGCCTGGATTCCGGGCGACTCGCCTTCATCTAACTCGAGACCGTGCTGCACTCGTGGCCCCTCTGCCGACCCCATCACCGCTGGCAGTGACAACACACATTATAGCGCTTTCTCCATGTGAAGACAGGCACTAGGTGTGCCTGCATTTACCCCCGAAATCGGACGACTCCCGAAGGCAGACGAAATGTCCGCTTTGGGTCAAAAGCAGACATGTGCAATGCAAACCACGCATGTCCGCTAAGTGCCAATAGCGGACATAACGCCACTTATTCGATCACTTCGTCGGCGTCGCGCCCAATTAGCGGGCGAGGCTTCTGTGCTTATCGCAACGATCGGCGATTTCGGCAGAAGTTCGGCGCAATCAGTTTCGCCGCTTGAATAACGCCTCGAAAGCAGGCATCGCTTTTGTTCCTTGAGTTGGCACCGGGTACTTCGTACCGTGTTCGCCGAAAACATTTCACCGGCGGAAACCCGTGTTGGACAGTCGACGTTTCCGTGACGCCCTCGGCCAGTTTCCGACCGGCGTCACCATCATTCAACCGTGACAACTGGCGGCGATCGGCTCGGCATGACAATCAGTTCGTTCAATTCGCTGTCGCTCGAGCCACCCCTGGTCTTGTTCTAGCATCTGGCGCGAGGCAAGCAGTTTCGTCGCCTGGCAGCAGGCAGAACGCTACGCAATCAACGTGCTGAGCGAGGACCAGGAGGAGTTGTCCAACAAGTTCGCGCGCGCCAAGGGCGAGAAGTGGATCGGGCAGACGGTATTGAGCGGTAAAACCGGCTTGCCGCTGCTGCCGAATGCGGTGCTCACGTTCGAGTGCGAAGCCTACGACCGCCACGACGGCGGCGACCACGAGATCTTCGTCGGGCGGGTGGTCCAGCTGCATGAAAATCGGGCAAAGCGCGGGCACCCGCTGGTCTTCTTCGGCGGCCAGTACCGGCGCCTGGGCACCGTCGAGGCGAATGCGCCGGCCGACATCATCAATTTCCTGCACGGATGGTGAAGCACCATGGGCGTCAACAAGAAGCACGACGAATTCCATACCCTCGACATGAACGTGGGCTGGGAAACACCGCCCGGCTATCCGAAAGGCATCGAGCAGAAGATTTTGTCCGGCGCTCTCGACGAGACAAACAAGCGTGGCACGCGCACCCGGCTGCTGCGCTTCGCGCCCGGTGTATTCACCAAAAAGCCTTTCGTGCACGATTACTGGGAAGAAGTCTTTCTCGTGTCGGGCGACCTGACGGTCGGCAACGACGCGCAACGGAACCGGCGGCAAGTCATTCCCGCCCAACACCTATGCTGTCCGCCCGCCCGGTGCCCATCACGGGCCCTTCAAGTCGAACGACGGCTGCATACTCCTGGAAATCCACTACTTCGACCCGGTCTGAGCGACGCCGGCGAGGTGTCGGGCGCGCGCCTTCTTCTCCTCGATCTTCATCACGCCTTGATCGTTTCCTTGAGCTTGTAACGTATGATCTTGCCCGACCCGGTGCGAGGGATGTCGGCAATCAATTTCACGGTATGCGGAACTTTGTAGGCCGAAAGATGCGTGCGGCAATGGGCAATCAGCGCCTCGCTTTCAACCGTCCTGCCTGGGCGCGGCACCACGAATAACACCGGAACCTCGCCCAGGTGTTCGTGCGGCATGCCAACCACGGCGCAGTCGAGGACCGCCTCGAAGGTGTTCACAACCTCTTCGATCTCCGCCGGCGCGATGTTCTGCCCTCCGCGGATAATCAGCTCTTTCAAACGGCCGGTAATGGTGAGGAAGCCGTTCTCGTCACTCTTGGCGAGGTCGCCGGTATGATACCAGCCCGCGCGCAACGCGTTGCGCGTTTCCTCCAGCTTGTTGTGATAGCCAGGCATCACGTTTGGCCCGCGCACGATCAACTCCCCTTCCTGGCCCGGCTTGCAATCCGTGCCGCTCGCGGGCTCGACGATACGCACGGCGAGGCCCGGCAGCGGCAGCCCGCAGGAGCCGAGAATACGCCCGCCGGACGGCCAGTTCATTGTCACCATGGTCGAAGTTTCGGTGATTCCGTAGCCATCGAGCAGCGGCACGCTGAATTGCGCCTCGAATTCGCGATTAAGGGTTGCCGGCATGATCGCGCCGGCTGAAGCGCACAGTCGAAGGCCCGGGATCTTTAGATCTTTCTCGTCCTTAGTCGCTTGCAGCAAATAGTGAAACATTGTCGGCACACCGGGGAAATAAGTGAATTCGCCGGTCTTGAGCAGGCGCACCGCCTCACCAGTCGAGAAGCGCTCCATGATGTATTCACTTCGCACCGGTAGCGAGTATCGAGAGCACGGAAAGATTGAGCGCATAAGAATGGAACAGCGGCAATGGCGATAGCACCGTGTCGCGCTCGCCAAGGCCGGTAATCGGTCCCCAGCAGGCGGCCGCGACCCACAGCATCCCGTGCACAGTGAGCTTGACGCCCTTCGCGCGACCGGTCGTGCCGGACGTGTAAGAATGTAGGACGGCTCATGCATGAGCGGAGGGTCGCGCGGCGCTGAACTCGCCGCTTTGCCGATCAAGTCTCGGTAACGCAACGCTTTAGCGCTTGATGACCCGCGATCGGCGACGATGAGGGTCTTGAGATTGGGCGCGTCCTTTGCAGCTTAACGAAAAGGTCCGCGCGCTCGGCGGTAGTGAAAACTCGCCTTGCAGTTTGCGTCGGCCAGGCGGTAGGCGATCTCCGGCTCGGAGGAATCGTAACTGATCGGCACGCCGATCGCACCCCCACGTGTAATGCCGAAGCAGGCTTCCACCCATTGCACCGAATTTGGCAGCATGATCGCGACTGTGTCGCCAGGTTCGACACCGTTGTCCGCGAGATGCCCGGCTATGCGGCCCGTACGGTCCAACAATTCCGCGTATGTGACTTGCGAATGCGCGTCGCGATACGCAATTTTGGCCCCACGCTCCCTGGCATGGCGGCGCAACAGTTCGGGGACCGGAGCAATCAGGTCAGTTTGCAGCATCGACCTCCTCCATCACACCATGCTGAAGCCGCCGCTGATGCTTAGCGTCTGGCCGGTGATCCAGCCACTCTTCGGCGAAACCAGGAGCGCCACCATCGGCGCGACGTCGACGGCCTGTCCGAGCCGACGCACCGGATAGAGCTTCACCAGTTTCTCGCGATTGGCCTCGACCCATTCCTTGTCATGATCGGTCTCGACCAGCCCTAGCGAAACCGTGTTAGCGGTGGTGCCGTTGCGACCGAATTCGCGCGCCAGCGATTTCATCAGCGCCACGACGCCGGCGCGCGCAGCAGCGACGATTGCAAGGCCGGATTCTCCGACGCGTGAGGAATCGCCGATCACGCTAACGATGCGTCCGTTGCCGGCCTTCTCGAAATACGGCGCAGCAGCGTAGCAGCAATGAATCGCGCCATAGAGGCAGGCGTCAATCTGTTTCTTCCAATCTTCCGGTGTTGTTTCGACGAAACGTTTGCGGAGCGCGAGTCCGGCATTGTTGATGAGAATGTCGAGTCCTCCGAAATCCTTCACTACTGCCTCGACCATTGCCTTGACCGCGGCGAAATCCGCGACGTCGGCGGCATAGGCTCTGGCGTTGCCGCCTTTGCCCGTGATCTGTGCCACTAGCGAGTCGGCGTCCTTGGCTGAGCTTCGATAATTGACCGCGACTGCTGCGCCTTCGATGGCCAGGTTCATCGCGATCTCGCGTCCGACGCCGCGACCCGCTCCGGTGACCAGCGCAACCTTGCCTCTCAACCCCAAATCCATTGTCCAACTCGCTAATGTTTGCCCGAGGCCCGCGCCGCCGCGATCAGGCGGAACAGGCGCTCTGGCGTGACCGGAAGTTCGTTGATGTCGATGCCGAGCGGTGCGAGTGCGTCAGCAATTGCGTTGGCGACTGCCGCGGGCGCACCGATGGTGCCACCTTCGCCCATGCCGCGATAAGCCGCCGAGGGTGGTTGGCGATTCCATTTCGAGGTGGACGACTTTCATCGACGGAATTTCGCAGGCCGACGGCACCGGATAGTCCACAAGGCTCGCGGTATGGATCTGGCCTTGATCGTCATAAATAACCTCCTCATAGAGCGCCGCGCCGATTCCTTGCGCAACGCCGCCATGGACCTGGCCGTCAACAATCAGTGGATTAACCAGCCGCCCGCAGTCTTCCGCCGCCACGAAATGTTCAACGCGCACCTCGAAGGTCTGTGGATCTATTTCGACAGTTGCGATGTGACACGCCGACGATGTAGTGCCAAACACGGGATCGTAGGTTTTGGTGGCGGCAAGCTCTTCGCGCGCCTCGACCGGCAAGCGGCCCATTTCCGAATAGACGGCGCGTGCGACCTCGCGAAAGGTGAGCGAGCGGTCGGTGCCGGCGACCGACACTGTGCCGTTTTCGGCGGTGAGATCGTTGGGCGAAGCTTCCAACAAATGCGATGCAGCATTGAATACTTTCTCGCGCACGGCTCGCGCCGCAAGCGTCGCGGCGCCGCCCGCCAACACCAGGCTGCGGCTCGCGTATGTGCCGGTACCTCCCGCCACCGCGGCACTGTCGCCCTGCACAATCCGGATGTCCTCGATGCGCACGCCGAGATGCTCGGCAATAATCTGCGCCAACGTCGTTTCCAATCCTTGCCCATGCGAGGCGACCCCGAAGGCAGCTGTCACCGCGCCGGTCGAGATCGACGCGGATGATGGCGGTTTCCGTGCCGGTGTTGATCGGCATGCCGGGCGCGACCGAAATGCGCGAGCCGATGCCCGTCAGCTCGGCATAGCTGCGCAATTCCGATGCCGAACCAGCGGCCGGCGGCGCGCGCCTCATTCTGCTTTTCGCGCAACACGTCGTAGCCGACGGCCCGGCAGGCGGCGTCGAGACACTCTTTGAAGCCCGATTTATCCCAGACGATCCCGGAGGCCGACCTTGTAGGGAAACTCCTTGGCGTCGATGAGATTGCGCAGGCGCATCTCTTTGGGTCGATACCCAGCTTGGCGGCGGCCATGTCGATGAGCCGCTCCATCACGAAAAGTCGAGATTGGTCGTCCGACACCGCGATAGGGCCCGGTCGGAGCTTTCGATGTGACAACCCCACGCACGCGGCCACGGTAGTGCTCGATATGATAAGGCCCCGGCAGGAAGCTGACGACCTGCACCGGCTCGAGCGCTGCCGTCCACGGATAGATTGAATAGGCGCCGACATCGCCGACCACGTCGGCCTTTAAAGCGAGCGTGCGACCCTCCGCGTCGAGGCCGAGTTCGGCATCGACGACCTCATCGAAAGCCTGGCTTGTGGACATCAGGTCCTCCATACGGTCGCTGGTCCATTTGACCGAACGGCCGAGGAGGCGCGCCGCAGCGCAGACAAAGATCTCCTCCGGATATAGCGAGCCCTTGCCGCCGAAGCCGCCGCCCACATCGGCGGCGACTACGCGGATGTCGTTGCCGGATATATCAAGTGCGGTGGCGAGCGCATCGCGCACGATGCCAGGTACCTGCGTCGCCGAATGCAGGGTAAGTGTGCGCCGACCAGGATCGTATTCGGCGAGATAGGCCCGCGGCTCGATGGCCACAGCGGTTTTGCGGTGCATGCGAAAGCGTCCCTTGACCCGCACTGGCGCGCCCGCAAGTGCGGCGTCGACGTCGCCACGCTTGAATTCGCGGCTGACAATGACGTTGCCGCCAGCCTCCTCGTGCAACCGCGGTGCGTCGTCTTTAACCGCTTCCAGCGGATCGATGACGACCGGCAGTGGCTCGAATTCGATGCGGATCATTTCGAGCGCGTCTTCGGCAAGGTAACGGCTCTGCGCCACGATGCCGACCAATCGGTTCCCCGACATAGCGCACTTTGCCGCGCGCGAGCGGCAGGATTGGCGTGGCGTGATACCCTTTCATGCGTGATGTCGCCAACAGAGGCGCCACCGTCGCAGCGAGATCTTCGGCGGTGAACACCGCGACCACGCCCGCCGACTTGCGTGCCGCGGCGCAGTCGATTGCCTTGATCCGCGCGTGCGAATGCTCGCTGCGGCGAAACGCGACATGCAGGGCGCGCGGCGCGTGGCGATCGTCGGCAAATGCTGCCGGTGCCGCTCAAGAGGCGCGGGTCCTCAGTGCGCTTTACGCGCGCTCCGACAATTTTCGGTCGCGCGTGGATCTCGGCACCGTCAGTCATAGGCCTCGGCCCCCTTGCGCAACGTATCCCATTGCGCGGTGTCGTGGCCGCAAATAATCCGCGCACCGCTCTTTTCGATGCGGTCAACTTCGATGAGCGATTTTTTCAGCGCCTCAGCGTTCCAAGTGTTGCGCGGGACGGTGCCGCTCTCGAATGTCGCGCGCAGGCTCACGGTGTCGGACGCAAGAAAAACATGCCGCTTTTCTCGAGCGCAACAAGCGCGCCCGTCGTGCCCGGTGTGTGGCCGGGCAGCGGAATAAGAACGATGCGGTTGTCGCCGAACAAGTCGCGCTCGCCGCCGATAGCGTCGATCTCTACTGGAAGGTCCCATTCTTGCGAAAGATAGCCGGACATCTCGGCCTCGGCGCGCGCGCCGCTGCGATCTCCTTTTCGTGGATGACGAAAGTCGCGCGCTTGAAAAAGGCGTTGCAGCCGCAATGGTCGGGATGCAGATGCGAGCAGATTACGACATCGATGTCGCCGGTCGCGACCCCGATCGCCTTTAGGCCGTTCACCACATGCTCACCTTGCGGCATCACCGGCGTCATGACACGCACAAGTTTGCCCCAGCGCGCTTCAGGATTTTCCGCCACTGAGGGGTGGCAGCCGGTGTCGAACAGCACATTGCCCTGGGGGTGCCGCAGCAGCACGCACGACACCGGCGCCTCAAAGGTCTCGCCGCGGTCAGCGGCCGGATCGTACATCGAGCTGCGCAAGCGCACCCGCCCTCCGGATAGAAAGTGCATAACCATAGTCATATTCTGGGCGCGGCCTTTGCTTTGACAGCGCGCACCGCGGCGACGATATGTTCGTATCCGGTACAACGGCACAAATTGCCCGATAGCCCTTCACGAATGGCGTCGTCATTTTTGAGAGGGTATTTCTTCAGCATGTCGGTCGCGGTCATCAACATGCCGGGCGTACAGAAGCCGCATTGCAGCGCGTGATGTTCGTGGAAAGCGGCCTGCAGCGCGTTCAGTTTCCCCGGCGCTGCGAGCCCTTCCACTGTCTCCACCCGGCAGCCATCGGCTTGCACGGCGAACATCAGGCAGGAGCGCACGCTGTCGCCCTCGACCAACACTGTGCATGCGCCGCAGACGCCCTGCTCGCAGCCGACATGCGTACCAGTCAGGCCAAGTTCGCCGCGCAGGAAATCGGTGAGTAGTAGCCGCGGCTCCACCGCGCGCCGATAGTCAGTGCCGTTGACGGTCACAGTGATTTCGCGCGTTTTACTCATGTGGCACTCTCGTTCGCGCGGCGCCATGCGTCGGAGACCGCCCGCCCTGCCAGCACGCCTGCCAGATGACGCCGATATTCCGACGAAGCATGTAGATCGGTTTCCGGCTCGATAGCCGCACGGACAGCATCAATGACACGGCCGTTCAGACCCGGTTCGAGCGCCTGACCGACCAGCAACGCCTCGGCTTCGGCGGCGCGCGTTGCAGTGGAGCCGACGCCGGTCAACGCGATACGGGCTTGAGAAATAATGCCAGCGGACAATGTCAAGGTCGCTGCCGCGGCGGCGAGCGCGAAATCGCCGCTGCGGCGAGCAACTTCGTAGAAACCCCAGCCGGTTTCCGGCGGTAGCTTCGGCATCACGATTTCAGTGACGATGTCGCCGCCGGCGAGATCGACCGTCAGTGCATCCAGGAAAAATCGCGCGCGGCGATCGTTCGCTTGCCGGAAGTCGAGGCAATACTAAGTTCGGCATCAAGCAGTAGCGCCATCATCGGTAGTTCGGCGGCCGGGTCGGCATGCGCCAGACTGCCGCCGATGGTCCCGCGATTGCGGATGGCGAGATGTGCCACATGCGTCATGGCACACGCAAGAACTGGCAAATGCCGGGCGATTACCGGCGAGGTTTCGAGCTGAAAATGGCGCGTGAGCGCGCCGACACTGATGTTCTTTCCCGTTTCTGGATAAAGGCCAGGTCGCCGATCCGGTTGATGTCGACAAGAATCGACGGACGCAGGAGGCGGAAATTGAGCATCGGGACGAGGCTTTGCCCGCCAGCAATAATCTTAGCGTCGCCTCCGCCATCAGCCAATGACGCAACCGCCATGTCGATACTGTCCGCAATCACATAGTCGAACGCTGCAGGCTTCATGGCTGTCGAAAGACCCGACACGTCTCATGCTGTTGACATGCATTACTAGACTAACCAATCATGGGAGCAATAATAAAAGAAGGGTGCCGGGGAGGACCGACGATGCAAATCAAGCGCACGCTTGCGTTCGTTGACGACGTCGCGATCGAGGCCGGGCAACCGGTGAACCCGCCGCTGCGCAAGGTCGCAGTCGTTGCCATTTTCGACAATCCTTTCGCGGGAAAGTTCGAAAAGGACTTGAGCCCACTCACTAAGGCGAGCGAAGAGATCGGCCGCCACATAAGCAAGATGGCAATCGCGCTGCTTGCCCCGCACAAGCCCGAAAGCTACGGCAAGGGCGCGGTCATCGGCATTAATGGCGAGCAAGAACATGGCGTCGCGATGCTGACAACCGTTTTCGGAAACGTTATGCGCGACGCAGCCGGCGGCGGCAAAGCATGGATTTCTTCGCTCACCAAACGTGCGGCGCCGGGCGCAAGCATCGACATCCCGTTCGCACACAAGGATGCGCTCTACGTGCGTTCGCACTATGACGGCATTACTATCACGCTACCCGACGCGCCTCTACCGGACGAAATCGCTCTGATCTGCGCATTTGCTAACCGCGGCCGACCCAACCATCGCGTCGGCGGACCGAGGGCAAGCGAGATCAAGGGCGTAGACGGCCTGACATGACGCCGGACAAGAACGGCGCTAGCGCGTAACTTTCGGAGCTGGCCATGACGACTTGTAAGACCGGCGCAGAGCACATCAAATCCCTGAAGGACGGTCGCACGGTCTACATCGACGGCAAGCTCGTGGACGACGTCACCGAGCATCCGGCCTTCCGCAATGCCGTGAAGTCGGCGGCGATGCTCTACGACTTCCAGGCCAAGCCCGAAAATATCGAACTGATGACGTTCGTGCCGAACGGTTCGAACCGCCGCGTCAATCGTTCTTGGCAAATGCCGCGCAACTACGGGGAAATGGTGCAGCGGCGCAAAGCCATGCAGGCTTGGGCCGCCCTCTCCTATGGCTTCATGGGCCGTTCGCCCGATCACCTTGCTTCCGCACTGGTCGGCCAACGCATGGGCATCGAAGTTTTCGAAAAGCACGGGGCAGAGCGCGCCAACGCGGTGCGCGATTATTTCGAAGAGGCGAGCCGCAACGACTACTTCCTCACCTATGTCATCATCAATCCGCAGGCGGAACGCGCCAAAGACTGGGGCGAGCAGAAGGAGGAACTGGTCGCACGGATCGTCGACGAGGATTCCGGTGGCATCACCATCCGCGGCGCCAAGATGCTGGGGACGAGTCTCGATCATGGCCAACGAGGTTTTCGTCGCCAACCTGCAACCGTTAAAGCCAGGCGAAGAAGACCTCGCGTTCTCCTGCGCGCTGCCCATGAACGCCAAGGGCATGCGCGTGCTCTCGCGCAAGTCTTACGAGGCGGCGGCCGTGTCCATTTTCGACAATCCGATCTCGTCACGCTTCGATGAGAACGACGCACTGATTTATTTTGAGGATGTCAAGGTGCCATGGGAGCGTGTGTTCGTATTCCGCGACGCCGACATGTGCCGAGCCCAATTCCACGATACGCCAGGGCATTCCTATCAGAATTACCAATCTCAGATACGCCTGTCAGTAAAGATCAGGTTTCTCGCCGGGCTCGCACATCGGCTTACCGAGGCGATCGGCACCACCAACATTCCGTCAGTTCGCGAACAGCTCGGCTATCTCGCTGCGCAGACCAGCATGGTCAATGCGATGTTGGCCGGTATGGAGGCGGAAGGCTCGATGCGCGGCGAGTGGTACGTGCCCAACAAGCACTTCATGTATTCCGCGCAGGTGCTCACTCAGGACCTCTATCCGCGCGTTGTTAACACGCTGCGCGATCTCTCGGGCGGGGCACTGATCATGCTGCCGTCCTCGATCCATGATTTCGCGGATCCGCATATCAAGAAGATCATCGATGTAACTCAACGCGCCGCAAAGATGGGGCCAGAGGAGAAGGTCAAATTCCTAAAAGCGGCGTGGGACGCCATTGGCTCCGAATTCGGCTCGCGCCATACGCAATACGAGATGTTCTACGCAGGTGCGCGTTTCGTCACCAGCGGTCACAGCTACCGCACGTTCGATTGGCAGGGCGCCACTGGTATGATCGACGGCCTAATGGACACCTACCAGCTTGCGGATGAGCTTGGCCGGAAAGTAAACTGATAGGACGCGACTGCCGCCTATGAAAGTCGCCATCACCAATCTCGGTCAGATCGTTACTGGCAACTGGCGCGAGCCATTCACGTCAGGTGACACGATCATTATTGATAAAGAGCGCATAGCATCCGTTGGCACCGCACCAGCCGACGCCGTGAGCAAAGCCGATGTGGTGATCGACGCCGACGGTATGACGGCGATTCCCGGCCTGATCGACTCGCATGTCCACATTACGTTCGGCGACTACACACCGCGCCAGCGCACCGTCGGCTACCTTGAAAGCTACTTGCACGGCGGTACCACAACCGCCATCTCGGCGTCCGAAGTGCATGTTCCGGGCGACCACGCGACGTCGAGGGCGTCAAGGCATTGGCAGTGGCCGCGCAGCGCTGCTTTGCCGATTACCGACCGGGCGGCATGCGCGTCATCGCCGGATCGGTGATCCTTGAGCCAGGCTTGCAAGCAGCGGACTTTCGCGAACTAGTGCAGAAGGGCGTGCGGCTGGCCAAAGCAGGTTTCGGCGCGGTCAAGAGTTCATACGATTACGTCCCGCTCGTCGCCGACGCCAAAGCGGCGGGCATGATCACCACGTGCCACACAGGCGGATCGTCGATCCCGGGCTCCGGTGCCATCACCGGCGATCATTTACTTAAGATGCATCCGCACGTGTCGTTCCATATCAATGGCGGGCCGACTGCCATGCCGGATGCCGACTTCGAGCGCGTGATTAAAGAATCCAAGATCGCCTTGCAGGTTTGCACCGCCGGAAATCTGCGCACGACACTGCTGTGCGCACGGCTCGCCGATGCCAATGGTGCCTTCGAACGTTTCATAATCGCGACTGACACACCGACCGGCAGCGGAATCATGCCCCTGGGCATGCTCTATACGATCGCGCATCTGTCGAGCCTCGACCGACCTGCCGCCAGAGCGCTTTCATCTGCGCTGCCACTGGCAGCAACGCAAAAGTTTATGGCTTGGACAGTGGCTTGCTCGCACCCGGCAAGGCCGCCGATCTGGTCCTGATTGACGCGCCCGATGGTGGCACACAAAAGACTGCGCTTGCTGCCATCAAACACGGCGACATCGCCGCGATCGGCGCGGTGGTGACCGCCGGCGTGCCACGCTTCGTCGGCCGCAGTCGCAACACGCCCGCAACCACCCGCAAAGCACGGGTTGCGTCCTCACGTGTGACGCAAGACTTTGCCGCCGCAGCGCATTAGGACCCGCTGCATGCGCGAGAGCCGAACCCGTGAGACCGAGGCGGCCACTCGCTGGGGCTTCGTCGTCGCCGCGATACCGGCGGCGGTAATCGTCGCCGGCCAGATCGGCAAACTACGGCCGGCGCTTCGTCGGCCCGACCGTGCTGGCGGCAAGCGGGCGACAGTATAGCGCGATGATCTATCAGCAACTCATCAATGGCCTGATGCTTGGCGCTTCTTACGCGCTGGTCGCGATCGGCTATACGCTGATCTTCGGCGTGCTCAACCTGCTGTATTTCGCGCACGGCGAGGTGTTCATGATCGGCGCCTTTGCCGGCCTGTTCCTTGTGCTTTATGCAGGTGCCAATATCTATGGCGCGCTCATCGGCGCCATGGTGATCTGCGGTGTCGTCGGCGCGATCGCGGTCGCCGTGGCGATCCGCCCGGTGCGCAAGGATCGGCCGCTGGCGCCGTTGATCAGCACCATCGGGCTCACCATCGTCATTCAGAATCTCGCGGTCTATCTGATCGGCGGACAGCAGCTCGCCTTTCCCGAGACCATCGCGCAGAAACTCTATCGCTTCGGGCCGATCACCATCAGCCAGGCGCAGATCTTCATCCTCGCCGTGGCGCTGGCGCTGATGGTGCTGCTCTGGCTGTTCATCGAGCGCAGCAAGACTGGCCGCGCCATCCGCGCCACCGCCGAGAACCATGAGACCGCAGCGTTGCTCGGCGTCGACGTCAACCGCGTGGTGCTGATCACCTTCATCATTGGATCCGGCATCGCCGGCGTCGCCGGCGTGCTCGACGGCATCAAAGAACAGCGCAATCTCACCCTTCATGGGATTGAGCGCCGCGGTCAAGGGGTTGATCGTGATGCTGCTGGGCGGGCTCGGCAACGTGCCGGGCGCCATGATCGCAGGGCTGATGCTCGGCATGATCGAGATTCTCTCGGCCGCCTATATCGGCACCACCGAGCGCGACTTTTTCTCCTTCCTGATCCTCATCCTCATTCTTCTCTGGCGGCCGACCGGTCTGTTCGGCACGCGCACCGCAGAGCAAAGGTAGCGGCCGCCATGTTCGACGGTTTGATGGACAATTACACGCAGTCGATCCTGATCTTCATGGGGATCAACATCGTTGCGGCCTATAGCTTCTTTGCGCCGTTCAAGACCGGCCAGGTCTCGATCGGGCAAGCCGGCTTCATGGCGGTCGGCGCCTACGCTCTGCGGTGTTCACTCAAAAATTCGGCCTGCCCTTTATCGTTTCGGTGCCGCTCGCAGGCGCTCATCGCCGGCGTAGTCGGCGTCGTCATCGGTTTTCCGGCGCTGCGCATCAAGGGCATCTACCTCTTGCTGCTCACGCTCGGCTTCTCGGAAATTATCCAGGTCATCGTGTTGAGCTGGGACTATGTCGGCGGCGCGCAGGGTTACCGCAACATCCCATTCAACCCGCGCACGCTGGAATGGGTCGTCGTCATAGTCGTGCTGCTGATCTTCTTTTTGGCCGGCTCGAGCGTTCCTCGCTCGGCCGCGCGATGGATCTCGATCCACCAGGACGAGACTGCGGCCGAGGTCATGGGCATCGACGTAGTGCGCATCAAGCTGTTCGCCTTCGGCATCGGCGCCGGCATCGCAGGCGTCGCCGGCGCGCTCTATGCGCACCAGGCGACTTACATCGACTCGACCACCTTCAACGTGATGATGTCGGTCGAAATCCTCACTTTCGTCGTGGTTGGCGGCGGCAGCACTTATTGGGGTCCCGTGGTAGGCGCGGTCGCGCTGTCGCTGTTGCCGCATTTCCTGCGCACGCTGCGCGAGTGGCTGCAGCTGGTGCCGGTGGCGTGGACCGATTTCTATCCGATGAACAAGATGTACGATTTCCTGTACGCGTTCCTCGATTTCGAGAACGCCAAGCGGCCTGATCGCCTACGGCCTCATCCTGATCGTGATGATGATCGTACGGCCGGACGGATTGATCACGCGCGATTCGCTGCCTCGGCTGTCGTTCAAGCGCTGGAGGCCCGGCATGCTTGAGCGCGCACCCGCCGCCACCTGCCTTGCGATCGAGGGGCTGACCAAGCGCTTCGGCGGGTTCTACGCGCTCAACGATCTGCAATCAGAGGTGGCGACCGGCGACATCCACGCCCTGATCGGACCGAACGGCGCCGGCAAGACCACGTTCTTCAATCTGGTCACCGGAGTGCTGCCGGCCGATTCCGGCGAAATCCAGTTCGAGGGCGTGCCGATGCTCGACACGCGCGCGTCCAGGCGAACGCTCAAGGGCATTGCCCGCACTTTCCAGAACATTCGGCTGTTTCCGCATTTGACCGTGCTGGAAACTGTGATGATTGGCGAGCATTGCCGCCTGTTTCCCTCGGTGTGGCAATCATTCCGCGCCGCCGCGCTCCAGCTTCCGTTCGTCGAAGCAAGCCAAGAGCGCGCCGATGCGTACATCCGCGCTCACGCTCTTGGAATTCTTCGGGCTTGCCGACAAGCGCGACGCCAAGGCGTCGGACCTTCCTTATGGCGACCAGCGTCGCCTTGAGATGGCGCGCGCGCTCGCGACCCAGCCTCGACTGCTGCTGCTCGACGAGCCGGCCGCCGGCATGAACCCGCACGAGACCGAAGAGCTCGACGAATTGATCACGCGCATTCGCGACCGCGGCGTGACCATCATTCTGGTCGAGCACGACATGCGACTTGGTGATGGAGATTTCCGACCGCGTTACCGTGCTCAATTTCGGCACCAAGATCGCCGAGGGCAATCCGAAGGAGATCCAGCGCAATCCGGCGGTGATCGAAGCCTATCTCGGCGAGGACGTGCAGCTATGAGCACGCTCAGCATCAGAGGGCTGCGCTCGGGCTACGGCAAGATCGAGGTGCTGCACGACGTCGCCCTCGACGTCGCGCGGGGCCAGATCGTCACGCTGATCGGCGCGAACGGCGCCGGCAAGACGACGCTGCTCAAGACAATCTCCGGCCTGCTGCGACCGAGCGCCGGCAGCATCACTTTCGAGGGCAAAAGCATCGTGCGCCGCCCGCCTCACAAAATTGTCGAGCTCGGCATCAGCCACGTGCCGGAGGGCCGCGCCATCCTCAAGCGCATGACCGTGATCGATAACCTGCGCATGGGCGCCTATGTGCGCAACTGATTCCGAAGATTGCGGAGGATATCGAGGCGGCCCTCGCGCGCTTTCCCGCGCTGTCGGAACGGCGGCTGCAGATCGCCGGCACGCTGAGCGGCGGCGAGCAGCAGATGCTGGCGATCGGCCGCGCGCTTGTCGCGCGCCCGCGACTCCTGCTGTTCGACGAGCCTTCGCTCGGTCTTGCGCCCAAGATCGTCAGCCAGATTTTTCTCACGCTGCGCGAGCTCAAGAACGAGGGAAAGACCATTCTCCTCGTCGAGCAAAACGCGCGCCAGGCCCTGCGCGTCGCCGACCACGGCTATGTGCTCGAGCGCGGACGCATCATCTACAGCGGATCGGGAGAGGAATTGCTCAACATGCCCGAGGTGCAGCGCACGTATCTCGGACAAAGCGCGGCGTGAAACGGCGAAGTGTCAAGGAAGCCAAACGGAGGTAAGATCATGTGGGAAAGAGTAACGCGAAAGCCAAATAAGAAATCAACTCATAACAGTCGGAGGGAAACGCCAATGAAATCGAGGATTATGCCCGTGGCTGCATGCGTTGCCGCCGCATTGCTCACTGGCCTGCCAGGCGCGCAGTCCGCGAAACTGGAAGGACCGAACCGTCAAGATCGGGTGCCTCGTACCGCTCACCGGTAAGGGCGCCGAGTGGGGCCAGGGCGCCAAGCCCGCGATCGACATCGCGGTCGAGGAAATCAACGCCAAAGGGTGGCATCGGCGGGCTGCCAATCGAGATGATCTGCTACGACGACCAGACGCTCGAATCCGAAGCGCTCCAGCAGATGAGCCGCCTCGTCGATCGCGACAAGGTGCTGGCTGTCGTCGGACCCTGCTTCAGCGGGCCGTTCGAAACGATCGCGCCGCAGCTCGACACACGGTTCAAGACGGTGATCGATTCCTATTGCTCGGCCAAGCCCGGTCTCTCCGCGATGAGCAAATGGGCGTTCCGCAACACGCTCACCAGCGACAAGCAGCTCACGCCCGTCGTCAAGGCCTGGCTCGACGAATACAAGATCAAGAAGGTCGTCATCATCTATGACGCCGAAGATGCGGTCTCCAAGGGCGAAGGCGCGGCGGTGTTGCCCAAGCTGCTGAAGGAGAACAATGTCGAAATCCTCGATAGCCTGACCTATCGCACCAAGGACACCGACTACTCGGCCCAGGTAACGAAGGCGAAGTCGCTCGGTGCCGAAGGCATCGCGCTCGGCGCCTGCTATCAGAATGCGGCGGCGATCGCCAAGGAGATGCAGAAGCAGGACCTCAAGGTTCCGATCATCGGCGGCGCTTGCGCCGGCGCACCGGAGCTACATCGAGATCGCCGGCAAGGCTGCGGAAGGCACTTACATGTCGACCGCTGCCTGGCTCGACGACCCGCGCCCGGAGGTGCAGGCCTTCGTCAAGAAGATCAAAGCCAAGATGAACGGCTCGTTGCCGCCCTACAGCGGCCCGCGCTCCTACGACATCGTCTACTCGTTCAAGTACTGCTTCGAGAAGGCCGGCATCACCAATAAGTCCGCCGATCTCGACAGCGATCGCGACAAGATCCGCGAGTGCCTCGGCACGCTGAAGGATTTCCCGGGCGTGGCCGGACCGATCACCATGGACGCCGTGCGTGACGGCACCGGCATCTACCGCGATCCTGAAGGTGGTCAACGGCAAGTACGTTAATGTCGCGAAGTAATCGGCGCGCCGGCAGCGGTGCTGGCGTCGATGCGATAACAAATGACGGCGCCCCGGTTTCGCCGGGGCACCGAGTCGCCGGAGGCGTTGCGTTTGTCCAAAGCAGGCGACAAGAGCTGGATCGGGCAATCGGTCGAGCGGATCGAGGACCTGACGCTTCTGGCCGGGCGCGGGCGCTATATCGACGACATCGGCGTTCCGCCCGGCACCCTGCACGCGGCGATCCTGCGCTCGCCGCACGCCCACGCCGAAATCCGCGCCATCAACACCGAGGCGGCTCGGCGCGCGCGAGGGCGTCGCCGCGGTCATCACCGCCGCCGAGGTGACGAAGCTGTCCGCCTCGCTGGTGGTCGGCGTGAAGGCGCCGATTGAATGCTGGCCGATCGCAGCGGGCCGCGTGCGCTACGTCGGCGAGCCGGTGGCGGTGGTCGTCGCCGGCCGACCGCTATCTCGCCGAAGACGCGCTCGGAACTGATCGAGGTCGACTACGCGCCGCTGCCGGCGATCGTCGATCCGCTCGCCGCGCTCAGATCCGAAGCTGCCGCCGTTGCACGAGGGTCTTGGCGGCAATATCGCGAGCGACCGCTCGTTCCGTTATGGCGATCCCGAACGCGCGTTCGCCGAGGCCGCGCGGAAAGTCTCGGTTTCCATCCGCTACCCGCGTAACTCCTGCACACCGATCGAGACCTATGGCATCGTCGCCGATGTACGACCCGGCCGAGGACGCCTACGACGTGCTCGCCAATTTCCAGGGGCCGTTCAGCTTGCACCCGGTGATGGCGCGCGCGCTGAAAGTGCCCGGCAACCGGCTGCGTCTACGCACCCCACCCGACTCCGGCGGCAGCTTTGGCATCAAACAGGGCGTATTCCCGTACGTTGTGCTGATCGGCGTTGCCGCGCGGGTCGCCGGCCGGCCAGTGAAGTGGGTTGAAGACCGGCTCGAGCATCTTTGCGCATCGGTGTCAGCGACCAATCGCGTGACTCAACTTGAAGCGGCGGTCGACGCCGACGGCCGCGTGCGCGCGCTGTGCCTGTGACCAGATCGAGGACGTCGGCGCGCACATCCGCGCGCCCGGAGCCGGCGACGCTCTACCGGATGCACGGCAATCTCACGGGCGCCTATGACATCCGACATGTCAGCGGTGCGAAATCGCGTTGTGCTGACCAACAAAACACCGACCGGACTCAACCGCGGCTTCGGCGGTCCGCAAATGTACTATGCGCTCGAACGACTGATGCAGCGAGTCGCGGTCGAGCTTAAGCTCGATCCGATCGACGTGATCCGCCGCAATCTGGTGCCCGCTAAGGCATTTCCCTACCGGACCGCGAGCGGCGCCCTGCTTGATTCCGGCGACTATCCGGCATGCGCTCGATGTTGCGCTGGCGGACGGCGGATTCGCCGAGCTGAAAAAAGCGCCGCGACGCAGCGCGCGCACAGGGACGCATTTACGGCATCGGCTCCACGGCCGTGGTCGAGCCGAGCGTCTCGAATATGGGCTACATCACCACGGTGCTGACGGCAGAGGAACGCCGGCGCGGCTGGAGCCAAGAACGGCGCGCAGGCGACAGCCACCGTCGCGCTCGATCCGCTGGGCGGCGGTCAGCGTGCACATCGCTTCGGCACCGCAAGGGCAAGGCCACCGCACCGTGCTGGCGCAAATTGTCGCCGATGCGTTCGGCCTTGCGCCGACGTGACATTCGCACGGTCAGCGAGATCGACACCGCGCGCGATGCCTGGTCGATCGCCTCCGGCAACTACTCCAGCCGGTTCGCGCGCGGCGGTCGGCGGCGCCGCGCACCTTGCCGCAATGCGGCTCAAGGAAAAGCTCGCGCGCACAGCAGCCGCGCAGCTCAATGTACCGCCGGCCGAGATCGAATTTGCCGGCGGACGCGTGCGTGCGCGCGGCAATCCGGACAACAGCGTTCCGTTCGCGCGGCTCGCCGCTACCAGCCATTGGTCGCCCGGCGTGGTCGGCCGACGACGATCAGGCGCTGCGCGAGACGCGTGTTCTGGACGCCGCCGGAGCTCACCGCGCCGACCGAAGCCGACGAAGTCAATTCGTCGCTCTGCCACGGATTCATCTTCGACTTCTGCGGGGTCGAGGTCGATCGCGTCACGGGCGCCGTGCGCGTCGACAAATATGTCACCATGCATGACTGCGGCCGCGTTCTGCATCCCGGGCATGGTTGCGGGTCAGATCACCGGCGGCTTCGCGCAGGGGATCGGCGCCGCACTTTACGAAGAGTTCGCCTACTCGCCGAGACGGCGCTTTTCTCGCCGGTACCTTCGCCGACTATCTCCTGCCAACCAGCACTGAAGTCCCCGTCCCCGTCATCTTGCACGTCGAGACACCCTCGCCGTTCACGCCGCTTGGCGCCAAGGGCGTCGGCGAAGGCAATTGCATGAGCACGCCGGTCTGTCTCGCCAATGCCGTGGCCGACGCGCTCGGGCTTGACGCGATTGACCTGCCGATGACGCCGGCGAAGCTCGCCGCTCACATTCATCCGGCCGAACAGGCGCCGGACCGCGCGCGGGGGCTATCTTGAAGCCCGCCCGCTTCGACTACTTGCGCGCCGGGACGTTGGCGGAGGCGCATGCCACGCTTGCCGCCGAGGGAGAGGATGCCCGCGTCCTCGCCGGCGGACAGAGCCTGGTGCCGATGCTGTCGATGCGGATGGCACGCCCGAAAGTCCTGATCGACATCATGCATCTGCCGCAACTCGCGAAAATCGAAAGCGACGCGAATGCCATCCGCATCGGCGCTGGCGTACGGCAAGCGAAACTTCTGGCATGGCCCGAGCTTCACGAACGCCAACCGCTCCTGGCCGCCGCGTTGCCCTGGGTCGGCCACGCGCAAACCCGCAGCCGCGGAACGGTTTGCGGCTCGGTCGCCCACGCCGATCCGAGTGCCGAAATTCCGCTTGTCCTGCTCGCGCTCAAAGGCGCCATCCATTTGTCGTCGCGGCAAAAGCAGCGGCGCGTTCCGGCCGTTGATTTCTTCACCGGGATGATGTCGACGGCGCGCAATGATGACGAGCTGATCGAGGCCGTTGAGGCGCCGTGCCGCGCACCGGGCACGGCTACGCGTTCCGCGAATTCGGCCGGCGGCACGGCGATTTCGCGATCGTGGCTTGCGCGGCCGTGGCGCACGCTGACGGCGTGCGGCTCGCGATCGGCGGCGTCGCCGATTGCCCCGCCGTCCGCGACTATCCCGATCTCACTGGCACCGCGCTCGACGACGCGCTCGACGAATTTGCATGGGAGCTCGACGCGCGCGACGATCTGCACGCAACCGCGAGCTTTCGCCGCAATCTCGTTCGACAGCTTGGTCGGGCCGCGATCGAGGAGGCGCGCCGATGCCGCGCTTGAGCGCCGACGCGCGCCACCGCGTTCGGCTTGAAGCTCAACTGGCCGCACGGTACGAGGCCGATGCCGAGCCGCGCATGCTGCTCACCGATTTCCTGCGCCACAAGCTTGGCGATGACCGGCACCCATGTCGGCTGCGAGCACGGCGTGTGCGGCGCCTGCACGGTCGAGATCGACGGCGCGCCTGCGCCGCGCCTGCCTGACGCTCGCGGTGCAGGCTGATGGCGCCGACGTTGCGTACCGTCGAAGGGCCTTGCGCCTGAGCCCGGTCGCCTGTCGGTGCTGCAGGAGGCGTTCCGCCGCCATCACGCGCTGCAATGCGGCTTCTGCACCGCCGGGATCCTGATGTCGCTCGAATGCTATCTGCGCGACAATCCGTCGCCCGACGAAGCCGCGCTGCGCGATTATCTCGGCGGCCATCTGTGCCGCTGCACCGGTTACGTGCACGATCATCGCCGCGGCTCTCGATGCCGCTGCACGGCTGCGGGAAGCGCACAAGCATGCTTGATCTCGGCACCAGCTTCCTCGCCAGCGTCGAGCGCGACCCGCGCGCGCTGGCGATCGTCGATGGCGATGTGCGCTTAACCTACGCGCGATTGGTATCGGCGCATTTCCGCGGTCGCGGACGCACTCGGCGCCTCGGGCTGAAAGCCGGCGATCATTTGCTCACCGTGCTGCCGAACCGTTGGCGAGGCCGCGACCCTGCATTGGGCACTGCCAGTTCGCCGGCGTCATCATCACGCCCGTGAACTGGCGCGCGACCGCCGCCGAACTCGATTTCTGGTCGATAATTCCGGACGCAAAGGCGATAGTTTACAGGACGCCATCGCGGCGACAAGCGTCGCGCAGTCGGCGAGGCTCAGAACGTGCGCGCGTTGCGCTCGAGGCGCCGAAGCCGAGCGAGACCGCGTGGACCGCGCTTGTGGAGCGCAAGGCGCCCGATGCAGCAGCCGCGCGCAACGGCCGACGCCTGGTCCATCATGCTCTACACATCAGGCACCACCGCGCAGCCGAAGGGCGTGCCGCGCCGCCAGCAGCGCCGAACGCGCCGCGCAGCGCTCGCGCATGTCGCGCAGAACATGTACGCCAACGGCGAGCGCACGCTCGGCGTCATGCCGCTCTACCACACCATGGGCGTGCGCTCGCTGCTCGCGATGTCGCTGATCGGCGGCACGTTCGTCTGCCTGCCGCGCTTCGACGTGCAGCAGGCGCTGGCGCTCATCGCGGCAGAAAAGATCAGCAATCTCTATCTGGTGCCGACGCTCTACCATGATCTCGTGCATCACGAGCGCTTTGCCGCGGCCGATGTACGCTCGGTGCGCAAGCTCGGCTTCGCCGGCGCGCCGATGACCGACGGGCTGCTCAAAGAGTTGCAAGCCGCGTTCGAACCCGAGCCTGTTCGTCAATCACTACGGCTCGTCGGAAATCTACACCTTCACTATCGACCAGAACGCGCCTGCAAAGCCCGGCTCTGCCGGGCGCGCCGGCATCAATCAGATGCGTGCGCGTCGTTAAACTCGGCGCTACTTCGCCCGACGAGATCGCCGCCGCCGGAGAGGAAGGCGAGATCATCGCGCAGCTCGTCGAGCGACGAGGCGTTCGAAGGCTATTGGCGGCGGCCGGAAGCCGACGCCGAGGCCATTCGGCAAGGATGGTATTTCACCGGCGACACCGGCTATTTCGACGCGGACGGCGATCTGTTCGTCACCGGTCGCGTCGACGACATGATCATCACCGGCGGCGAGAACGTCTCGCCGGTCGAGATCGAAAGCTGCCTGTCACTGCATCCGGCGGTGTCGGAAGTTGCTGTCGTCGGCCTTGCCGGACGAGCGCTGGGGCAAGATCGTCGCCGCCTTCGTCAAGCGCCGCGGCGCTGTCGACCGAGTCGAACTCGATCAGTTCTGCCGCACCTCGGGTCTCGCCAACTTCAAGCGCCCGCGCCGCTATTTGTTCGTGCGCGAGATCCCGAAATCGCCGGTCGGGCAAGCTCCTTGCGCCGCAAGCTCGTCGCCGGCGAATACGAGCTGGAGAGCGCCCCGCCGCTCGCCAGACAATGGAACCGCATGCATGACGACCATGACTTCGTCCGACCCACGCCTCGCCGCACTCGACGGCTTCCGCGTCGAGATCGATGCCGCGCGCGAGCGCGCCGATATCATCCTCGACCGGCCGCCGTTCAACATCATCGCGATGCCGCAGCGCGATCAGCTTGCGGCTGGTGTTCGAGGCGCTCGACGAGGACGCGCGCGTACGCGTCATCGTGCTGCGCGCAGTCGGCGAGCATTTCTCCAGCGGCGGCAACATCAAGGGTTTCATGGAGGCGACGCCTGAGCACGTGTCGAAGCTTCGCCTGGAACATCGCGGCGCCGGCGCGCTGTCGCAAGCCGGTGATCGCCGCCAATCGCGGCTATTGCTTCGGCGTCGGCTTCGAGATTTCGCTCGCCTGCGATTTCCGTATCGCCTCGGAGACCTGCTTTTACGCTCTGCCGGAGCAGAAGCTCGGCCAGATTCCGGGCTCCGGCGGCTCGGCGCGGCTGCAGAAGATCATCGGCATCACGCGCACCAAGGACATCGTGATGCGCTCCAAGCGCATTCAGCGGCAGGCAGGCCTACGAATGGGGCATCGCAACCGAATGCGTGCCGGATGGCAAGCTCGAAGCTGCGACCGACGCAGCTGGTTGAAGAGCTGCGCGCATTCTCGCCGCTCGCGCAGCGCACCGCCAAAAAGCTGCCTCAACGACACCGAAGACGCGACGCCTCTCCACGGCAATTGAGCTCGAGGGCCATTGCTACAGCCGGCTGCGGCAGTCGGACGACTTCCGTGAGGGCGTCGAAGCATTCCACGCCAAGCGGCCGGCAAAATTTACGCGGGAGATGACGGCGGGATCACGATGTCCGCTTTACCCCTAATAGCGGACATTCGCCGGTAGGATCGAGATGTCCGCTAAGTTGCCACAAGCGGTCATTCTTCAAGCATCCAATGTCGGGGGAATGGAAGACGAGACCAACGCAGTTGACCGACAGATGTCATCTCCGTTCGAGCACCTCGACAGCAAGAATCGTTGGCAAGTGACGGGCGATCTCCTGCCAACTCTCACCTTCGTCGAAGCTCGCGAAGACCGAGCCACTGTTTGTGCCGAAATAGATTCCCGCTGGATCGCGTTCGTCACCAGCCATCGCTTGACGGAGCACAGTGAAGAAACAACCCTCCTGCGGCAGACCTTGGCGCATCGCCTGCCAGCTTTGCCCGCCGTCGCGTGACCGCCAGACCGCCGCGGCCGCGTCGGGTGGAAAACGTCCGGCCATGTCGCCGTTGAGTGGCAACGTCCAGATGGTATTCGGATCGCGCGGATGGACGCGGATCGGAAAGCCGAAAGTCGACGGCAACCCTTTGGTCAGGTCGTTCCAGCTTCGGCCGCCGTCGGCCGAGCGCCATACACCATGGTGGTTCTGCTGGTAAAGCACGTCGCTTGTACCCGGCGCACGCACCATGTTGTGAACGCAGTGTCCGACCTCACCGTCGCGTGGCGCGGCAGGGTGGTCGTGGTGACCACATGCTTCGGCGTTCGAGAGGCGGTTGCGGCGCTCCCAGGTCGCTCCGCCGTCCTCGGTAGCGAAGACGCCGGCCGCAGAGATTCCAACCCAGAGCTTTTTCGGGTTGCCTGGATCAGACACGATGGTGTGCAGCACCAGCCCAGCGGCACCGGGGTTCCAGCTATTGGCAGACGGGTGATCCGTCAGAGCTTGTATCCGATTCCAATCTTTACCGCCGTTCTCACTTGCCAGAAGGTTCGCTGGTTTGGTGCCGGCATACAGCGTACCGTGCGCGTAGCCGAGCGACCAGATTTGAGCGAATGCGTCGGTAAACGGCAGCGGTTCGTCGGTCCAGCCGATCATTTTTGCGAAATTGGGATCGTTGGCGGCCCAATCGTCCATCTTTCCCTTTGTAAGTCGGGTGACCTTCCAACTCGTGCCACCATCTTCGCTGCGCCAGATACCTGCGCCGTGCCATTCGCCGCCACCCCCGCCCAAATGACTCCGGTCTCAGGATCTCCAATCACGTGATTGATTGGCCACCCGTCACAGTACGGACCCTGAATGACCCAGCCGCGACGGTCATTGTCGTCAGAAATCAAAAACGCGCCCTTGGTTGTCCCGACTAGAAGGGTCATGCGAGTAGAAGACATCATATTTTCGCTCGCCATCCGGAATAACGATAGCGCAATATACATGGGGCAGAGTGGAGCAATAAACCGAGTGGCAGCTTCCGGGTCGCGCGCGGTTCTTCCATTCGACCAATGTTGTTTGCTACGTGATCAGCGATAGGCATTTCGCGGCGCTTGCGAAAGAAACGCCTGCCGCTGCCATCAAGCTGCTTTCGGGTCTCGGGCGCGAGTTGAGCAGAAGACTTCGCCGAGCAAACCTGACCATACACCAGCTAGAAGCTTAAGCCGCCCGCGGAGTGAACGTCGCGCTGCACGGAATGTCTGCCTCCTGACACTTAGTGGACATGCCGCGTCGCACGAAGAATGTCCGCTATTGAGGGTAAAGCGGCCGTCCGCAAGTGCAACAACTCCACTACTTTAGACTACCGCACGTCTGTGGTTGGTGTGCACACTTTGTTATTTGCACAGGTTTGCAGCAGCAATACCGACTTGCACAATTCGAGACTTGTCGACCCCGGCCACAGCTACGTATTTGAAAATCTGGTCATCGATTTCGCGCTTGCGCTACCTGAATCACGACGTCGCTTGCCGCCGTTGAGCAGCGGCCAAAATGCGGAGGCTTGGGGATCCTTTGCCTCATTCGGGCTAAAAGTGAAGTCCACTCCGGTATTGGTCAAATAGCGTGGCCCGCAGGATCGGTGATCCAGAACTCCTGGATGGCCGATCGTTCAGCGACGCTTTTCAGATGCATTGATTGCGTCGCGCGTCATACCTGCTTTTTCTGCGAGAGCCACAAAATGTGCGGCCAACAGAGCTTCGCCGACCATATGCCGACCGACCGTGTCCTCACAATCAGCAGCTTGTAAGGCCGAAGCGCCGGTGAGGAGCACGAGAGGACAGACGAGCATTGCAACCGGGATTCGAGTTTTCAGCATGGTGCAGGTCCTATTGTCAATTCCGCAGGATAGCGGCTTCCCAATCTAAACGCTTTCCGGGACTCGGGCTGGCTTCCGGAATGTCCGCTAATGAGCGAAAGCGGACATCCTGCTGACAGATGTGGCTTTCTCAGATTTTCCTTTTTGATGCATTCGCTGGTCGCGTCCTCACAAATGCGGATTAGCGCCAGAGTAATGATGCGTGTTCCTTCAGCTTGAAACATTACAGTCCCGAAACAGCCCATTTCCGCACTGGAGCACTTGTGACCGACGGGTGATGTTTTGACGTCAGCTCGACGGCGATCTTCGGTCAAAATCCCGAATAGCATTTTAGACCGCGCATTGAAGCCGACTCCGCCATTTGGGCGCACCGATGAACCTTTCGCGGTTCCCTCTCATTCTCTTCCAACGTATTTCATATGAATTGATGTGTCAGTTCCAACATCGATCGGGAGGAACTGAGGGGAGAGGTTTGCGTTCACCGTGCACCGGGGCAAATCAATGAGGAGATTAGAAAATGAGAACACTTGGAATCGGAATTGCGGCCGCCATCACATTGGCTGCAGCAGTGGCTCCCGCAAACGCGCAGGGCCTGTGGGTCGGTGCCCCGGGTTTTGGAGTTGGCATCGGGGTCGGCCCGACGCCAATTACGGCGGTTACCGGGGCGGCCCATATTGGGGCGCCGACTATGGCTACTACGTCTACGAGCCGAGCTATGCGTACCAGAGCTACGGATATGAGCCGGAGTATAACTACGATTCGTACGCTTACGTGCCCGGACGATGACTACGTTGCCTATTCGTACGGACCCCGCCTGCGCACCTATGCTTACGAGGTCAGTAGACAGCTACGGCTATGCTCCGCGGGTTCGCTATTCAGCGCAACTACTCTTACTCGCCGGGAGTTCGCGCGACCCGTAGTTATTCCTACGCGGACACTCGGGGCGTCATAAAGGAGATCGCGGGCACCGGAGCACAATGGTTCATAATACGCGCTTGCAGGATCGCGCCGCAATGCGGACTGGTTTCGCGGTTGGTGCTGAAAGAGCGCTGGCTCAAAGCGAATTAGACCCCAAGCATCAAGGCGCTGGCACGAGGTCCTGCACAGGACGCGCGACATTCAAAGAGCATAGAACCCGGAAAGACGGGCAAAGGTCGCGTTCGAACTCAGACCTACTGACGTCCAACGGCCGCGTGCAAGGCTGACGTGCGCCAGCTTCTATGCCCCCACGCTAAAAAGAGCCGCAGCGATTAGTGCTGCGGCTCTTTAGCAGCGGATGGTCGGTGAGGCTCATTTTCTCCGCCCGGTATGACGAAAAGGACCGATGCCGAAACCACCGCGTTGCCTAGTGACCCGCTAACCGATGTTTGACTGCAAGACCGCCGTTAGCGACCATACGCTCGCGCGCACGCCGGTGCGAATGCGCCGACAGCACATGTCTGGCTTTCGAACGTTGCGCGATTTGCAGCCGGGGCTTGTGTGATTGGGCCACGCAGAAGCTGTCGACGGCGTCCACCACCGCCACGCTGATCAGTTGCAGCCGCTCGGGCGAGGCCACTACCAATTCCTCGTCGCGGTTCGCGATCGAGCCCGCTTCGAGCAGTACAGCGGGCATTTGCGTCTTCTTCAGCACGAACAGGGTATCGTAGCGGTAGACGCCAGCATCGGCGTCCAGGAGCGTGCGCTTCCACCGGCCCATGAAACTCTCGGTGTAATGCGGTGTGTATTGCAAGCCCCGCGCCTTCAACTGCTCGCCGAGCAAGCTGCCGAACAGAAGGCTGTCCTTGGGGTCGAGATTGTCGTCGGAAACGAAAATCGAATGGCCCATGAATCGGTCGCTGAACGTTTCCGGCTTTCCATTGTAATCCCATTTTCCAGAAAACGATCGGGCACCAGATCGTGGTGGATGGACAGCAGCAGATTTGCCGATAGCTTGTTGGCGCGCGCCACGCGCGCGTACATGCTCTGGCGCCCCGGGCCGTCGGTCACCATGAGGACCGTCTTGGCAAAGCCGGCTTCGAGGAGAGCTTGATCGATCTGCTTGGCGAGCCGCAAATTGAAGTCAAATTCGTCGGCTCCGCGCGCGCTTTTGGCGCCGGGCGATTTCGCGCGTATGGCCGACGTCGAGAACGACGCGAAAGTCCGGACGTGCGCAGCTCGCCGCGCCTGATTTCACGGGGCTGCCGGGCGGCTCGGCGCGGACAATGCCGGCCTGAAAGCATGGACAAGACGGCCGCGAGCGATACTGCAATGGTGCGCCAATGAGGAGATCATGAGACATTCTTTGAGATTCCCCACTAACAAACAATTACATCTGTGGCAGCTTTAAGCCACGCTCGCTCACCAGGATCAGGATTATTTTACCCACGGGCGTATCAAATATTTGATTCTGTACGAATGTCCGCATTCGGGGTGATTGCCTTCGAAATGTTCGCTAATGACCCAAAGCGGACCTGAGTTGGACTATTGCCCCTCAGTCCAATCAGTAGCCACGTTTGGAATGTCCGCCTAAGATTGACTTCTTCATAAATTCTCGTATCGCGTGGAAGCCCGGAGGATGCGATGTGTAAGTTCTTACCGTTTGCCCATTTCTACGGCCTGGTGATCGTCCTTGTTTTGGCAGTGATGCTCGCCTTTCCTGCGAGCGCTCAGACCAGCTCCAGTTCCGAAGCCCAAAGCACCGGCGCCATCCTCATCAACATCGACAAATCCAGACAAAAAATGACGGTTTTTTAGACGGGGTGGAAAAATACGTTTGGCCGGTATCAACTGGTCAAGCAGGATATTCAACTCCATCAGGAACCTATACTGCCACCTCTATGAACGAAATCTGGTACAGCAAAGAGTGGGACAACGCTCCCATGCCTCATTCTGTTTTCTTTAGGAAGGATGGTTATGCCATCCATGGCAGCTTATGAGGTGAAGATCTCGGCAGACCCGCCTCGCATGGCTGCGTGCGTATCTCGCCTGAGAATGCCACGACGCTTTATGCGCTGGTGAAGAAGATTGGCTTGAAGAATACCGAGGTTGTACTGACCGGCGTTACTCCGGGCGGCGAGTATAAGGTCGCAAGGCCGGAGGGACCCCGTTACGGTCAGGCGGCTCCGGGTACGAGTCCGACAATTACTATGCCCAGCCCCAGTGGGGCGGTGGCTTTTCGGGCGCTCGTTTGGCGGTTCCTATTACAATGGATCTCAGGGATATTACAGACCGCCACCACAGCGCGGATACTGAAGGCTAGCCAAGCATACTCGCGATGTCCGCTCATGACCCAAAGCGGATCAGGGCCATACGGGATCACCAGTTGCGCAGACTGCCGTGTTATTACTTTCCTGCCACCGCCGAAGTATCGACAGCAGACGTGGGAATGTGATGAACGCTTATTTCACGGCGGCATTATCCCGCGCCTTCATCGGGCTACATTCAAGAAGTCGAGAATGGCAACAATGCGGTTTTCGGAAACAATGATAATCGAGCCGTTTTGGTCGATTGTGTAATTGGTGTTTTTCAGCTTTGGCACTCCCTGCGTCAGAACTGCCGAAAAATCCAGCAGTCGGTCTTCGGAGATCGTATCACCAACTTTGTGGCCAGCCTCAACCATCGGTTTGAATGCATCAATTTTCATAAGGAATTCGCAGATCGACTTGGCTTCAACGGCGGTAATCTGCAGCGCATTGTTCTGTGGCGAAGTCGGCTGCGTCGTCGCCGATAACCGATTGTCTAAGCGCGCAATCATCGCTGCTAGCAGACGATTGGTCTTGTCGGATTTGACTGACCTCGCGTTGAAGGCTCATCAGTCTTTCGTTTGTGCTCTCGACCTCCCTTTTTGCGAACGCCAATTCTGTTACAAGTTTGTCAATTCGGGAGCTTAATAAGAAGCCGCCAGCCACAAGTCCGAGCAGTGCAACGATGCCGATCGCGAGCATCGTCGCAGGCGCGATGACTGGGAAACTCGCTCGCGCGTTTTGCGTGAGCTTAGCCCCGCCGCTTTGATTCCGCGTTTGGCGAACCGCCATCTTGAGATTCCGGAGGCAAAATTTCGGGCTCGAAGACAGATTTGACGAGCGAGTTTTCCTTTAGGTATTTGTGGTACTGAGTTACGACGGCTGTTGCTTCTTTCAGCGTGGCGAGCCGCCATTGAATCTCAAGATGTTCGTTTCCAGCAACGCTTTCGATAATTCTACGTTCTTCTACGAGCAGCTTAAATTCACTTGGTTGGCTTGGGTCGTCATTGCCATTGAGTTTGGTGGCGAAATCGATGCGCCCAGTCGGGACCCAATCCCGCTTTACGACACCTTTGACCTGACCCTTCCGGCTTTTCCAATCCCCTAAGCTTGTAATGACTGTCAGCGGGTTATCCATTTATCCCTCCACGGTCTGGGGATGACGGCGAGCATCAGGGCCGGCTTAGTCCGCGCTGGGGACGGCTGATCCCGCGCATCACCGAGCAAAATTAGCACGGTAGACGGTGGAACCGCGGGTAGCCTCGCACGGCCCGGTCAATTCGCGCCCCAATCTCGGGCAACGGTCATGTCCGCTAATGACCCAAAGCGGACATCAGCCCGAGACCTTTCAATATCCTATTTGAGCCGCTACGATGCCCTTCCGAAGCTGGGGACGATCATGAAGCGGCGCGAGTTCATATCTCTGCTCGGCAGTGCGGTAGCAGCGTGGCCGCTCGCTGCACAGCGCGCAGCAGCCTGAGCGCGATGCGGCGCGTCGGCGTGCTGGTTAGGCCTCGCCGAGAATGATCCCGAGATGAAGGAGCGCCTCGCGGGATTCCGTCAGGGACTTGAGAAGTTTGGATGGGCGGAAGGTAGTAATCTGCGCATCGACTATCGCTTTGCGCCCGCTGGCGCTCAGGCCCGTTTGCTCGCGAGAGAACTGGTCGCGCTGCAGCCCGACGTGATCTTGACGCAGTCGACACCAGCCACCGCAGCCATGCAAGCCAGAGACCAGCACGATCCCGATCGTCTTCGCTGGCGTCGCCGACCCGATCGGTTCGGGTTTCGTTGCGAGCTTGTCGCGGCCAGGCGGCAATCTCACCGGCCTGTCTGCAATACGAGGAGGGCATCACCGGCAAATGGCTGGCGATGCTCAAGGAAATTGCACCGAATCTCACGCGCGCTGCCCTTGTCGCCAATCCAAGAACAGCGGCGTTCGATTACTTCCTGCGGTCAGCCAAAGCGCTGGCTCCATCGCTCGCGATAGACCTTGTGCCCACGCCAGTCGATAACGCCGCCGACATCGAGCGCGCCATCGAGACCTTCGCCCGCGAGCCGAATGGCGGGCTGGTGCTGCCGCCGGATACCACGACCGTCGTCCATCGTGATCTCATTATCGCATTAGCAGCCCGGCATCGCTTGCCCGCGGTTTACGCGATCCGTGTTTTCGTCGCAGCGGGCGGTCTCATGTACTACGGGACTGACTTCGTCGATTTGTATCGGCAGGCGGCGATCTTATGTTGACCGCATCCTGCGTGGCGCAAAGGCCTGCTGACCTTCCGGTGCAGATGCCGACGAAGTATCGAAACCGATCGTCAACCTCAAAACGGCGAAGGCGCTTGGGTCTGACACGTTCCGCCGGCGCTTGCTCGATCGCCGCCGACGAGGTGATCGAATAGCGATGCTGTTTGCTGCGGTGCATGAGTCCGCTATTGGCACAAAGCGGACATCCTAGTTGCGACCGCACATGTCCGCTTTCGGGGGTAAAGCGGACATGACCTTTGCGCTGCACATGTCTGCTTTTGACCCAAAGCGGACATCATCCGCGCCAAGGGGTCGGACAGTCGGTTCGCCCGCCGCTGTGGTCAATTGTGCGATGCGCCAATCGCATCGGTTTGTATCAGGCGCGACCCCGACTTGTGTGGTGAGCTGATTAGTTTGGTATATCTACTTTGCCAATGTTCTGAACAAAATCGCGGAGAGATATCAGTGTCGAAGGGCTTTCGCAGTATCCTCAGGTCCGGAGGAGCTGCTTGGGCTGCATCACTGTACCCGGTCGTGAGGACCACCGGGAGCATTGGGATAGCGCGACCGGATTTCTCGTCGTGAGCCCGACGCCATCGATCGTTCCTGGCATCACGATATCGCTGAAGACAAGATCAATCTTCGTCCCGTCCGCGAGCAGGCTCAATGCCTCTTCGGCCGAGTCCCGATAGACGGTCGCGTAACCAAGCTGCTCGAACAGGGATGAGGTCACTTCTGCCACCTCAGCACTGTCGTCGACGACGAGAACCGTCTCGGCCGTTGCGAGTTGGTCGGATGTCTTTGCGCGGAGGTCTCCTTGCTGGCGATTTGCTCGTCCGGCGCAGACGGCAGATAGACCGAAATCGTTGTGTCCTTGTCCGACCTTGCTGTTGCGCCGTCACCGTTCCGCCGGCCTGGTGCGCAAAGCCATAGACCTGCGACAAACCGAGGCCGGTTGCCTTTGCCGACCTCTTTGGTTGTGAAAAATGGATCGAACATCTTGGACAGAAGGTTTGGCGGAATACCAGTGCCCGTATCGCTAAACGCATATCGCAACGCGAAGGCTCCTCCAAGGCTGCTTATCGCCAATTTCATCCTCTACCAGTCACGTCGTTGACGGATAGCGTGAACGTGCCGCCGTTTGGCATGGCGTCGCGGGCGTTGACGGCGATGTTGACAATCGCGAGTTCTAGTTCGGCGAGGTCCACTTTAACCGGCCGAAACACCGTCGCCAATATTTTCGTTGTACACGATGTTTCCGCGCAGCGAAGCTTTCAATCATCGTTCGCATGTTCTTTATGGAAGCATTCAAATCGACGACCGTCGGGCTGAGATGCTGATGACGAGAGAATGTCAACAATTGGCGCGTGAGACTTTCTCCGCGTTTGGCCGCGGTCTGTATGGCTTCGATCGCTCTCGGCAGTTTTGGATCAAGCAGGCGTTGCAAAGGTCTGCGCACTACCTCCAATGATCATCAATAGATTGTTGAAGTCGTGCGCAATCCCGCCAGTCAGTTTGCCGATTGCCTCCATTTTCTGCGACATCGCGAGCTGTTCGCGTGCCTGGACCAGTTTCTCCTCCGCGTCGCGTCGCTCGGTTGCGTCCCGGAGTATGTTGATAAAACCGAGCAGATTTCCTGCGTCATCACGGATCGAAGAGACCGAGCCAGTGATGAAAAACGGCGTGCCATTTTTCCTGATGCGCCAACCCTCAACTTCGTGCTTGCCTCTTTGGATAGCCAATTCCAATGCGCGGTTTGGTGCGCCCGCGCGGCGTTCATCCGGTCGATAAAATATCCCAAAATGCTTGCCGACAATCTCTTCGGCGGTGTAGCCCATGATTTTTGTGCGGCGCTATTCCAGCTTGCAACGTGCCCGGCGGTATCCAGCACGAATATGGCGTACTCGACGACACTCTCGGTCAGTATTTCAAAATGACGCTTTCGCAGTCCTGAGCTCAGAACCGGTCGCTCTCAAGCTGCCGTTCGAGCAGGCTCCGAGCTGTCGATCAGCTGAGCCTCCGCTATTGCGGCGTGTGGTAATTGCGGCGGACAAGATGAGTGGTGGCAATGATATGCTGATTGAAATCGCGAATACCAGGAGTTGCGCTGCAGTTAGATCTTTTTCACTAAACGGGAAAGTTGCCGCTGAAAAACCCCAGAGGGCCATTGCCCAAAAAATAAACGCGACCGTAGCCGCATTGCGTTGATTGCCCTCTAAGCCAGCAAACAACAACGGCACTACAATGAAAAATCCAAGGAAGCTTCGATAAGCAAGGAAATTGACATCGCTGGGGACTTGCTCCGGGGGCAAAAACCGGGCTGAAGGCAATGAGGCCGATTACAGCGGCTAAAATAAAGCTTGCGAGTGCTCCGAAAAAGGCGCGTTTAGAAAAGAAGCTGAGAGCACGTCTACCCGAGCAGGAGAACGGGCGGTGATGATTAGCGTGGCCGTTCCATCAGCGAGCCAAAGAGTCGCCCAGTGGTTTACAGAACCGTGGCTAAATCGATCTCCTTCGCAGCAGCGGAGGCTCCGAGGCACAAAGCAGAGCTAATGAACGCAACCGGAAGAAAAGAGACAAACGAAAACGTCGCGACGCCACGGGCGGTTGTGAAAAAGACTGGTGGTCGTCGACCAGCGCTGTCGTTAACGGATGCTCCTGTCAATCCCGCCACAAGTGTGCCGATGGCGATTAAGCTCGCGTCGAATATTGGCCAGCCAGCGAAAACGTACCGAACTGAAGAGAACCTGCAAAGACTGGGCCAAAATCCGATTCCCTTGTAGAGGATGACGGCCAAAGCGAAGCCGCTTGGTGGCCCGAGACCGAGTGTGGTGACCGCCTTTGAGCGAACGATAAGAGCAACTTGGACAAGTCAGAAAAGCGCTGCGATTGTCAAAAACTCAATGACAGAAAGTGCGGCGCTTTTGACGCTGCCAATCGCTTGAATCTTTTCTTGGTCGACCCCTGCGTTTGCCATTACCGACGCTTTGCGACGGGGAAGCGCAAAAAGCCGACGCACATTTACGCACGTATCTCAGCATCTGGCGAGCGGGTGTGGCCAAAATGTGCCAATCAAAACTAACCACTCGGCGAGGATCGCTGGAACTTTGCTTGGGATGTCCGTTGTCGCAATGACTTCTCGCGTTTAGCGGCATTCAGACTTGCGGCAATGTCGCTAATGACCCAAGTGGACAATTTCGACTGCAAAGTCGGTGGCAATCACTACCGGAAAATCCGTAGTTGAGATGCCGGAGCCGCGAGGAACATTTTTTTATCCAACAATGTCCCTTTGACCCAAGTTGGAAGCGAAACGCTATGAGTAAATTCAGCGCTATTGCTTTCATTATCACGATCATGGTTCCGCTACCGGCGGTCGCTTATACGCAAACGGATGCAGATGCATGTACGCCGGATGCGATGCGGCTTTGCTGGAACGCTATCCCGGATGCGAGTCGCGTAACCCAATGCCTTGTTCAAAATAAGCAGCAACTCAGCCCCGCCTGCAGCAACGTGTTCAATCGGCCACGTGGCGCGATGTCGACCGCGAACGCACATTAAAGGCTTCAAGGGCCGATTTACTGATCCGAGTAAATTTGGATTCGGCAGCGCCAACGTCCGGCATTTGCACTTGGCCCGGACATTCTTCGGCGGCATCTACGAATGTCCGCTAACGGGGTAAAGCAGACATGCCTTTTTGCACTGCATATGTCCGCTTGTGACCCAAAGCGGACATGCGTAACGCAAGGGCGATTTTCGTCCTCTACTCGTCGCGTCGCCATATCTCGTAGCCGATTTCCTTGGCGATCATTCCATCGCGGATATGGAAGTTGTGCAACAATCGCATCTTCACCTTGGTGCCGATGGGGAACGGGCAATTCTCGAAAGCCATCGCCCGAGATGCGAAACGTCGCCCACATGTCATCGAATACGCGGTCGGGCGTTGCGAAGCGCTCGATCGGATGAAAGGTGATACCCTCCGCGGAGTTGAACACGCGCAGATACATCTTCTTGATCGTCTCCCCGCCCTCGGTAGGCTAACGTTGCGAGCGGGCGTCTCCCAGACGGCATCCTCCGGTATAAAGCTTGATGCATTCATCGATACGGTCAGGATTTTCCTCATGCAAATGCATGTCGACCAGGTCGAGCGCATATTGGCACTTTTCCTCATATGTCTTCGGCAAGTTGCGGCGAGCAAGAAGTTGCTCAACCGTCTCTCGGGATTTCTCGATTGATAGTTCATGAATGTTCCCCTGTTCAGCAGGTACAAGAGTTGCGCCAAAAACGGGAACGCGCGATGCCTCACGCAATGAGGCTAGGGCAAAAGCTACTCTGGCGAGTTGATACGCGCAAAGGGCGTGAGATGTCTCTACTTGGCACTTGGCAGACATTTGGGCCGCATCCGCAAATGTCCGCGTTCGGGGATAAAGCGGACATGGCCATTACATCGCGAAATGTCCGCTTATGACCCAAAGCGGACATTGCAGCTTGCGCTAGCGGATGTCTGCTTTCGGAGGGGAAGCGGACATGATTTTCTGACCGCTCTAGCCGCAAACGCTTTAGCTATTTCCTCTTAGGGCGATTGCGATTTGGCGACGATGTTGCTTCCCGAAGGTTTGCCCATCTCGTGTCAGACGGCTTACCGTTGAGATAGCTGATTTCGGAGTTCGGCCACTTGCCGGTCATATAGAGCCAAGCAAGACGACTTGCCGAATAAGGCCGACCATCAATGCGAATTTGACGGTAACCCCTCCCATTTTTGGCCCCAGCGATAGTGCCAACAGGAGCGCGAGTGCTAGCGCTTACCTTCCACCGAAATATCCCGGTTGCAGGGGCGTAACTCAGGACTTTGCGCAGTCGGTTAGCGGTCAGCATGGGCAACCAAAATATCTTTCCAGACGCGCGCAGTCATCGGCAAACCAACCAAAGAGCTGAAGGCATGAGCTTAACAAATGCTTGGAATGCGACATAGTTCCTGTCGAAGACTAAAACGTTCCGTCAACGGACCGCGAAGCCCATCAATGTCCGCCTTGGCACTTAGCGGACATTCAACTGATGCGTCCCGATGTCCGCTTTTGGAGGTAAAGCGGATGATGCAGCGCTTCATCTTCGTGGCTTCAGAATGAGCCGAGAAATTCGTTTAGCGAAACGAGACCGGGCCATTTCTCCTCAAACATTTGAAAGGACATGGTGGGGACTGCACCATTGAACGGACAGCCTCCGCATGGGTTCTTTATGCTAAATCTCTGGTGTTGGCGGCGCGCCGGAAGGGATCGTCTGAAAACCCCTGACCCCCAGATTCGAAAGCGTCTGGTGCTCTATCCAGCTGAGCTACCGGCGCCATTGCAGGAGAAGGGTGGCCCGCCCGAAGAGATTCGAACTCCTGACCCCCAGATCTGTAGCCTTATTATATTCAATTCCCTGACATTCCTACACTTTCCCTGAGCGATAAAAACTCAATTGTTTTGAGCCTTTTGGCTCCTACGCTGCTATCGGGAAATTCCGGTGGATTCCAATTCGGTGTTGCCCCGGTGTTGCCCCAGACTGAATTGCAGCGAGCAGAGCCAAATGACCAGTCAACGAATTACTAAGCGCACGGTGGACGCCCTGAAGCCCAACGGAAGCGAGTTCACCGTTTGGGATGACACCGCGTCCGGCTTGGTGTTCGTGTGCGACCCACAGGCGCAATGTCCTACGTGGTCGTTCTACAGGGCCGGCGCAGGTCGCGGCGCGCCGGTGCGGCGTTATACCATCGGCGGCGGTCGGGAAAATCGCACCGGAACAAGCAAGAGCACGGGCTAAGGTCGTCCTGGGCTCGGTGGCTCACGGCCACGACCCGGCCGGGCAGAAGACTACCGAACGCGGCGTACCCACCATTGCTGAACTCGCGGATCGATCCATGGCAGAGCATGTCGAGCCCAAAGCGCAAAGCGGGAACGGCGGGATTTTACCGGGACATCTTGTATCGGCTCGTAAAGCCGGCGATCGGCACGCTACCAAAGCCGACAAGCTCACGCGGCGCAACAGGTCGGCAAGCTTCATTCGTCGCTCGCCGATACCCCGTTCCAAGCCAATCGTGTACTCGCAGTGGTCGGCAGTATGTACGCATTCGCGGCACGGGCCGGTGTCGTGCCCGGAAGGGACCAATCCGGCACGAGGGATTGAAAATTCAAGGAGAGCTGCCGCGAACGCTTCCTGACGGCAGTAGAGCTAGAGCGACTTGGCAGCGCCATCCGCGAGGCCGAGACGACGGGCATCCCATGGACAGTTGATTGCTCCAAGCTCAAAGCCAAGCATCTGCCGAAGAGTGAGAAGCGGTTCACGAAAATCAATCCGTTCGCGGCGGCGGCGCTCCGGCTACTGACGTTCACCGGTTGCCGTCTAAGGGAAATTCTCAACCTTCGTTGGGAGCACGTGGATATGGATGAGGCTTGTTGTTCCTCCCCGACAGCAAAAGCGGCAGAAAAACAGTGATTTTGAGCGCTCCTGCGCTCGCCATTCTAAACGGTTTGGAGCGGACGGGACCTTATGTCGTGCCTGGCGATGATCCGGCAAAACCGCGTCCCGATCTCAAACGTCCGTGGGACGCCATCACAAAGCGTGCTGGTCTTGATGGCGTCCGCCTCCATGATCTGAGGCACACCTATGTAAGCTTTGGTGCCGGTGGCGGGTTGGCCTTGCCAATTATTGGCCGGCTGCTGGGGCACACTCAGACGGCAACCACCGCCCGCTACGCACATCTCGACAATGACCCGTTGCGTCGCGCATCAGAGTCCATTGCAGGACGGATTGCTGCGGCGCTTGACGGCAACGGCCAAAATTCTGTGGTGCCAATACGGCGGCGAGCGAACGCATAGCGCGCCATCTCACAGAGACGGCGCGATGTCCGCTTTACCCCCGAAAGCGGACATGTGCGGTGCAACTAGCGCATGTCCGCTTTGTGCCAATAGCGGACATTCCGCTATTCATTCCGATCACCTCGTCGACGCGGAAAAGCAGTTCAAGGTAATGCCGATTGCTGCCGTTTAATTATGGGGCAGCTAGTCGGAGGCGGCCTGCCGTTCCTTGACTTCGTAGTATTCGGCTGAAAATTTAATCGACCATCGCGAGAAGAATGAACGCAATTCGTGAGTGGGCTTCTCGACGCCGAAATGTTTCGCGACATGCGCTTTGCGCAGCCACCGAACTGCCGAAGTGAGGCCGGCGGTGCGCTCGAGACTGTCAAGCGCCGCGCTGCCAGCGATCCGTGCCTGCCGATAGCGATGGCCGACCTTTTTGACTAGGTACAGGCCGTTGATGGCCTTATAGCTCTTGAATACGAACTGAATGAACGGATGTTTTTTGGCCTGTGGCCAAGCTGCCGGGTACACCGGTAGCACCAGCAGCTTGCTCTTGGCGATGATCGTTGCTAGCGGGTGCAAGAGTTGCATCCAAGCCGGCCAGGATGTGACCTTGGCGAACAATACCGCGTGCATTGCCGTTGCAGCCCCGAAAGAGATCGGAAGCCAAAGTACCGCGCCCAGGATTACGAGCACTGCGGTGTTCGGCGTGAGATGCCGGCATTTTCGGAACACCCACGCCATGCTGCTTTCAAAGGCAATATGTACAGCATGTTCGAACGCCCGGTAGCTAATCTTGCGCCGGAGCCACGACCAGCTCCGGCGGATTGCTGTATTCCACTGCCGACGTCTCGTCTTGGAAAGCGGAAGGAAGTGCAACACGCTGTTAATGACGGCAACAATGCCATTGCCAAGAATCTTGACCGCGAAGAGCGGAAGCCAGACAAGCTGCATTGCTAGTGGGAAGGCGTAGTCGAGCAGCCAGCATCAAGATCGAAAGAATGAAACGCAGGATTTTGTTGGCGGCTAGCGTGATAAAGACAAGTGGAATGATGATCACATCGTCGAGAGCAACCGGAAACGGCCGTCCTCGGTCCATGACGGGTGATGATAATGAGTCACAGTGCAAGTGCCAAAAGCAGACATCTATCGGCTTCGTCGCCGGTAGGCTGCAGACAGCTTCAAGCATCGGCCCGCCGCTCTTGCGATTCTTTGATCTGGATCAACGGACATTTGCCGATGTAGAGGAAACGTCCGCTTTACCCCCAAAAGCGGACATGTGCGAGTGCACTTGCTCATGTCTGCTTTGTGCCATTAGCGGACATCGCGCGATCTATTCGATCACCTCGTCGGCGATCGCGTGCAGCGACGGCGGTACGGTAAGGCCGAGCGCCTTGGCGGTCTTGAGATTGATCACCAGCTCGTACTTGGTCGGCACCTGCACCGGAAGGTCGGCGGGCTTCTCGCCCTTGAGGATGCGATCGACGTAGCCGGCAGCGCGCCGAAACTGGTCGACAAACGCAGGGCCATAGGAGATCAGGCCGCCGCCGCTGACGTTGGCCCGATTGCCGTAAACCGCGGGTAGCTTGTCTCGGCGCGATCTGAATAAGCAGTTCCAGCCAATCTGCTTTCGGTGAGCGGACAAACAATGGCCGCGACCCCCGTCGAAGCTGTGAGTGTGTTGCCGAAATACAACCACAGGGGATTTGCCAGCGGTACAAACACCTCGGGCTAAGTGTTCACATAAAAGGGGGCCCCATGAAAAAATTCCTGATTGCGGTTTGTTCGATTGTTCTTGCCATTGGCGTCAGTGGATGCGTTGGCAAAGCCCCGGTGGGAAAAGGTAAGGCTCCGCCTCCGGTCGTTACGCGGGGCTGATTGACGACAGACCGTTCGCCTTCGACTCCCCAGTCTCGCTGCGAGCGGTTGAGAGTGGCGGCAAGCTGTTGCGACCCGGCTTGCCGCCTTTCTTGTGCGATGGGCTGCCGGGACGGCAGGCGTCCTTGCCGCCTTCGCCTTGAGCAATTCAAGCCATTTTCCACAGGACACGGCATCGTACCGGCTTAAACTTGCACTAGAAAGGCCCGCCGTGTCCGCTTTGGGTCATAAGCGGACATGTGCAGTGCACCAGCCCATGTCTGCTAACTGCCAATAGCGGACTCATGCGCCGCAGCAAATTGCGTCTCTATTCGATCACCTCGACGGCCCGCGCGAGCAACGTCGGCGGCACCATCAGCCCGAGTGCCTTCGCGGTCTTGAGGTTGATCACTAGTTCGTACTTGGTCGGAGCCGACGCGGCTCTAGCCGAGGCCCAACTGCGGAAGTCAGGCCGCCAGTATTGCCTGAGGATCAGCCCTTGATAGGTAAGATGATCTCGAACCTAGCGCCGCTCTTAACGCCGGACATCGCAGTAATCCGGCCGTCGTGACGCTCGACAATCGCTTGCGATATGGCAAGACCAAGTCCCATTCCCTTTGTCTTTGTAGTAACAAATGCGTCGAATACGCTGCTCAATGTTTTTTGTTCGATGCCAGGCCCGGTGTCTTCGACGGAAATGGCTATAGCATCCCGGCCATGAGGCTCGGTCCTAACGTGCAACATCCGGGGCTTGGCCGACACAGTTCTCATCGCATCAATCGAGTTTTGAACCAAATTTACGATGACCTCCTGCAGTTGGCCCTTGTCGCCCATGATCCGTGGCAGTTCAGACGTGAGCTGCGTATCGACAGTGATACTGCAGTCCGCCAGCTCTTTCGCTATTACTTGCAGTGCTTCAATGACGAGATCGTTGACATCAATGGATTGCCGTTCAGGAGTTTGCCCTTCTGAACAAGGCACCGACACCCTCGATAACTTCATTTGCGCGTAAGCTGGCTTTACCGATGTTGTCGAGTATTCCTCCCACCCGCTCAATATCGGCCGGCCCGCGCGCGAGAAAACGTCGTGCTGCCGAGCTGTTGGCGCTTATAGCGGTCAGCGGTTGTCTTATCTCATGAGCAATTGCAGCGACTGCTGCTGCAACGGTCGTCAGTTTGCTTTCACGCTCACGCCTGGAGCATCTGGTTCGTGCGTACGAGACTTGCATACACCCGAACAAATTCGGAGAGCATCGCGGACAATACTATTGTCGAAACGATGACCGAGAATGTCCGGACAGCGTAGGCTCCCACACTGTACCGGCTGACGATAAATAGACACGCTACTGCCTGTTCAACCACGGTCGCCAAGATCGCGACGGCCACCCACAGATCGAGTACGGAGCGTCGACGAAACCAAAGCACTATGAACGCGAGCACACTCGTCGCCAATGGAATTGTACCGACGTAGTTAGTCAAGGGTGTGAAGTCGACGTCATTGGCGAAGCAGTCGTGGCCAATATTCTTCTTTCGCCGCAACGCTCCACGTAAGCGCGGCAAACCAGCGTAACTACGATCCCCGTACTCAAGCAGATGGCCGGCATGCCTGAATTGTGAATAAATAACTTCTTAGAATTTGTATTTAACAGACAGGCATAGCCAAGGACGACCGCAGAAAAGCCGAAATGCCAAAAGGTGTAAAGCCAGGGGGTAGCCTGAATTCCAGAACCAAGCAGGCCTTTCGGTGCAAATGCGCCGGGATAGGAAAGGGCATGCGGAATAACAATCAACGCAGAAAAAGATAGCCGCTGGCCAGCAGCAGGAGTTCACGTAAGCCGAGGATCGAGAATTGGCTAAAGAGCAGAACTGCGGTGGTGAGATTGGTGACGAATATAATCGCCTGGACGGTGGGAACAAAACTGCCAACCTGCACCGCTTGCTTGGCCGCGAAGGGGGCGATGGCTGCGAACTCCAATGAATAGCAATCCGATGATTGCCAATGCTAATCGTTGCTGCCGCAACGTTGGTTCCATCGTTGCGATCGACAGTCCGCGCTCGTCTGCTACTGGCGGCTCGGTCAAGCTCTTTTCTCCGAGACGGCCTTTCAACTTACATGCACGTTACTGAGATTGTGTCCAACGATGTGTGTCTGGCCTGCCCCAGTTTGATGCCATGTGCTGCATCACCTGTCGAAGTAGATCGGCTTGCCGCTGTTCCGGCAAGCCTCCGAGAAGTGCGCAGAAAGACGAGCTGATGGATTGCTAGCTGGCGGTTCGAAACAGCGTGAAGTTGGACCTAGGGGCAACGAATTGTGACAGACGTAACGCCGTACCGTCATGTCGAAATAGCGGACATCGCTGGTCCCGATGGAGGGCAGAGCATTTCTGCTCTGCCTGTACTTCAAACGTCGACCTGCTCCGCGATAGCGAGGGCATCGTCGACATCAATGCCGAGATACCGCACAGTGCTCTCTATCTTAGTGTGACCAAGCAAAAGCTGGACGGCGCGCAGATTCCCGATGCGGCGGTAGATCAACGTCGCCTTCGTTCGCCGCAGTAAAGTGTGTGCCGTACAAATGAGGGTCTAGCCCTATGCCCCGCCCCGACTTTGGACCCTTAAAAGGAACTCGCCAGGTTTCTTGCGAGAGACCCTGAGGTAATCGTCGATGGCTTGGCGCGTCTGCTCGGTCAGTTCAAATCGAACAGGTCGCCCGGTCTTTCTCTGACGCACCGTTGCCCGATCAACTGCGTAACCATTGGGAGCGATACAATCGACCGTAACTGCGACAACGTCGCAGCCCCGCAGTTTACTGTCGATCGCAAGATTGAACATCGCCAGGTCGCGTTTACTGCGCTCAACTTGGAGCATGGTGCGTATTTGCCCAGACGTGCTTCTGCCCGAAGCGGCGGCTTGGCTCCAACTAATCTGCCCTTGTTCCAGGGGGCTCGTTTAGGTGTGGGCGTGACGAGGTTTGCATCGTCTTGCATGGTTCGTACTCCTCTGTTGTCGACGAGAGGAGCATGCGTCCTGTAAGGCGATGTCGGCTTTTACGGTCGCAATCAGGGGCAAAGCGGACATGGCTTCCGCATCGCAAAATGTCCGCTAATGACCCAAAGCGGACATTAGCGGACATGCCTATCTCACATGATTTCTTTTGATTGTTTTCAAAAACCGGATCGGGCGCCGCGCTACAGGAAATAACATGAAAAAAGGGTCGATGCCTTTGCGGACCCTCATCTATATTTCGCGGACTTCACCTTGGCCATTTTGCTGAAATTGTTTGCGCTGCCCGCTTATCTTAATTGGCAGGCCGGCGTGACGTTCACGAGCAAGCAGTTCAATCTCGACCAACCCGGTCTGTATTCGTTGCTTAAAGTTGCTCGGCGCGAAAGGTGTCACAACTCGCGACGTTTCCCGATTTCAAGCCGGTCGTGAACCAACGCGTACGTTGTGCCGAAGAGCCATGCGTAAACGCGTCCGGCACAACATAACCCTGCGACTGTCGTTGCAATCGATCGTCGCCAATAGCTGATGCCGTCTGCATTGCAGCTTCGACATCACCGGGCTCAATAAATTTCCATTTCTCTTGCGCCCGATCTGCCCAAACGCCAGCAAGACAATCTGCTTGCAGCTCCACCCGGACCTGCAAGCTATTGGCGTCGGCCTTGCCCATCGCCCGCTGCGCCTCCTGCACCTTTGGCAGCAGTCCGAGCAGATTTTGCACGTGGTGGCCGATCTCGTGGGCAATCACGTAGGCTTGTGAGAACTGGCAGGTTTTACTGCCGGCGTCGCACGCACGAAACCGTCGCTCAAGATCCTGAAAGAAACTTGTGTCCAGATAGACCTTTTATCCAACGGGCAATAGAACGGACCCATCGCGGATTTCGCAAACCCGCAGCCGGATTGTGTTGCTCCGGAAAACATGACGAGCGTTGGCGGTTTGTAGGCTTTCCCCGATTGGGCAAAGATATCCGCCCACTGCACTTCCGTGCTGCCAGGACCGCCGACACGAACCGGCCCATTTCGTCGGGGGCGCTCCCGTTTTGGTTTCTGAGCCCACATCTGCTTGTTGTTGCGTCCCCCGCTTCCTGACAGCATCTCGGCGCCTCTAATCAGGAGGCGCGGATCGATGCCTGTGGCCCACCCGATCAGGCCGAGTACCACGATGGCGCCGATCCCAATGCTGCCGCGGCCGCCGGGGACGCCGCTCGACCTACCGCGCCGATCCTCAATTCGCTCGCTCTTCGGTAACTCATCAAGGCGCATGACTTAACCTCGCCTGAACAGAAGGCTGTTGGTCGCAATCAGACCGTTGCGGATATACGAAAGCAGTTGGAGGCCGGGGACCCCATTGATCTAGCTCAAATGGAGCGGCAAATGCCGATCGGGGATCGACAAATGTCGGTAAGAATTCCGCTCTTAGGAGTAAAGCGGACATCAAGATTGGCGGGCGTCATGTCCGCTTTTGACCCAAAGCGGACATCCCAATCTATGAAGCCGAGTGGCGGTGGCGGGCTCCGGAGCGGTATTTTACTAACTAACGGGGCAAAGCGACGCACCTGGCCGCCGTTTCCGGTATGTCGGCGGTGTACCAAGATACCAATGCTGAGAAAGGGAGAATTGCCATGCCGTGCAAGCTCCGCTACTCGCTCACCGCTTTGCCGCAATCGCATACGTCGCGGCCTCCGCGATCAGCTCCGCACAAGCGCAAGCGAAGTTTAAAAACACGACTGGCCCGACAAAAGGCACTAACGTGGCGCCATTGGACCACGACCCACGCCTCAAACCGCTCCAATGAGGCCAATCCTCACCACTAAGTAGGTCGCTGAAGGCCCGGCACTAGAGCGAGAACGTTTATTCGCTCGGCCGACGAGGTGATCGAATAAGTGTCGACATTGCGTGCATAGCGCAGAATGTCCGTTAATACACCAACAAGGCGTTATGAAATGAACTGATCTACAGTTTGGGATCACGCCGGTGCGTACCATTCTGATTATTCTCATTGCCCTTTTGACAGTTAGCAGCGCGGCGCTAGCTGAAATTGAAGGACAGGACAGATCGGACAGTAAGTGTGAGAGAATAAACAAAACAAATACCAAGACAGGCGAAAGCTGCGGTCTCGTCTGTAAAGACTTAGTAGTCACAGCCGCAACCGGCGAGACCCTGACCTCGGGCTTCAATATGTCTGCTCTCGACGCGTCACCCCACCGAGGGTAATCACTCGACACGGGCTTCAGTCTCGATAGTCTCTGTGCGCGTATGTCCGCTATTGGCACTTAGCGGACATCGCTCGTGTTGCACCGCACATGTCCGCCTTCGGGGGTAAAGCGGACATGCCTGTTTGCACTGCACATGTCTGCTTTTGACCCAAAGCGGACATCAGGAAAGTTCCTCAAGTTGATCTACGGCCCGATACCACCGTGGCACGGCGTCCAAGGTGATTTTGCATCTGGGGTTTCAACCGGTTCAGCGACCATCTAACATACGTCGACCCGACTACGCACCAAGATCAAAGAGACGCTGATGATGATCCGTCCGTTCGCCATCTGCCTTGCTGTGCTAGCCAACGCCTTCGCGACCAGCCTGCTTGCCACGGCTGTTGCTGCACAAGATGTAACCACCGATATCGGCACGCTGGACAAGGAGGCCGCTGAGAAGGCGTTTCCCGCCAAGCCATCTTATTCGCCATACGCGGGGCGCAATTTCCCAACGCGGCCGTACTTCGGCGACACTCATTTGCACACTTCGTTTTCGATGGACGCGGGCGCCTTCGGCGCTCGGCTCGGCCCAAGGGACGCTTATCGTTTCGCGAGGGGCGAAGAAGTTATTGCTTCCAGCGGGCAACGTGCCAAACTTTCACGACCCCTAGATTTCTGGTGGTAACAGACCATTCGGACGGAATGGGGTTTTTTCCGCTGCTGATGGGCGGCGATGCTAATTTGTTGGCGACGCCACAGGGTCGGAAGTGGTACGACGAAATCAATTCCGGCAAAGGCGCGCAGGCAGCTGTCGATATCATCACGAGTTTCGGCAAGGGCCAGTTGCCGAAAGGCTTCCCGACCCCGGGCACGCCGGCCTATCGCAGCGCGTGGCGTGAAATAATCAAAGCGGCGGATGAGGCTAATGAGCCGGGCCGCTTCACGGCTTTCATCGGTTACGAGTGGACTTCAAACGCTGCTGGCAACAATCTCCATCGCAACGTCATATGGCGTGACAACGGCGCCAAGGCGAGCCTCATCGAGCCATTCACCACACAGCCGCCGCTTGGCAGCCCCAATCCGCGCGACCTCTGGAAGTGGATGGCGATGTGTGAGGAAAACCGGCGCGGAAATTCTTGCGCTGGCGCACAACGGCAATCTAAGCAACGGTCGGATGTTCCCGATCATCGAGATCTTTCACCGGCAAGCGGATCGATCGCGAATATGCCGAGAACCGTCTGCGTTGGGAGCCGCTCTACGAAGCCACGCAGATCAAGGGCGATGGCGAGACCACCCGTTCCTTTCGCCCAATGACGAGTTTGCGAATTTCGAACGCTGGGACAAAGGCAACCTTGACTTAACCGAGTTGAAAAAGCCCGAGATGCTGGAGTTTGAGTACGCCCGCTCAGCTCTCAGGAACGGTCTGAAGATAGAAGGCGAACTCGGTGTCAATCCCTACAAATTTGGTCTGGTCGGAAGCACCGATGCGCATACATCGTTAGCAGCAGTCGAAGAAGACAATTTCTTCGGCAAAACATCTTCTTCGGAACCAAGCGCCGATCGAGCAACGCATCCCTTCGTCAAAACTGACAAGGCCATCATCATGGGTTGGGAGCAGACTGCTTCCGGCTATGCAGCCGTGTGGGCCACGGAAAATACTCGCGAGGCGATTTTCGATGCCATGAAGCGACGCGAGACTTACGCCACCACCGGCCCGCGCATGGTCGTTCGCTTTTTCGGAGGGTGGGATTTCGAGGCCGCCGACGCCAACAATCGCATGCCGGCGCGAATTGGCTACACAAAGGCGTGCCGATGGGTGGAGATTTGAGCAGTGCCCCACAAGGAAAGTCACCAACCTTCCCTCGTCGCGGCATTGAAGGACCCGATCGGCGCAAATCTGGATCGTATCCAGGTCATTAAGGGCTGGCTCGGGAAGAATGGCCAAACGCAGGAGCGAATTTACGACGTCGCGATTTCCGGAGGCCGCAAGATCGACGCCGATGGCCGTAGCAGAACACCGGTTGGCAGCACGGTCGATGTTGCGAATGCGACGTGGACAAACACAATCGGCGCGGGTGAGATGATCACGGTCTGGAAAGACCCTGACTTCGATCCGTCATTGCGTGCATTTTACTATGTACGGGTTATCGAGATTCCGACGCCGCGCTGGACAGCATATGATGCGAAATATTTCGGCATCAAGATGCCAGCGGAAGTGCCGATGACAACGACCGAGCGCGCCTACACGTCGCCGATTTGGTACACGCCTTGATCCTCCGGGTGCTGAGAGAGCCGTTACTCCAGTTTCTCGTGCTTGGCGCGGTACTATTCGCGGTCTATGGCCTCGTTGCTAAGCGAAGCGGAGAAACGCCCGAGAAGATCGTTGTTTCCGCCTCGCAAATCACCAATCTCGGCGATGGCTTTACGCAAACTTGGCGGAGGCCGCCAAGCAAGGAGGAATTGGATGGCTTGATCGAGAACTATATCCGTGACGAGGTCTTCTACCGCGCGCAGGCAGGGCCGCCGGGCTTGACCGCGATGATGCCGTCATTCGGCGCCGCGTGCGGCAGAAAATGGAATTGCTAGCTGAAGAGATTGCAGTCCCTGAACCTAGCCGAAGAACAACTTGGCGCCTTTCTCGCGTCCAATCCAGAGCGCTTCCGGTTGGAAGACCGCCTGACATTCCGCCAAGTGTTTCTAAACCCATCGCGTCGCACCGGTACGATCGACCGCGACTTGGAACAGGTCAGAGCCGCGCTATCTAGCGCCGATACGGCAAAAGACGAAGTGGGACTTGGCGATCCTTTCCTGCTCGGTGAGGAATTTCGCGCCGTTTCACTGCGCGATACCGCCGGTACATTTGGCGAAAGTTTCGCCCGGCAGGTTTTGCCGCCGAACAGGGTAGATGGCAGGGTCCGATAGCCTCGACGTATGGGCTGCATTTCATCTTCATTGATGAAAGAACAAAGGGCGGCGTCCCTTCGCTCGACGCCGTAAGGACTGCGGTCCGGTCGAGGAGTGGGCCAATGCACGCCGGATCGAAGCGGAACAGAAACTCTACCAATCACTACGGGATAGCTATGAGATCATAGTGGAAGAGGTGCCGTCCCGTACGCCGGCAGGACGTCAGTGACACGGCTGTTTCTCGTTCTATGGGTGTTGAGTGCCCCGCTGATGTGTTCAGCTCGATCGGATGAACTGCGGCCCGGCTACTTGGAAATTCGCCAGACCACGTCCAACACCTACGGTCTGCTGTTCAAGATACCAGCGTCCGGCGACGACCTTCGACTTGCGATCTATGTCGTTCTCCCGGAAGGCACACATGACGCAGCACCTGCTCGCGCGGAGTTCAACAACGGGGCCTACGTCGAACGCCGTACCATCCGCCGGGATGGAGGGGTTGGCGGGACTTACCGTCGCCATCAAAGGCCTTTGCGGCGAACGTCGACGGACGTGCTGGTACGCATTGAAACGCTCGACGGCACAGTGCAAACCGAAAGGCTGACGCCGACCAGAACAACGTTCATCATTCAAGCTACCACCTGGTGCCGGCGACGTCGCATTAACCTCATCTGCGCTTGGGCATCGAGCACATCCTGTTCGGTTTCGATCATCTGTTATTCGTTTTGGCACTGACCATTCTCAGTTCGCGGCTGGCGCCGCGTCGCGCTGACGGTAACCGCATTCACGGTAGCGCATAGCCTTACGCTTGCGGCGGCAACGCTTGGGTTCGTCAGCGTGCCTAGTCCACCGATTGAGGCGGCTATCGCGCTTAGCATCGTACTTGTCGCAGTCGAAATCGTGAATGCACGGCGTCGCACGCCGTCCTTGGCGGCGCGTTGGCCGTGGCTCATCGCTTTTTGCTTCGGTCTACTGCACGGGTTCGGCTTCGCCGGCGCCTTAGCTGAAGTGGGATTACCGCATCATGCTATTCCCATCGCGCTTTTGTTTTTCAATCTGGGAGTAGAGATTGCGCCAACTGGCCTTCGTGGCTGCGGTCTTTGCCGGCCGGCAGTATTTTTCAAAGCCTAATAACATTTTGGCTCAGGCCCGCCCTGGCCCAGCGAACAGTTGATCGGCTCGATGTCATGGCGGCCTACGTCGATCGGCGGAGTGGCAGCCTTCTGGCTGATCGAGCGCACTCTGCCTTTTTGTATGAATGTCCGCTATTGGCACTTAGCGGACATGCTGCACGCTGTGCGAAATGTCCGCTTGCGGGGGTAAAGCGGACATCAATACTTAGTGCCACCATGTCCGCTAATGACCCAAAGCGGACATCGACCGCTCCCAACTTTCCTTCGGTGCGGTTTTTGCCACCGAAATCTTGACGCCGGAGAGAAGCCAACGAGCCTTCCTGTTGTTCAGGCAACCAAATTCGAATCTGTTGTCAATCTAAAAACTGCCAAATCACTCGGCCTCACGCTTCCTTCTGGCGTGCTCTCAATCGCTGATGCCGTTATTGAGTAGACGGAAGATGTCCGCTTTTGGCAAAAAGCAGACATGCTGATCGCCGCCCGGAATGTCCGCCATTGGGGTAAAGCGGACATCGTTCCCGCATCGCAAAATGTCCGCTTATGACCCAAAGCGGACATTGTGAGCATTACGCAGCCTCGTTGCACTCTGGGTTCCTTCGCGATAATTTTCGTGAGGATTGGTCGTTGGGTGACATAAAATGCACCGACATCGTCCAATGGCATTGCTTTCCGCGCTATCTTTCGGTGCGGCGATATTTGCAAACGCTGCGTCAGCGCAGTTGCCAGGACCAATGAAGGCCACCGCACCCGAAAAGATGATGCCGCACGAAAAAGCGCAGAAAATGCGCGAGTGTACGAGGCGAGCCGAGCAACAAAAGATCGAGACGAAAGATCGCGCCCGCTTCATTAACGAGTGCGTCGGGACAAAATAGAACTCCTTCCCGTGTCCGTTTCGGGAGTGTTCATTCAACTCAGGTCACTTGCCGGGACTGACGCATCTGTTCGGGATCGAATCACCGGTCTGACCGCATCGCTCTCGCCGGCTGAGGACGTCGTCGGCTATCTCTCAAGCTGAACGCGGCGGTGATTGTTGTCGCGCGCCCAGGGTGCGCCTCAAGGCTGTTTTCCCAACCATGTCCGCTATTGGCACAAAGCGGACATTCCCCGAGCCGGTAGGATGTTCCGCAGTTGCGTCTTTCTTGTCCGCTTGGCTAGGATGCGGTTCGGGACGGAGCGAATGCGGCACGTGTTACGGAAAATTCTTGTTCTCGCATTGTCGGTTGGGTTGACCGCGAGCGCACCAGCTTTGTCCCATGCGCAACCCGGCCACTCCGGTGCCGCTGCGTCGCACGAAAACCATGACGTGCAACACTATGCAGACTTGGCTATCGAGCCCGGAGACGACGGCTGTCCGCACAGCGCGTCTGGGCCGACGCACGATCAAGATGAAGGTCTTTGCAAGAAGTGCTGCGCGGCTTGTTTAGGCGCAAGTCTGATACCTAGTCCGCCCCTCGCCGTGCGAATACTGGCGGGGCCCGAACAAATTTGTGGTCCCGCGTAGCGACAAGCTGGTCGCGCGCGACATACCAACAGAACCCGGAATACCCAAACCCTCTGAAATCGGACAACCGCATCGCCGCAATCTTGCGGCCTATGTCCTTTTCAGTGAGAGGCATCCTCAATGCTGACGCATCGTTTATTGCACGGCTTATACGCCGTCGCCATTTCGGTTGCGCTTTGGCCTTTTTGCCTAGTGGTGCGCAGGCGCAAGACATCCTCAAGGAACTGGAAGACGCTGAGCCTGAACAAGACCATGGGCACCCCACGACCACGCCAACACGCCGGACACGAAGAAGAAAGACGCACCAAAAGCGCATCAAAGCTCATGCTGGCCACAAGAAAACCGCGGGTGGAAACCATGCGTCAAAGCAGCACCAAAGACACAGTGACCACGGTCGTACGGTGCCGCATGACGCGACACACTCCGGCATCCAGATGCATGGCGTCGCGCACGAGATGCACGGGTTCCTTGGTCCTTATCCAATACAGCGGGAAGGGTCCGGGTACAAGCTGGCTGCCGGACGCGACGCCGCACTTCGGCGTCCACGCCACTTTTGGCGAGTGGCAGACGATGTATCACGCGCTGTTCAACCTCGTGTACGACCATCAGGGCGGACCGCGAGGCGGTGACAAGACGTTCGTCAACGGAATGCTTCATGGGAATGGCACAGCGACCGCTCGGGGATGGGACTTTTGGTTTGCGAGCGATGCTCGCGCCTGACCCCTTCATGGGAAAGAACGGCTACCCGCTGCTGTTGGCGACAGGTGAGACGGCAGATGGCCGAACCCATTTGATCGACCGTCAGCACCCGCATGACCTCTTCATGGAACTGGCGACCACCTACAGTTACGCGTTCAACAAGAACTCCAGTGTCTACGTCTATGCGGGTCTGCCGGGTGAGCCTGCCCTTGGCCCCTCGGCCTTCATGCATCGAACAAGCGGCATGGACATTCCAGAAGCGCCAATCACGCATCATTGGCTGGACAGCACGCACATCACGTTTGGGGTGCTCACCGCCGGTGTGGTGCTGGATACGTGGAAAATCGAAGCATCCGCTTTCAGAGGCCGCGAGCCAGATCAGCATCGCTACGACATTGAAGCGCCAAAACTCGACAGCTATTCGGCGCGCATTTCCTGGAACCCCATTCGCGAATTGAGCTTCCAAGCTTCCTGGGGGCACTTGCAATCGCCTGAGCAACTGGAACCCGATAAGAACGAGGATCGTTTCACGGTATCGGCGATCTACACGCAACCGTTCGGCACCGACAACATCTGGAGCACAACGGTTGCGTGGGGTCGGAAGATGATGAAGCCGGGGGATACGCTCGACGGCTTCATTCTCGAAACGGCAGCCATCTTCCAGAAGCAATATACACGGTGTTCGCTACGCGCTGAGCGAGTGCAGGAAAATGAACTCCTCGACCTTGACCCAGCACCGATCTTTACCGTCAACAAGCTCACGGTCGGCGGCATCTATGACTTCTTCCGCACCGACCACGCCAAGTTCGGCGTCGGCGGCCTCGTGAGTTTCTATGGTGTTCCGGACGGCCTAAAGCCTTTTTACGGGGACCCAACCAGTGCGATGGCCTTTGTCAGGTTGAAAATCGAATGATGAAACCCAGCGTTATTGTCGCTGTCGGCATCGTGGTCTCGAACGCTGCGCTCGCGCACGAGGGACATGAGCACGCGACCGGAGTTGTCCGAGAACGGATGGAATTGATGACGGACATGGGCAAGCGTCTGCTCGCGATCAGCAAACGGCTCCGCAACAAATTACCGACTGCGGCCAAACCGGTCGTTTGGCAGCAATGGAACGATTTCACTGAGAAAGCCAAAAAATTAGAAATAGAGGCCGAGAAGCTGTCGACGGACAACCCAGCCGACGGTGACAAGTTGCGCGAGCAATTCCGCGCCGTCGCGTTTATGACCGCCGGATCAATCCTCGCTCCCGGCAGGGGTGTTGTCGGGGAACGCCAACCCTGAGCGGGATACTAGTCACTCTTCACTGTGATGGTAACAGACCTCGACTGCCATTGGTGCGCAAACGGCGATAGAAAGATCTCGGCCTGACTATCGAACAGCCGGCGTAAATGATCCGCCTTGCGCGGCAGTAAAGGCCAATGTCCGCTTTGGGTCAAAGCGGACATGTGCAGCGCACAGCCAATGTCCGCCATGTGCCAATAGCGGACTCATGCAGTGCAGCAATTTGTATCGCTATTCGATTATCTCGGCCGCGCGGGCGAGCAGCGCCGGCGGCAGGGTGAGGCCGAGCGCTTTTGCAGTCTTTAGGTTGATCAAGAGTTCGAACTTGGTGGCCTGATAAATCGGGATGTCGCCTGGTTTGGCCCCTTTGAGAATTTGGTGCACGTTATCGGCCATGCGCCTGAGCAGCTCCGGCGAGATCGACGGCATAAGCCATCAGCCCGCCGGCCTCGACGTAATCGCGGTACGGACACATCACCGGCAAGCGGTTCTTTCGGCGAGCTCGGCGATCAGCTGGCGGTTCGCGTAAAGGTCTCCTTCCCCGCTGACCAACACTGCGTCCGGCCGTTGCTGCTCCATCGCGGCGAAGACGCGCTCAATCTCTGAGGGAGTCCCTTTCTCCGGGAGCATCAAAACCAGCGAAATTCCCAATCGGTCGGCAGCGTCGCGCACGACTTGCGCAGAAGAGCCTTCCCACCCGCCGCGCATACCCAGAAATGCGGCCTTGGCTGTCGAAGGCACGGCTTCCTTTAGCATCTGCAGGCGCTTCTCCCAGATCTCGATCCCGGCATCGAGGGTGATGCCGGTGAGGTTGCCGCCGGGTCTGAGCTGAGGCTGGTGACCAGTCCCGCTTTGAGAGGATCCAGCATGAACGCAACAACCGGTATTGTGCTGGTTGCCGCTGTGACGGCTTTCACGACGGGGTTAGTTCCGGTGACGATCAAATCCGGGTTGCGGGTTACGATCTCCCGGGCCAAATCGGCATAACGCTCGTGATGTCCCTCAGCGGAATAGCGTTCGATGATTAGATTTTCTCCTTCGACGTAACCCAAGCGGCGTAGCTCGGCGAAGAACGCGCGCCATGCGCTCCCCACCAGTTTCGGTAAGGTGGGTAGTCGGGATTGCCGGATGGAAAATCGCTATCCGGCTCTGTGTTGCTGGCGGCTGCGCTCGCGCCGCCACCGGCCACGCCGCCGCACCGCCGAGAAGGGTGATAAACTCGCGTCGTTGCATGTGTCCCCGTGAGGACCACGCCTAGTGCAATGGCTAAAGCCTAGCACTTTGCGACCGGGCGGCGAGTGAGAAATGGCACACAACCGACCGCCTATCCTCGGTAGGCGTAATGTCCGCTTTGGGTCAAAAGCAGACATTTTGCGATGCGGGAGCGATGTACCCCCGAAAGCAGACATCGCACGCTCTATTCGATCACGTCGTCGGCGAGGCCAAGGATCGAATCTGGGATCGTCAACCCGATTTTCCTCGCGGTAGTGAGGTTGATGACCAGGTCGAACTTCGTGGCTTGTTCCACGGGTAGATCGTCGGGCTTTGCGCCTTTGAAAATCTTGTCCACGAAGTATGCGGCGCGCCGGTACATGGAGGGGAGGTTCTCCCCGTAGGACATCAGACCACCTGCCAGTGCCCACCCTTTCTCCTGAAACATGCTCGGCAACCGCTTCTGTATCGCGAAGTCGATGATTTCGCTTCGCTGCTGCATCGTCACCGCATCCTGCAAGACGAGGAGCGCGTCGGGGCGCTCTTCGGTGATCATTGCAAAAGCGGGCGCAAAGTCCCTTAGCCCTTTCACCTCATGCGATTGAAGCACTACTCCCAGCGCGCGCGCCGCACCTTGCGTTTCCTTCCAGGAAAATACGATCGCAGGGTTGTCTGGATTCCACAGCGCCGCCGCGCGCGACAGCCCCGGCACCACTCTCTTCAGTATGTCCAGGCGTTTTGCGCTGGTCTCGGCGGTCAGCTGCGCCCCTCCGGTGACATTTCCACCGGGGTGCGCGAGGCTGACAACCAGCCCGGTGTTCAGCGGATCAATAGCGTTCGGATGCACGATGGGAATGGTCTTGCTGGCGTTCATGACGGCAAGTGCCGCGGGCGTCGTAACCACGACGACGACGTCGACATTCAGTCGAACCATCTCATCGGCAAACTCCTTGAACCGCTCAGCCTTGCCTCGTGCGTACCGGCGCTCAACGATCAGGTTGCGGCCCTCTTCGTACCCGTATTCCCGGAGCCCCTCGAACAACGCGTCGTAAAAGCTTTCAGGCCCGTGGGCGATAAATCCTATTCGCCAAACTTTGCCTGCCTGCTGCGCACGCGCCGCGAGCGGCCACACGGCCGCCGAACCAACAACAGCTTTGATGAAATCTCGCCGCCTCATGGCCACCCCCGGCTGAAGACAGGCAATCGTACTGGCAAAAGCCGTCGTACCGGAAGGGCCACCAATGTCCGCTTTGGGTCATAAGCGGACATTTTGACGCGGCCGATTGCTATGTCCGCTTTACCCCCAAAAACGCAAATGGATCTAAAACTCTAGAATGGCTTTGAACCGGTAGGGATATTTGGACGGCGAATTGTCCAAATTTATGCGTATGTTCTCAGCCTGATCGCATTTAAGCGCCGCCCAAGCGGTGATAGAGCACACCTACGATGTCAGGCTGATGGCGAATAGAAATGTCCGGGAAGTCAATGTTCGATCGCGCTGGAACGGATCTCTCGGAGTTCTTCTCAGGCGCGTTCGATCTTACCGGAGCTCGCCAGAGGCTCAACCATCAATCTCGCAGTTACCGGTTTGAGCCGTGCGGGCAAGACGGTGTTCATCACCAGCCTTGTGCACAATCTGCTCAGCGCGCTGCACCAACCCTACCGCATGCCGTTTTTGAAAGTCGTCGTAGATGGTAGGCTGGTTGGAGCCAGACTCGCCAACGACAAGACCAATCATCTCCCGCAATTTCCCTATAAGCGAAATATCGAGCAGATGGCGGCCAGCCCTGCAAGCTGGCCGGCCCGCACCACTGAGATCAGCGAAATCGAGATTGACATCCGTTTCACACCCACCGGCGCGCTCGGTGTCCTGCTCGGCTGGATCGGCAGCGGCGTTGCAACCCTGAAACTGAAAATCATAGATTATCCCGGCGAGTGGCTCCTCGATCTGCCACTGCTGGATCAGAGCTACGCCCAGTGGTCACACGCAACATTGCAGCTCTGTCGCCGCGGAATACGGGCCGAAACTGCACGCGATTTCATCGCTTTTCTTCCGACCATCGCCATGACGCTTCGGCGAGCGAGGAAGATGCCAGACGGGCGTATGAACTTTATCGTCAGCACCTCCTGGCGGCACGCGATCAGCACGGGCTCAACTTTTTGCAGCCCGGCCGCTTCCTCGATCCTGGTTCACTCGAGGAAAATTCCTATATGTGGTTCGCTCCGCTCTATATCCCCGACGATCTCCAACGCAGCACCGACGGCACGCTGGCCGCTTTGATGGAGCGACGCTTTGAAGCCTACAAGACCGAAGTCGTCATGCCGTTTTATAGCGAGTATTTCGGCAACTATTCGCGACAGGTGGTGCTTGTGGACATTGTTGGTGCCCTCTTGGCCGGCCGCGAGGTATTCGAGGACACGCGGCACGCTCTCGATGCGATCATGGAAAGCTTTCGCTATGGCCATGGCGGAATCATTATGCGACTGTTGCAAGACACGCGTATCGAGAAGGTCCTATTCGCCGCCACCAAGGCCGATCATGTCCCCGAGGTGCAACGCGACCATCTTGCCGCGCTGCTGCGCAACATGGTGGCCCCTTCCGGCGCTTGACGTCAGCAGCAGCAACGCCACGTTTGATGTAACAGCGCTGGCGTCTGTCATTTCGACGGAAGAGGATACGCAGGAGATCGATGGACACCAGGTCCAGGTCGTTGTCGGCAAACCGGTCGGTAGCGAAACCAGAGCGAAATTTTATTGGCAACGTGCCGGCCCGTCCGCCGCGGCCGCAGGCCTGGGGCAAGCCGTTTCTCAACATCCCGGTATTCGAGCCTCCGGTCATCGACGTGTCACCGATCGACGGCATCCCACACATCGATCTCGACCTTGCGCTCGAGTTCCTCATTGGAGATCAAATTGCGGTGAGCAACCAAAACGAAAAATCAAATCTGAGGATACTCTGCATCCGCAAATCATCGTGATGGAAGCGCCTCAGAAGCTGGGCATAGGCACGGCCGAGCCATTGACGCCCCGCATAATCGCGACCGCGCAAACCGGTCGCATTATCCCGGCGGTCCCAGCCGAATTTCAGCCAACGGTCCAATCAGGTCGGAGACGCCACAGCCTGCCGATCAAACTCGCGGTGGTGGGCCTGGCCACTGCCCTCTGCGGCTGGCTCGGGGTCGATCTGTATTTGTGGGTCGCATCAGCGTTCAATTTCAGCACGGGGCTGGGTTGGGCAGCGACAGCGGTGGCGGCGCTCGGCATTTCCGCCACGGTGGCAATGATTGTGCACGAGGTGAGGAGCTACCTCTCGCTAAAGAATGTCGAAATCAATCAGCAGAAATTGGCGATACAACGGGAGAATGTACACGCTTCCGACGCGCATGAGACTATCCGCGACGTGATCAGAGAGATCCCCGAGATCGCGAGAGCACGGCCGCAATTGAGGCATTTCAGCGCAAGGTGCAGCGCCATCATTCGTCCGCACAACAAATCGAGCTGTTATCGGAAACGGTCATGACTCCGCTCGACAGGCGCGCCGAGGCAATCGTGCGTCGAGCTAGCGCCCGCGCCTTCGGCATAGTCGCCATCAGCCCGACAGCGGTTCTCGATGTCCTGTTCTTTGTTGCGTGCAGCGTTCGAATGGTGCGCGAGATCGCCGCCTGCTACGGCCATCGGCCGACCGCGTTCGCCACCGCCCATCTGTTGCGGCGACTCGTGGTCGAAGCCGGAAAACTCGGGGCTGTGGACCTTGCGGGGTTGCGTTAACACAACACATAGGAGGCGCTGTTGCCGAACGCGTGGCGACGAGCGCCGCCGAGTCCGTGTATGCCGCGCAACGCATGGCACGGCTCGGCCTAGTAACTATGGGTCTGTGCCGCCCGATCCCGTTTCGGCAGAACGAACTCCCGGGCATCTTGCCATCATTGATCGGCAACTTGCTCGCAACGCGCAAGCCCGCCAAAGATAAAGAGAAATGAACTGAGTGCCAAAGCGCCACTCGGGCTTAAAGCATAGCGGATTGAGACACGGAGAGTCCGCTTTGGGTCATAAGCGGACATGTGCAGCGCACTCAGGCGATGTCCGCTAAGTGCCAAAAGCAGACATCGCCCTTCTTATTCGATCACCTCGTCGGCAGTGAGCGAGGCGGAACATTGAGGCCGAGTCCGCAGCGGTATTATACTTCCTGAAGGCAACTTCAGGACATGGTGGCCGTGCGGGTTGGCGCTTCGTAAAGCTCTGCCGTGGTTGTGGGCCTTAGCATCCCACGCATCAATCCCAAGTGCCCGACCGCACAGTGGACCGCAGGCGGTCGGATAACACCGAAAGCCGATTGTGGTCGGCCGCACCTAGGTGAAGAAGGCGTCCGATGCTGCGTACCGTGGCTGTCCCAGAGGAACATTTCACTTTTTCGGTCGCTGCGGCGAGTGAAGCACAAAAACGACTCCGCTCTAGCTGTCGTGGCTCGGCTTGTTTGCCATTTTTGTCCCTTCTCCTTGCACCATTATCGAACATCCAGACGGGTCGCTACGACTTCTTCGTCCCGGTTTATACGATGGCGATGCTACTTCCTATTGCGGGTCGCTACACTTTAAACTGGTATGCCGGTAAGCTCTTCAGCTCTTCTGTCCAGTAGTGTCGTTCTATTCGTCCTACTGCGTGAGGTAACGGCACTTTATACACGGCCCAGGACGCGTTGAGAGCGGCGAAACAAGCTGATCGCGCCAAATCGAATTTTCTCTCTGCGGCGAGCCACGACCTACGGCAGCCACTGCAAACCTTAAGCTTGCTGCACTGGCCCGCAAAGCCACGCATTCGGGATGCCGAGTCACTTACGTTGCTCGCTGGTATCTCACGCTCAGTGGACACCATGAGCAGCATGTTGACCAATCTTCTCGACATCAATCGGCTAGAATCAGGAACGCTTGCTCCCTCGATAAATACCTTTCCGATAAATGATATATTTGACTCTGTGGCTGCCGACTTTCTGGAACTCGCGAAAGAAAAAGACTTGAAATTACGGGTCGTTCGATCCGGGATTATTATCCGCAGCGATCGGCACATGCTCGAAGAGATGATCCGCAATCTGCTTTCGAATGCGATACGCTACACTGATCGGGGAGTATTTGGTCGGTTGTCGTCGCGCCGACGACAAGGTCCGCATCCAAAGTCTGGGATAGCGGTGTGGGGATTGCGGCAGAACACATCACCCACATATTTGAGGAATATTATCAGGGTCCAGAAGTCGCGGATCATGGGGGCGTCGGTCTCAGGTCTTGCAATCGTTCAACGATTGGGAAAGCTTCTCGGCCATCACGTTGATGTTCGTTCTGTACCTGGCAAGGGGATCGGGCTTCTCTGTCGAAGTCCCACTGGCGGATAAGAGCGCAATTGTCGAGGCTCGATCCAAGGCGTTACCGCACACCTCTTATCGCACCAGCTCATGGCTTCGTCGGTACTGTCCTCGCGATCATCGAGGACGCGCTTCACTGCCAACCACGGAAGGGCGTCCAGGTTGGTACGCGGGATAGTGGAAGGGCGGACGGGGTAATGCTCGATGGACTGCGAGCAATTGGGCGACAGCTTTCGCTTTGCGCTCGATCAGTAGCTGCCACACATTATGGGAGAAGAAGTCCGGAACACGGATCAAGCAAGGCTCAATGTGCACGCACCTCGGAAAACGTGTGCTGGCGATGTACTGGTCGATGCTGTCGTCGATATTCTGACGGCACGCTGCGCCAATTTTGCCGGCTTTGTATTGCTCCGCTCTGAACTAAGCGGAGGACGGCGCGTTCCGGAGATATCCAATATCTGCGCGACATCGCGGTAGCGAGAGGCGTCGCGGCCTCGACGCGTGGCAAGCTGGCTTGGAAAATCATCCAGGCGTAGTGGGTTGAACCGGCGACATAAGACGTCCCAGAGTGCTTCAAGTCGATCTGCACCTCTGGCTCTCGCTTATTCGCCTCAAGCCCGTCGCGTCCGTCGCGCCGACAGATGCCGATTGTCCACGCGCGTATCCAGCGCCAGGCTGAATCTACATGCCTCGCGTCATTTACTCCCCGAGGCGGGCGTTTTCTGGGACATGGAAAGTGGGATTGGTCGAAGGCCCTTGGCCCAGGTCGCGGCGGACATTGCTTGTGCTTATAGAGCATGTCCTGCTACCCCGAGAAGCAGACATGTGCGGTGCAAAGAGGGAATGTCCGCTTAGTGCCAATAGCGGACATTCAGTCGCGGCTCATTCGATGACCTCGTCGGCGCGGGCGAGCAGCGATCGGCGGCACGGTGAGGCCGAGCGCCTTGGCGGTCTTGAGGTTGATGACCAGCTCGTACTTGGTCGGCGCCTGCACCGGCAGGTCGGCCGGCTTCTCGCCCTTGAGGATGCGATCGACGTAGCCGGCCGCGCGCCGGAACAGGTCGATCAGATCGGGCCATCAGCCAGAGTCAGGCCGCCCGCTGTTACGCAGAAGCGCGAGCCGATAGACCGCGGGCAGCTGGTGCCGTGCCGCCAGCGTGATGATCAGCTCGCGATGAAGTTGAGCAGCGAACGAGCTCGGCGTTACGATCAGACCCGCCATTCGGCCCGCGAGCGCAAATGCGCCGACTGACGCTGCTCGATCTCGCTCGGCGTCCCGCACGGCGGAGCGACAACTCGACCTCCAGCGACGAGCGCCACGCGCTGGACGGCCTCGAACGGTGGCCGAATATCCGACGCCGGCGGTAGCCGGATCGCGTAGATGACCGCCGCACGCGTCACGCCGGGCGCGATCTGCTTTGAGCAGCTCCAGCCATTTCGCCGCCATGCCGTATTCGAACATTGATGAAGCCGGTAACGTTGCCGCCCGGCCGCGCCAGAGCTGGCGACAAGCCGGCTGCCGACCGGATCGGCGACGCTGCACGAACACGATCGGTATCGGTGCGGGTCGCCTGAAGCAGCGGCGCTCGCCGGCTGTGGCAGTTGGCGAGGATGACGTCCGGCGCGAGCGCGACCAGTTCCGCCGCGTATCTGCGAGCGCGCGTCGACATCGGCCGCGCGCCCAGCGAGTAGTCGATCCGCACGTTGCGGCCGTCCGATCCACCCAATTCTGCAAGCCCTTGCAGGAATGCCGCGATGCAGGGCTGACCGATCACGGATCGTCCGCGGCGCAGCCAGGCTCGAGCACGCCGATCCGCCGCATCCGCTCGGGCTGCTGCGCCCGCGCAGTGAGCGGCCACGCCGCCGCACCGCCGCAAGACACCGATGAACTCACGCCGCTCGCATCCGCCCCTTGCAAGCTCAGGGCGCAGCATTGTATCGGCTCAAACGAGTACTTTGATAGGGGCTGAAACCGGCATCAAACCATTGCCGCAGTGCACAGCCAATGTCCGCTTTGGGTCAATAGCGGACATTCCAGGGGCCTAATCGATTATCTCATCCGGCACGGCTGAGCAGCGACGAAGGAACGGTGAGACCGAACATTCGTGCGGTCTGCACGATTGATAATCAACTCAAACTTGTGCCGCCTGCGACAATTGGCAGCTCCGCAGGCTTGGCGCCCTTAAGGATGCGGCCAACATAGCGACCGGCCTGACGAAATGAAGTCGATAATGTCGGATCCGTAGCTTATCAGGCCCCCGACCTCCACAAAGTCACGCAGCGCGTAGATGGCGGGCAGTCGATAGAATGTTGACAATTGAGCCAACTGGACACGCCGACCGTTCAAAAAACACGGTGGTTGCCGACAAAGACTGCATCGGGGCGATCGCGACCCATTGCCTCGAAGGCCGCATCAATCTCGGCACGAGTGTCCGCATTGTGAACCTTGATTTGCAGTCCCATGGCGCGAGCAGCAGCGTCTATTTCCTTCAACTGAGTGTCAGTGGCACCTGCATCGGCTGGATTAACGAGCACGCCCATCCGCGTGGCCTTGGGCGAATAGATCACGGAGCACACTCCAACCGCTTTGCTGCCAACTGCGAAGTGAAAATATCTATTCCGGTCAGATTGCCACCTGGTCGCGAGAGGCTCCGCAGCCAAACCAAGTTGCACCGGATCGTTCCTGACTATGAAAGACTATCGGTGATGGTCGTCGCTGCCGCCTTGGCGGCAGACGCCGCCGGGACACCTGCGGTGACTATCGCGGCTACCGAACGGCTGACCAAGTTCAGCGGCCAACAACGGTAACCGATCCACTCGATCGTCTGCCCACCGGTACACGATTGCTATGTTCTCGCCCTCCGATGCTAACCGGCCATCCTTTCAGTCCCTGGTGAAATCCTCGCAGGCGGTTTTCCGCCGCATCAGGGGACCGGGAATCGAGATATCCGATAATCAGAGTATCGCTGGCTGCTGCGCGCGCGCCGCGGCAGCCGAAGTGGCGGCACGCACCACCAAGAAGTTTGATGAAGTCACGCCGCCTCATGGCTGCCCTTCGAGGCTCACGATTGATCATAGTACCGGCCAAAACCTGGCACATTGGAAGAGCGGTTTCACGTCAGCTGATGTCCGCTTTTGGGTCAAAAGCAGACATTTTGCAACGCAATCGCGATGTCCGCTTTACCGCCAATAGCGTTCGGAAATAGCGGACATCGCTAGGTCCCGATGGAGGGCAGAGCATTTCTGCTCTGCCCTGTACGTTCAAACGTCGACTTGCTCCGCTATCGCGAGGGCATCGTCTACATCGATGCCGAGATACCGCACAGTGCTCTCTATCTTAGTGTGGCCAAGCAAAAGCTGGACGGCGCGTAGATTCCCGGTGCGGCGGTAGATCAGCGTTGCCTTCGTTCGCCGCAGTGAGTGTGGTGCCGTACTAAGTGAGGGGTCTAGCCCTATGCCGATAAGCCAATCGGACACCAGTCGTCGCCATACTGACGCGATGTCATGCTTCGCCCCGATTTTGGACCCGTAAAAAGAAACTCGCCAGGCTTTGCGAGAGACCCGAGATAATCGTCGACGGCTTGGCGCGCGCGCTCGGTCAGCTCAAACCGAACTGGTCGCCCGGTTTTCTTCGACGCACCGTCGCTCGGCCAATTGCATAACCATTTGGGAGCGACATCATCGACCGTAACTGCGACTACATCGCAGCCCCGCAGCTTACTGTCGATGGCAAGATTGAACATCGCCAGGTCACGTTTACTCCGCTCAACTTGGAGCATGGGGCGAATTGCCCAGACGTGCTTCTGCCGCAGCGGCGGCTTGGCTCCAATTAATTTGCCCTTGTTCCAGGGGCTCGGGCAGGGTAGTGGGTATGGCGAGGTTTGCATCGTCTTGCATGGTTCGTACTCCTCTGTTGCTGAGGAGAGGAGCATGGGTCCTCTAAGGCGATGTCGGCTTTTACGGTCGCAATTAGGGGTAAAGCGGACGTACCTTGTTGCACTGCATATGTCCGCTTATGACCCAAAGCGGACATGGCCTTTCAAGTAGGCACGGTTGGGACCGACTACGATGTGGCGGTCCGGGCCGCGAGGGCGACGACGATGAACGGCGGCGCGAGTTCATCACGCTGGTTGGCGGCGCGGCAGCGCATGGCCGCTCGCGGCGCGGGCGCAGCAGCACGAGCGGATGCGGCGCATCGGCGTGCTCATGCATCTGGCCGCGGACGATCCGGAAGGACAGGCCCGCATTGGCGGCGTTCGTGCAAGGGCTGCAGCAATGGGGCTGGGCCGTCGGCCGCAACGTGCGGATCGAGCACCGCTGGGCCGCGGGCGATGCCGAGCGCATTCGCAAGTACGCGGCAGAATTGGTCGCGCTCGCGCCGGACGTCATCCTGGCCGCTGGCGGCCGCGGCCGTGGCGCCGTTGTTACAGGCGACCCGCACTGTGCCGATCGTGTTCGCGCAGGTCACCGACCCGGTCGGCGCCGGCTTCGTCGCCAGCCTGGCGCGGCCGGGCGGCAATGCCACCGGGTTTACTAATCTTCGAATACGGCATCAGCGGGAAATGGACTGGAGCTGCTCAAAGAGATCGCTCCCGCGCGTGACGCGAGTGGCTGTGCTACGAGATCCGGCCCTATCCTCCGGGAGACCGGTCAGTTCAGCGCCCTCAGTATCCCAGCGCCGTCCAGGTGTTCATCGAGTTGAGGCCGGTCAGCGTGGGCGAAGCGAGAGAGCGAGATCGAGCGCACCATTACGTCCAGCAATACGTGGC
>ERZ1370068.5469-contig-4496_pt1 | contig 105818 bp, 127 predicted proteins | sample MGYA00561227_ERZ1370068 | MGnify/ENA primary metagenome ERZ1370068 (study PRJEB38410, sample SAMEA6850437) | metagenome | study: Metagenomic assessment of the ecological functions of the soil: analysis of the soil microbiota associated with the...
GTTGTACTTCGTTCAGTTACGTATTTTGCTAGCCCGGCTCGTCGGTCAGCGCGTCGAGGTCTGGAGGCCCTACCACCGCTCGGACGCCGGGCGCCTTCCGCGCAGGCTCGACGTCGATGGACGTGACGCGCGCGCGGGCGTACGGGCTCCTGAGCACCGCCGCGTGCAGCATGCCGGGAAGCTGGATGTCGGCCGTGAACGGCGCGTTGCCTCGGCGCGCTGTCGAGTGCCGTCGACGCGCGGAACGCTTCGACCAACGGTCGTGAGAGGTCCTGCCGGCCACTGGTCGAGCGCGTCCTCGTCGACGACGATCCAGACTTCCTCGTGGCGTCCCTCGACTTCTTTCTCGGTGCGGATCAGTCTTGCCACGTGGTGATGGCCTCCTCGATCTTCGGATAGGTGCCGCAGCGACAGATGTTGCCGGACATCGCGTGCCGGATCTCGTCCTGCGACGGGCTCGGGTTCGCACTCGACGAGCGCGGCGGCCGAGACGACCTGTCCGGGCGTGCAGAAGCCGCACTGCACGGCGTCGGTGCGGACGAACGAACGCGATCGAGCGGATGGTCGCGCAGGCCTTCGATCGTCGTCACCTCGCGGTCGCCGACCGTGTGGACGAGCGTGATGCACGGAGAGCGTCGGGCACGCCGTCGAGCTGCACGGTGCAGGCGCCGCAGTGCCCTCGCCGCAGGCGATCTTCGTGCCCGTGAGGCCGAGGTCCTCGCGCAGCACCTGCTGCGAGCGAGCGCCCGACCGGCGCGTCGTAGCGAATAGCGCTCGCCGTTGATGCGCAGCTCAGGCAGGGCGTCGTCACCGCCACGATGTCGGCGAGGTGGATGAGGCGGAAGGTCGCGCGCGTGTGCGCCATGCGGTCCCTCTCGTCCCCGTCTTCCGGCAGGTCGCACCACATGTCGCCTGCGCGGCGATCAGGCAGCTCGCGGATCTGGTCGAGCTCGTCGCGGTGCCCGTTCGCGCGGTCGTCGCAGGCGTTGAGCGCGCAGGCCGAGGACGCCGAGCGTGATCCTGCTGTCGCGTCCAGGAAGCGGCGTCGCCATCGAGAGGTACTGGTGGATGCGCGCGAGCGCGATCGGCTGCGAGAAGGTGTCGGTGCCCTTCGGCGCGCGACGGCTCGAGCGGCGGCTCGCCGTTCGGCGATGCGTTGGCGTTGCCTGCCAGCACTCCGCGACACCTGTTCGTCGTTCGAGCTGCGCGAGCCGCGCGGTGCGCAGCGCGATCAGCAGCGACGCCGGCTGCTGGCCCGTAGGGATAGTCGGACGCGTAGACGCACCTGCTCCGGCGGCCGACGAGCCGGTAGAGGCCGAGCAGGTCGAGCGGGCTCCAGACCGACGTGTCGAAGAACGCCGGCCTTGCCGCCGAGCCGATCCGGCGAGCGCGGCCAGGTCGGCGATGCCGGCGTGCGCGACGATCAGCTGCGCGTCCGGGTAGCGCTCGACGAGCGCGGCCGAGGTCGTCCGCGATCGGCGGCAGGCTGCGGCCGCCGTGGATGAGGATCGGCACGCTCGCGCTCGGCGGCGAGCTCGAAGATCGGCGCGAGGCGCTCGTCGTTCAGCAGGAACTTCTGCGCCCGGGGATGGAGCTTGATCCCGCGCGCGCCGCGGTCGAGGCAGCGCGTCGCCTCGCCGATCGGATCCTCGGCGAGGTCGAGGCCGGACGAAGGGGATCAGCCGACCGTTCGGAGCGCTCGGCGAACGCGAGCGTCCGGTCGTTCCCCGGCGCGGAAGGCCGGATGCCGGTCCGGGCTCGTCGAGGCAGAACATGAAGCAGCGGGAGATGCCGTACTTGTCCATCCCGCGCTCGAGCTCGTCGTAGACGCCCGACCATGCCGTCGATGTCCGTGCCGAGGTGCGTGATGGGCGTCGAAGATCTCGGCGCCCTCGGGCAGCTCCTCGGCGCAGCTCGTCGTCCCACTGCGCCATCAGCTTCTGGGCACGCTGCAGCGCGTCGTTCACGCTTCGGAGTCTATGCACTGCCCGTTCGCCCGCGAAGGCGATGCTCAGGACAGTCCTGGAAGCTGGCCGACGTAGCGGGCCGGTTAGGATCGCTGCTCGTGCCCGGCGTGCTGATCCACGGCGACACGCATCCGCTCGCCCGAGCTCCGCGCACGAGTGTCCCGGTCGCCGATCAGGACGCGTTCCTCTACGTCGGAGAAGGGCGAGCCGCGCGTCGTCGATCCTCGCACGTCGCTCGAGATCCCGCGGGTTCGCGAAGGAGGCCCAGAGCTCGAGATCGTCCCGCTCGAGCAGCTCGACGCCGACGAGCTCTTCTCACAGGAGCCTGCAGGGCTGGGAGATCCAGAACGAGCTCGCGCTGCGCGCCTGCCGCGAGCTCGGCATCGAGCAGGCGACCGTGCCGGACGACTTTCCGCTCGGGCTCGCCGACCACCTGCGCGCGAACGGGATCGAGCTCGTCGTCGACCGCGATCTCTTCGACAACCGCCGCCGCTCGAAGAACGAGACCGAGCTGCGGGGCATCCGGAAGGCGCAGAAGGCGTGCGAGGCGGCGCTCGACGCGTCACGGCGAGCTGCTGCGCCGCGCTCAGCCGAACGGCGGCGAGCCTCGAGGTCGACGGCAAACCGCTCACCAGCGAGCGGCTGAAGCGCGTGATCGAGGACGTCTTCGCCGACCACGAGGTGGAGGGCGAGCGACATGATCGTCGCGCACGGCGCGCAGGCGGCCGTCGGCCACAGCCAGGGCTCCGGGCCAGATCGCGGCCGAACGAGGCCGATCGTGTTCGACCTCTTCCCGAAGGACAAGGCGACGGGCTGCTACGCGGACATGACGCGCACGTACGTCGTCGGCGAGCCGACCGACGAGGTCAGGAGTGGCACCGGCTCGTGAAGGAGGCGCTCGACACCTCGACCGCCGGCGTCAAGCCCGGCGTGAACGGGCCGCTCGCTCTACGAGGAGGTCTGCGACATCTTCCACGGCGCCGGCTACAAGACGCAGCTCAACAAGGAGCCCGGCGAGGTGCTCGAGGACGGCTTCTTCCACGGTCTCGGCCACGGCGTCGGGCTCGAGGTGCACGAGCTGCCGTCGATGGGCCGGATCGGGCCAGGATCTCGTTCCCGGCGACGTGATCACGATCGAGCCCGGGCTCTACCGCTCCGGGCTACGGCGGCCTCCGCCTCGAGGACCTCGTCCTCGTCACGAAGGACGGCTACGAGGTGATCACGGATTACCCGTACGACCTCGACTCCGTGAGCGACCACACGATCGACACGATGCTCCTCGAGGAGCGTCGCTACGAACCGGATCCCGAGTTCGCGCGCGCAGGCGAACGCCCAGCCCGGACATCTACGAGCGCGACTGGCGAGGAGTTCTGGGAGACGGAGGCCGCGAGCGCGTCACCTGGTTCGAGCCCTTCTCCAAGCTCTACGAGTGGGAGCCGCCGTACGCGAAGTGGTACCTCGGCGGCAAGCTGAACGTCTGCTTACAACTGCGTCGACCGGCACGTCGAGGCCGGGCACGGCGACAAGGTCGCGTACTACTGGGAGGGCGAGCCCGAGGACGAGCGGCGCACGATCACGTTCGCCGACCTGCAGCGCGACGTCGTCCGCTTCGCGAACGCGCTCAAGGAGCTGGGCGTGAGGAAGGGGACGCCGGTCGGGATCTACATGGGCATGGTCCCGGAGCTGCCGATCGCGATGCTCGCGTGCGCGCGCCTCGGCGCGCCGCACACGGTCGTGTTCGGCGGCTTCTCCGCCGAATCGCTGTCGGACCGGCTGCAACGACATGGAGTGCGAGGCTCCTGATCACGCAGGACGAGGGCTGGCGCGCGGCAAGAAGGTGCCGCTCAAGCGCAACGCGGACGAGGCGCGTCGCTGCAGTCACCCGGCGTGCAGAAGGTCGTCGTGCATGCGCCGCACCGGCGACGACGTCGCCGTTCGACGAAGGCGCGCGACGTCTGGTGGCACGAGCTCATCGAGGACAGAGCGACGACCCGGCCGTCGCCCGCTGCGAGCCGATGGACGCCGAGGATCTCCTCTACCTGCTCTACACGTCCGGCACGACCGCGAAGCCGAAGGGAATCGTGCACACGACCGCGCGGCTACCTCGTCGGCGTCGCGACGACGCACCACTACATCTTCGACATCAAGCCCGACTCGGTGTACTGGTGCGCGGCCGACGTCGGCTGGGTCACCGGCCACAGCTACATCGTCTACGGGCCGCTGTGCGAACGGCGACGACCGGCGTCATCTACGAGGGCGTGCCCGAACTATCCGACAGCGGACCGCTGGTGGGAGATCGTCGAGCGCTACAAGGTCGACATCCTCTACACGGCGCCGACGGCGATCCGGTCGCACATGAAGTGGGGGCCGGAGCACGCCGCAGAAGCACGACCTCTCGTCGCTGCGCCTGCTCGGCATCGGTCGGCGAGCCGATCAATCCCGAGGCCTGGATCTGGTACCGCGAGCACATCGGCGGCGACCGCACGCCGATCGTCGACACCTGGTGGCAGACCGAGACGGGGATGATCCTGATCACGCCGCTTCCGGGAGTCACGACGACGAAGCCGGGCTCGGCGACGAAGCCGTTCCCGGCGTCGACGGCGGCGGTCTTCGACGAGCGCGGCGAGCGAGGTCGGCCCGGGCGGCGGCGGCTACCTCGTGCTGAAGCGTCCGTGGCCGGCGATGCTGCGCGGGATCTACGAGCGACGACGCAGCGCTACCGCGAGACGTACTGGTCGAAGTACGACGACGTCTACTTCGCCGGCGACGGCGCGCGCATCGACGAGGACGGCGACTTCTGGCTGCTCGGCCGCGTCGACGACGTGATGAACGTCTCCGGCCACCGCATCTCGACGATCGAGGTCGAGCGCGCGCTCGTCGACCACCACGAGGTCGCCGAGGCGGCGGTCTGCGGCGCGAGCGACGAGCGCACCGGCCAGGCGATCGTCGCCTACGTGACGCTGAAGGGCGGCGAGGAGGGCTCGGTCGAGATGCTCGAGGAGCTGCGCAACCACGTCGCGCAAGAAGATCGGGCCGATCGCGAAGCCGGCGAACATCGTGTTCACGCCCGAGCTGCCGAAGACGCGCAGCGGCAAGATCATGCGGCGCCTGCTGCGCGACGTCGCCGAGAACCGGCCGCTCGGCGACACGACGACGCTCGCCGATCCGGCGGTGGTCGAGGAGATCAGGGATCGCGCGACGACCGACAGCCGCGAGGACTGACCGGCTAGGCGAGCAGCTTCTCGAAGCGCGCGGGATCGTCGAACGGCCCGATCACCGCGAGGTTCACGCCCTGTTTCGCCGATCACGTCCTGCGCGACGCGACTGACGTCCTCGGCGGTCACCTTGCCGATCGCCTCGAGGATCTCCTCCGGGTCGGGCGTCCTGCCCTCGAGCACCTCGCGGCGCAGGCCGAACATGATCAGTCCCTGCGACGTTCTCGAGCTGGAGGACGAAGCGTCCCTTCGCGAAGCTCTTCGCCTTCTCGAGCTCGTCGGACGGACACAGGCTCGTCGGCGATCTTGCTGCAGCTCGCCGCGGCGATCGTGGTGACCGCATCGTCGATGCGGTTGATGTCGACGCCCGCCTGCGCGTAGAGCGAGCCCGCGTCGGTGTAGCTGTGGTTGAGGCCGTAGACGTAGTAGCGCGAGCCCGCGGCGCTCGCGCACCTCGGTGAAGAGGCGTGACGACATCCCGCCGCCGAGCACGGTCGCGAGCACCTGCAGGACGTAGCGGTCCGGATGCTCGAGCGGGTAGCTGTGGACGCCGAGGCAGATGTGCGCCTGGTCGGACTGCCTTCGTGTGCACCTTGACGCGCGTGGTCGTTCGGCTCGACGCCTGACCGGCTCGCGGCGCTGCCGGTCTCCGCCTGCGCGCAGGTCGCCGAGCAGCTCCTGCGATCGCGCTCGTGCAGCGTCGTCGCCGATCTTGCCGCCGACGCCGACGACCATGCGCGACGGGCCTGTACCAGTGGTCGACGTAGCCGTGGAACGTGTCGCGCGTCGCGCTGCGGATCGTCTCCTTGCGGCCGATGATGTCCCAGCCGAGCGGCTGGTCGCCGTAGAGGAGCTCCTCGTAGACGCCGCCGATGAAGTCGCGCGGCGTGTCGTAGTACATGTTCATCTCCTCGACGATCACGCCCTTCTCGCGCTCGATCTCGTCGGCGTCGAACTTCGAGTTGCGGAGCATGTCGACGAGCACGTCGAGCGCGACGTCGCGCGACTCGGCGGCGCACTTGACGTAGTAGCCGGTGTACTCCTTGCCGGTGAAGGCGTTGAACTCGCCGCCGATCGCGTCGATCTCCATGCGCGATGTCGCGCGCCGTCGGCCGCCGCTCCGTGCCCTTGAAGAACATGTGCTCGGCGAAGTGCGCGATCCCGTTCGTCTCGCGCGTCTCGTAGCGCGAGCCGGCCGCGAGCATGATCGCGCAGGTCACCGACTGCGCCGAGTCCATCGGCGCGGTCAGGATGCGCAGCCCGTTGTCGAGGCGCTCGAGGTTGAAGGTGCTCACCGCCCGGCGATGCTACCGAGGGAACATCCTGCGGCGGTTCCTCAGAAACGTTGCAGCGCGCGCGAGACCGGCCTCGGTCCCGAACTCGATCGCCGCCGCAGGCATGCGCTCGTCGGCGGCGTGGACGATCTCGAGGACCGGAAACTCCTCCGGGAGCCGCATCGGCATGAAGCCGTACGTCTGGATGCCGAGCTGCGCAGAAGAAGCGGCCGTCCGTCACGCCGCCCTGGAGCAGCGGCATCGGAATGCCCTTCGGGATCGAGCTCGCGCAGGACGCCGCCGAGCATCTCGAAGAGGCCGAGGTCGGGCTCGGCGGGCCGGGATCGTGTCGCGACGAGCTCGACCTCGATGTCGTCGCCGATGATGTCGTGGAGCTCCGCGATCAGGTCGATCGGGCGTGAAGCCGGGCAGGAGGCGGCCGTCGAGCTCGAGCTCGATCTGCGCCGGGATCGACGTTCACCTTCTCGCCGCCGCGGACGATCGTCGCGTTGACGGTGTTGCGGAGCAGCGTCTCGATCGGGCCGCAGCTTCGGCCCGAGCGGCGGAGCACGCGGTCGGCGAGCCGCCGGCTTGAGCAGCGTGCAGCATCGAGTCTCGCTTCGGCCGCGGCAGCTGCGCGGCGATCGCCTCGATCATGTCGCGGACGATCGGCGTGACGTGGATCGGCATCCGCTTGCGGTCGAGGTCGGCGCAGCATCTGCGCGAGCCGGGCCATCGTCGCCGTCCCGGTGGATCATCGCGCCGTGGCCGCCCGCGGCCGCGGACCGTCGCCTTCAGCCAGCAGATCTGCTTCTCGCCGAGCTGGATCGGATAGAAGCGCTTGCCCTGCGATCTCCTGGGAGATGCCGCCGGCCTCACCGAGCGCATGCCGGACGCCCGTCGAAGAGCTCGGGGTGCTCCTCGACGAGGAACTTCGCGCCGAAGTCGCCGCCGTTCTCCTCGTCGCTCAGGACGACCGGGATCACGTCACCCGGCAGCTCGCAGCTCGCCCGCGCCGCACGCAGGAACGCCGAGACGAACATCGCGACGGCGCCCTTCATGTCGACGGCGCCGCGTCCCCAGACCTCGCCGTCCACGAGGTCGCCGCCGAACGGCGGCCGTGCCCAGTCCTGGCCCGTGGTCGTGACGACGTCGACGTGGCCCTGCAGCAGGAGCGGCTGGCGGTCTGCCGCTTACCGCCGAGCCGCGCGACGAGGTTCGGGCCGAGCCGGATCTTTCGCATAGAGCTGCGTCTCGCAGCCCGCCTCCTCGAGCAGGCTGCGCACGAAGCTCGATGCACTCGGCTTCGTTCCCGGGCGGAGTTCGTCGTGTCGAACCGGATCAGGCTGCTGGAGGAGCTCGACCGGGAGTCATTGAGGTTAAGTCGCGGTAAAGATTCGGAGCGGGGCTTGTGACAGCGAGAACCCTGTCGATACCTTCGAATGGAAGGAAAGCTTGTAACAGATGCTCACCGCCCTCACCATCGTCCTCCTGTTCGCGGCCGCCTGGGCCGTGTCCACCTGAGCGCCATCGTCGCCCGGAGGGTGATGGCCTGGTCACGACCGGAGGCACCGGGCTCCCGAGCGGCGACCTCGAGCGCCAAGATCGTCGAGCTGAAGCGGCGCGAGACCGAGCGTCGGCGCGTCATCCGGACCGGCATCGCCTACATCGCGTTCGCGACGGCCTCGTCTTGACGGCCGCCCAGCTGACCGGAGGGTTCGACCGCCTGAGCACGATCGCCGGCGCCTCGTTCGTCCTCGATCCTCGTCGCGTTCTCGGCCCAGCGCGTTCTCGTCGACATCATCGCCGGCTTCAGCATGTTCATCGGAGAAGTGGTACTCCGTCGGCGACACGATCGCGATCCCGACGATGGAGCTGCAGGGCATCGTCGAGGAGGTCTCGCTCCGCCGGACGAAGCTTCGCTCACTCGACGGCGAGGTGATCAACATCCACAACTCGCAGATCCCGGCGGTTCGGGTGCTGCCCGGCGGGCGTCAAGGAGTTCGACGTCGAGCTGGTGGCCAGCAACCGCGAGGCGGCCGAGGTGCTCATCGAGCACGTGCCGTCGATCCTGCCGGTCGGGCCGACGACGTTCGTCCAGCGCCCGGTCATCCACGAGGTCGACGAGCTCGCACCCGGCTCGTCGCGGCTGCGCATGCGCGCCGCGGTTGCGCCTGGGCGCGAGTGGCTCGTGCACGGCTTCTACACCGATCTGCTCAAGGAGCGTGCCGACAAGCACCTGATCGTCCACGGTCCGATCGATGCTGACGGTGGACGAACGCGTGGCACGCAGCTTCGCCCGCGGCCAGCGCAGAGTCGCGCTGGGCCGGCGCCCGCTAGAGCGCGGAGACCGCGGCCAGCAGGCCGTCGACTTCGTCGGCGGTGTTGTAGTGGACGATGCCGGCGCGAACGGCCGCCGCTGTCTCTCGAGGCCGAGCCGCTTCATCACCTCGACCGCGTAGTAGTTGCCCTGCCACACCGCGATAGCCGGCGTCGCCCAGTCGCGTCGCGGCCTCCGCGTGTCGGCACGCCGTCGACGTTGAAGGCGAAGGTGCGCAACGCGGCCTTCCATCGTCGGGAGCCCGTAGAGCGTGACCTTGTCCGGAAGGCCGGCGAGAAAGCGCTCGCCGAGCGTGCGCTCGTGCGCGCTGGATCGACTCCCAGCCGATCGACTCGATGTACTCGACGGCGGCGACGAAGCCCGGCGAGCAGCTCGTGCGGGAGCGTCCCGGTCTCGAAGCGGTGGCCGAGCGGCGTGTCGACGGCGCGGGCCGCACCTTGTACGGACGCCAGCGTCTCGAGCAGCTCCGCGCGCCCGAAGGCGACGCCGAGGTGCGGGCCGAAGAACTTGTACGGCGAGCAGATCAGGACGTCGACGCCCCAGTCCGCCGACGTCGATCGGCCCGTGCGGCGCCGTAGTGGACGGCGTCCGCCCACGCGAGCGCGCCGGCGTCGTGCGCGAGCTCGACGATGCGGCGCACGTCCGTGAGCGTGCCGACTGCGTTCGACGCGACGGGAACGCGACGACGCGCGTGCGCTCGCTCAGCTGCCGCTCGAGATCGTGCGAGATCGAGCGTCGTGTCGTCGTTGATGTCGACGAAGCGGACCGTCGAGGCTGCTTGTCGTGCGCGAGCTCGAGCCAGGGCGAGACGTTCGCGTCGTGGTCGAGCTTGGTGACGATGATCTCGTCGCCCTGCGCGCCACTCGCGCCCGGCGGTGCGCGTGAGCGCGAATGCGAGCGTCGTCATGTTCGCGCCGAAGATGCGCCTCGTCCGGAGTCGCAGCCGAGGAACTCGCCGGCGGTCGAGACGCGCCTGGGTCGACGAGCGCCTCGGTGCGCCGGCTCGTCTCGTACGGGCCGCTCGACGTTTGCATTCGACTCGCGGTAGTAGCGCGAGACGGCGTCGATCACCGTCGTCCGGCACCTGCGTGCCGCCCGGGCCGTCGAAGAAGGCCAGCGGCTGGCGCAGCGCGGAATACCGGGCGCGGACGGCCTCGACGTCGAAGGTGACGGTGGACACCGCCCGAGACGTTACTACGATTGGCGTCCATGGCCCCGGCGACCGAAGAGCGCATCGACCAGAGGCACGGGCACCGGTCTCGGCGCGCCGTGGAACGTCATCGTGCTGAACGACAACCACAACACCTTCCAGGGCGTCGCCAGCGCGCTCTGCGTCGACGCTGCCCGAGCGTCTCGTACGACCAGGGCCTGCGGCTTGCCGACCGGATCCACCTCGAGCGGCCGCGCGATCGTCTGGTCAGGGCACAGGAAGTCGCCGAGCACTACTGGCAGCAGCTTCGCGGCTACGGCCTGACGATGTCGCCGCTCGAGCGCAGCTAGAGCAGCCGTGCCGTTCACGCGCCAGCGGTAGCGCGGCTGAGGGCTTCAGCGAGGCGCCGATGAAGCAGTCCCGCTCGGCCTTGGCCGAGCAGCGCGGCGAGCTCGTCGCCCGGCGGCACCGGCTCGAGCTCGAGATCGAGCTCGACAGTCGACGCTCGACGAATGCGTAACGCCCGTCCTCATGCGGCGTTCGCGACCATCCGCCGCGACAGCTGCGGTCGGCGACGAAGTCGATCTCCTCGCGCGTCGAGTGGAAGCGCAGGCTCTGCAGCGTGCAGCGCACGAGGCCGGCGAGAACCAGGTGCTCCGGCGTCCACGCGGCGTCGAGGTCGAGCGGCGCGCGTCCGTCGGCCGTGACGCGGCCCGTGCGCGGTCGAGCCCGATGGCGTAGCGGAACTCCTTCGCCTCCGCCGGCCACGCTCGTATCCTGCCGCCGCAGATGCGCAGGAACCGTCCGGACGTGCGGCGTAATGTGTGGCCATGCGACGACTGCGGCCCCTCAGCGAGGCCGAGTGCTATGCCCGGTGTTACGGCGGCTGGGACGAGACCGTCCGGATCGTGAGACTCGAGCCTCGCCGCGCGCGCCGCGGAGCTCGCGATCGAAGGCGAGGCGCTCGCAGGTCCGCTTCGAGGAGTTCCTCGACGCGCGTGACCCGCCGGCAGCTCGCCGAGCCCGAAGCAGCCTGAGTCGGCCATCCCTGACGTCTCTGGCGCCTGGGTTGCGGGTGCTCTTCTGCGGCATCAACCCGGACGCGTCTCCGCAGCGGCAGCGGCGCACTTCGCGAATCCGCGGAACGACTTCTGGCGCCCTGCACGCCGTCGGATTCACGCCGCGCCTGCTCGAGCCTGCCGAGCAGTTCGAGTGCTTGCACCGTACGGCGTCGGCGTCACGAACGCCGCGTCCCGCACGACGCCGGGCTCGGGGGATCTGCGCAAGGCGGACTTCGACGGAGCGTGCGACCGGCTGGCGGGAATCGCCACGCGAGCTGCAGCCGGCGTGGATCGGCTTCGTCGGCAGGAGGCCGTACCGAGGCGCGTTCGGCGAGCGGCCCGCAGCTCGGCGTGCAGGAGCGTCGCTCGGCGACACGCGGCTCTTCGTGCTGCCGTCGACGTCACCGGCGAACGCTGCAGTGCCCTGGGACGAACGCCTGCGCTGGTTTCGTCAGCTTGCGCCGTCAGCCGCGCCAGCGGTTCGTGATCGGCGTGCGCCGATCGCGGCCGAACGCCTTCGGCCTGCAGCTTCACGCCCGGCGGCGCCTGACGCCGCTTGTACTCCGCACGGTCGACCATCGCGACCGCGCGCTCGACGACGTCGCGGTCGAAGCCGTCCGCTGAGAGCTCCTCGAGCGTGCGGTCGTGCTCGACGTACTGCCTCGAGCACCTCGTCGAGCTTCGGGTACGGCGGCAGCGAGTCCTCGTCGAGCTGGTCGTCGCGCAGCTCGGCGCTCGGCGCGCGCTCGATGATCGACTGCGGGATCAGCTCGCGGCCCGCCCGCTCGTTCAGGTAGCGCGCGAGCCGGAAGACGTCCGTCTTGTAGACGTCCTTCAGCAGCGCGAAGCCGCCCGCCATGTCGCCGTAGAGCGTCGCGTAGCCGACCGAGAGCTCCGACTTGTTGCCGGTCGCGACGAGCATCCAGCCGAACTTGTTCGAGAGCGCCATCAGCAGGACGCCGCGGATCCGCGCCTGGATGTTCTCCTCGGTCGAGGTCGGGCTCGCGTCCCGCGAACGCATCGGCGCGAGCGTCGATGTCGAACCGTCGACGATCGCGCTCGATCGGAATCTCGCGGAAGTCGATCAGCCGAGGCTCTCGGCGAGCCGCCGCGCGTCGCGATCGCGTCTCGTCCGGACGAGTAGCGCGACGGCATCGACACGCAGTGCACGCGCTCCGGCCCGAGCGCCTCGGCCGCGAGCGCGGCGGTCGAGCGCGGAGTCGATTCCGCCGGAGACGCCGACGACGACCTCGCGGAAGCCGTTCTTGCTCGACGTAGTCGCTGAGCCCGAGCTCGAGCGCGAGCTCGCATCTGCTCCGAGCTCGTCGCACGAACGGCGCGACCTCGCTCGACGGCCTTGCTGCCGTTCTGCGACGGCCCGCGCGAGCCGACGTGGATGATCGTCGACCGGCGGGATCGCCGCGCTCGCGCGCGAGCGCGCGGCGGCGCACGTCGCGCAGGCGGCGGCCGATCACCTCGCTCGGCTCGACGTCGACGACGAGCAGCGCCTCCTCGAAGCCGGGCGCGCGCGCGAGCACCTTGCCCTTCGTCGTCGATGCACGCACCGAGTGCCCGTCGAAGATCAGCTCGTCCTGTCCGCCGACGGCGTTGCAGAACGCGACGAAGCACGAGTTGTCGCGCGCGCGCGTGACGAACATCTCCTCGCGCTCGCGGTCGCGTGCCGACGTGGAACGGCGAGGCGGAGATGTTCACGAGCAGCTCGCGCGCCGGCGAGCGCGAGATCGGTCGCGGGCGGCCCGGGCTGCCACATGTCCTCGCAGATCGGTCGGGCCGACGAGCGTCTCGCCGTGCTCGAGCAGAACGAGGTCGCGCCCGGGCGCGAAGTAGCGGTCCTCGTCGAAGACGCCGTAGTTCGGGAGGAAGCGCTTGCGGTAGATCGCCTTGACCTCGCCGCCCGAGCAGGACGTAGCACGCGTTGTAGAGATCGCGGTCGAAGTGCGGCGCCCCGACGAGCACCGTCGACGCCGCGCGCGTCGCGCGCGATCTCCTCGACGGAGTCTCGCGCGGCGCGGATGAAGCCGGGCCGGAGCAGCAGGTCCTCCGGCGGGTAGCCGGTGACCGCGAGCTCGGGGAAGAGCGACGAGGTCGGCGGCGTTCGCCTTGGCCTCGTCGAGGCCGCTCGAGGATCAGCTCGGCGGTTGCCCGTCGAGATCGCCGACGACCGGGTTGATCTGGGCCAGTGCGAGCGCGCACGGCCTCAGTCTAGCTGTTTGCGACTCTGAGTCGAAAACTACCGTGGCGCCGGCCGAACTGCATTACCCAGAGGGCGACGCCGTCGCGGCCGAACATGTGGCCGCGCTCGTACGGCGATCCCGAGATCTCGCCAGCGTCGCTGCCGAGCAGGTTCTCGCGATGCGGCGGCGAGTTCAGCCACAGCTGCAGTGTGTGCACCGGCGAGCCGAGCCTCCGCCTGACCCCAGGCGAGGTTCTCCGCCGAACGCGCGGGCCGGGCAGATAGCCGGCGCGTCTGAACGTGCGCGTAGAACGATCATTCCGCACGGCGTGTGCGTGAAGCCGCAGCGGCGCACCGCGTTCGCTTTCAGCATCGACGAACGGTTGAGCGGGCCGTTGCCCCGCACGACGCTGAGGTCGGTAGCGTGCGGCGCACGATGTTGATGCCGCAGTACATCGCCTCGAGTCGCGAGTGCGCGTCTCCGGCGGCAGTCGTTGCGCCCGCGCATGGCTGACGCCACGGCTGCCAGCGCCGAGTGAATCGGGGTCTTGCGGCACTGCTCCATGCTGGCGCGGCCAAGCCAAGCACGATCGCGGTGAGGGCCTGGGCGACTCCCATGACGCGGTCGGACGAACTAGATGCCCATTCGCGCGGACAATCCTGCGCCTTCCTGCGCGAAATCTTACATTCAGGTTCGTATTTCGTACGCGTATGCGCCGAGAAGCGTAAACTAGGCCGGCCGACTGCGCCACGATCTCGTCGAGGGCCTCCGGGTTCTCCAGCGACGGAGAGATCGCCTGGATCCTTGCCCGAGGACGCGGGCCCGCACGGCGCGGCGCACGATCTTGGCGCTGCGCGTCTTCGGCAGCGCCGAGACGAACACGATCCGCTCGGGCCTGAACGCCTTGCCGAGCTCGTCGGTCACCGCGGCGAGATCTCGAGCGCGCAGCTCGGGCGTCGCTTCGTCGCCGGGCTTCAGCACGCAGAAGATCCACGCGACCTCGCCCTTGACGTCGTGCGGGACGCCGATCGCCGCCGCTTCGGCGACGGCGCGGTGCGCGACCGCCGCCGACTCGAGCTCCGCCGGCCCGATGCGCTTGCCGGCGATGTTGAGCGTGTCGTCGGAGCGGCCGTGCAGGAACCAGTAACCGTCCTCGTCGACCGACGCCCAGTCGCCGTGCGTCCAGACGCCCGGGAAGCGGCGCCAGTACGGCGTCGAGGTAGCGCTCGTCGTCGCCCCAGATGCCGCGCGTCATTCCCGGCCACGGCCGCTTGCAGACGAGCTCGCCGACCTCGCCGCGCACAGGCGTGCCGTCCGCGTCGAAGACGTCCATGTCCTGGCCGAGCGCGGGGAAGCCGAGCGCGACCGGCTTGATCGGCTCGGTCACGCAGGTCGTGAGGAAGCACGCGCCGACCTCGGTGCCGCCGGAGCAGTTCACGATCGGCGTCGTGCCGCCGCCGACCTTGCTCGAAGAGCCAGCAGGTACGGGTCGCGGTTCCACGGCTCGCCGGTCGTGCAGATCGCCTTCAGCGACGACATGTCCGGCGTTCGGATCGCCCTTCGGGATCAGCGCGCGCACGAGCGTCGGCGAGACGCCGAGCATCGTCACGCGCTCCGACTCGATCGAGCTTCCAGATGCCGGTCGGCCGGAAAGTCCGGCGCGCCTTCCGCGTAGACGACCGTCGCGCCGCACGCGCCGCCGCCGACCACCGTCCACGGGCCCATGATCCAGCCCATGTCCGTGGCGAAGTGGATGCGATCGCCCGGCTTGACGTTCGTCTGGTACGCGACCTCGCGCGCGATCGAGACGAGGAAGCCGCCCTGGACGTGCAGCGCGCCCTTCGGCTTGCCGGTCGTTCCCGACGTGTACGCGAGCAGGTAGGGATGTTCGGAATCGACCTGTCTCGGGGTCAGATCCCCGGACGTGTCCGCCGACGAGCTCGTCCCAGAAGCGGTCGCGCCCGATCGTCATCGGCACGTCGTCGAGCCCGAGGCGGCGCCAGACGACCGTGTGCGTCACCGTCGGCGCGATTCGAGCGCCTCGTCGGCGATCTGCTTCATCGGCACGACCTGTCCGCGGCGCAGACGAGCCGTCGGCCGTGATCAGCGCCTTCGCCTTCGCGTCCGCCAGCCGCGCCGCGATCGCCGGACGCGCGCGAAGCCGGAGAAGATCGGCACCTGCACGGCGCCGAGGTGCGCGCAGGCGTGCGATGCGATCGCGACCTGCGGCGACATCGGCAGGAAGATCCCGACCGCGTCGCCCTCGCCGATGCCGATCGACGCGAGCCCTTCGGCGAGGCGGAAGACCTCGTCGGACAGCTCGCGCCAGGTCAGCGAGACGCGTGAGCCGTCCTCGCCGTGCCAGATCGCCGCCTCCTGCTCGGCGAGCTCGCCGGCCGCCCACTTGTGGACGCAGTTCCAGGCGAGGTTGAGCTTGCCGCCGGTGAACCAGCGTCGCCCACTCGGTCGCCGCGCGAGGTGTCGACCACCTCGCTCCCAGGGCTCGGAGAACTCGAGGCCGAGATCCTCGATCAGGGCGGGCCAGAAGCGCTCGGGCTCCTCGATCGAGATGCGATGGAGATCGTGATAGCGCTCGACGCCGAGCGCTGCGCGCGAGCCTGTGTCAGGTTCGCGCTCTCGACGTCCTCGGCGGTCGGTGCTCCAGATGAAGTCGGGCACGCGCGAAAGCGTACGGGTAGCCGTCCGACGTAGGCGCGGGGAGCGTGCTCTAACCTCTCAGGGTATGCGTGCTCGACTGTTCACGCCGGAGAACCGCAAGTGGTGGACGCTCGTCGCAGTCGCGGTCGGCCTGTTCATGATCATGCTCGACAACACGGTCGTGAACGTCGCGCTGCCGTCGATCCAGCAGTGACCTCGGCATCGGCATCTCGGAGCTCGAGTGGGTCGTGAACGCCTACGCGCTCACGTTCGGCGTGCTGCTGCTCACCGGCGGGAAGCTCGCCGACCTGCTCGGCCGGCGCGCGATCTTCATCGCCGGCCTCGTCGTCTTCACCGGCGCCTCGCTCTGGTGCGGCCTCGCGGGCGGCGCGAGCTCGCTGATCGCTGCGCGCACCGTGCAGGGTGTCGGCGCCGCGCTGATGAACCCGGCGACGCTGTCGATCATCACCGCGACCTTCCCGCCGCGGCAGCGCGGGACTGCGATCGGCATCTGGGCGGGCGTCTCCGCGCTTGCGCTCGCGATCGGCCCGCTCGTCGGGCGGCCTGCTGACGGAGAAGGTCAACTGGAGCTGGATCTTCTTCATCAACATTCCCGTCGGCGTGCTCGGCGTGATCGCGGCGCGCGCTCTTCATCGACGAGTCGAAGGACACGTCGACGCGAGCAGCGGCTCGACTTACCCGGCCTGATCACCTCGGCGGTCGGTCTCTTCGCCCTCACCTACGGTCTGATCGAGACGAACGATCACGCGCTGGAGCGTCGACACGCGTTCTCACGCTGTTCGCGATCGCAGTGGTGTCGCTGACCGCGTTCGTCCTGCTCGAGCTGCGTCAGCGCCTGCCGATGCTCGACCTCTCGCTGTTCCAAGAATCCGACGTTCGCCGGCGCCAACGCCGCGATGCTGCTCGTCGGGCTCGCGATGTTCGGCATCTTCTTCTACAACTCGCTCTTCCTGCAGCGCGTCCTCGGCTACAGCGCGATCGAGACCGGCGCGACGTTCCTGCCGATGACCGTGCTGATCATCCTCGTCGCGCCGGTCGCAGGCAGGTTCTCCGACCGGGTCGGCGCGCGCTGGCTGATGGGCGCGGGGATGACCCTGCTCGCGGTCTCGCTCCTTCTCTTCGGGACGCTCGACGCAGAGCTCGTCCTTCTGGAACATCCTCCCGGCCTGCTCGTCGGCGGCGTCGGGATGGCGGTCACGATGGCGCCGACGACGGCTGCGGCGATGGGCTCCGTCCCGGTCGACGCAGGCCGGCGTCGGCTCCGCGGTGATCAACAGCATGCGCCAGGTCGGCGGATCGCTCGGGATCGCGATCATGGGCGCGCTCGTGGCCACGAGCGTCAGCGTCCCGCCAACGAGTCCGCTGTGGCCTGACCAGTTCGTGGTCGGCTATCACCGAGCGGTTCACGTCGGCGCGGCACTCGTCCTCGTGGGCGCGGTCATCTCGGTCCTGACGGTGCGCTCGCTGCCGCGCCGCGAAGGCGCGGCGGAATCAATCGGCGTCGCTCTCGCCGACGAGCGCCTAGAAAGAGGAAGACCCCCGGCTGCGGCTCCGGGGTCGATTCCTGTTAGGCGACTCCGCCCTGTGTGGCGGTCTCTCCGGAACTTGGCTCTGCGGCCCAGCCACGCCCCGGTTGGAGTCCACCTGGTGAAGCGCCTCCTGCAGCCGACCCTGGCGTCTGGCTCGGTTGCAAGATTGCCTCACTCGTAGGAGCGTTCTCCGAGCCTGTCAAGTAGCTCGGTCAAGTGATTTGAGTTAGGCTTGCTTGACCGGTTTTAGGCCCAAACATGACCTTTTCGGGGGATGCCCGAAGGGACAGGTTGAAGTTGGGTGAAGTATGACGTACTACTACGCCGCACGTGTCTGACTCGACCGCCATTCGTCAGCAGCAGCAGCGAGCCTCCGCCGCTCAGGCCGGGCTTCGGCTCGGCGAGCGCCTACGCCAGCTTCGTGTCGCCGCGGCGCTGACCCAGACCGACCTCGCCGGCGACCGCTTCTCGAAGGAGTACGTCAGCCAGATCGAGCGCGGCAAGACCCGTCCGACCCGCGAGACGATCGTCTGGCTCGCGGAGCGCCTCGGCGTCGACGCCGGCTTCCTCGCGAACGGCATCTCCGCGGACGAGCGCGGCCGGGTCGACGCCGCGTCTTGCGCGCGCCGACGCCCTGCTGGAGGCGCGTCGAAACGACGAGGCGCTCGAGGAGTTCGAGAAGATCCGCGCCGCCGTGCTGGCCACCGGCCTGCCCGAGCTCGAGGCGCGTGCCCTTTCCGGCGAGGCGACTCGTGCGCATGCGCGCCGGCGAGGTTCGCGAGGCGATCGCGCTGCTCGAGCGCGCCCGAGCGCTCACCGAACGCGCGACGTTCTCCGACGTCGAGCGTGCCGACGTCCTCTTCCGGCTCGGCGTCGCGCCGCTACAAGCTCAACAGCATCCAGACGGCGATCGGGCTGTTCGACGAAGGCGCTCAAGCTCGCCGAACGCTCCGAGATCCCGTCTGACCAGCTTCGCTCGAACATCCTTGCGTGGCGCTCGCGCTGCTATCGCCGCCGCCGCGACCTCGAGGCCGCGCGCGAGGACGTCGAGCGCGCGCTCGAGCTCGCCGAAGGGCTGAACGACAAGCGCACCGCGGCAGACATCTACTTTCAGGCATCGATCATCGCCGACCGCGAGGGCCACTGGGTGCTCGCGCGCTCGTACGCCGAGCGCGCGAAGTCCGCGTACGAGGAGCTCTCCGATCGCGGCAATCTCGGCCGGCTGCTGAACAACCTCGGTGGAATCAACTTCCTGCTCGGTCACCCAGAGGAAGCGGTGGACTTCCTGAAGGACGCAGTCCGCATCGCCCTCGAAGTCGGCAACGACGCCGAGGCGGCGCACGCGGTGAACGGCATCGCCCAGGTCCACCTCCGAACCGGTGACGTCTCGCTCGCAGAGGAGCAAGCGCGCTACGCGCTCAGGCTGCTCGGCGACCGCGTCGACGAGGTCAGCGAGATCGGCAACGCGCAGCTCGTTCTGGGCCGCGCGTTGCTCGAGCAGGATCGCCTCGACGAGGCCGAAGAGGCCTTCGCGGCAGGTGAACGCGCATACGACCAGCTTTCTTCGGGGAGCCATCGCGCGTCTGCGTGGGTCGCCCAGGGTGACCTTGCGACACGACGCGGGGACGATCGGGCAGCCGCCCGGCTCTACCGCCAGGCCGCCGACGCCCTACAAGACGTCCGCTTCTAACTCAACGCTCCGAAAGGAGGTGACCACGTGTCCAAAGCTCGCCTGATGTATTTCGCGGTTTTCGCGATTCTCATCGCCGCTGCACTGCTGCCGGCCCTCGCGTTCATGCCACTCGGGGCCGCACGACGGCGCGGAGATCTAGAGTGGAAGCGTGCGCGCTTTGCTCGCCGTTCTCGCGCTTGCCGCGCTGACGGCAGGCTGTGGCTCGATCGACGAGCCGTTCCGAGCAGGGCGCGCCTCGGACGGGATCACTCGAAGCGACTCTGGAAGAGCTCCGGGACAGGCTGTGGCGTTGATTCCCGGCACGAACGATTACTCCCCGGCGACGTGCGCGTCTCCTTCTCGTCGTCGACAACCGCGGCCGCGTGATCGCTCCGCCGACGGCGCGATTCTGGATTGCGCGCTCTCTGAGCGCGAAACCGTTTCGAGGAAACCGTTGCAAAGCTCGAGCCGGTCGGGGTGCCCGGCGTCTCGACGGGCGCGGACGCCGCCGGCGTTGTACGTGGCACACGTGCGGGTGGCTGCGCCCGGGAAGTACTACGTGCTTGCCCGGCCGATCGGGAAGGTCGCGATCGGCGGCATCCACGACATCGTCGTCAGGACCGCTCGGCGACTCCTGCCGTCGGCGACCGCGCCTACCCATCGCGCACGCCGACGCTTGCGAGCTCCGGCGGTAGGACCGCGACGCTCACGACGCGTGTCCTCCCGACCGCGGACTGCTCCGCTACTCGATCGCCGAATCTCTTGCTGCCCACGCTCCTTTCGTCGTGACGTTCGCGACGCCGCGCTACTGCGAGAGCCGCACCTGCGGGCCGGTCGTCGACGTCGTCGAGCACGAGCGGCGTCGTTTTGCAGGCTCGGGAATCCGCTTCATCCACGTCGAGATCTACAAGGACAACGATCCGCGTCAAGGGCAGAACCGGTGGGTAGCGCCAATGGCGGCTTCCGTCGGAGCCGTGGACGTTCCTCGTCGGCCGTGACGGCCGGATCAAGGCGAAGTTCGAGGGCTCGGTCTCGACGGGAGAGCTCGAGAATGCGCATTCGGCGTTCCTACGCTAGGCCTCAGGCCAGGCGTCAATTGACCCAGATGGCCTATGCGCGTGCGAAGAACATGCAAGGGTTGATGCGCATCGTGTCGTCCATGAATGAAGAGACCCTCGGCGCTCGTGAGCGTGCGCGAAGTCGCCGATCAGCTCGGCGTCCATCCGAGACGATCCGGCGCCTGATTCACGACGGGCGCTTGACGCGGTGCGCGTAGGACGCGTGCTTCGCGTGCACCGTGCGGCGCTCGACAGCTTTCTCGCGCGCCAGCGCGTGAAGCCGACGCGTTTTCAAGACTAGTTACGCGCCGAATCCTCCGGCGGCGACACGCTCGATCACGACGTGCGGCAGTCTTGCGTACCGGCTCGAGACGTAGCAGTGCGCGCACCACTTCGGCGCAATCCTCCGGACGGATCATCTGCTCGGGCGGGACGGGCGCCCAGTCCGTCATGGGCGTATCGACGAAGCCGGGGCTGAGCGCCGTCGCGCGCACGCCGTGCTGCTCCTCGGCCCGGTTGAGCGTGTTCGTGAACTGGATCACCCCGCCTTCGCCGCTCCGTAGACCGGCAGCTGCGGGGACGGGCCGGTTCCTGCGATCGAGGCGATGTTGACGACGAGCCCGCCCGTCTCCGCGCAGAAGCGGCAGCGCGGCGGCCGTGACGAGCATCGTCCCGCGCAGGTTGACGGCGAGCTGAAGGTCGATCTTCTTCGTCTCGAGCTCGTCGATCGCGCCGGCGACGCCGACGCCGGCGGAGTTGACGAGCACGTCGAGCCGGCCGTGTCGCTCGCGGTGCTCGTCGACCATTCGGCGGCAGTCCTCCTCCTTCGCGACGTCCGCGGTGACAGCGTGCGCGCCGAGCTCGGAGGCCGCAGCCTCGACCTTCGCCGTCGTCCGGGCGGCGAGCGTCAGCTCGAAGCCTTCCGCCCGCAACATGGTGGCGATCGCGAGGCCGATCCCCGACGAGCCCCCGGTGACGAGCGCGGCCCTGGCCACTGACCCATCTTTGCAAGTCGGAAGGTGCCGACGCCGAGGGCGAAGAACTCTGCGCGCGGGGAACCGAAAGGCTCCTCCTCTCCCTGAACGGCGGCGGCGCTCAGCGCCGCCGCCTATTTCCTGAAGCGGGAATACCCGGGTTACCTCGACGTAACAAGGGGAACCGTCGTCACTCTGTGGACGAAAGGCTCGGAGACCCCTACATTTCGCGGTTCACCCTTCGGAGGGCTTCCTTGAACACCGAAACAGGACGCGTCAAGCTCACAGACCTCGCAGCGTGCGGAGGCTGCGCCGCGAAGTATTCGGCGGCGCGCCTCGAGCAGCTGCTCGCGGGTTTCGTGCCCGCCGAGGCCGGAGAACCTGCTCGTCGGCCTCGCGCCGGCGGACGACGCCGCGGTGTATCGCCTCGACGACGAGCGCGCGCTCATCTTCACGCTCGACTTCTTTCCACCGGTCGTCGACGACCCCGGCGACTACGGTGCGATCGCCGCGACGAACGCGCTCAACGACGTCTTCGCGATGGGTGGCACGCCGCTCCTCGCACTGTCGATCGCGGCGTTCCCCGAAGAGCTGCCGATGGAGATGCTCGCCGAGATCTTCGCGGCGGCGGACGCAGCAGGTACGTGCGGCGGGCGGACTGCTCGCGGGCGGTCACACGATCCGCGACGCCGAGCCGAAATACGGGCTGGCCGTAGTCGGCACCGTGCGACCCGACGGGATCTGGCCGAAGAACGGCGCGAAGCCCGGCGACGCGCGTCTTCATCACGAAGCCGCTCGGAACAGGGCTGATCATGACCGGGTACAAGAAAGGTCACGCGGGCGACATGCAGCTCGAGCGCGCGATCCGCTGGATGAGGACGCTCAACAAGGATGCAGCCGATGTTCTGCGCGGCCTCGAGCCGAACGCCGTCACCGACGTGACGGGCTTCGGCTCTTCGGCCATGCGCACGAAGTGGCCGACCGTAGCGGCGTGTGCATCCGGCTCGAGTCTGAGCGCTTCCCGGCGATCGACGGCGCACTCGACGTCGCGCGGAAAGGCGTGCGGACGAGCGGAGACCCGCGGAACCGCGACTTCGCCGAACGTCACCTCACGGTGGAAGGGTTGCCGCAGACGCTCGTGGCACTCGGCTACGACCCGCAGACCGCCGGCGGGCTGCTCGTGTCGCTCCCGGCCGAGCGGGGCGCAGCGCTCGAGGCGGAATTCGCGGGCCGCCGGCTGTTCATCCGGAGGATCGGCCGCGTCGAGGAGGGCGCCGGAGTCATCGTCGAGTGAGCTCGGGGATGATTCACGGGCGCTTCCAGCCCTTCCACAACGGACATCTCGAATACCTGCGCGGCGCAGCGGAGCGATCCGACGAGGTGTTCGTCGGGATCACGAACCCCGATCCGCAGCGCATCAAGGAAGAGGCGACCGATCCACTGCGGCACCTCCCCGAGTCGAACCCGTTCACCTACGTCGAGCGCCTGCTGATGATCGAGGCGGTCGCGAAGGACGAGGGAATCCTCGCGCACGTGATTCCGTTTCCCGTCAACGAGCCGGAGCTCTGGCAGCGCCTACGTACCCGCGCGGAGTGACGCAGTACCTCCGGCTGTTCTCGGAGTGGGGCGGCACGAAGCTCGAGCGGATGCGCGAGGCCGGATACGAGGTCGTCATCCTCGACGAGGGCGCCGAGAAGCAGATCTCCGGAACGGACGTGCGGCGACGCTCTCGCTCGGGCGGTGAGTGGGAAGCGCTCGTTCCGCCGGCGTCGTACGGGTGATCCGCTCCCTGCAGCGAATACCGGCCTGAGTGCACCCGATCGTCGTCCTGCTCCTCGATGGTCTGGCTGACCGCGCCCATGAGTCGCTCGGCGGCCTGAGCGGTCTCGAGGCTGCGCGCACGCCGAATCTCGACCGGTTGTGCGCGTCGGGATCGAACGGTGTCCTCTACGCGATCGGCCCCGGCCGCGCGCCTTCGAGCGAGGTGGCGCACTGGTCGATGTTCGGCTACAGGCCCGACGAGTTTCCCGGGCGCGCGGTCTTCGAGGCGCTCGGGCGTGGCCAGGAAGTGGACCCCGATCAGGTCTTCGCCTATGCCGCGCTGCGGCCGGCGGAGCGGCGCGCAGACGGCTGGTGGCTGACCGGACGCCCCGATCCGGACCGCGACGCGGAGGAGGCGGAGCGGCTCGTCCAGCGCCTGCGACGGCATCACGATCGACGGCCTCACCTTCTCGCTGGAGCATGTCTGGCGCGGTGAGGCGATCCTCCGCGTCTCCGGAGCCGCGGATGAGCGCGTCACCGACAGCGACGCATTCTTCCGCGACCGGCATCCCGTCCTGCGACCGCAGGCGCTCGTGCCCGAGGCGGAGCGGACCGCACGAGGCCGCGGAGGCGTGGAGCCGCGAGGTGATGCGGCGCCTCGAGGGCGAACGCTTCAACGTGATCACGTTGAAGTGGTGGGGCCGGCCGCGTGACGTGCCCACTTTCGAGGAGCGCCACGGGCTGCGCGGGACGTTCATTGCGAGCTCGGCGTTCCTACGCGGCCTTGAACGGCCGTTGGGCTCGACGCACGTGAAGAGCCCGAGACGGACGACGCCGCTGCCGATCTGCGCGGCCGGATCGAGCTCGCCCACGAGCGCCTCGACGCCGGCGACACGTTCGTGTTCTGTCACGTGAAGAGCGCGGATGCAGCGGGACACACGAAGGATCCGAACGAGAAGCGGGCGATGATCGAGACGCTCGACGGCGTCGTCCGCGATCTGCCGGTGGATCGTGCGATCGTGTGCATCACCGGCGATCACGCGACTCCGGCCTTCCCGGACGTCATCCATTCGGGCGACCCGGTCCCCTTCGTCGTCGCCGGACCGGGAGTTCGCGGAGACCGCGTGAGCGAGTTCGGCGAGTCGAGTTGCGCCGACGGGATCTTCGGCCACCTGCGCGGGCCGGACATGATGCCGGTGCTCCTGAACGCCGCCGACCGACCCCTCTTCCTGGGCTCGAGGCCGACGCCGTTCGACGGCGCCGACGGCTATCCGTCGATCCTCGACCCGCTGTGACGCGTCACTAAACTCGGAGCCGTGAACGCCCAGCCCACGGCGCTCGCTCGGCTCCGGGCGATCGTCCTCAGCCCTGCGCAGATCTTTCCGTTCGTGGTCGCCCAGCTCGGCGGCGCTCTGGCTGATCATCGGCACCGGCGCGGCGGTGCGGTTGACCGACAGCGGGCTCGGCTGTCGTCATTGGCCGGGCTGCGAAGAGGGGCATCCGCTTCCCGCGAAGAATGCTCACGCCTTCGTCGAGTTCGGCAACCGTCTGGTCGGCGGCGATCACGATCGCGCTCACGCTCCTCGTCTGGCTCGCCGGTTCGCCGCACGCCGGGACTGCCGCGGTGGGCGCTGCGGCTTGCGCTCGGGATCTTCTCGGCACGCTCGCGCAGGCGCCGATCGGCCTGCTGGCAATCGCGAGCGATCTGCGCTGGCCGATCGTGATGCTGCACCTCGCTGCTGTCGATCGCGCTGCTCGCCGCTGCGACAGTGCTCGTCGCTCGAGGTGCGCTCGGCGGTCGTCGGGCGCATCGAGCCGCTCGTTCCGCTCGAGCTGCGCCGGCTCGGCTTCGCGTTCGTCGTCGCCGGACTTCGTCCTCATCATCAGCGGCTCGCTCGCGACCGCGTGCGGGCCGCATTCGGGCGGGGCGCCGCGGACAAGATCGACCGGTTCGGACGTCTGCAGCCGGTCGTCTACGTCGCACGCCATGATCGTGGGCATCTTCCTGCTCACGTTCCTCGTTCAGCCTCGGCTATCTCGCCGCCCGACGCGAGCACGCGCCGCGGCTCTTCGCGTTCGGCGCTCGGCGTCTTCGTCCTGCTCCTCGTCCAGATGGGGCTCGGGGAGCTGCAGTGGCGCACCCATCTTCCCTGGGGCCTCGTGCTGCTGCACGTCTTCCTCGCCGCCACGGTGTGGATCGGCACGGTCGCCCTCGCGACGCTCTTCTTCAGACCGAACGTAGACTTCGCGCGATCGCTGACGAACTTCGCATCACCGACCGGCCGAATCTGCGCGAGCCGGTTCTGGATCGCCGCATTCCGTGGCTGGAACGATGGAGGCCAGGGCGCGTCGCTGGCGGGCGGCTACCTCGCCAAGGTCTGGGAGGCGGATCGCTTCGCGGAGATCGAGCCCGAGAACTTCTACGACTTCCAGGCGACCCGCCCGCACGTTTCGCTCGTCGAGGTGCAGACGCGCGCACATCGAGTGGCCGGAGAACGCCTTCTACCACGCGCCGATTCCCGGTCTCGACCGCGACGCAGTCCTCCTGCTCGGGATCGAGCCGAACCTGCGCTGGCAGACCTTCACCGGGATGATCGTCGACCTCGCGCGGGATCTCGGCGTCGAGATGATGATCACGCTCGGCTCGTTGCTCGCCGACGTGCCGCACACACGGCCGTCGCCGGTGACGGGCGGTGCGACCGACCCGGACCTGATCGAGCGGCTCGGCCTGCAGCGTTCACGCTACGAGGGCCCGACGGGAATCGTCGGGATCCTGCACGACGCCTGCAACCGCGCGAGCATCCCGTCCGTCAGCCTCTGGGCCGCAGTCCCGCACTACGTGCTCGCTCGCACCGAGCCCGCGCGCCGCGCTCGCGCTCGCGCAGAGCCTGGGCGACATCCTCGGTGACGAGCGATCGATACCGGCGGAGCTCGAGGAGGCGTCGGAGCGCTACAGCGAGCAGGTCAGCGAGGCGGTCGCCTCCGGACGAGGAGACCGCCGCGTACGTCGAGGAGCTCGAGGAGCGTGCCGAGCTGCTGGACGACGAGCAGCAGCTTCCCTCCGGTGATTCCCTCGCAGCGGAGCTGACGCGGTTCCTGCGGGACCGTGAACGCGGCAACGGCGGGCCCGAGCGCGAGGCCCCTCCGAGCAGCCCTAGCTCTAGCCGAACGTAAACGCGTAGGCCGACAAGGCCCGGAGTGAAGCTGCAGCTCGAGCAGGCCGTCCTTCGCCTGACGTTGCGTCACGAGCGTGTAGAGCCGGTCGCCGTCGATCCGCACCGTCCGCTGCAGCTTCCCGTTCAGCCTGACCACGACGCGGCCGTGCCCGCCGAGCACGAGATGTACCGACCGCGCCTGGAAGTGCAGCCGCAGGCGTGCGTCGGCAGCCGAGACGATCCGCTCACCTTCGACGCTGCCAGCGGCCCGGCATACGCGAACGAGTCTTGCGTCAGCGATGCCGGAAGGTGTACGCCGCCGTCTGGTCGGTGCGGAGCGGCGAGCCCGTGTAGTTCCCGATGCGCAGGTAGCCGAGGTACGACTCCGGCGTCCGCAGCTCCTTCGGCGTGAGGTCCGTGTCGCGCCCTGCCCTGGGCAGATGTTCGTTCTCGCCCGCTGCAAGCGAGCAGACGGATGTCGCTCTCCGTTTGCGCGTAGTCGCCCTCACCGAAGTGCACGTCACGGACATGTCCGTCCTGGTCGACGAGATAGTCGGCCGGCCAGTAGTTGTTGCCGTATGCCTTCCAGGTCCCGTACGCTGTTGTCGAGTGCGACCGGATAGCGAATGCCGAGCCGCTTCACGGCGGAGCGCACGTTGCCGAGATCGTGTTCGAACGAGAACTCGGGCGTGTGCACGCCGAGGATGACCAGGCCCTTCGAGCGATAGCGCGCGTCCCAGGCCTTCAGATACGGAAGCGTGCGCAGGCAGTTGATGCACGAGTAGGTCCAGAAGTCGACGAGCACGACCTTGCCGCGAAGCTCGGGAAGGCTGAGCGGTTTCGTGTTGATCCACGCCGAGACCTCGTGGACGTCCGGCGCGGAGCCGTAGTTCTTCAACGGCACCTGCTCGACGCGGGTCGCGAGCTGCTCTCCACCGGTGACGAACACCTGCTTGCTCCGCCCTCCCAGGCGGTCGAGCCCGTTCTGCGCCGCCGAGTTCCCTTCGATCGCGGTCTGCACCCAGTTCGCGTAGCCGGGAACCTTCGTCTGGAGGCTCTCCGCCCAGCCCTGGTAGATCACGAGCGCGGATACCGCCATCAGCGCACTCCGCCGGTCACACGAACGGCCTGTGCGTGCTGGCGGAACCGTGAGACCAGGCCGCGGCTGCCGCGTGCGATCGCGAGCATTGGCAGCGCAGCGCCGAGAGCGTAGGCGATCGCGATCACGACGATCCAGCCGCCGACGCGATTCGTGGCGGCGTTCGCCGTCAGCGTCGCAAGCACAGGGCCGCCGCAGGGAATGAACACGAGGCCGAGGCTGGCCCCGAGCAGAAAGCCGCCGCCGAGGTCGCCTGCCCGGCGGCGGGTGAGGAACGCGAACGGCCGCTCGACGAGCTCGCCCGCCTTCGGCACGACGAGGATCACGGCGAGCACGAGGAGGAGAGCCGCGCCGATCTTGATCTGGTGCTTCGGGCTGACTCCGATCAGGCTCCAGAGCCAGGCGCCGGCGAGCAGGAAGCCGGTGAATGTCGTGACGAGCCCGGCTGCAATGGCATAGGGGCGTCGCTTCGTTGCCCCTCCTACGCCGCCCGCGAGGACGATCGGCAGAACCGGGAGGATGCAGGGCGTGAACGCCGTGATGACGCCCGCCGCGAACGCGATCGGGACGAGGATGAGCACTCTGTGTAGTCGGTCCTAGGCCGCCGGCGTTTCAGCCGGTGCCTGCTCAGCTGCCTTGGGGGCAGGTTTCTTCCTGGCCCGCGGCTTCGGCTTCTTCGCCTCCGCGGGCTGCTCCTGCTGCTGCCCCTCCTGTGCCGTGCTGAGCCTGCTGAGCCTGCTGCTGGTTCTGCTGGTTCTGCTGGTCTTGCGGCTGCGTGCCGCTCTTCTTGCGCTTGCGCCGCTTCCGTCGCCGCGAGCGTCCGGACGTGAGCTTCGGCTGCGGAGATTCTCGGCCAGAGCCCCGGCGGTTTCCTGCACCGTGCCGAGCCGCTCGCGCGCCGCCTCGATCAGCTGCGTGGCGCGGGGCGTATAGCCCTCGGCGGAGGCGAGCAGCGCGGCACCGACGGCGATCGGCAGCTCGAGCGCAGCGTTCACGAGCTTGGCTGCGTTCTCCTCGTGCCGGTGGCCGCGCGAGTTGGCGAGCGCGCCGAGCAGCCGCTTCGCCTCCGGGAACTCCGCGCTCGCGCGCCGGTCCTGCACCTTGCGCGACGCGCGCGCGAGGCGCCACGTCCAGCGGGCCAGGATCTGGTCGGGCGCGTCGGCCTTTCCTTCCGCGATCGCGCGCAGCAGGACGCGGACCCCGCCCATGCGGTCCTTCTCCCACGTCGGCGCCTGCGTCACGAGCGTGACGAGATCGTCGAAGTCGGCGCGCTCGACCGTCATCGAGACGCGGTCGGACAGCGCGATCATGCGCAGCCGCCGGTTCGGGTTCTCCGCGGCGCACGTCGCGAGGAACTGCTCGAGGCAGGCCTTCGAGCGCACCGCGTGCGGTCAGCTTCTCGACGAACGCCGCCCGCTCGTCGAATCGGATCTGACGGCCGGCGATCGTCGCCCAGTAGCGCTGCTCGTCCTCGTCCAGGTACTTCGGATCGACGCGCTGCCACTCGCGTGTGATCACGGCGAGCCGGCGCCGGACGTCGGGCGTGACCGGGACGAGCCACGGCGCCGGCGTCAGCTTGCGCCGTGCACGGCGCTGCGACGCGCCGGCGCGGCGCGGGCGTGACGCGTGCGCCTTCGCGGTAGAAGTCCGCGTCGAGCAGCGAGTGCAGCGAGACGACGCGCTCGTTGTGCGTCGCAGCCTTCGGGACGAAGTCGACGACGATGCCTGCTTCCTTGCGCGGATGCGTGCGCATGATGCGGCCGATCCGCTGCTGGTACACGCGCCGCGAGGCGGTCGGCGCGAGGTGCATGCAGACCGTCGCGCGCGGAGAGTTCCAGCCCTTCGGCGAGCAGCATGCGCGTTGATGAGGACGTTGATCTCGCCGCGCTCGTAGGCGGCGAGCGTCTCCGCCAGCCGCACGGGCGGCGTGCGGCCGGACACCGCCTCGGCCTTGAGCCCGACCGCGCGGAACTCCTGCGCGAGGTTGTAGGCATGGTCGACGCCGGCGGCGTAGACGATGCCGGGCGTGTTGTCGAAGCGTTCGCGGTAGAGCGATCGCAGCCGCCTGGTTCAGCGCCTGGTGGTCGAGCGTCTTCGCGAGGATCTCCTGGTCGAAGTCACCGCCGACGATCGGCACCTGAGTTGATCGCGGCGACCGGCGGGACGCGCAGGTCGCGCAGCGGTGCGATCAGTCCGCGACGCGCCGCGTCCTGCAGCGGCAGGTCGTCGACCGAGGCGGGGAAGACGTCGGAGACCTGCTTCGCGATCAGCTGCTCGGTCGCGGTCATGCCGATGTAGAGCGGCTCCGGGAACGCAGCGGATCGCTGCGCTCGTCTTCTCGCCGAGCGCGTGTGTGCCTCGTCGCAGATGACGAGCTGGTACGCCTCGCGCGAGATGCGAGTCCTGCGTGGCGCGCGAACCATGCGTACGTCTGGATCGTCAGCGGGCTCGTATCGGTCAGCGGCTCCTTGCCACGTTCGACCGCAGGCGCGAAGCGCTCGCCGTAGCCCTCGTCGGTCAGGTCACGCTGGAACTGCGAGACGAGCAGGCGGCGGTGCGTGAGGATCAGCACGCCGAGCGTGCGTGCGGCCTCGACGAAGCCGGCTGCGGCGATCGTCTTGCCCGGATGCGGTCGGGTGGCGGAACCGGTAGCGACGTGCAGCGCCGGATCCGGGCCCGTGTGGTGCTCCCTCCTCGACCTCTTCGCTCGAGGACGTCCTCGCTCGACTCGTCGGCCGGCTCGTCCTCCTCTTCCAGGTCAGGCTCGCCTTCGGCGACCTCGGCCGACGACGCCGTTGCCGTTCAGCTCGGCCTCCCGCTCGTGCGCGGCGATCAGCTCGGTGAGCATTCCGGCCAGCGCGTCGACCTGGTGGCGGCGCAACTCCGTGCCTGATGCGAGGTGCGGCTTCTCCTCGGCGAGCACGCGCTCGAGGCCGAGCATGAGGCCGTACTCGACCTTCCACGCCGGACGATGGCGCAGCGACGTCCTCCCTCGATCTCCGTGAGGGCGTCGTCGAGCGCGCGCCGGCGGGAAGTGCCGGGCGCGAGGACCTCGGCGGCGTCTTCACCCTCCCGGAGGAAGGGCTCGCCGGCCCAGGCTTCGGCTCGGAGGGCGTCGGCTGTCAGGCCGTCCGTCGCCTCCGACGCTGTAGTCGGCTGCTCTGTGATCTCCTGCATGGACGCAGCGTCTTGAGGCGCTGCAGCTTGTAAGAGAAAGGCGACCCCGCGAATCCCCAGGCGGGCGTCGTTCAACCAGTATATCGGTCGAGCGGCTAGGCCGGCGAGACCCCGAAGACGGCAAAGGGGTTGCTGGGGCTGCACCTCGTACACCAGCTCGCCGCCCGGCTCGACCTCGCCGTGGACTCGCTTGGCCAGCTCGACAGCCTCCTCGCGGCTCCCAGCGCCCGCGATGACGTACGTGAACGTGCGGGAGACGTCGTAGCCCTCGCTCCGGAGCTGGTCGGCCAGGTCGCGCGGCCTCTTGGCGGGTTTCGGCCTCGACCCGGACCTCCCAGGGCGCGTAGCCCCGCTCCAGCAGCTCCTCCTCGACGTCGGGCCGGTCGGGATCGTCGTCCCAGCGCTCGTCGTCGTGCAGCCAGCGCTCGGTGACGAACCGGGACGGGGTCAGGCCCTGGTCGTCCAGCTCGCTCTCGATGACGCGTGAAGCCTGCTCGGCCTGCATGCCGGTCGAGGCGTACACGAAGATCGTGTTGCCGTCCTGCGAGACCGCGAGCCGGTGGGCGCGCAGCTCGTCGGCCAGTTCGTCGGCCTCGCTCTGCCTGCAGTCCGAGCCGGTCGAGGAAGTCCTCGGCGCCGCCCTCGTCCGGTAGCTCGACGCGGACGCGCCAGTCGTCGTGGGCCATCTAGGCGGGTGCTCCTGTGTGCATCTCCGCAAATGTAGTACCGAACAGACGCTCCGACCTGCCTGTCTGGTCGAGGTGCTTCGTGATCCCGCCGAGAAAGAAGGGCCAGCCGGCGCCGAGGAGGAGGCCCGTGTCGACGTCGGCCGCCTCTGCGACGACCCCTTCCTCGAGCAGCGATGGATCTCGTCCGCGACGGCGTCCGAGCACGTCCTCGACGATCTGCTCCCGCGTGCGCGGTGAGTCGTCGACGACGACCGGATCGCCGCCATCCGCGAGCGCGGCCAGTGCGGGCGAGAGCGGGAACCGTTCGGGAAACGCATCGTGCATCCGTTCGAGCACGTGGTTGGCGACGCGCGGGCCGACCATCTGCAGGAGCACGGACGGCGCCATCGGCATCCCCAGCGACATGACCGCCTCGTCCACCTCGTCGACCGGTGTGCCGTGCTCGACGGCGTCCATGATCACGCGCGTCATCCGGGTCAGCACGCGGTTGACGACGAAGCCGGGCGCGTCGTTGACGAGGATCGGTCGCTTGCGCAGCTTCTCGCCGACGTCCCACACGGTCGCGAGCGCGACATCGTTCGTCTCGGCCGCGCGCACCACTTCGAGCAGCGGCATCAGGCGCAACCGGGTTGAAGAAATGCATGCCGGCCACGCGTTCCGGGCGGCGCAGGTCGGCTGCCATGTCCGTGATCGACAGCGCGGACGTGTTCGTCGCGAGCACGCACTCGTCGCCGACAACCTCTTCGAGCTCTGCGAAGACCTGCTTCTTGATCTCGAGCTCCTCGAACACCGCCTCGAGCACGAGGTCGCAGTCGGCGAAGCCGTCGTAGTCGGTGCTGCCGGAGACGAGCGACGCGAGGAAACGGCCCTTGCCCTCGTCGTAGCGGCCCTTGGCGACCTGGCCGTCGATTTCCGCCTGATGTCTGCGAGCGCTTCGTCGACGATCTCCTGCTTCACGTCGCGGATCACGATCGGTACCTCGAGCCGGCGCAGGAACAGGGTCGCGATCTGGCGCGCCATCAGGCCCGCGCCGACGATGCCGACCTTGGCTGACTCTCAGCGGCGCGACGGTCGGTCGAGCCGGATGCTTCTTCGCCCGCTGCTCGACGAGCCCGGAATGCGTAGATCGACGCCTGCGCCTGCGGTCCGGGCAGAAGCTCGCCGATTGCGTCGCGCTCCCGGCGGTAGCCCTCCTCGACGGTCCACGTCTCTGCGCCCTCGATCAGGTCGAGTGCGGCGTACGGAGCCGGCGCGCGCCGTGGACGGTGTCGTCGACGTTGGTGCGAGCGCGGCGGAAACAGCGTCTCCGCTTCCGACCAGTCCGGCTCGGGCCGCTCGAGCGGCTGCGCCGCGAGCTCGCGCGCGAACGCGAGCGACTCGTCGACGAACTCCACCGGCTCGAAGAGCCGATCGGCGATCCCGAGCTCGGCGCACCTGCGACCGGTGAGCATGCGGTTCTGGCGCAGCGGGTTCGAGACGATCACCTTGATGCGCCGTCTCCGGTCCGACGAGCCGCGGCAGGAGCTGCGTGCCGCCCCACGCCGGAAAGAGGCCGAGGAAGACCTCCGGAAAGGCGAAGTGCCGGACTGCAGTCGACATCGTGCGCGCCGTGCAGTGCAAGCGCGAGCTCGACGCCACCGCCGAGGCATGCGCCGTTGATCGCCGCGACGGTCGGGAACGGCAGCGCGCGCAGGCGCCCGAACAGCTCGTGTCCCGCACGTGCGCCTTCGATCGCGCGGTCACGCGTGATGTCGGGAACTCGGTGATGTCGGCGCCCGCCGCGAAGAAGAACGGCTTGCCGGTGATCACCGCGGCGCTGTAGTCGCCGCCCTCGAGCTCGTCCGAGCAGCCGGTCGAGCGACTCGAGCGCGCTGCTCGCCGAAGAACGTCGGCTTCGTCCAGTCCTCGCCGTTGTCGATCGTGACGAGCGCGACGTCGCCCGCGCGCGCGAGCTTGAACTCAGTGACCGGCGCCAAGGTTCGCCCACAAGAGAGCCGCGCCCATGCCCATGCCCGACGCAGAGCGCCGTCAGTCCGTAGCGCACATCGGGACGCTCGCCGAAGCCGTACGCGAGCTGCGCCATCAGGCCGCACGCCCGTCGCTGCGAGCGGATGCCCGCAGGCGATCGCGCCGCCGTACGGGTTGAGGCGCGCGTCCTCGGGATCGACGCCGAGCGCGTCGCACCAGGTCAGCACCTGAACGGCGAACGGCTCGTTCAGCTCGAAGAGGCCGACGTCGTCGAGCGTCAGGCCGGCTTGCTCGAGCACGCGCTCGGTCGCCGGAATCGGCCCGATGCCCATCAGCTCCGGCTCGACGCCCGCGAACGCGAAGCCGACCAGTCGCATCTTCGGCTCGAGCCCGAGCTCGCGCGGCGGTCTCCTCCGCGGCGAGGAAGCAGGCGGTCGCGCCGTCGGTCAGCCCTGCGGAGTTGCCGGCGGTGACGCGGCCGCCGGCCCGGAACGGCGTGCGCAATGACGGCGAGCGCCTCGAGCGTCGTGTCCGGCCGCGAGGAACTCGTCGCGCTCGGCGATCTGCCAGCCGCCGTCGGTGAAGACGCTCATCGGCACGACCGTGTCGCGCATGACGCCGTTCTGACCAGGCTGCTGCCGCGCGCTGCTGCGAGCGGACCGCGAACGCGTCCGCGTCGTCCCTCGTGATCTGCGGAAAGCGGTCGTGCAGGTTCTCCGCCGTTGCGCCCATCGTCACCGCAGTCGGGTCGACGAGACGCTCGGCGACGAAGCGCGGATTGAAGTCGACGTCCTCGCCCATCGGGTGGTGGCCCATGTGCTCGACGCCGCCGGCGAGCACGATGTCGGCGGCGCCGTACGCGATCTCTCCCGCGCCTGCTGTGACGGCGGTGAGCGCGCCGGCGCACATGCGGTCGATCGCGAAGCCCGGCACGCGTCTGCGGCAGCCCGGCGAGCAGCGCGACGTCGCGGCCGAGCGTCAGGCCCTGGTCACCGACCTGCGCGGTCGCCGCATAGATGACGTCGCCGATGCGTTCGGGCGGGATCTCAGGGTTTCGGCGCAGCAGCTCGCGCACGACCTTGACCGCCATGTCGTCGGCGCGCGTCTTCCAGAACATGCCCTGCGGCCCGGCCCGGCCGAACGCCGTCCGTACGCCGTCGACGAACACGACCTCCCGACGCTGCATCGCTAGCGAGTGTACGCCGAGGATTCCAGCTGCTCGCGGAGGTCCTCGAGCTGCCAGCAGTCCGCCACGAGCGGATCTCTGGTGAAACTGGATCAGGAGCGTGCCGCCGGTCTCGAGCTTGCCGTCGCGGCAGGCGTCGAGGAGGCTGCGGTACGGCCCGAGCCCGTCACCCGGTGCATAGCACCGCGTCGGGCGGCTCTCTCGTCGTAGCGCGGGTCGTGCATCTCGGCCGGCAGATACGGAAGGTTCGCGACGATCAGGTCGACGGGATGCGGGATCGGCTCGAGCAGATCGCCCTGCAGGACGTGGACACGGTCCTCGACGCCGTGGAGGCGTGCGTTCTCGCGTGCGAGCTCGACGGCAGCCGGGCTCGTGTCCGTTGCCCACACCTCGACGTGCGGGCGGTTGACCGCGAGGGCGATCGCGACTGCCCGCTACCGGTGCCGACGTCGGCGACGCGCATCGGCACGCCGTCGATCCGTTCGAGCGCCTCGTCGACCAGGCGCTCGGTCGACGGCCGCGGCGTGAAGACCTTGCCGGGCGCAGCGAGCAGTGGAAGATCGTAGAAGGACGTTTTCATAAGCTCTGACGGTGCCGGACTGGGAGCAGCACGTGCGTCGGGAGCAGGAACGCTACCTGGACGGGGAGGAGCGACTGCCGTCCGCCGAGGATCAGGATGCCCGCCAGCGCCAGCTCGCACGCATGGGAAACGCTGCTTCGGGCGCAGGCCTGTCGGAGCTCATGAACGGCAATACGGGCGCCGCCGGGGAGTGGTTCGCGAAAGCGGCCGACCGCTACCGCGAGAGCTTCGAGCCGCGCCCCCGGACAGCTGGGGACGGCCGATCGCGATCGTCAAGGCGCGGCTGCTCGCCGACGACTGGAGCTCGCGGAAGCGGATGCACGCTGGACGCTCGAGCAGGGCGCTGCTGAGGCGGATTCGCCGATCGGGCAGTACGCAGCGACCCTGGCGCTGCTCGTGCTCGCCCGTGACGATGAGGCGCGCGTTCTCGCCAGACGATCCTGCGCACGCGCGACGACTTTCCCGCCGCTGTCGGCGATGCGCTCGCGTTTATCGCCGCAGAGGATCCCGTTGGCTACAGCGAAGCGGTCGAGACGGTCCTCGAATCGTTCGAGACACGCGAGGACTACCTCGAGGATCTTCCCGTCGCGGACACGGTGATCGTCCTGCAGGCGACTCGCAGGCCGGCGCAACATGGCCGCCGAGCTCAGCTCGCCGCTCTTGCCGGGCTATAGTCCTTGTTCGCCGGCGGGTGCGCGAACACGGTGAGGACGATCTTGTCGGCGTCGTCGTCCTCGTCACTTCGGGCTGAATCGAGGAACTCCCCATCAGCATGACCGCAGCCTCGATGCTGAGCTTCACCTCGAGCTGCGCGCTACGGAAGGTGCCGTCCCCGAGTAGAGGCCGTGCGCGCGCTGCACCTGGTCGATCATCGCCGCCTGGATGTCGCTCGCGCCGCCGGCCGCGAGCAGCTCCGGCGCGATGCGGAAGACCTTTGCGACCGCGCGGTACGGCTTCTCGCGTCCGCGGCCGTTTGCGTCGGCGAGCTCGATCAGTCCTGCCCTCAGCAGCATGCGGACGTGGAAGTGCAGGTGACCGGGATCGACCCCGAGACGTTGCGCAAGCTCGCGGTTCGTGAGCTGCCAGTCGCCTTCCTGGCCGAGCATCTCGAGGACGCGCACCCGCAACGGATGTCCCAGCGCCTTGAGCTGTTCAGGCTTGTCGAGTATCAGCGTTGTGTCTTGCACGTAGACCCGCCCTTCGTCTGCCCCGGCGCAGTTCTACATATAGAGGGCGGTCTGTCAAGCAGGTAACTTGGCTGCAGCAGCGCGATCGAGGATTGCAGTGGTTCTGCCGCTCGTAGCCCGAACGAGGCTCGCGGGGGTCTCGGGGCTCGGTCGCTCCGCAAATGCGCGGCGCGCGGCGTCCGCCTTCTCGGCGCCGCCGAGCGCGAAGACGATCTCGCGTGCGCTGGTCAGCGCCGGAATGCGAGAGCGTCACGCGATCGACGAACGGCTCGAGCCCCGGCTCCGCCGGTAGGACTCGTCTTCGCGCCTGCAGTGTCGGCGCATTCGGGAACAGGTGACGCGACGTGGCCGTCGGGCCCGATGCCGAGCAGCGCGAGGTCGAACACCGTGTCGCCGAGCTCGCGCTCGTAGTCGGCTGCCGCGCGCTCCTTGCCGAGCTCGCCCTTGATCCGGTGAACGTGACGCGGCGCCGAGCCGAGGTTGTCGAGCAGCGTGCGTTTCGCGAAGCGCGTAGTTCGACAGCTCGTCGTCCGGCGGCACGCAGCGCTCGTCGCTCCACCAGAGCTCGACCTTGCTCCAGTCGGGCTCGCGCTTCGCCGCTTCCTCGTACGCCAGCTCGGGTGCCCTGCCGCCTGTGAGCGCGATGTGTCCGCCGCTCCGCGCAGCTTGCTGCGAGCCGGTCGGCGACCGCGGCTGCGACTGCGCTCGGGTCCTCGAGGACGACGAGCTCGACGTCACCGCTCACAAGTCGCCGGCGGCAAGCTCCTTGGACCGCTCCATCGCCGCTTGTATGGCATTCAGAAACGCCGCGCGCACGCCTGCCTGCTCGAGCTCGCGGATGGCGCGAATCGTCGTGCCGCCCGGCGAGGTGACCGCTTCGCGCAGCTCGACCGGGTGCATCTTCTCGTCGCGGAGCAGCTTCGCCGTGCCGAGCATCGTCTGGACGACGAGCTGCGTCGAGGTCTCGCGTCCGAGCCCGAGCAGGATCCCCGCCTCGATCATCGCTTCGGCGAGCAGCGCGAAGTACGCGGGGCCCGAGCCGGAGACCGCGGTGACGGCATCCATGTAGTTCTCGGGCACGCGCACGACTGCTCCGAGGTGCGTGAGGACCTCCTCGGCGACATCGAGGTGCTCGTCATCCGCGTGCGCGCCGGCGCAGATCCCTGCGATGCCCTTCGTGCACGAGCGCGGGTGCATTCGGCATCGCGCGGACGACCGGGCACGCCGGGCGCAAGTCGTGCCTCGATCTGCGCAGTCGGAATCGCGGCGGCGACCGACAGAGACCGTCTGCTCGGCGCGTGAGCAGGCCGCCGATCTCGCCGAGCAGGACGTCGAAGTCCTGCGGCTTGACGGCGATCACGACGAGCCCCGCGCCGGCGACGGCCTCGCGTGTTCGAGAGCGTGCCCTTGACGCCGTGACGCTCGACGAGCTCCTTCAGTCGTTCCTCGCGCCGTCCGGTGACCGTGATGTCGGCCGGCTTGCGCCAGCCGGAGCTCAGGAGCCCGGCGAGCAGCGACTCGCCGATGCGGCCGGCGCCCAGGATCGCGATCTTCCGATTGGCAGCCATGCTGCAGTCTAGGAATCCAGAGCAGACCGGTAGCTGCCGAGCGTCGCCTCGTCTCTGAAGACAAACCGCGCGGCTACGACCGAGGGATGCGCGGCGAGCGCTTCCTGCGTCGCCGCTGATGGCGACAGGCGCGGCCTGCTCGACCGGGTATCCGTACGCACCGGTCGAGATCGCCGGGAAGGCGACCGTCACTGCTCCCAGTTCGGCGGCGAGCTCGATCGCGCGGCGGTGCACCGACGCAAGCAGTTCGGGCTCTCCCAGCCCACCGCCGTGCCAGATCGGGCCGACGGCATGGATCACGTACCGCGCCGGAAGCGCGCCCGCGCCGGTCGCCTTTGCGTCGCCCGGCTCGCAGCCACCGAGCGCGCGACACTCCTCGAGGATCGCCGGGCCGCCCGCCCGGTGGATCGCTCCGTCGACGCCGCCGCCGCCGAGCAGGCTCGGGTTCGCCGCGTTCACGATCGCGTCGACGTCCTGCTCGGTGATGTCGCCGAGGACGAGCTCGATCACGCGTACGCGGGCCGCGGGAAACGTTCGGGTCGCTCGGCCGGGAGCGGAATCAGCCCGTGCGTGAACGCCGTCCCGAGGTAGAGGCCCGCGAGGCCGGCCCACTCGCCGTAGGGCGCGAGCAGCTCGGCCGTCTCGTGAGCCTCGACCCAGCGCCCGCGAAGGCGAGACATCAGCTTGATCAGCCCGAGGTCGCCGACCAGTCCGCGCTCGTGGCGACCCAGTCCTTCGAGGCAGACGACTCCCGCCGACCACGGGCCGAGGCCGCGCTGGCGCTCGATGAACTGCGCCGCCTGCTCGGTCGGGAGTTGGTGCAGCCGCTCGAGGTCGACCGAGCGGCAGATCCGTACCAGCGCAGCGGCGCGACTCGCGTGCAATCCCAGCTGGCGCAGCCTCACCGGTGCGGCCTGCGCGAGCGATGTGCACGACGGCGGAGCGTGCAGGTCGGTGCCTTCGACGCGCGGCTCGATGGCGCGAACGATGATGCGCTCGAGTTGCCGCGCGCGGCGCGACTCGATCAACTGGCCGCAGAAGGCGCGGAGCAGCGCTTGCGCCACCGTGGGCACTCGCAGCTGCCGCATTCCCTGGAAATGCACCGTTGCCTGCCCGATCAGCGGGTCGCGCGCGAAGCGGCGCAGGAACTCGGTGTGGTCGGCGTCGAGTGCGAGCACGAAGCGCAGCCGCTCAAGGCCTTCCTCGGTGGCGGCGCGCAGCACGACGCTCCCGTCGAGCGTCTGACAGCGCGGACCCGATCTCCACGCGCTCGCCAATCCGCAGCGTCGTCGTCAGCGTCCCGTCACGGACGTGCCGCGTCGCGTCGCTCGCATGCTTCATGGCAGAGGGCGAGCGTGAACGGGCCTGCGGGGCGAACGACCCGCTCGAGGTTCAACTCGTGCTGCTGGCGGTCTCGGCGGTCACACCGAGATCGTACGCACGGCGGAGGATCGGCTCCGCTTCATCCTCACGGCCCTGCTGCTTCAGGAGATTGGCCCAGTCGAGTGAGGCAAGCCCCGCGTTGTATCGCCGGCCGTGGACCGTCAGCGAGATCGACCGCGCGGCTGTAGGTGTCGACCGCAGCGCTGACATCGCCCTTGAGCGCGAGGCCTCGTCGCGAGTGCCCAGCACGCCTGGCCGAGCTCGGTCCCATGTAAGGTCGCCGAGGATCGCGAGCGCGTCCCGTGCGCGCTCGACCGCCGCATCTCCGTCGCCGTCGAGGGAGGCCAGGCGGGACTGGCCGATGCGAAGCATGCCGAGGTCGCCCGGGTCCGGCGCAGTGCCGAGGAGCCTTTCTGCGATCTCGAGTTGTTCCCGGGTCTCTTCGAGACGGCCTTCCTGGGACTCGATGCCGGCCGAGAGGAGATATCCGCGTGCAAGTTGCAGCGTGTTGTCGGTCACTTCGAGCAGTGCCATCGCGCGGCGGATCTGAGTGAGCGCCTCCGCCGAGCGCCCTTCGATCGGCAGCCACACGGGCGAGTGACCAGTAGAGCCGCACGCGCGAGTACCCGTCGACCGACTCGCCGGCTCGGCCGAGCGCATCCCGAACCACATCGACGGCGCGCTCGTAGTCACCTGCATCGCTCAGTGCGTAGCTCAGGTAGCGTCGCATACCGGACTTGAAGCGTGACGTCTTCGGGCGTTGCCTCGGCGACCTCTGCGAGGCATTGCTCGAAAAGGCGCGCTGCCCGATCGGCTGCGCCCAGCGCCGCGTAGGAGCGGCCGAGCTGCGAGTAGACGTCGGGACGGAGCTGAGGCGGGACGCGTTCGTACTCGAGCGCCGCCTCCAGGCGCTCGACGGCGTCGAGATGATTGCCGCGGTTCGCGGCCGCAAGTCCGAGGCCGATCGCAGCGCGGCCGGCGGAGGTGCGGTCTCCTGCGGGCTCGCTTCCGCGAGGACTTCCTCGAGCAGCTTCTCGGCCGCGCCCGTGTCGGATTCGAGCCGAAGCTGGAGCTCTGCGTCCGAGAGCTGCAGCTCACGGTCGTCGACCTCGCGGATGTCCCTGCCCGGTCTCGAGATACTCGACCGAGACGCCGAGCTTCTGGGAGAGCTTCCGCAGCGCCTTGACCGACGGCGTACGTGCACCCGCTTCGATCCGGGAGATGTAGGCGTATGAGACTCCGGGGGACGAGAGGTCGCGCTGAGAGAGCCCCGCTGGAGCCGGAGGCGTTTCAGGCGCGCGCCGACGCCCTCTGTGTTGCTGCTGTCCTCGGGCACTTGAACGGATCATTAGGAGTTTTCGTACATAAGTCAAATTCCTTCTTAGGCAGGTTCTCCAGTCAATCGGCGCTTCCTCATGACAACATGAGCACCTCATTCTGCGGATTGCAGGGGGAAGGAGGGACGGCCATGCATCCGTGGGGCGACTGATTTGACTGCCAGCTAGAGGCGGGCACGCCTGCTGCGTCCCCGCCCGGTTTACTACCCGCCTGATGGCTTCGGGGCTCAGCGCTAGCCGTTTACGGGCTGCTGCTCGTTCCCGGGCGTCATCCTGGTCTGGCGGCGGCCGGTGGCCGCGCTGTACGCGTGGATCGTCGGTCTGGCCGCGCACAACGCGCGTGATGGCGGCGCTCTACGGCGCCGGAGTTCGCGGGGGCGCTCTGACCGCCCTCCAGGCCTGGAAGGAGATCCTGCTCGGCGTCGCCCTTGCGCGGGTCGCGCTCGATGCCTTCCGTTCACGGCGGCTCGCCTTCCGGATCCACCCGGCCGACGTGCTCGCGCGCGGTGTTCGGGTCGGTCGTCTGCCTCTACGCGGTGCTGCCCCAGAGCTGGCTCGACGGCTCCGCCGATCACAGCGCGATCGGGCTCGCGCTCAAGCACGACCTCGTTCCGGTCGGTGCGTACTTCCTCGGCCGGTCGGTCGATCCTCCGCCGCGAGGAGCTCGTGCCGCCTCGTCTGGACGCTCCTCGGTGCCGCGGCTGCGGTCGTCGGTGCTCGGGCTCCTCGACGACTTCCTCGTGCCGATCTCCTGGTGGCGCAACTCTGCGGTCGTCGACTACTTCCACAAGCACCTCGGCTACGACTACCACGGCACCGGCGGGTCTGCCCGAGAACTTCGTCTTCAACAACGGCGGCGACACCGCGGGCTTCTACCGCCGGCTGGTCTCGACGTTCCTCGGACCGCTCGCAAGCGCGTACATCGTTCGTCGATGGCGCTCCTGCTTGCAGCCGCCTTCTCCGGCGCACGCGCATCCTCATTCCACTCGTGCGCCGTCGTTGCCGCCGGACTGCTGTTCACGTTCTCGCGGTCTTCGCTTGCTTGCGCTGGCGGCGGGCTTCGTCGTGCTCGCGTTCGTTAGCGCGGCGTTGGTGGCCCGTTGCGGCGGCCGTGCTCACGCTCGCGGTGAGCGTCGCGTGGGTGCACGTCTTCCCGCACGTCGCGCCGACGGGAAAGTGGACGCAGCAGGATCTCGTCCAGCAGCGCAACATCGCGAAGCAAACGCCCGGCGCGAGCGGAAACGCGGGCAGCATCGACGAGCCCTCGATCCACAGCCACTGGATCAGCCTGCGCGAAGGGATCCGCACTGTCGTTCACCACCCGCAGGGATACGGGCTCGGCAACGCCGGCCAGACCGCTTCGCGGACCGGCACCGCGATCAAGGCCGGCGAGTCGAACTACACGGAGATCGGCGCGCGAGACCGGGTTGCTCGGCGCGCTCCTCTGGATCGGCTGGGGGCTCGCGACCTTTGCGGCCCTCGTGCTCGCGGCGCGCCGGACGGGCTGGTGGGCCGCGGCCGGCATCGCGTCGGCGTTCGGCGCCGCGCTCGTGCTCGCCGTCCAGACCGACGTCATCGGTGATCCCTGGATGGGGTACTGCCTGTGGGCTCTGGCCGGCATCGCGCTGACTGCCGTGCCTATCCTCAGAGAGTGAGCGCGACCGCGCAGCTTCCCGAGCCGCAGCAACAACGCGTGCGCGTGATCTTCGGCGCACTCATCCTCGTCTTCCTGCTCGCGTCGCTCGACCAGACGATCGTCGCGACGGCGCTGCCGACGATCGTCGGCGACCTCGGCGGGCTCCAGCACCTCTCCTGGGTCGTGACCGCGTACCTGCTCGCCGTCGACGGTGTCGGGACCGCTCTACGGAAAGTTCGGCGATCTCTACGGGCGCAAGATCGTCCTGCAGACCGCGATCGTGATCTTCCTCATCGGCTCGGCGCTGTGCGGGCTGAGCGCAGAACATGGCCGAGCTGATCGGCGTTCCGGGCGCTTGCAGGGCCTCGGCGCCGGCGGCCTGATCGTGACCGCGATCGCCGTCGTCGGCGACGTCATCCCGCCGCGCGACCGCGGCCGCTACCAGGGCATCTTCGGCGCCGTCTTCGGCGTCTCGACCATCATCGGGCCGCTGCTCGGCGGGTTCTTCGTCGACAACCTCTCGTGGCGGTGGATCTTCTACGTCAACCTGCCGGTCGGTGCGGTCGCGTTCATCGTGATCGGCGCCGCCTTCCGCTCGCGCGCGGTGACGAAGCAGCACAAGATCGACTACCTCGGCGCGGCGCTGCTCGCCGGCGGGCTTGTCGGCGATCGTCCTCTTCACGAGCCTCGGCGGCACCACGTGGCCGTGGAACTCGACGCGGATCATCGCGTTGATCGTGCTCGCCGTCGTTGCGCTCACGGCGTTCGTGTTCGTCGAGTCGCGCGTGCCGGAGCCGATCCTGCCGCTGTCGCTGTTCCGCAACCGCACGTTCGCGGTGACGAGCGCGGTCGGGTTCATCGTCGGTCTCTCGCTCTTCGGCGCCGTGACCTACCTGCCGCTGTATCTGCAGATCGTCAAGGGAGTGAGCCCGACGAGGTCAGGGCTCCAGTTGACGCCGCTGATGCTCGGCCTGCTCGTGACCTCGATACGTCAGCGGGCAGCTGATCACGCGCTGCGGGAAGTACAGGATCTTCCCGATCATCGGAACCGCGGTCGTGACCGTCGGAATGGTGCTGCTCTCGCGCCTCGGGATCGGGACGAGCCTCTGGGTGGCGGCCGCTCGACATGGTCGTGCTCGGTCTCGGGCTCGGGCATGGTCGATGCAGGTGCTCGTGCTCGCGGTGCAGAACGCGGTCGACTACCAGTATGCTCGGCGTCGCCACCTCCGGGTCGACGCATGTTCCGGCTCGATCGGCGGCTCGATCGGCGTCTCCCTGTTCGGCGCCATCTTCGCGAACAGGTTGCACACTGAGCTCGCGCAGCGTCTGCCGCGAACGTCCGTCCCGTCGACGACCTCGCCTGCGGCGATCCGGCGCGCTGCCGCCTGACGGCGCACGCGTCGTATGTCCACGCGTTGACCGCGGCCCTGTCGCCTGTCTTCGGCGTTGCGGCCGTCGTCAGCTTTGCGCGGATTTGTCCTGGCCTTGTTCCTGCCCGACGTCCCGTTGAAGCGCACGAGCGAGGGGGAGGGCATGGGCGAGACGTTTGCAACGCCGCGCAACGCCGACTCGGAACAGGAGGTCGAGCGCGTGCTGAGCGTGATCGCCCGGCGCGAAGAGCGCTGGCGCGCCTACGAGGAGCTCGGGGCCAACGCTCACATCGACCTCTCGCCGACAGAGATCTGGGCACTGGCGCGGCTCGGCGAGCTCGCGCCGGCGACGCCCGAGGCGGTCACCGCCGCGACCGGCGTCGACGATGCCCGGCTGGATCGGGCGCTGGGCGAGCTCGAGAGACGCGGGCTCGTGGAGGAGACGCACGGTGCTTACAGCTTCACGCCGGACGGGCGACGGGCGCTACGACGCGGTCGTCTCGGTGCGCCGCGCGACACTCGAGGAGCCTCGTCCGCGACTGGTCTCCCGAGGATCACGCGCAGCTCACCGGCGTGCTCGACAGGCTTGGCCCGGTCGCTCGCCAGCGAGATGCCGACACCGGCCTGACGGAAGGCGCTACGCTCGATCGCATGGCGATCGATCCACGGCGTGGACATCGGCCACGTTCATCTGAAGGTGAGCGACATCGACCGTGCGCTCCGGTTCTATCGCGACGTCCTCGGCTTCGAGGAGATGCAGCGCTACGGCGACCAGGCCGCGTTCATCTCGGCCGGTGGTTACCACCACCACATCGGCCTGAACACGTGGGAGTCGAAAGGAGGGTCACCTCCGCCACAAGGGACGACCGGCCTGTACCACGTCGCGATCCGTTATCCGGACCGCAAGGCGCTCGGGCAGGCCCTGAAGCAGCTGGTCGAGGCGGGCATCCCGATCAGCGGCGCAACGGATCACGGCGTGAGCGAGGCGATCTATCTCCGCGATCCGGACGACAACGGAATCGAGCTCTACCGCGACCGGCCGGAGGAAGAGTGGCCGCGCGCAGAGGACGGCAGCATGTCGATGGTCTCGGAGCCGCTCGACCTGCGCGCGCTCCTCGCCGAAGCAGAGTGACCCGTTCGGGAATGAACTCGAGTCGCCGCCGGATCCTCACGGTCGCCGGGCTTGTTCGTCGCGTCGCTCTTCTGCGTCGCGCTCGTCGTCGTGCGGAACGTCCACACCGGTAACGGCAACTTCCGCTACCTGATCTGGAACCTCTTCCTCGCCTGGATTCCGTTCCTGCTCGCGGTCTTCGTCTACGACCGCTGGCGTCGTGCGGCGCGGCGGGGCGCTGCTCTGGCGCTCGGCGGGCTCTGGCTGCTCTTCTTCCCGAACGCGCCGTACATCGCCACGGACTTCGTCCATCTGCAGCACGACCCGCTGTCCCCGTACTGGTACGACGCGGTCACGATCGCGGCGTTTGCGTGGCTCGGCGTGCTGCTCGGCTTCGCGTCGCTGTACCTGATGCAGACGGTCGTAAGGCAGTGGCGCGGCGTGGTCGCGGGCTGGATCTTCGCGGTCTTCGCCATCGGCCTCGGCTCGCTCGGGATCTATCTCGGGCGGTTCCTGGGCTTGAACAGCTGGGACGCCCTCGAGCACCCGAGCGTCCTGCCGCGGATCCTGCACACGGTCGCCCGTAACCCGTTTGCCTACCAGGAGGCGATCGCGGTCACGTTCCTCTTCACTCTCGCCCTGACGTTCGCGTACTCCCTGCTCTACAACTTCGCCGCCGTGGGTCTCGAGCTCGATGCGGAGCGGTGAGCCGAGAGCCATGTCCCAGGGACAGTCCCTGGCATAGGTCCTGTTCCGCCGGGTGTAAAACTCGTCTGTGGCCTCGAAGCCCGTCGAGCAGCTCGATTCGGTCGTGATCCGGTTCGCCGGGGACTCCGGGGACGGTATGCAGCTGACCGGCGGCCGGTTCACTTCCGAGACGGCGCATGCTCGGCAACGACCTGGCGACGCTACCCGGACTTCCCGGCCGAGATCCGGGCGCCGGCGGGCTCGCTGCCGGGCGTCTCCGGCTTCCAGCTCCACTTCGCCGACCACGACATCCTCACGCCGGGCGACGCGCCGAACGTGCTCGTCGCGCATGAACCCGGCCGCGCTGAAGACGAACCTCAACGATCTGCCGCCGAGCGGGATCGCTCGTCGTCGACAGCGGACGCGTTCACCGACCGGAACCTGACGAAGGCCGGCTACGACGGCGAATCCGCTCGAGGACGGCTCGCTCGACGACGTATCGAGGTGCACGCGGTCCCGCTGACCTCGATGACGATCGAGGCGCTGAAGGAGATCGAGGGATCACGACGCGCGAGGCGGAGCGCGCGAAGAACATGTTCGCGCTCGGGCTGATGTCGTGGCTCTACGGCCGGCCGACCGAGGCGACGATCGCGTTCCTCGAGTCGAAGTTCGCGAAGCGGCCCGGAGATCGCTGCGGCGAACGTGAAGGCGTTCCAGACCGGCTACGCGTTCGGCGAGACGACCGAGGCGTTCGCCGTGCAGTACGAGGTCAAGCCGGCGACGCTGAAGCCGGGCCTCTACCGCAACATCACCGGCAACCAGGCGCTCGCGTACGGGCTGCATCGCCGCGTCCGTGAAGTCCGGGCTGCCGCTCTTCCTCGGCGCGTACCCGATCACGCCCGCGTCGTCGATCCTCGAGGAGCTCGCGCGCCACAAGAACTTCGGCGTGCGCACGTTCCAGGCGGAGGACGAGATCGCCGCCGTCGGCGCCGCGCTCGGCGCGACGCTTCGGCGGCTCGCTCGGCGTCTCGACGTCGAGCGGCCCCGGCATCGTGCTGAAGCAGGAGACGATCGGGCTCGGCGATCACGCTCGAGCTGCCGCTCGTGATCGTCGACGTCCAGCGCGCCGGCCCGTCGACCGGGCATGCCGACGAAGCCGGAGCAGGCCGACCTGCTCGAGCGTGCTGTTCGGCCGCAACTCCGAGTCGCCGGTGCCGGTGATCGCCGCGTGCGACGCCGGGCGACTGCTTCGACGCGGCGTTCGAGGCGGCGCGTATCGCGATCAAGTACCGCACGCCGGTGTTCCTGCTCTCGGACGCGTACCTGGCGAACGGCTCCGAGCCGTGGCTGCTCCCCGACGTCGACGCGATCCCGGCGATCGACGCCGTCACTTCGCGAGCGGATAGCGGCGAGGACTTCCAGCCGTACCGGCGCGACCCGGAGACGCTGGCGCGGCCGTGGGCGATTCCCGGCACGCCGGGCCTCGAGCACCGCATCGGCGGCCTCGAGAAGGCAGGACGTCACCGGCAACGTCAGCTACGACCCCGACAACCACGACCTGATGGTGCGGCTGCGCGCGCAGAAGGTCGCCGGCATCGCGAGGACATCCCGGAGCTCGAGGTCGACGATCCGGACGGCGCCGACACGCTCGTCCTCAGCTGGGGCGGCACGTATGGCCCGGTCGCGGCGGCGGTGCGCCGCGTGCGCGGCGAGCGGCAAGCAGGTCGCGCACGCGCACCTGCGCTACCTGAACCCGTTCCCGCGCAACACCGGGCGAGGTGCTGCGCGGCTACGACAAGGTGCTCGTCCCGGAGATGAACCTCGGGCCAGCTGCTGAAGCTCGTTCGCGCCGAGTTCCTCGTCGATGCGACCGGGTTCAACCTGCGTGCGCGGCGTTCCGTTCCGCGCCGGCGAGGTCGCGGACGCGATCGACGCGATGGTGGACGCCTGACGCTCCTGTACGACAGTCCGGTCTCCGGCAACTGTTACAAGGTGCGCCTGCTGCTGGCGCTGCTCGGAATTCCCGTACGAGCGACGGACGATGGACGTCGTCGACCGCTCGAACCGGCGCCGAGGTCGCTCGGTGGCCTGAACCCGTGCACTGCGCGTGCCGACGCTCGTGCTCGACGACGGACGGCCGCTCGGCGAGTCGGGCGCGATCCTCTGGTACTTCGGCGAAGGCACGAGATTCGTTCCGGATCGACTCTTACGAGCGGGCGCAGGTCACTGCAGTGGATGTTCTTCGAGCAGTACGACCTCGAGCCCTCGATCGCCGTCGTCCGCTTCTGGGTCGCGTACTCCGGGAAGCCCGGAAGCCTTCGCCGACCGGCTTCCCGGAACGAATGGCGGCGGGCAATCGCGCGCTCGGGGCGCTCGAGCGCCACCTCGAGCGCCAGCGAGTACCTCGTCGGCGACTGGTACTCGCTCGCGGACATCGCTCTGTACGCGGTACACGCACGTGGCGCCGGAAGGCGGCTTCGACCTCGACCCGTACCCCGCAGTCCGTGCGTGGCTCGACCGCGTCGCCTCGGAGCCTGGTCACGTGCCGATCGAGGCGTGATGGATCGCCTTCGCCCGTTCTGGGACTTCGACGACATCGACGGAAGCGAACGCCGTCTGCGCGAACAGCTTGACCGTGAGACGTCGGACTCGGGCCGCGCGGAGGTTCTGACGCAACTTGCACGTGTGGAGGGCCTGCGGGCGACTTCGACGCTTGCGAGCGGCTGCTCGAGGAAGCCGAGACACTCACAGGCACGAGCGAGGTTGCGAAGGTCCGGATCGACCTCGAGCGTGGCCGAAAGCTGCGCTCGAGCGGCGACCCTGCTGCGGCGCTTCCTCTCTTCGAGTCGGCCTTCGCCCGCGCCTCCGACGACGGTCAGGACTTCCTCGCAGGTGACGCCCTGCACATGTGCGCGATCTCCGTCGACAACCTCGACGCGACCGAGCAATGGACGCAGCGCGGGCTCGAGTTCGGCGAGCGTCGACCCGCGGCGGCATATTGGGCCGGGCCGCTGCTCAACAACCTGGGTTGGGCGTACTACGACGCCGGCGACCATCGCCGGGCGCTCGAGCTGTTCGAGCAGGCGCTCGAGGTTCGGCTCCGCGATCCGGAGAACGAGGCTGCGATCGCCTTTGCACGTGAAGCGGTCGAAACCGCGCGGCAGGCGCTCGCCTCTAAGCCTCTAGCCGGGCGTCGTCTCGAAGCGCTCGAGACCGTCGTCCGGCAGCGTTTCCCAGGCGGCGACGGATCTGACGTAGATGTGCGCGCTCGGGCGCGCGGCGAACTCGTCGTCCAGCGCACTCGCTCGCACACTCGCGATCTCCGAGTTGGGCCAGCCGCCGCCGAAGAGATTCGAGCCGCACCTCTTGCAGAACGTCTTCGCGCTTCCCCGGGTGGCTCGAAGGTCTCCAACAGGTCCGCGCCCTCGAGGATCCGGATCGAGGTCGAGCGCACGCGTCCGTTCAACGTGCCGGTGCTGCCGGAGAGCTTCTTGCAGCTCGCGCAGTGGCAGTAGCGAAGCGTCTCGGGTGCCTCGGAGACCTCGAACTTCACGCCGCCGCAGAGGCAGCTTCCTCGGAGAGCGGTCACACAGGGAGCCTAGCCGTCGGTCTATCATCGAAACGTGGCCACGAACGGCAAGCTCACCGCCAAGGACTACAAGACCGACCAGGAGGTTCGCTGGTGCCCGGGCTGCGGCGACTACGCGATCCTCGCCGCGCTGCAGTCGTTCATGCCGGAGCTCGACGTCCCGAAGGAGAACATCGTCTTCGTCTCGGGCATCGGCTGCGCGGCGCGGTTCCCGTACTACATGGAGACGTACGGGATGCACTCGATCCACGGCCGCGCGCCCGCGATCGCGACCGGTCTCGCCACCTCGCGGCCCGACCTATCGGTGTGGGTGGTGACCGGCGACGGCGACTCGCTGTCGATCGGCGGCAACCACCTGATCCACGCGCTGCGGCGGAACGTGAACGTCAAGATCCTGATGTTCAACAACGAGATCTACGGGCTGACGAAGGGGCAGTACTCGCCGACGAGCCCGCTCGGAACGCGCACGAAGTCGACGCCGATGGGCTCGCTGGACTGGCCGTTCAATCCGCTGTCGCTGGCGATCGGCGCGGAAGCTTCGTTCGTCGCGCGCGCGATCGACACCGACCGCGCGCACCTGACGGATGTGCTGCGCGCCGCGGCCGCGCACAGCGGCAGCGCGTTCGTCGAGATCTTCCAGAACTGCAACATCTACAACGACGGCGCGTTCGACTTCGTCCGCGAGGACAAGGAGAACCGCATCTACCTCGAGCACGGGAAGCCGATTCGATTCGGTGAAGACCGCGAGAGGGTGTGCGGCAGCGCGCGGATGGAAGTGTCGAGGTCGTCGACGTGACGGACGAGTCGGAGCTGCTCGTCCACGATTCGCACCATGCGGAACCGAGTGCGGCGTTCGCCCTCAGCCGGCTCACCCAGTCGACGTGGGCGACGACGCCGATCGGCGTCTTCAGGGATGTCGAGCGCCCGGTCTACGACGAGCTGATGGCCGACCAGCTCAACGCCGCGCGGGAGAAGCAGGAAGGCGACATCGCCGCCCTCCTGCACTCCGGCGATACCTGGACGCTCTAGCCGGCCGAGGAATCCGTCTTCCAGAGGCCGATCGGGTTTCCTCCGTGTCGGTTCCCGTGGCGAACCAGCCCATGCCGGGCACCGGCTGCGGGTCGTCGGCCTTCCCTCCCAGCTCGTTGACGCGTGCGGCGCCGGCGTTGATGTCATCGACCTCGAAGTAGATGCGGATCGCACCCGTGTCTCCGGGAAACACGGCCGCGCCGGTGTCCTCGCCGAGCCGGGTCATGTGGTACTCGGTCGGTCCTTCCATCGAGTCCCACTGCCAGCCGAAGAGGCTGCCGTAGAACTCGCGCGCGCGGTTCGTGTCCTGCGCGGGTATTTCGAAATGAACGGGCTTCCCAGCCATTGCTTCTCCTCTCTGACGCGGTGACTCCGACGATATCCGTTGCGCTACAGCGGTTGGGTTACGGAGTGGTGCCCGCGCGTCGGCGCGGCCTCGTCGCGAGATATTTCGCCTTTGCGTTCGCGAAGAACTCCGGGTCACGCTCGTCCTCGCCGATGAGCCAGTCGACGAACGCATCGCTGTACTGCGGCGAGCCGAACTTCGGGACGTGGACGAACTCGGGTCTCGTGTCTTCGCTGATGGCGTGCACACGCCGCACGCTGAGAATGTCGAACGCATTGACGTTGTAGCCGTCCAGCCTCGCGTTCACCTCTCGGATCACTTCCTTCTGGCGATACGGATGCGAGCTGGTCCGGGTCGACCTGCCCGTACAGCGGCGCGTGCGGATCGGTCGTCAAGCGGATCAACGTCGGCCGTCCTTGCTCGTCTCGCTCCGGCCGTCTCGATCACCGCAACCTCGGCACCGTCGGGCGCGTGCATCACCTGGCGGATGTTCGCGAGCCACTGTGACCGCGTCGCGTCGAGCTGGCGCTTGATGAAGTCGCGCACGTCGGCGCCGGTCGCCGGTTCGCTCTTCGCGCCGTGGCGGAAGTAGAGGCCGCCTCTCGTGAAGGCGATGTGCTCTCCTCCGTCCGCGCTCCGGTGGCGACCTTGTCCGCGTGAACACGAGGGGCGAGACCGCGGCTTCGACGACCACGGCCATCGCCGGACGCCCGCCGCGCGTCACCTCGTCGAGCGTGAAGGCCTCGAACTCCGGTTCCGCGTAGCGGCGCGAGCTGCTCGTGGATCAACTCCTCGTCGACGTCGCCTCCACCGAGGACGACGACGCCGCCTCCCGAGTTCGCCATGGCGGCGACGTCCCGGACGAGCTCGAGTTGGGCGCCGCTCGAGCTCGGGTCGAAGCTTTCCTTCAGCTCGACACGCTTCGAGCTCCGCTTCGCCTCCGCCGCCCGCTTGACGAATCTCTCCGCGTTGGGGGCCACCCGCGCATCGTCGCACGATCAAGGCTTGAAGCCTTGACACATGCGCCGTGTGCGGCAACCCTTGGTGCCGATTAGAGGCCGGTTAGCGGTCGCAACGAAGGTGGGGTCATGGCCTTGAAAGGTAGAGCCTGGGTTGGCGTGTGCGCCGTGGCGGTCGCCGCGGGCCTCCTCGGCATCCAGCCGGCCGGCGCGCAGGCTCAGGTCGCGCCGACCTGTGACGCCTCTTCGTACTCGCTGGCGCTCCAGTCCCTGACGGGACCGCCGCGCGCGGACATGGTCATTCGGATCACCGCGAAGGTCCCGGACTGTGTGCTTCCCGAGTCCCTGACGCGCCCAGGTCAAGCTCTTGCCGTTCAAAGGCGCGCCCGCGAAGACACTCGCGTTCGGCGACGTTCCGGCGCCCGGCGGAGTGGCCACCGTCGAACATCGGACGGGTTCCGCGGCTCCGGCGTGTCCAGGCCACGGTCTCGTTCGGTGCGGAGATCAGCCTCGCCGGCCAGGCGAAGACGCTCCTCAAGCCCGACCTCGTGCTCACGCGCGCCTCCACCGCCCGATCCGTCCTGCTGGGACGGCCTTTCTTCGTCGTCGCGATCGTCCGGGAGCGCACGAAGGACGTCGGGCTCACCGCAATCGTCACCGTCTCGGCCGGCGGTTCCGCGCTGGCCACGCAAAACGTGACGGTGGGGGCCCGGCGCCGCGTGGTGGTGCAGATTCCGGTCTCGCTGACCGAGCTCGGCCGGATCCGGCTCACGGTCACCGTCACGCCTTCGGCTCCCGTCGAGACGACGCTCAAGAACAACACCCGGCGCACGAGCGTCGAGACAACCGAGTTCAGGCTGCAGGGAGTCGGCGACGCTGGTGCAGAGCTTCGCCGGCTACGGCGGCCAGTTCAACCACCATGTCTATGCGGCGATCTCCCGGTCCGTCGGCGTCACCGACGACAACGTGGGCGACATGGAACGAAAGATGCGCGCGCTCCATCCCGAGTTCTCGCGGATCTTCTTCAATGGGACCGCCTTCAACGATGCCGACCGGATGCAGTCCTTCATCCGCACCGTTCAACTCGCGCAGAGCACGGGGACGGTGATCAACATCACCTGGCAGGGCGGCACGCTCAACGTCGCGAACGGAACGATCCCGAAGTTCGCGAACGTCCTGATCGACCTCGTTCGCAACCGCGGCATCACCAACCTCCGCTGGCTCACGCTCCAGAACGAGCCCAACCGCACCAAGATCACGAAGCAGGCTTACGAGGCGCAGTATCGGGCCCTCGACCCGTACATCCAGAGCATCCGCGGCCAGGTCAAGTACATGGGCGGGGATCTCGTCCGCGGTCCGGACGTCGGTGCGCCGGATCAGCAGGCCTGGTTCCAGTACATGGCGACGAACATGGCCGACATCCTCGACGCCTACTCGATCCACGTCTTCTGGGACTACTGGGACACGCAGAAGCTCGTCGACCGGCTCACCGAGGTCCGGGCGATCGTCGACGCGTTGCCGGAGTCGGGCCGGAAGCCGCTCTACGTCGCAGAGTACGGCGTTCGTGGCCTGCGCAATTTCAACGACCTTCCCGCCGGCGACCCGGGCGTCTGGCAGGACGGCACGCCGATCACGCAGACGAACATCAGCGCCTTCCAGCACGCGTGGTTCGACATCCTTGCCGCGCGGCTCGGCTACATGGGGACGAGCAAGTGGGACTCGTACTTCGGGAAATACGACAACGGAACGCAGGCGTACTTCATGATCGGCAGCCCGGCGAACGGCTGGCCGCTCTATCCGCTCTACAACTTCGTCCACCTGTTGACGTCGACGGTGAAGCGCGACTGGCGCACGGTGAACGTCGACGGCGTTCCCGATACGTCACGGCTCCTTGCGGCCTACGTCGGCAAGAAGGGCGAGCACACGATCGTCGGGCTCGACACGGCCGGGCGCAGCTCAACGCGCCTTCGGACGTGCAGGTTCCCTACACGCTCGGAGGCCTTCCACCGTCCCAGAAGCTCCACCTCGCAGTCTGGAACGAGGCCGGCGACGGAGTGGTCGGCCCGTCGAAGATCGTCACCTCTGACGCCGCGGGGGTCGTGACGTTCGCGGCGCCGCAACACGGCGTGTTCGCGCTGACCTCGCTTCGGCTGGCCTAGCGCGCGGCAGGACGCGGTTCAGGTCCACTGTGAGTTGACCCCTTCGCCCCGCGCTGGGAAGCTGTGGAGCGAGCTAACGGAAAGGGGGCGAGACATGCCGCAGAACCCACCAGAGGGGTATCCACGCGTGATGCCTTATCTGCTGTACGAGGATTCGGACGCTGCGCTCGAGTTTCTCGTGGGCGCGTTGGGCTTCACTGAGAAGATGCGCCTGACCGGCGACGACGGCCGCATCAATCACGCCGAGGTGAGCATCGGCGACGGAGTGATCATGTTCGGCACGCCGGAGGGCGACTACAAAAATCCCAACGAGCTCGGAGGAGGACCGGGAACGTCTACGTCTACGTCGACGACGTCGATGCCCACTATGAGCACGCGAAACAGGCCGGCGCGACGATCGCGCGGGAGCCCGAGGACCAGTTCTACGGCGACCGGAACTACCTCGTGCACGACCCGGAGGGACACGAGTGGTACTTCGGAACGCACGTCCGCGACATGTCCGAGGACGAAATGGAGTCAGCCGGGGTAACGACGAACTAGAGGAGGCAGCATGTACGCACGCGTTGCAAGCTTCAACATGGACGAAGGGCTGGACGAGACGATCGATCAGGTTCGTAACGACGTCGAGGCCGACAAGCGCCCGCCCGGTCTCGAAGATGCAAAGGGGATGATGATGCTCGTCGACCGCTCGAGCGGGAAGTCCATGGGGATCACGCTCTTCGACAGCGAAGACGCCGATGAAGCGTGGCGACGAGGCCCTGAATGCCATGTCTCCCACGGGCGGAGGCGCGCGGACGGGAGTGGAGTTCTACGAGGTCGCCGTCCAGACGATGGGCTAGCGAGCTAACGACAGCCGGCGCCCGTAATTGGGCGCCGGCTGTTCTGTCGCTCGCTCAGGTGTCGCTGTTGGTGGCGTTGCTGTTGTCGTGATCGCAATGCGAGGAGCTCGACTGTGGGGTCGTCGTCGTGGCGGTCGTTGCGGCGCCAGACGACTTGGAGCTCGAGCTTCCGCCGCTTGCGGCGATGGCTACGCCCGTGCCGCCTAGGGCCAACGCCGTGGCGGTGGCGAGCAAAGCGGCGTGCTTGGGTCGGAACACGTGTGACCTCCCTTCGGTCGTGGGGTTCCTCAAATGGAACGCCTGGCTCTTAAGAGCAGCTGAAGATGGATCTAAGAAGTCGGTGAGACTTCTGCAGGGCGCGAGAGGAGGTCGTACCTCAGGACTTCGCGGAACCCGAGACGTCGATACACCGATTCGCCGAGCGCGCTCGACTGGAGGTACGCCAGCTCGGCTCCGTTTGCGAAGCCCTCGTTCACCGCATGAGCCGTGATCGCTGCGCCGTAGCCGCGACCACGGTACTGCGAAGGAGTCGCGACATTGAAGATCCCAACGTCGTCACCGACGACATAGCTCGCCGCCGTGGTCACGTCGCGACCGTCGACTCGGCCGAGGAACAACTCGTATCCGTCCAGGCTTGTGACCTCGAGCAGGTAAAGCGGCGTGAGAAAACCCTCAGGCGCACCGAATCCCTCTGTCGCGATTGCCAGTGCCTGAGCGAACCCGTCCGCGGATTTGACGTGGACGACCTCGAGCTCCGACGTGGCAGGCCCCACGAGGTCACCGGCGTTCGCGACCATTCCGGGCATGCGCTCCATCGCAGTGAGCCCGAGCTCGCGGGCTGCCTCGACCACGGCCGGCGTTTCCTCGTTCCGAACGAGGACGCCTGGCGCGATCGCGCTGGCCTCGATCTCCGCGAGGGCGTCGGGAAGCGCGTTCGCGGCAGAGTCCTCGTCGGGCCAGACCCCGTTGAACGAGGGGATCGGCAGCGTCGGGAAGGTGACGAAGGCGTAACCGTCTCGCCGCTCGAACCGTGCGCCTTCCATCGACCGCAGCCAGGCGTTCAGCCACCGTGCAGAGCGCGAGGTGCAGCCGCAGGCCCTCGTCCATGCGATGACTCTAATCGGCGGCTTCTGAGGTGGCGACCGTAAGTCGTTCGCGGCGTCGCACCGGCGGTGTGATGAACACGGCAACCGCCGCACCCACGAGAGCGACGACTGCCGCGAGCGCGAAAGCCGTCGTGTAGCCGTCGACCGAGGGGACGTTCGTTCCCCGGATCGTGTGCGCGGTGAGCAGAGCCGCACCGACCTGGCCGCCGACGACGCCGCCGACGGTGCGCGCGACGGTGTTCATCCCGGTGGCGACGCCGGTCTCCGTCGGTCGCACGGCCTCGGTGATGAGCGTCGCCATTGCGGCGAAGGCGAATCCGACACCGACACCGAGGATCAGCATCGCGGCGAGGATCTGCCACGGCCTGTCGTGCCACTCGGCGAGCGCCGCGGCGGAGATCGAGACGAGAAGCATCCCGCGGCGAGCGGCCATTTGAACTCGGTCCGCCGCCCGATCAGCCCGGCGAGTCGGCCCGGCGAAGAGCAGCGCGAACGAGCTTGGCAGGAGATAGAGGCCTGCCTTCGTCGCGCTCGCGTCGAAGCCGTAGTCGACCACGCGCTGTACCGCCGCCGGAAGACCGTGCGCCGTCTCGACGAAGTTCGGCACGAGCACGAACGTCCCGAACATCGCGAAGCCGGCGATGAGCGCCGTGATGTTCGTGAACAGGACCTCGCGGCGGGCGAGCATGCGCATGTCGACCATCGGCTCGTCGACGTGCAGCTCCGCGAACCCCAGGCGACGAGCAAGACGAGCGCCGCGGCGCGCGAGGCCCGAGCGTGCGGCCGGACGTCCAGCCCCAGCTCTCGCCTTCCGTCAGCGCGACCAGCAGCGAGATCAACCCGCCGGACAGGAGCGCTGCGCCGACGTAGTCGACGCGCGACGGCGTCTTGACCGGCGACTCGGGCACGAAGAGGTAGCACGAGCACCATCGCGACGCCGATGCCGACGGCGCCGACGATGAAGAGCCAGCGCCACGAGACGTTGTCGACGATCACGCCCGAGAGCACGATCCCGAAGCCGCCGCCGATCGCCGAAGACCGGCCGACACGAGCCCGATCGCGACGCCGACCTTCTCACGGCGGGAACTCGTCGCGGATGATCCCGTAGCTCGAGCGGAAAGACCGCGCCGCCGGCGCCCTGCACGAGCGCGGCAGGCGATCAGCGACCAGATGTTCCACGCGGCGGCCGCGCCGATCGAGCCGACGAAGAAGATCGCGAGGCGAGATCACGAGCAGCGCGTTCCTTGCCGTACTGGTCGCCGAGCTTGCCGAGGATCGGCGTCGCAACCGACGCGACGAGCAGGAAGACCGTCAGGACCCAGGTCACCCCAGGTCGTCGTCGTGCTGAGGTCCCGCTGCAGCGTCGGCAGCGCCGGGATGACCATCGTCTGCTGCAGCGCGAACGCGATCCCGGCCAGCGTGAGGATCGCGAGCGTCACGTTGTAGTGCTGTCGCTCGCCTGCCACTGGGCTTCGCAGCGTAGCGATCTCCTTGCAATTCCTGGCCGCGTTCAGATGATGGCTGTCCTGGTTCGGAGGCCGACCGCTAGCCGCTTCTGCACTCTCCAAGGGTCTGGGTACGACACTCCACCTGTCCAGTACGCGGCAGGGCGCCGGCCGCAATGGTTGTCACATGGCGGACCTCGTCGAACATTGCTAGCCGAAGCGGTGGCGGGATCGAAGTTGCGCTGATCTGGGATCGCGATGGAGAGAGCCTGGTCGTGTTTGCCTACGACGTGTTGACGGGCGAAGAAGTGGCGATCCCGGTCAGCAGCGAGGGAGGCGAGCGAGGTGTACCGCCATCCCTTTGCGTACGCGCATCGTTCAAACGCAACAACGCTTTCCCGCAGAAACGCTCACAGCGTTCGCTGAGCGCCAGCTCTGGGATCCTGGCGTGACCAGGCTCTACACCGACGACGCCGAGCTCTACGACATCGCGTTCGACTGGGATATCTCCGACGAGGCGGACTGGCTCGTTGCCCGGTTGAAGGCGACGAGGGTGCTCGAGCCTGGGTGCGGTGGCGGCCGGATGCTCGAGGCGCTCGCGGACCGCGGGTGCAAGGTGGCCGGGATTGACCGCTCGGCGCGGATGGTGGAGATCGCTCGCAGACGGCTGGGGACGAGGGCCGACGTGTTCGAGGCCGACATGACGCATTTCGATCTCGGGACGACGTTCGACGGCGCCGTCTGCCCGATCAACACGCTGCTTCATCTGAGTGGCGCCGAGCTCGGCCGGCATCTCCACCGGATGGCGCGCCATCTCGAGCCGCGTGCGCGGTATCTCGTGCAGGTCGGGCTCGTCGGGGCAGAGCAGGAGCCGTTCGCCGGCTCGCACTGGGAGGCGAGCCGCGGCGACACCAGTCTTCGTGTCGACTGGGTCGACGAGGAGCTCGACGTCGTAGCAGGCAGCTCGCGCCAGCGGTCGCGGATCGAGGTGCTGGCCGGCCCTCGCACGGGCGAGGTCGTCGAAGAGGTGCACGAGATGACGGCCTGGACGCCCGCGACCTGGGCGGAGGCAATCGCCGCGTCCCCCTTCGAGGAGGCTGCGACCTACGACGGCGGCGCGGAGGCACAGTGGCCCCAGGTCGACGCGACGGCAACGGGCGGCCTGCTCTGGCACGAGCTCGTCGCCCGAGGCTGACCCGGGATCAGACCCGTACCTCGGGAGCTGCCGGGACGAGAGGTGACGGAGCCCGCTGGGAGACAACGGGCTCCGTCTTCGGCCCTCCGGGCCGAACTTGGCTAGCTGCAGGCGCGCACGGTGCGGTCGAGCGTCACGAACCGGTCGAAGGCGACGCTCACGCGGACACGGATCGTGGAGCGCTTCTTCACAAGTAACCGCGCGCGGAACGGCGACCGGCTGTCCATCAGCATCTGCCGGCCGTTCACGAAGAACGTCGCAGACTGGACGCCCGGCCCGGAGGCGGCTTGCAGCCACGACGCCGCAGCGACCCCGGCGAGCGGCGGTGAAGCGTACGGCCGGGCGCGCCCGGCAGCCTGCGCCCGAGCACGAGACGAGGTTGTGCAGCCGCGCAGCGAGCGACGCCTTCAACGCGTCGTACGCGGGATTGGCGTGCTGGCTCTGAAGCTCGTCCGGATCCTTGCGCAGGTCGTAGAGCTCGCGGTCGCCGTTCGCGTACTCCGCGTACTTGTAGTGCTGCGTCCGGATCCCGTCGAAGTGGCCCGCACCCGGTGAGTTGTCGAGCAGGACGTCGCGGCCGATCTCCTTGCCCACGGTCGTGCCAGAACGGGGAGAAGCGACACGCCGTCCTCGGTACGACCGGCCCGCACGTTCGCGGCGTCGAGGATCGTCTCGGCGTCGTCGACGTTCATCGCGAGCTGGCTGCGATGGACGCCGCGCGGCAGTGACTTGTTCGCAGTCCAGCGCATCAGGAGCGGCAGGTGGATGGACGGCTCGTACCAGAGCACCTTGCCGTTCGCGACGCGGTGCTCCCCGTGGAAGAAGCCGTTGTCGGACGTGAAGAGGATCAGCGTGTTGTCGAGCTCGCCGGTCTGCCGGAGCGTTTCGACGATCGACGAGATCGCTTCGTCCACCGACATCAGCGTCTCGCGGCGCTGCTGCCAGTTCTCCTGGATCGCCGCGATCCGGCGCGCGTTCAGCAGCGGCCGGCGCCTGATCACCTGCGGCTTGTCGGAGACGTCGGCCTCGTTGAAGCTCGGCGGCTTTGGCAGCGGTGTCCCCTTCAACGCGTCGTGGTGACGCGGTGCCGGAACGGGGGTGCCGAGCTGGGGCGGATCGTCGGGCTCGCGGGGCGTGCCGGAGTGATCTCCGAGGAACGCGACCCAGAGGAAGAACGGTCCCTGAGTCGCCCGGCGCTTGATGATCTCGTTTGCCTTGTCCCGGTAGACGTCGGTCTGGTAACACGACGGCTGCGGGGTGGCACAGAACGTGTGCAGCGTTCCGCCTTCGTTCAGCGTGTAGTTGTAGTACCGGTAGGTCGTCGGGTCGACCGGACCCGTGCCATTCGCTCCAGCCCGGTGGGATCTCCGTCGGGTTCTGGCGGCCGTAGCCGTTCAGGAACTTGCCGAGGTGGACCGTGTAGTACCCGCCCCGCTGCAGCCAGACCGCGAGCGTGTTCGACTTGTCGAGCGCCTGATAGCCACCCTGCGGCGGCGCGTTTCCGCGGACGTTGTTGTTGTGCGAGTACTGGCCTGTCAGGAAGGTTGCGCGCGACGGACAGCACAGCGAGAACGAATCGAAGTTGTTGTCGAACGTCACGCCCTGATCACCGATCAGGCGGCGGACGTTCGGCAGCACGGCCATCTCAGCGAGGGTCTGGTCGTCCGTTTCCAGGACGAGGACGTTCGGGCGCTGTGGAGCTGCGGGCCGCCTGGGCGGTGCTTCCATCGTGCTGGGCGCCAACGGCGATTCCTGCGGCGAGCGCCAGCGAAGCCGCGATCGCGAGTCCGAGCCTGCGTTTCATCGCTATCCCCCTGTTGCGATAGCCAGTGCTCCCGTTATTCCCGCTGGGTGTGTGGGAGCCGTGTCGCTCCCGCAAGGATTTCGTTAAGCAGCGAGCTGCTCTTCGGCCGCCCGCTCGTGGACGAGGACGCCGCCGCGAGAGCGAAGCCACACGAACAACGAGACAGACAAGCCGGCGACGCCGGCGACGGTGAACGCGAGCTCCGTCCCGCCGGCCGCCGCGAGCCAGCCGGAGAGGATTCCGCCCAGAGTGCCGGTGCCGGCAAAGGCGAAGAAGTAGATGCCGATCAACCGGCCGCGAAGGTGGTCGGGCGCTGCGAGCTGGATCAGCGAGTTCGAGTTCGACGACCAGGTCGTGAAGCAGATTCCCCGAGGAACAGGAGGAGCGCGATGGCGACGGTGGACTGCAGAGGTGCGATCAAGAGCTCGCTGAGTGCAAAGCCGCCGCTGCCGAGCGCGGTCGATCCCGACCGTGGCGCGGCTCACGTGCGCCGAGACGAGCGCGCCGATCAGCGCGCCCACTCCGAAGACAGCCGACAGAATGCCGAAGGTCTGCGGTCCGGCGTGGAGCGTGTGCTTCGCCAGCACCGGTAGCAGCACGTTGAAGTTGAGGCAGAAGGTGCTCATCACGAAGACGAGGACGAGCATCAGCGCGATCTGCTCCTCGTGCCGTGCGTAGGAGATGCCTTCCTTGAGGCCCGCGAAGAGCGTCCTCGGCCGCTCGCGGCGCTCGACCGCGTGGAACTCCTGAAGGCCGCATCAGCAGCAGCCCGGCGATGACGGCCACGTAGCTGACCGCGTTGAGCGCGAAGCAGATACCCGTTCCGGTCGTCGCGATCAGGACGCCTGCCAGCGCCGGGCCGAAGATGCGTGCGCCGTTGAAGAGCCCCGAGTTGAGGCTGATCGCGTTCGGCAGCTCAGCCGGGCCCACCATCCGGAAAGTCAGCGACTGGCGAGAAGGAGCGTCGAGCACCTGGACGAGCCCCATCAGCGCGGCGATGACGTAGACCTGCCACGGCTGCACGACTCCGGCGAGGGCGATCGACCGCCATCGTGGAGGCGAGCACCATCTGCGTGATCTGAGTTCCGATCACCGTCCGCCACGAGTCGAGCCGGTCGACGATGACTCCCGCGATCAGGCTGAAGAGCGTGAACGGCATGAACTGGCAGAGCGCCAGGATCCCGACCGCGACCGGGGAGTGCGTCAGCGAGAGGATGAGCCAGGCCTGCGCGACGCGCTGCATCCAGGTCCCCGATGTTGGAGATGACCTGGCCGGCGAAGAAGAGGCGGTAGTTGCGGTGCTTACGGACGCTTGAGAACGTGCGGGCGCCTGCCCGGAGAATGGCTGCCGTCAAGCTTCGTCTCCCGCGAGCAGATGGGTAAGCGGCTCGATTGCGCGTCGATCGCGCTCGAGCTCGTCCGGATCGAGCGAGCGCAGCCGCGCCGACAGCCACGCCGTGCGCTTCGACTTCACGGAGCGGAGCACCTTGTGGCCTGCGGCCGTCAGCGTCAGCCCGACGCGGCGCTGATCGCCCTCGACGGGCGCGCGGCCGACGAGCCCTGCTTCCTCGAGCCGGGCGACGAACTTCGACATGCCGGGCACGGACATCCGCTCGAGGGCGGCGAGCTCGCGCACCCCGATTCCCGGACGGAACTTGATCTGAACGAGGAGCGAGACCTGGCCGCCGGTGACCCCGAGCGAGTGGATCTCACGCCGGAGCTGCCGGTTCAGGTGCAGGAGAACCGGGCGGAGGCGGTTTGCGAGGACGGTTGGATCGGATGCGACGGCTGGCATTTCGTTAACCAGGTTAACTAATCGGCCGACCTCGCCGTCGGCTTGAGGCGTAATCACCTCGTTCGAGGGGCACAATGGCGCCCATGGCACGAAAACCACTCGAGGACGTGGCCCGGGGTCTGAAGGTGCTGGGCGAGCGCCTGTCCCAGACGACGGGCGGCGGCGATCCCGGCCGAATGGATCTCGGATCAGCTCCGGCGGCCGGAGCCTGCGCGGACGATGCCCGAGCTTCAGGCCGAGCTCGACGCCCTCGTCGGGCTCGAGACGGTGAAGGAGCAGGTGCGGGCGCTCGTCGCCTTCCTCCAGGTTCAGGCCGAGCGCCAGCGGCACGGGCTCCCGGAGGTTGCGACCTCGCAGCATCTCGTCTTCCTCGGCAATCCAGGGACGGGCAAGACCACGGTCGCGCGGCTGCTCGCGGAGATGTATCGCGCGATGGGGCTTGCTGAGCCGCGGCCATCTCGTCGAGGTCGACCGGGCCGGGCTCGTCGGGCAGTACGTCGGCATGACGGCGATCAAGACCGACCGGGTGATCCGGCGCGCGCTCGACGGCGTCCTCTTCATCGACGAGGCGTACGCACTCGCGCCGGGAGACGAACGCCAGGACTTCGGGCCGGAGGCGATCGAGACGCTGCTCAAGCGAATGGAGGACTACCGGCACCGCCTCGTCGTGATCGTGGCCGGCTATCCCCGGCTGATGCACCGCTTTCTGCAGTCGAATCCGGGCTGCGCTCGCGCTTCTCGCGCGAGATCACGTTTCCCGACTATTCGACCAACGATCTCGTGGAGATCACGCGGAAGCTCGGCGCGGAGTACGAGTATTCGCTCGACGAGGATGCCGTCGAGGCGCTGCGCCAGATTCTCGGCCGGCGCCGCGCGCGGCGAAGGCTTCGGGAACGCGCGCTTCGCCCGCACGCTGTTCGAGCAGGCGCTCAATGCGCAGGCGCTACGGCTGGCAGGCGTGCAGGGCGGTGAGCTCGCAGACCTCGAGCGGTCGGAGCTGATGACGCTTCGCGGCGACGACCTCGGCTGCAGCTGCCCGGGCACTGGGTGAGGACGGCCTCGACGAATCGCGGGCCGGGCTTCTGGCGGCGTCGGCGCTAGGTCCTCTCGCGCGTTCAGTTCAGCCAGGCCGCGACGAGGAACGCAATCGCAGCCGCGGCTGCCGCCGCAACGAGCAGCAGATTCAGGGCGAGCAGGATCGTCAGCGTCTGAGGTCGCCGCTTCGAAGACCCGGCAGCTGCGCTTGACGGTCGTCCCCAGCCCACCGCGCCGGCGAGCACATTGGTGATGAACTGGTTGAGGCTGATGCCGCTGCGGTCCGCAGCACGCGCGAGCTCCTCGTGGAGGCCGGCGGGCATGCGGAGCAGCAGGCGCCCGCTATTTCTCCGCCGACCGCTGACGCGGCTTGGCGGCGGCGTCTTCCTGCGGCGCTTCCCCGACGGCTTCTGGAGTCGCCATACCACGAGTTTAGGGGCTTCTCGTTGCCCGCACAACGCAAATCTCCCTCGAAATCGTCGTGAAGCTTGGCCAGTCCGGAGGCGATCAGCCTCGATGCGTGCGTCTGCGAGACGCCGAGCCGCGCCGCGATCTCGCTTTGCTGCAGGTCGCCGAAGTAGCGAAAGCCCAACGCCTGGCGTTCACGGGGGTCGAGCGACGCGCAGGCCGCTCTCGATGGCGAGACGATCATCGGTGGCGTCGAAGTCGTCCTGCGGCCGGGCGGCATTCGATGCATCTGCAAGCGTGAGCGGCGCCCGTGCCTGTTCCGCCCGCAGTGTTTCGGCAAGCTCGTCCTGGTCGAGCTCCGCCGCAGCCGCGAGCTCTGACGAGGTCGGGTCTCGGCACAGGTCGGCGGTGAGCTGGGTACGAGTCGTGCGCACGCGGACGCTCGCCTCCTGATAACGCCGCGGTATCCGGATCGCGCCGCAGCGATCGCGCAGGTGCCGCTTGATCTCACCGAGGATGTTCGGGATCGCGAACGCGGCGAACTCGACTTCCCGATCGGGCTCGAAACGATCGACCGCCTTGATGAGGCCGATCGAGCCCACCTGCACGAGATCCTCGAGACGCTCGCCGCGGTTCGCATACGGCCGGGCGATCGACACGACCAACGGGATGTACGCCTCGATCAGGCGTTCTCGAGCGGAGAGGTCCCCCTCCTCCCGATACGCGCGCAGCAACTCCGCTGACGAGTTGCACGAGCGAGCCAACCGTTCCGCCGCAACGATCGTCATTTCTCTGACGACACTGTAGACATTTCCAAATGCATTTTCAAATCGCGCGGGTGCACGCAACGAACATTGGGTAGTTGTTTCTCCGATGGTCTCGTCTTCGCACGGAGGACCGGTGGGAGGAAGGCAACATTCGCGAGGGCCAACGGGAAGCTGGGGACGGCTCGCCCTGCTGCTCGTTGCTGCGCTCGCCGCGATTGCCTTTGCTGCGCCAGCGCGTGCGGACGAGAACCTCCAGACGAGCTCGACACCGCCGCTTGCGGATCGATCGATCGGCAGCCTTGGTCGTTGCCGAAGTCGATGCGGCAGCGGTGCCCGACGTGATCGTCCCGGCGTCTACTACTGCAGCGCCGACCGCTGCAGCTCCGGAGTCGGTGACCACGGAAAACCCTGCAAATGAGGTCTCCTCGGTGGACGACGCAGTGTCGCCGGCGGAAGCTACGACGCAATCCGGAGCGATATCACTCCCTGCCGTCGTGCAACGCGCACGCGCCGTCGCGCATCCGCTAATCCGGGGCTCTCACGCAGAACGCCGAGGCAGTATCACGGCGTCACACCGCAGTATCAGCCGTCGCCCGAGCGCCGCGCGACAGTCGACCACGCGGCGCGGTCCGAAACCGAACCGCCAGTCTCACCTCCCGCGCCTGACAGCCCTGAGGAGACGAACGGTCAGAGCGCCGGCAGCGATTCCAATTACGGAACGAATTGCGCGGATCCGTCCACCAGATACTGCGCCAATCTGCTCCGAAGGTGGTGCTCATAACAGCGATTGGAATTGCGAGTGGATCGCGTACTGCAGCACCGAGATCCCGCCGGTCGAGACGGTGCCGGCTCCACCTGAATGCGCCGTTTCCACGCCGAGTGCGGGCCAGTATCAGCAGGCAGACGGGCAGTATCAAAGCGACCCGACGTGCGAGCCGGCTCCGGTCGAACACCGGATGCGCTGCAGCCGGTGCCGTCACGCCGGCGGTCTCCGCTCCGGACTCGCCCATCGCACCGGTGCCTGTCAGATGTTCCGCCGACTCAACCCCAGCCGGCCGAGCAACCGACAACAGCACCGCCGGTCGCGCGGCCGCATGGCGGTACCGACGGTCGCGCCGAATCCCCGCTCACGACGGCCCAGCAGGAAGCACGCGACAGCGAAGGCTGGTCGCAGGTGAGCACGAGCCGCGCCGCGCTGCGGATCCGCCTCGCCGCTCCGGCTTCCACTTCACGGCCGGCTGCCGTGACTCGGCCTGAGCCGGCGCCACGCGGCGATGTTCCCGCCCGCGCTGAGCCCTCGCCGAGTCACTTCCGTGGCGCCGCGGCAGTTCCGTCTCGCACTGGCGCCGCCGCTCGGCAACCTCGCGAACGCTCCGGTCTCCTCACGCGGTGCAGCTGGTCGCGGCGATGCCTGGCTCCTCTTCTTCGCGGTACTGCTGGCCGGCGCCGCGGCTTTCGGTCTCATCGGCGGCCGGTTCGCTGGCTCGTGGGTGCCGGCGGTCGCCCTCGAGCTCTCGGCGCGCCTGCGGAGCAAGGGCTTCTCGCGCCAGGGCGGGCATCCGCGCAGCGTCGAAGGACGAATCGTCGGACGCGATCAGGTATCGCGATTAGTCGACCCGTCGTGCGGTTCCCGGGATCGTTCGAGCTTGTCGACCTTGAAGGGCGTGACCTTCAGCTCGGAGCTGAGAATCGGTCCGCCCTCGTCGTTGTAGACGACCGTGTCAGGGCTCGACGCGGGATCTGCCGGTGAAGGCCCGACTCCGTCGATCAGACCGAGCGCAGCAGCCTTCCGGACTGCCTCGATGCGGTTGCCGGCATCGAGCTTTCGCATCGCATGGCTGAGGTACTCCTTCACGGTGTGCCTGCTGAGGTGCAGGCGCTCGCCGACCTCAGGATTCGTCAGACCCTCGGCGACGAGCCGAACAACGCTCAGCTCCTGGCCGCTCAGCTTCGGTTCCTCCGTTCTGCGCGCATCGATCAGCACGGCCGCGAGCGCCTGGATCGATCACGCTTTCGCCTGCAAGCACACGCTCGATCGCTCGCCCCAGATCGAGGTCCTCGGCATCCGTGACGAGGAAGCCGCGCGCACCGGAGTCGAGCGCCGCTTCGACAGCTCTCTCGTCGCGCTCGGCCGAGAGCACGATGACCGCGGTTCCCGGCTGTCGTTTCAGAATCGCCGCGCAGACCTCGGCCCCGGAGCCGTCGGGGAGCCTGGAGTCCAGCAGCACGACGTCGGGCCGATGCTCGACGGCCGTGGCAACAGCCTCCGTCCCGCTCTCCGCCTCGGCGACCACGCTCGCGCCGCTCGCAACCAGTTCCGCGCAGATTCCGCGCCGGACGATCCGGTTCGGCTCGACCACGAGAACGCGAGTGGCCATACCGGTGATGGTAGACCCACCTCATCGGGGGATGGAAGACCCGCCACCCGGGGTCTACCGACGGACAGGCGGAAAGGCCATCGTGAAGCGCATGGGGAGGGGCGGTGTCGCTTCGCGCTACTGGCGTGCGTCGTGCTCGCTGGAGCGGGCCTGCACACCGGCGAACGCCGCCGCAGCGGGTGAGGATCCGGGCTCCGCCGCTCAAACGAGCTCAAACGGCGCGACCGCAACCGCGCAGAACGTCAGCAACACGAGCCAGACCAGCACGGAGACCCAGACCGGCACCGATGCCGGACAGTCGCAGACGGTCACTCAGAGCTGCACCGACCGAGCAGACGGCCAACGCGGCCTCGGTCTCCCAGCAGAGTTCGCCCAACGCTTCGACCGGAGGCTCCTCCGGCCAGGACAATCACGCCGCGGTCTCGAGCACGGCCGCCAACACCAACAACACGACCCAGCAGAGCGCCCAGACCCAGCAGGGGAGCGCGCCGCAGTCGGCGGGCGGCCAGTCGCAGTCGACCCGGCAGAGCGCGCCGACAGAGCAGAGCTGCGAACGCGAGCGCAAACTCGACGCAGGTCGCACCGACGAACGTCAACGTGGTGATCCGGCTCGACTCCCCGGGAAACGACGGCCCGGTGGCCCAAACGAACAGCTCACAGGCAAACGCCGATGCCGGAAACACGAACAGCCTCTCCCAGGGGTCCGGTCAATCCCAGAACGGCGCGGGATCGGCTGCAGGCCAGTCTCAGTCTTCGAGTCAGAGCGCGCCGACGACACAGAGCTCTCAGTCGACCGTCGACCTCGACGCAGGTCAACCCGCTGAACGCGAACATCGTGATCCGGAACAAGAGCCCGGGCGACGAAGGGCCGGTCAGCCAGACGAACTCCGTGCAGTCGACGGCGGGAGCCGCGAACTCGAACGCGGTCGATCAGGCCGCGAGCCAGCTTCAAGGCGGCCGGCGGTCCGGGAGCGGCCAGTCGCAGGGTGCGACGCAGAGCGCGCCGACCGTTCAGACGGCCGGCGCGACGGCGACCTCGCTACAGGGCGCTCCGACGAACGCCAGTGTGACGATCGATCCCGCCGCACCGCGATCCGAACGGCTCGGGGGCGATCGGAACATTGATTCAGGTCTGGATTCCCAACGACCCCGAAACCTCGCCGGCCGGCTCCCTGTGGCCGGCGAGGTCGTGAGGGCAAACAGCTCGACCGCGACGGCATCCGCCGGCAACACGAACCACGCGACGCAGTCGGCCGTTCAACAGCAGGACGCCGGCGGACGCCCGTCGTCGGGCCCCACCCAGGTGGGGAGGCACCCAGACACAGGTACTCGAACAGAGCGCACCCACGACGCAGATTGCAAGCGCCCAAGCCACCTCCATTCAGGGGGCACCGGTCCCACCTCGATCTCGTCGGCGGCCGCGCAGGCGTCGAACGTGAGTGAGGTCACCCAGTCGGCCACTCAGATCCAACACGGCGGAGTCGGGGGAAGTCAGGTCCAGGTGATCCGCCAGGAAGCTCCGACCACCCAGTGGGTGAACGCGGAATCGACGGCGGCAGGTTCAGGGAGAGCCACTCGTCCTCGAGCTCGACGAACAGCGGCTCGAGTGCAATCTCGCAGAGTGCAGTGCAGGTCCAGGTCGGCGGAGGCAGCCAGGTGCAGATCGTCGAGCAGGACGCCGGCAGCCATTCGCGCGGGCAAGAGCAGCGCGACCTCGCTCGCCGAGTCTCGCGGACCGCCCGCGCTACCTGGCTCGCGGCATCATCGAGCGGCAGTCCGGCCGTGTCCGGGTCGATCCGCTCGGAGAGTGGACGACATGACGTGCGCGACACCGGTCGGCGCGCGCCCCAAGAACCGCGTGAGCCCGGCCCGCAGGAGTCGTCCCTGCTCGGCGCACCCGGAAACGGCGCGCCGGGGGTCTCACTCTGGGCCTTCGCAGCTCTGCTCGTTCCGTTCTTCTTGACGGCCCCTTGGTGGGCTCGTCGCCATCGCTCGGCGACCATCCGGCGGTTGCTGAGCGTCGTCTTGCGACTCGAGCGCCCCGGCTAGCTCCCGGCGCGTCCGACGGACAGCTTTCGTCCCGTCGGACCTTGCCGCGGTGCTCCGGTGCGCCCCGGCAAAACGGATCGCAACGACGACAAGAAAGGAGACATTCGAAACCATGAAACGCCATCTCATTGCGGTGGGCATCGCATTGATTGCCCTCGCCGCGTGGGTGGGGACGGCTTCGGCCGCCGCCGGTGATCCTCCGCCGGGCGCTGACCAGCTCGTCGGCCAACTGGCCGGGACGCTGCAAGGTGCGCCCGGCAACGGGCACGGCGGGGCAGACGGCGTCGGATGCGAGCTTGCCGACCGGTTACGCCTACGGCGGCATGATCTCGCACCGGCTCCGGGCTCGAGCGCGGCGAATCAGACGGCCACGAACACTGGCGACCGCTGATGCGTCGAACAAGAGCACGACCGACGCAGACGGCGACCGCGACGCAGACGGGCGGCAGCTCCAGCTGCACGTCCGGCTGTGGTGGTGCGGGCCAAGCCAGACCATCGATCAGTCGGCGCAGACGAAGCAGGACGCCGACGCCGATGCGCTGGCGAAGCAGAACGCAGTCAACGCGAACGTCCCCGTCAGCATCGCGGGCGGGAACGTGTCCGGCGGCTCGAGCTCGGCCAATCAGACGGCCACGAACACCGCCGACGCCGATCGCTGTCGAACAAGAGCAACACCGACCCAGGACCGCGACCGCCACGCAGACGGGCGGCAGCTCCAGCTGCAACTCGGGCTGTGGCGGTAACGGCCAAGAGTCAGAACGTCGACCAGTCGGCTCAAGACGAAGCAGGACGCCGACGCCGACGCGAAGGCCAAGCAGAACGCGCGTCAACGCCAACGTTCCCGTCGAGCATCGCCGGAGGCGACGTGAACGGTGGTACGAGCTCGGCCAACCAGACGGCCAACAACACCGCCGACGCCGACGCCTCGAACAAGAGCAAGACCGACCAGGACGCAACTGCCGACGCAGACCGCCGGCAGCACCAGCTGCTGCGTCCGGCTGCGGCGGCAACGGCCAGAGCAGAACGTCGATCCAGTCGTCGCAAGACGAAGCAGGACGCCGACGCGGACGCCAAGGCCAAGCAGAACGCGGTCAACGCGAACGTTCCCGTGAGCATCGCCGGAGGCGACGTGAACGGCTGGATCCAGCTCCGCGAACCAGACGGCCGACGAACAAGGCCGACGCGGATGCGTCGAACAAGAGCACGACCGACCAGGACCGCAACCGCGACGCAGACGGCCGGCAGCACCAGCTGCTGGTCGGGCTGCGGCGGCAACGGCCAGGAGCAGAACGTCGATCCAGATCGGCCAAGACCGAAGCAGGACGCCGACGCCGATGCGAAGGCCAAGCAGAACGCCGTCAACGCCAACGTTCCCGTGAACATCGCCGGATGGGACGTGCACGGCGGTTCGAGCTCGGCGAACCAGGACGCCGACGCAACAAGGCGACGCCGATGCGTCGAACAAGAGCAACGACCGACCAGGATGCAACCGCTGACGCAGACCGCCGGCAGCACGAGCTGCTGGTTCGGGCTGCGGCGGTAACGGCCAGGAGCAGAACGTCGATCCAGGTCGGCCAAGACCAAGCAGGACGCCGACGCGGACGCGAAGGCCAAGCAGAACGCGGTCAACGCCAACGCGCCGGTGAACGATCGCCGGGGCGGACATGACCTCGGCGGCTACGAGCTCGGCGGATCAGACGGCGCACGAACAGCGCCGACAGCTGACTGCGTCGAACACGAGCACGACCGACCAGGACCGCGAACGCGACGCAGACCGCCGGCAGCACGAGCTGCTGGTCGGGCTGTGGCGGCAATGGCCAGGAGCAGAACGTCGTCCAGATCGGCAAGACGAAGCAGGACGCCGACGCGGACGCGAAGGCCAAGCAGGATGCGGTCAACGCCAACGTTCCCTGAGCATCTCCGGGGGCAACGTTTCCGGCGGCTCGAGTACGGCCAACCAGACGGCGACGAACACCGCCACTGCGAACGCGCCGAACTCGAGCACGACGACGCAGACCGACAACCGACGCAGACCGCCGGCAGCTTCAGCTGCTGGTACGGCTGCGGCGGACTCGCGGGCAGTCGCAGAACGTCCGGCAGAAGGGCAAGACGAAGCAGGACGCCGACGCGGACGCGTGGGCGAAGCAGTACCTGCTGAACAGCGACGTCCCGTTCCGCTCTCTCTCATACGGACGTCAGCCGAGAGGCCACGGTGATGGCCTACTAACGGAAGACGCTCGAAAGACGGAAGCGCCGTGAGGCGCTAAAAGCCCGGGCGGCTGTCCCGCCGCAGAGCGGTCGCCCCGGATCGTCTTCGCCAAGTGCGCTAGACCATGATTCAGACCACACTCGAGATCACGTTCTCCGACGACAACCTCGCCGGTGTGACGGTCGAGACCAATGCCGACGGCGAGCTGAAGCTGCAGGCCGAGCTCGTCGGCTTTGCCCATCTCGCGGCGACCGTCATCCCGTCACTGGTCGCGAGCGCGCACGAGCGCTCGTCCGGTCGCTGGCCGACGGTGGCTTCGCGGACCGACGAGCTGCGGTTCGATGGGAGCGCTGGCGGAACGCTGTGAGGATCGCTGCGAGCTTTCTGGACGCACGACGAGGCCCGCGGCTGTTCGTTCGAGCATGAAGCCGCGTGATCTGCGTCGCATCGGAAAGTGACCGCCGATGTTCTGCAGCTCGCTCGGTGCTCGAGGTCCTTAGGGCTCTGGCCGGGAAAGCCGCAGCAGGCAACGCCAGAGACTGCTCGAGCGGGTGAGGGCGACCGCCGCCCTGATCGCAAGAGCCGCCGAGAGCGGGTACGTGCGACACGAGACGGCATTCGACGTCTCGTTGGCAGCGGCAGACCTTGCTTGGGAGGGCTGTCGAGCGCGCGGCCGGCGTGCCTCGCCTCGGGCTTCGTCGGGCGACCTTCTCTGCCCGGCCTGCGGGTCACGCGAGCTCGAGTTTCGGCTCTGGCCGAGCGGCCGGGCCGCATTGCGGTGCTGCGCGAGCTGCGGAGGCCGGTCTCTGGTTCCGTGCCGGCCGTCGGCCCCGGTCTGTTCCAGACGCGACGTGGAAAGGATCGGAGAAATTGCGCGACGACCTGATGGCTCTCGAAGAGCGCGTCGAAAGGGACTGCGTCCTCAGGCGAACCCGTTGCAGGCGCGCTGCTCGCCGACCTCCGGACTCTTTTCCGCGAGAACGGCTGGCCGTTCTCCGATGTCCGAGGCGCTCCCGTGCTGTACGAGCGAGCTGTCCGGCGTCCTCGGGCGCTGGAAGTTCTACGCACAAGTGGTCGAGGAGCAAGGACCTGATCCTTCTCTACTCGGTCTGCCCGTTTCGGGTCCCCGAGGAGCGGCGCTCCGAGGTCTCGGAGTTCTTGACCCGGGCGAATTACGGGCTTGCGGCGGGGAACTTCGAGCTCGACTTTGCGGACGGAGAAGTCCGCTACAAGTACAGCCCTTCAGCGGCACGTCGAGCGGGCTCGACGCCGCGACGCTGAAGCGTGCCGTGCGCGCGAACGGGATCGCCATGGAGACGTATCTCCCGGGTGTCGGAGCGGTGATCACGGGAACCGCTCGGTCGGCGCTCGAGCGACACGGCGGCGCGGCTTAACAATCGGTATTGAAATCCATGAAAGACAGGAGTACCTTCGGTGCGGGTAACGATCGCGAACGGGGGAGGAGGAGACCGTGGAACACGGCTCCTCGGCGAAGAAGATCGTTACTGCGGCGACCGCGTTGGGCCCTAGGGGCGGCCCTGATAGCGAAGCGCGGCCTGTGGATGCTGCTGACGCTTCGGCGTCACAAGCGAGCAACAGCCGTTTTCGCGCGCGAGGCGTCGCGGCGCGCCGGTTGTTGCGCTTCGCCTGGCGGCGTGCGTCGTCGTCGCGTACCGCACTGTGGAGCGCGGCTCCTGCGGTTGCCGACGACGTGCCGCCAGTTCCCGGGGTGACGACCACGACGGACGCACCGCCTGACCGGCCGTACAGTCCGCCGGCGCGGGCGACCAAGCCGAAGCCTGCGGCTCGTTCCGTCGCTCCAGCCGTCAGGTCGGCGCCGACCGACCACGCACTATGTACCGCCCGCCGCAGTTGCTCCGGCCCAGGTGGCGCCGCGCCGCGGCACAGGGCCAAGCATCCAGACCGAGGCGGTTCAGACAGAAGCGAACGCGAGCGGCCGAGCCGAAGCGTCTCGCCGCCGTTCAGGGTGAATCTCGCGCCGCTTCAGGCGATCGTTGCGGTGGCCCAGCGTCCGCTCGTGCCCGTTAGCAATGGGCGCGACCGCTACCCTCTGGCTTCGCGGAGAGCTCGTTCGCGGTGCTCGCGCTCGCCGGGTTGTCACTGCTGATGCTGACGATGCGGACCGCACGGTCCGGTGGAGGCGTGAGCTGAGACATCGGCGACCCCTCGTGCTGTTCCTCGTCTGCCTTGTCACTGCTGATGCTTTCGCTCCGCACGCGAGCGCCGCTCGCCTGACACGTCACGTGCAATGGCGGATGTGCTCTGCCTGACTGGTACAAGGTCAACGCATCACCGCGTCGCCTTTCAGCCACGGGTAAATGTAAACGGCTTACATCGATGCTAACGCGGCTGCGATACGCCGACGATCAGCTCGGACATGATTCGCCACTTCAATTGTGCGGTGAGTTACGGACGGAACTGCCTCCAACGCGGCGACAGCCGCTTTCGATCAAGACGGGACGCGACTGCCTGCCAGCAGTGACGGGCGCGTCACCCGAGGGCCCGATTCGAACGGGTGGTACAACCATCCGGTAGGAGTCGACTTCAACGGCAATCGGACGCGACATCGGGTCTCGCTGGTTGCAACGCGACCACCTACGGTCAGCCCGACACGTGCTAGTGCGACATTCTCCGGAACGCTGCACCGACAACGCTGGAAACGTAAGCGGAGCCTGCGAGCTTCCGGGCCGATCAAGTACGACGCGACGCCGCCGGCGGTGTCTCGCTTCGCTCGCGCGAGGCCCGGACTCCGGGAGCTGGTACAACCATCCGGTCGACTTCCATGCGTCCGGGAGCGACAACCTCTCGGGCATCGCCTCTTGCAACTCCGGGACGATCGGCGGCGGCGGCTCGGTCGGCGCGAGCTGCACCGACAACGCCGGCAACAGTCGGCAGTGCCGGTGCGTCGGTGAACTACGACGCGGGTCGCGCCGTCCATCGACAGCATCACGTTCGACCGTCCGCCCGACAGCAACGGCTGGTACAACCATCCGGTCACGGTGCACGTTTCACGGCAGCGACGGAGGCTCCGGCATCGAGTCGTGCAGCGCCGTGAACTACGCGGGCCCCGACACGAGCGGCACCACTCGTCAACGGCACGTGCACTGACAACGCCGGGAACCGAGCCGGCGGCACGTCGCCAGCGTTCAAGTACGACTCGACTCCACCGACGCTCTCAGAACGTCGGATTCGACTGGGATGACGGAACGCGCGACGCTGACCTGGAGCGGCGTCGCCGGATACGAAGGCGATCGAGATCGACCGGACGCCGGACACGGCCGGCCCTGATCCGTCGGCGGTCTTCAAGGGCCTCGCCTCGAGCTTCGAGGATCGAGGCCTGACGAACAAGGTCAAGTACGTCTACACCATCAGCGGCTTCGACGAAGCCGGCAACAAGGCGTACCGATAGCGTCAGCATCGTTCCCGGAGCAAAGCTCTACTCGCCGGCCCGCGGGACGATCGTTGAAGAGCCCGCCGCTGCTGGCGTGGCGACCGGTCGCGGGGCTGTCCTGCTACAACGTGCAGCTCTACTACGGAGTCGGAGCGACGATGCGGCGTCTCGCCTCGGTAGGCGTCAGCGGCCGCAAGGTCCTGAGCGTCTGGCCGCTGCAGTCGCGCTACCGGCTCAAGAAAGCCTGGAAGTACAAGGGCAAGACCCGCAAGCTCGCGCCGGGCCATTACCGCTGGTACGTCTACCCGGGCGTCGGCAAGCGCACGGCGAACAAGTACGGACCGCTGATCGGAGCAGAGCGACTTCTTCATCGCGAAGCGTTAGCCGGTCAGTTCGCGAGCACCGGGCCCGGCGCTGTGCTCGACCGCCTGTGCCTCCGATGCCATCGGAGGCAAGTGCAGCAACCAGCAAGAACGAGCCACGCAACGAGACAGAGGATCACACAGCCGCATTGACGCTTCTGACGTTGGTCGACGCGTCGGAGTTTGCGTCGCGCTCACCAGTTCAAAGCGTGATCGTCGGATCTCCCACGGCCGGAGCTCGAGTTCTCTGCCGGCAAAGTGGACGGTCTGCGGTGCGTCGCTCTCGTTGACGATGCGTGCGCGATCACGGCTAGTAGCGCGGTCAGGACGACGCTCCGTCGCCCTCGAGCACAGGGCCGGCTGCGCGATCGGAGCTCGCCGTCCTCCGCCGTTCCTGCGCCCGGTCAGGAACGGATGGCGGTACGCGCTCGGCCTGTTCGAGCGATCGAGTCGGCGCTCGGGTAGTACGCGAACGAGAATGAACGCGGGCCGCGCAGCTGTGCCGCCGGGATCGGGATCGCGGGGCCGGCGGGATCTCGCGCGCACGGGTTCGCGTTGCGGCTGATCAAGCCGGTCGAGCGGAGCACGGTCAGCGCGAGCTCGTCGCCGACGACCTCGTACTCGGTGACGTGGTCGAGGAGCAGCGCGATGCCGCCCGCGGCGACGAAGCCGGACGCCGGATACGTCGGGATCGGCGACCTCGCCGTAGCCGCCTTCCGGCTCGAGACCGCGCTCGACGATCGCGAACTGGCCCTCGGCGTACGAGCGATCGGCAGGCTCGAGCAGCTGGCACGTGCACGCGGACGCGCTGGTCGTCGCAGGTGTTGTCGAGCTCGATGCGAATGCCGGACGAACGACTCGCCGGCGCGTTGCTCGAAGCGCGTCCGCGTCTCGACGTTCCGGTCGTCCACAGTGTAGGTGCGGTGCAACGACGTCGACTCCGCGGAGCGGTCCGTCCTCGACGCGCTCGAGTCGCTCGTCGATCGGCGACGTCGACGAGGACGTCGTCCGCGGGCGGTGCGTAGTTGTAACTGTCGCCGACGTCCTTCCGCCGCGAACGATGCGGGTCAACTGCGACACGTCGACGATCGGACATGTCCAGGGACAGTCCCCGGGACACGTACCGGGACGGACACTGGTCCAGCCCGAGCGGTGGCGCCGGAACGGCCGCGACGACCGTCCGCTTCGGCTGGGCGACGACGCGCAGCGTCCACTCGCCCTCCGCGGTCGCAAGACTGAGCTCGCGGACGAGCTGCTCGACGTCGAGCCACTCGGGGTCAGGCTCGTCACCCACCTCGCAGCGATCGCCCGACGCGTCCTCGATCCGAAAGCCGTTCACGATTCGGCCGAAGAGCTCGCGGCCGTGCAGGCGGCGTGCGATCACCGCCGGCACCTCCGCGCCGGCGAGCTTCGCCTTCCACTCGAACGGCGTCCGCGGCGGCGGATCTCCTGCGTCGGCACGCGCGTGCCGTCCGGAAGCTCGAGCTCGACCGCCTCCCAGTCGTCGGGAACGACCACGCTCGAGCTCGACGAGGTCGGTGCGCTCGCGCGGCGACGGATTCACGATCGGCGAAGGCGTCGTGCGGAACCTCCGCGGCAATCCGCGCGACCGCGCGCTGCGCGCAGCTCGCGGCCGATCTGCTCCGCCTCGGCGTAGCGCACGAGCACCTGCGCCGAGACGCTCGTCCGTCGGAGCAGCCGCAGATCGAGTCGTGCGCCGAGTTCTGGAACATGCGCGTCCACGCCTGCGCAGGAACGGCTCCGGCCAGTCGGTCCGCCGTAGAGCGCCTGCAGCGGCTCGGCGTAACGCTCGAGCCACCGTTCGCGCGCGGGCACACGCCGCCTTGAGGTCGATGCGGGCGGAGACGACGCCCGGGAGCAGGTTCGCGCGCGCGGCCGGAGCGCATCTCGCCGCGCCAGCGCGAGGAGCCCGTCCGGCGCGGCGTCCGCGAGGTAGTCCGCCGAGCGTGCCGACCGTCGCGCCGTCGGGGACGCGCGCCGAGAAGTCGTGCGCGAGCGGCTTGTGGTCGGTCCCGACCATGCCCAAGCACCGGATCGCTCGCGAACCAGGGACGGAAGCGCTCCTCGAACGGCCCGAGATCGACCGGGCCCGGTACGTCGAAGATGTACGCGGCGTTGCCGTAGCCGCCGGGCAGGTACTCCGCGACGACCGAGGAGCCGTCGATCCCTTCCCAGACGAAGCGGTGGAAGTCGACCGCGGCCGGAACTCCGCGCCAGACGACCGCCGTCTCGATCCCGGCCGCGCGGAGGATCTGCGGCATCTGCGCGACGTGCCCGAACATGTCCGGCAGATAACCGACGCGCATCGCACCGCCGAGCTGCTCGGCGCGGCGCAGCTCCGGCCTCGAGATTGCGCAGCGTCGTCTCGCCGTCGACGAGGAACTCGTCCATCAGCGTCTGCCACGGCCCGATCGCGAGGCCGCCCGGCCTCGCACGAGCGCGCGAATCCGCTCCTCCGGCCTCGGGCGGATCTCGAGGTAGTCGTCCACCGTCGCGAGCTGGCCGTCGAGCGTGAAGCTGAGGCGTCTCGTCCGCCTCGAGCCGGTCGAGTAGCTCGTCGACGACGTCGACGAGCGAGATCCGGAACGACTGGAACGGCCGGTACCACTCCGGTCCCAGTGCGTGTGCGGGACGAGAAAGACGCTCAGGTCTTGACGGAGCCTGCGAGCAGGCCCTGCACGAAGTAGCGCTGCAGCGCGAAGAACACGAGCGAGGGGAACGGCCATCAGCAGGAACGCCGCGCGCTGCGAGCAGGTTGTACTCCTGGCCGTACGTCGAGAGCAGATACGGAATCCGCACCGTCATCGGCTGCTTCGACGGATCCGACGACGAAGATCAGGGCCATCAGCAGGTCGTTCCAGACCCAGAGGAACTGGAAGATCGCGAACGACGCGAGCGCGGGCACCGACAGCGGAACGACGATCCGCCGGAAGATCGCGAGATTCGAGGCGCCGTCGATCCGTGCGGCCTCGATCAAGTCCTTCGGCAGCGTGATGAAGAAGTTCCGCAAGAGGAAGACCGCGAAGCGGCAGGCCGAAGGCGGTGTGTGCGAGCCAGATCCCGTAGTAGCTGGTTGTTGAGGTGGCCGTTGTTGCGCGAAGAGCTTCAACAGCGGGACGAGCGACGTCTGGATCGGCACGATCATCAGCGCGACGATGATCAGGAAGAGCGTGTCGCGGAACGGAAACGGCACCCAGGCGAAGCCGAACGCCGCGAGGGCGCCGAGCGTGAGCGGCAGGATGCGTCGCGGGCACCGTGATGATCACGCTGTTCACCCACGCATGGCCCATTCCGGTCGCGTGTGATGACGCGAGTCGTAGTTGTGCAGCGTCCAGTCCCACTGCGTGAACGACATGCCACCAGCCGCTCGAGGCGATCGTCCGGTCGGCTTGCGGAACGACGTGACGCGCGAGACCGACCGTCGGCACGAGCCAGATGAGCGCGATCCCGATGAGCGCGATGTGCGAGCGGCGTCCGGCTGAGCGAAGCGCACGAGGCGCTCGCTGCGCGTCCTGTGCCGCTGATCGGGACCGCCGACTCGACGGTCGCCATCAGGCCACCACCTTCTCGGTGCGGAAACGGCGGACGTTGAGGATCATGACGGGCGCGATCAGCACGAGCATGATCACCGCGACCGCGGCGCCGTAGCCGGGGCGGCCGTTGTGGAAGGTCTCCTCGTACATCGTGAAGGCGATCACGCGGCTCGACGTCCCGGGCCGCCGCCGGTCATCACGTAGATGATGTCGAAGACCTTGATCACGTTGATGAAGAGCCAGATCGTCACGACGGAGATCGGCAGGCTCAGCATCGGCAGCATGATGCGCCGGAAGATGTTCCACTCGCCGGCGCCGTCGACGCGCGCCGCCTCCATGATCTCGGCCGGGATGCCCTTGATCGCCGCCGAGAGCACGACCATCACGAAGCCGACCGAGGCCCAGACGTACGCGAAGATGAGTGCGTAGTTGACGATGTCTGGGCGGCCGAGCCAGGCGATCGGATGGAAGCCGTAGTCGACGCCGTGGACAGGCGCGTTCAGCGACGCCGATGTTCGGGTCGGTGCTGTAGACGAAGAGCCAGATGATGCCGACGGCGGTCGCCGAGATCGCCATCGGCACGAAGATCGCCGTCTTGACCGCGCGCTCGTAGCGGACGCGAACGGCCAAGCACCGGCGAGGCCGAGGCCGATGATCGAGCGAGAGGCTGATGTAGAAGATCACCCAGCGGAGGTTGTTGATCGAGCGCCGCCGGTCGCGGGAACTTGCTCAGGTCGAGGAAGTCGGGATCGTTCGTCAGCAGCTGCTTGAAGTTGTCGAGCTCCGAGGTAGTGGAAGAAGCCGAAATGGAAGTCGCCTTCGTAAAACGCGAGACGGATCGTGTAGTACGCGGGATAGATCAGGAAGAGCGCCAGACACGACGATGCGCGGGCAGCACGAACAGCATTCCCTGCAACCGTTCGAAGCCCGACCACGGCCGTCATGCGCTGCGCCCTCGCTCGGCGGCGGAGCGGCGACCGGGGTGGGAAGCGGCTGCGTGCTCATTCGTCCGCAGTGAAACAGACGTGGCGGCGCCCGTCGCCGGGCGCCGCCACGCAATCGAGGCCTAGAACTGGCCTTGGATCTTGTTCTGGAAGGTGGACAGGATGCTCTTGATGTTGCCCGGCTTCTGGATCACGTCCTGGAGCGCGAAGCCCCACGTGTCACCGAACGCTCCCGGAAGCAGGTCGGAGCCGTCGAACAGGGAAGGTCTTCGCCGTTGCGAGCTGCTTGACCTCGGCCGCGGGCGAGCAGGCTCGGGTAGGCGCTTGCCGGGACACCTTCTTGTTCGGCGAGGTCACCGCGTTGGTCGAGACCCAGATCCTCCCGGCGGCACCGGTCGAGATGTACTTCAGGAACTGCCGGACCTCGGGCGTGTCCTTGAACGCCGCCGGCGAAGTCGGCAGCGCCGACGACCGGATGGTCGAGGGACGCCTTGATCGTCGGCCACGGGAAGTCGAGTCGATCGTCTTCACCCGGCTTCAGGCTCGGGTTCACCTGCTGCCGGTCGCGATACCGCCGACGAACCCGCCCTCGAAGTAGAGCTGCGCCTTCGGGCTCGTTCGAACACGTCGGTGATCGCCGCCGACGAAGCTCTGACCGAGGACGCCCTGGACGCCGTTCGAGGACGTACTGTTGTTGATGATCTGCGTCATGATCCGCGCCGCGTTCGCGACGGACGGATCGGTGAACTCAGACTTCCCGGTGAACAGCGCCTGGTACTTCGCAGGCCCTGCCGTCCGGGCGTAGATGTTCTCGAACCAGTCAGTGAGGGTCCACTGGCTCTGGACTCGGACCGGCGCCGACCGACCACGGCACGAGACCCTTCGCCTTGTACGCCTTCGTGATCGCGAGCAGCTGAGTCCACGTCTTCGGGATCTTGAACTTGTACTTCTTGAACGAGTCGGGCTTGTACCAGATGACGCTCTTCGAGTTCGCCTTGGCCGGAACGCCGTAGAGCTTCCCGCCCGAGCTACCGAGCTTCAGCCAGCCCGCCGAGTAGTTCCCGCTCATGTACGCAGTTGGTGATCCCCAGGCTCGAGAGCGACTTCAGCGCCCCTGCTTTGCGAGGTGCCTGATGTAACCCGGGCCGCGGCAGAATGCCGATGTCCGGCGGGTTCACCCGCCTGCGAGACGGGTGCGAACCTCGGGAATGGAAGTCACGGGCCGAGCGTGTATTCGACCTTGATACCCGGTCGCCTTCGTAAAGCGCGGCCGTGACCTTCAAGGAATGCGTCTTTCTCGCTTCCGCCCCAGAGCGAGAGAACCTCGATGGAATTTGCACTGTTGCTTCGTCGGCTTTGCACTGATCGCCGTCGCCGTCAATCCTGGCGGCGAGAACGGCAAGTGCGACGGCCGACGCAATAAGCGATTTCCGTCGCTTCACTCGAATCCTCCTCCTCTTGTAGACCCCAATGTCTTCTCCGATGCTATCTCCAACGGCGAGGCTCGTTCAACTCGCGCGCGGTGAGATTCAGTTCGGTCTCGGGATCGAAGACGTGAAGCTTGTCCGACTGCGATCGCGAACTTGACCTCCTGCGCCGGCACTGCACCTTCTGTTCGGACGGCACCAGCGCGACGATCTCGTGGCCCTCGGACTGGGCGTGGATGAGCTCCTCGTGGCCCAGGTACTCGACCGACGTCGATCTGCGCCGGGATGCTGGACGTCGAGTCGACCGCCGTCGCCGTTCAGCTCGAGGTCCTCCGGACGGAAGCCGATCCAGCAGGTCCGCGGCCGCGGTTCCGGGCGCAGCCTTCGGCAGCTCGGCCGGTGAGATGGAGCGTCGTCCCGCCGAGCACGAGCAGGTGCCGTCGTCTGCCTTGGCGGTCGCGAAGTTCATTGCGGGGCGGAGCCGATGAAGGCCGCTACGAAGACTGTTGACCGGGATTGTCGTAGAGCTCCGGCGGCGTGCCGATCTCGCTGCAGGATGCCGTGGTTCATCACGGCGATGCGGTCTCCCATCGTCATCGCCTCTGACCTGATCGTGCGTCACGTAGATCGGTCGTCGTCTCCGAGCGGCGCGCAGTCGCAGGATCTCGGCGCGCGTCTGGACGCGCAGCTTGGCGTCGAGGTTCGAGAGCGGCTCGTCCATCAGGAACGCGGCCGGCTCGCGCACGATCGCGCGCCCGAGCGCGACGCGCTGGCGCTGCCCGCCGGAGAGCGCTCTCGGCTTGCGGTCGAGCAAGGTCTCGAGGTCGAGGATCTTCGCGGCCTCCTCGCACGCGCCGCTTGATCTCCTGCTTCGGGCGTCTTCAGCAGGCTTGAGGCCGAATGCGAGGTTGTCGAACACCGTCATGTGCGGGTAGAGCGCGTAGGACTGGAACACCATCGCGATGTTCCGGTCGCTTCGGCGGCACACGGTTGACGACGCGCGCGTCGATCGTGATCTGCTCCGCCGGTGATCTCCTCGAGCCCGGCAACGCAGCGGAGCGCGGTGGCGTCTTCCCACGCCCGGACCGACGAGGGACGAGGAACTCGCCGTCCTTGATCAGCAGGTCGAGGTCGTCGACCGGCAACCGTGCCGTCGGCGTAAGCCGCCGGTGAGGTGGTCGAAGGTGACGGTCGCCATGCTGCGGCTGATGCTAACCGGCGAAGCTTCCGCGCAAAGGCGCTGGAAGTGGGCGACGAGCTGCTCGCGCTCTGAAAGAGGACAGCGCCCTCGGTCAGGATTCCCGGAGCGACCCCGCGCTGGACGCCCTCTACGAGCGCCCGATCCTCGGTCCCGACCTGGCTGTCGAAGGCGATCAGCTCGTCGATCCACTCCTGGTCGACCTCCGGGGCGAAGAAGTAGTCGAGAAAACGTCCAGTCCGCTCAGGGCCGAGCGGGAGCATCGGCCCGCAGGAGAGGTTCGGATGTCCGGGAAAACGTTGAGCCCGAAGTTGGGCCAGAGAAGTGGAACTGGCTGCGCGGGACTCTCGCCGTTCGCGAGGAACGAGTTGCCGTTTTGGCGAAGCGGGCCCGACCTGGCGACACGAGTCCGGCCGCAGAGAGGCGATAGGCGTCAGGGGACACGTCCACTGCTGCGCTAAACCGGGGTGCGCGACCGCGCAGTGGTAGCACTCCGAGGAAGTTCTCGCAGGAGATCTTCCAGTTCGCGTCGAGCTCGAACTCGGTGCGGAAACTGAATTCCAGGGCGTTCACGTCGAGGATCTCCGCCAGCTGCGCCGGGCACGTCGCCCAGCGCAGCCGCGAGGGGCCACGGCCTCGGATCCGGGTTGACGAAGCACGAACGGGCCCCGGAAGGTGTCGACCTGGATCTGCTTCAGCCCGAGCTCGTCGGGTGTCGAATCCGGGCTCGCGATCCGAGCGTGGCGCAGCCCGCAGCCGTCCGTCGAGGCCGTACGTCCACGCGTGGTAGGGGACACTGGAGCGTCTCCGCCTCGCCCGAGCCGCTGGCGACGACGTGTCCGCGGTGCCGGCAGACGTTGAGGAACGCCCGCAGCTCGTCGCGTCCCGCGCGCGTGTAACAACTACGGGGATCTGGCCGGCCGTTGCTGCGAAGAAGCCTCCGGTTTCCTCCGATCTGCCCCAGGTGACCGCGTATTGCCAGAGCGCGGCGAAAATCCGCTCGCCCCCGCGGCGCAGCACGTCGGCGTCGGCGCTACCAGGCCCAGGGCAAAGATCGTCTCCACGCTTGAGAACTGTAATCTCCGGGCCGTGGCCGTCACGAAAACGCGAAAGCTGCCGCTCATGGAGCAGTTTTTCCGCCGATCCGCCGCTTCTCCTCGGCCCTGATCTTCTCGGCCGACGGCGTTGCAGCTGCTGTTCGCTAGCAACATCTCCGGTCAGTTCAATCTGTGGCGAGTCCCATCGAGGGAGGCTGGCCCGATCAGCTACGGCGTTCACGGACGAGACCGTGCCGCGGCCGCAGTCTCGCCGCGCGACGGCAGCGATCCTGATCTGCGCCGATCACGACGGCGACGAGTTTCACCAGCTCCTATCTGCTCGATTCCGAGCGGGGCTGGCCTGGAAGTTGACTGACGAGCCGCAGGTCCAGCACTACGTGAACGGCGGTGCCTGGGCGCCGGACGGAACGAAGTTCGCGTACGCCGCGAATGCGCGCAAGCCCTCCGACATGGAGTCGCTGGGTTCCGCGACGCCGCCTCCGGTGGAGTCACGGCCGGTGTTCGGCGAGGAAATGTTCTCCTTCCCGGGTCCATGGTCGCCTGACGGCACGAAGCTGCTCGCGATCGAGGCCCGGAACAACAGCGATACGTCCATCCACCTCGTCGACGTGGAGGGAGGCGGCTCGCGCGAGCTGACGCCGCACGACGAGGACGGCATCTTCGCGCCGGGTCCGTGGACCCGTGACGGTTCGGGCTTCTACATGGTCGCCGATGCAGGCAGCGAGTTCCGCGGCCTCGCGCTACTACGACCTCGCCTCGGATCGCTACGGAGTGGGTCGAGGAACCGACGCAGGACGTCGACGACGTCACGATCTCCGACGACGGCAGGGTGCTCGCCTGGATCGTCAACGACAAGGGCTACGACAGGCTGCGGCTGCGCGATCTCGACACCGGTGAGGACCTCCCGAGCCGGAGCTGCCCGGCGGCGCGCGCCCGCACCTGACCGGGGCAGAGCCGCCGTTGGCGTTGTCGCCGGACGGCTCTCACGCGGCTTTGATCGTCTCGAGCCCGCGCCGACCGCCCGAAGCCTGGGTCAGTCGAGACCGCGACCGGACGCGCACGTCCGGTCACCGACAGCCGGATCGGCGGCCTCAAGGAGGAGGATCTCGTCGACGTCGAGCTCGTGAGCTATCCGACCTTCGACGGCCGCGAGATTCCGGCCTGGCTCTACCGGCCCGACGTCGAGGGCAAGGTTCCGCGTCGTCGTTTCGATCCACGGCGGCCCGGAGGCGCAGGAGCGGCCGGTCTACCAGCCGCTGTACCAGTACCCTCCTGTCGCGCGGCATCGCCGTGCTCGCGACCGAACATCCGCGGCTCGACCGGTGTACGGCAAGTCGTACCAGCGGCTCGTGCAGCGCGACTGGGGCGGGCGGCGACATGCAGGACTGGGAGCACGCGGCCAAGTGGCTGCGCGAACAGGACTGGGTGGAGCCAGACAAGATCGGCGTCTACGGCGGCTCGTACGGCGGCTTCGCCGTGCTGACGTGCGTGACGCGCCTGCCGCAGTACTGGGCGGCCGCGGTCGACATCTTCGGTCCATCGAACCTGGTCACGTTCGCGAAGGCAGTGCCCCCGACGTGGAAGCGGTTCATCGCGCGCTTCGTCGGTGACCCCGAGACGGAGGCGGACTTCCTGATGGAGCGCTCGCCGATCACGTACGTCGACAACGTCCGGACGCCGCTGCTCGTGATCCAGGGGAGCGACCGATCCGCGCGTCGTGAAGGGCGAGTCGGATCAGCTTGGTGGACAAGCTGAAGTCACTGGGTCGAGAGGTCGAGTACGTCGTGTTCGACGACGAAGGCCACGGCTTCACCAAGCGAACGAACGAGCTGAAGGCGTACGGCCTCGCGGCCGAGTGGCTCGAGCAAGCACCTCGTAGTGGCCCCGCAGGCTCACTCGAGCTCACTGCTGAAATCTCAGGTCGGCTGGAGACTGCGTCGCGCGAGCGCCTCGACGACGACCACGGATCGAAGTCGGTGCCGGCGCGGCGGCCGCAGCTCAGCGACCGCTTCCTCCGCGGCCGCGCCTTGCGATAGGAGCGATCGGTGGTCATCGCGCTGATGGGCGTCGCACGCGCTGACGATGCGGGCGACCAGCGGGATGTCTTCAGCCGACAACCCGTCCGGATAGCCGGTCCCGTCCCAGTCCTCGTGGCAATGAACGAACGATCTTGCCGACGTTCCGGAGGATCCGCCGACCTGCGAGAGAGGCGTTCGCCTTCGACGGTGTGCGTCTTTCATGATCTCCCACTCTTCATCCGTCAGCTTGCCGGGCTTGCTGATGATCTCGCCGGGAACCTTGATCTTTCCGATGTCGTGCAGGAGAGCTGCGGAAGCTCCGCGTCTCTCCGCGCGCGCGTCATCAATCCCATCCGGTCGCGCGACGTCCAGCACGAGCGTCACCACGTCGCGGCTGTGGCTGCCCGTGTAGGCGTCGTCGGCCTCGACGACGTCTCCGAGCAGCATGCGCGGTGCCTCGGTACGCATGGCCGAGCTCTAGCGCGTGGATCGATGCGCACCTGCCGCTCGCGCGCGAAGTACGCAGGAGTCCGATCAGCGGCAGGGAGACGACGACCAAGCGAGGGATGAGCCCCACATCCGAGTGCAGCGAGGACTGAGTGGGCGTCAGGGCCGAGTCGGACGGCTCCAGATCCCACCATGAAGCGCAAGAGGCTCCAGGGGAGACGCGAGGCCGAGGCGGTCGCGCAGTGCCGTGCTTCCGAAAGTCGAAGGCGAACTGTGCGAGCAGAGCCAGCGCGTAGATCGGGAGGTTGTGGGGCGTTGGCGCGGGCTGACCGGCCGCGATCAGGACGGAGCAGGGCCGACCGCGTGCCAGGAATTCACGAGCCGCAGAAGGCTGCGGTCGACCGGGACGCGCCCGCGCGCGTATTCGGGCAGGCCGCCGAGGAGCAGACCTGCTGCGACGCACAGCGGCACGTACTGAACTGGAAGAAGGGCGAGCATCGGTACGAGCACGAGTTGCGTCGGCACGGCCGAGCCGGTGCCGATCTCGAAAGTCGATCCGCGAGGCGAGGGCGTAAGACGCCACGAAGACCACGAGCGTCGAGAACCCGACTTGCCGAGTGGAGTCAGCGATGACCGCGAGGTGCGATCGAAACCACCAGGAACGAGCTGCCGAGCAGGAGCGAGGCAGGCGGTCGCGATCGGCCGGAGAGGCGTGGCGGCAAGTTGCCGCGAACGCTCGATCAGGCATCTGCGTCGACATCCATGCCACTGGAAAGCGCGCCGCTTTCGGGCAAGGGGATCCAGTCGCGACGGATGTCGCCATTTCTGCCGTATCGGCGCACCGCTGCGATTTCTTGACCCGCTGCTAAATCACCCCAGTGAGGGGAGGGTCGGTACGCCGGACCGGAGAAAGTGAGCAAAGCAAGTTTTCTGCGGTTATCTGAGGAGTGAATCCTGTGGCGACGAATCCCTTTGTCCGACGCGTGAGAGCGGTCCGTTGTTCTCGGTCTCGTCGGCGGCACGATTGCAATGGCGATCGGCGCCGCGCCGGCCTCCGCCGGCCTCGGCCTTGACCTGTCCCTCTCCGACTTCGACGCCCTTCGCGGCCTGGTCGGACTACGCGTACTACGCATTCGCACCCTGACGGAGGCTTTGAGTCGGGCGCGAGCGGTTGGAGCCTGAGCGGCGGCGCCCGTGCAGCCTCCGGCAACGAGTCGTTCTACGTGCACAGCAGGACGGACAAGACCTCGCTATCGCTGCCGGCTGGCGCGTCAGCGACGAGTCCGGGGATGTGCATCTCCCCCTCTCTCGAGCAAGATGCGTTTTGTCGCACGTGGCGACTCCGGTGTCGAAGCGTGAAGGTCCAGATCGTCTATCGAGGGCTGCTGTCGAGCGTGCGTCGGGATCCTGGACGGTGGCACCTACACGCGTCGGTGGCGGCTGGAAGCCTTCGCCGGAGATCGGAATGCTGGGCGGGGTCCTTCCCTCTTGACCTCGTCGGTGTCATTCCGCTTCACCGCAGTCGGCGGCGCCGCGGCGATCGACGACGTGTATCTCGACCCGATGAAGTCCTCGTAACCTTGTTCGACTACCGTCTTGCTGGAGCTCGTGAAAACGAGCTCCAGCTCGTGTCAATGAGTGAGCGTGATCTTCGTCAAACCGGCCGGGCTGTCGATGTCGGCGCCTTGCAGGGTGGCCAGGCGCACGGCGGCAACCTGTCCCGGGACGACGGTGAGGAGCGGGCTCAACCATTCCGGGACACCGGCTACGAGCGGGAAGGCCGTATCGGCCGCAGCGAGGAAGTCAGGGTCGTCGCTGATCGCCATCACTTCGGATCCACGCTTACGCACGTCATCGACGGCCGCGGCCATGCTGGCCAGCGTCCGGCCTGACGGCGCGATCACGATCGCGGGCCGCCCGGACTTGACGGCCGCAATCGGGCCGTGCAGCAGATCCGCCGACGAGAACGCCTCGAACTGCGCGCCAGAGAGCTCGCGGATCTTGAGCGCGATCTCGAACGCTGTCCCGTAGTTCACGCCGCGCGCGATCACACTGCCGCCTTCGACGTCGCGATACGGCTCGAGCGCTCCGGGCGCGTCCAGCGAGCCGGTCGATCTGCTCCGACAGCTTGCCGGGCATCGCGCGCAGCTCGGCCAGCCGGTTCGCGGTCGCCTGCCGTCGAGCAGGAGCGCGACCGCTCCGATCGAGTTCAGGTACGTCTTCGTCGCTGCGACGGCGTGCTCCTTTGCCTGCGTGCAGCGGCAGAATCCAGTCCGCCGCACGCGCGAGCGGAGACGCCGGGTCGTTGGTGATCGCGAGCGTCGGCCGCTGCTGGCTGGCGCGCCTCGTCGAGCACGGCGACCACGTCGGGCGAGGCACCGGACTGCGAGATCCCGATGACGGCCGCCGGGCCGAGCTGCGGCGGCGTGTCGTAAACGGTGTAGAGCGACGGCGTCGCGAATGCGACCGGTAGCTGATTGGCAGCACCGAAGCAGGTACTGCATGTAGCGGCGCCACGTTGCTCGAGCTCCCGCGCGAGACGATCAGGAGATAGCGGACGTCCTCGCGCAGGAGGTCACGCACGATGCCCGACGCGTTGCCGACTCGGCCGCGAGGAAGCGCTCGAGCGCCGCCAGGCTGCTCTCGGAGCTCCGCTTCAACCCACGACATCGGACACCGCCTCGCGGATCGACGCCGCGCGCAGCGGTCAGCCGGGACCGCGCGGTCTTGGCATCGACACCCGCAAGCAGCGACACGATGGCGACCTTCGTATCCCCGTCTGCAGCGGCGATCGCCTCGGCGACCTCCTTGTCGGGAGCAGCTGTCGCGATCGCGACCGCCCGCTCTGCGCGCGCGCGCAGCTTCTCGTTCGACGCCTGCACGTCGACCATGAGATTCCCGAAGGTCTTGCCCAGCTTCACCATCGCGATCGTCGAGATCGCGTTCAGAACGAGCTTCTGAGCGGTGCCCGCCTTCAGCCGCGTGGACCCCGCGATCACCTCGGGACCGACATCGATCTCGATCGACATTCCGGCTCGTCGCGCGAGCTCGGAACCCTGGACGCAGGCGAGCCCGATCGTGAGCGCGCCTACCTTCGAGGCGTGCTCGATCGCGGCGAGCGTGTAGGGCGTGCGACCGCTCGCGCTGACGCCGAGCACGACGTCGCCTGGGCCGACGCTCAGCCGCTCGAGCTCGCCGCACGGCCGCTGCACCGTCGTCTTCGGCCGCCTCCTCGGCGCTCGTCACCGCCAGGATCTGGTCCGTCGAGAACGTCGGCCCGCACTCGGCCGCGTCGGACTCGGCCGCGCGACCCGACGACCCGGCGCCGACGTAGACGAGCCTTCCGCCGGCCTCGAGGCGCTCGACGATCGCGTCGATCGCCGCGGCGATCGCATCGGCTCCACCTGCGACCGCACCCGCAACTGTGCGGTCCTCGTCGTTGATCAGGCGCACGAGCTCCGCCGTCGGGCGGAGATCGAGGTCGTCGCAGCTCGACACGGTGCCGCTCGGTCGTTCGGACTCCACCGGTCAGCGCGCTTCGTCACCGCCTCCCAGACGAGCGGCGCGTCGGGCGTCGCGAGCTTCGTCATGTGCCCGCACGCTTCGTAGCCCCAGGTCCAGACGTCGTCGATTCCGGCAGCACGGGTCGCGGCAATCGCCGACTCCAGCTCGGGTATCTCCTCGCGCGTGAGCCCGAAGCTCGGCAACCACATCTGAGCGTCGACGCCGTGACGGGCGGCTGTCTCTGCCGAGCAGCCGCGCGAAGCGCCCGACGAAGGACTCGGCCGACTCGTCGAAGTTCTTCCAGTAGGGATCGGTCGCCAGCACGGAGAGGTGAGGTAGCGACGCGACCGCGTCCCAGTCGCTGACACCGTGAGGCCCGTCGGTGAGCGGGAGCAGGCAGATCGTGTTCTTCGCACCGCGCGCTGCGACGTGCGCGAGCATCTCACCGAGGAATTGCACGACAGACCTTTCACGGAACGCCTGAACTTCCGGCTGTCAGACCAGCGGCCAGATCCAATCCGGAGAGCTCCCGGCAGACGTCGCAGCAGCAGGCCCAGCGCTCGGGATCGTCGACGCCCGACGTGCTCGGGCACCGTCCAGTGCGGCTCGTCCCAGAAGACGTAGTCGGTTCCCGCCTCGACGGCCGCGTCGGCCCACTCCTTGCAGAACGCGCGGTACGCCGGGTTGTTGAGGCACCCGGTCGCGACGCGACGTCCGTCGTCGAGCACCTGGCAGGCCTCCGGGTGAAAGGTCACCCAGCGGCTCTCGGCCTCGCCGCCGAACGTGCGGCCGACGCCCCAGGGGCACATCTGCACCTCGAGCCCGAGCTCGTGCGAAGCCGCGACGATCTCCGCCATCGTCCCGCGGTAGTACGCGAGGTCGTTCTCCGAGAAGGTGTGCAGCACCGCCGTGTACCCGCGCGCGGCGATGTCCTCGAGATCGCGTCGGGCGTGACGGGGAATGCGGACGCCGAAGTACGAGACGCCCGTGCGCGTCATGCGCGGGTCTGGCGACGAGTGCGGCCGCAACGACCGGCCGGTCGCGGCGTTGCGAGAGCTCGGCCACGAGCCGGTAGCGGTCGCCTCGGTACAACGAGCGCACGAACTCGACGGTCTCGCCCCCGCAGTGCGCGACGTGCGCTCGAAGAGAAAAGCGGGGAGTGCAGAGGCACACCCAGGAGCTCCGACTCCTCCTCGTTCGTCACGGTGGGCTCGATCGACTGCATCCCGCTCTCGATCACGACGCCGTACTCCTTCTCGAGCAGCTCGTAGAACGATGCATTCTCCAACGCTTCGCGTGACAGTCCCGGGACGAGCGCCGCGGGAACGTGCAGAGTCTCGAGCGCCATCGGCTCGCCGTCCGCGAGTCGCAAGCGGCGGATGAGCACGACGCGGTCATCCGGCGAGAGCTTCAGCGCGCGGCCGACGGCTGCCCCGGCGTGGGCCTCCTTCAGCTCGATCGTCCGGCTGCCGGCCGTCATGCCGCGGCGGCGCATGTCCTCGCTGAACGACGTCAGGGTCAGCTGCTGGGCGATCTTCGGCTCGCTGACGAAGGTGCCGCTGCCGTGGCGCCGCTCGAGGTACCCGTCGCGGACGAGGTCGTCGAGGGCGGCGCGGAGGGTCAGGCGCGAGATGCCGAGGTCGGTGCTGAGCCGCCGCTCCGGCGGGATGGCTTCTCCGACCTGGAGCTGGTCGATGAGCTCGAGCACGCGCTGCCTGGTCAAGACCTGTTTGCTCATCCGACCCCCATGGAAGCACAGAGGACCGGCCATGGTCAAGACCACTTCCTCGCAAGACGCGCGCAAATTCACCCTCTTGACACAATGATTGGTCTGTGCCAATCTCCCGGTCGTGGTTTGTGGTCTAAACCAATCGGGGAAGCCAGCGTGGCTCCCCATGCTCCGGGAGGCGACATGAAAGTTCGATTCCTCGTGGCGGCGGTCCTCGCTGCCATGCTCGCCATTGCGGCAACGACCGCGAGTGGCGGGACTTCGAAGGCTCAGGCCGGCAAGATCGTGGTCTGGCTGCAGAACGACGCGCAGAACGGTTGGCCGGAGGCGGTTGCCCTCGCCAACAGGACCTTCAAGGCCCAGCATCCGGACGTCGACGTCGACGTCCAGTATCAGACGTGGGGCAACCATCTCCAGAAGTTCGACGCCGGGCTCGCCGGTGGCGACGCGCCCGACGTGATCGAGCTCGGCAACACGGAGATGACGAAGTACATGGCGGCCGGCGCCTTCAAGACGCTGACGCAGTCGGCATTTCCGAACAACAAGACCTGGCTCCAGGGCCTCAAGAACTCGGCCCAGTACAACGGCAAGCTCTACGGCGTTCCGTACTACGCGAGGTGCCCGCGCGGTGATCTACCGCAAGCGACCAGTACAAGGGTGCCGGCATCAAGTCGACGCCCAAGAGCCTCGCGCAGTTCGATGGCCGACGGCAAGAAGCTGATGAAGAAGTACGGGAAGGACAGCGGCTACTCGGCTGTCTACTTCCCCGGTAAGTACTGGTACTACGCGATGTCCTTCGTCTACGACTACGGCGGGAAGATCGCGGTTCGCTCGGGCGGCAAGTGGAAGGGGTCGCTGAACTCCCCGAGGGCACTCGCGGCGCTGAACCAGGTCGCGTCGATCGCGAAGTCGCTGAGCCGGGCGAGCAAGACGACCGACGAGGCGAACCCGCAGCAGGCGCTCGTCTTCTCAAAGGGCAAGGTCGGGTCATTCGTCGGCAACGGCTGGGAGTGGCCGTACGCCCTCGACGCGAAGCTCGGCAACCCGGCGCTCGAGCCGGTGGTCGGGCGCCTATCCGATGCCGAGCCACACCCCGGGCAAGTTCATGCCCACGTTCCTCGGCGGTTCCGATCTCGCCGTCCCGGTGACGACGAAGAATCAGAGCCTCGCCGTCGACTGGATCAAGGCGTTCACGAGCACCGCCTCGGAGAGCGAGATCGCCAAGGCGGGCAACATCGCCAACACGACGAAGCTCCTCGCCTTCAACGCGTCGAACCCGAAGCTGGCTCCGTTCGCCCGCGCGGCGAAGGACAGCTGGTTCGTCCCCACGAGCCCGAACTGGGCGAACGTGGAGAATGCGAACGTGCTCCAGAACATGCTCGTCAAGATCTTCACCGGCCGAGCGTCGGTGAAGGCAGCAGCAACCAGTGCAAGTAGTCAGATCACGAGGATCCTGAACACAGGCGCGTGAGTCGCCTCGCGCCCGAAGGAGCAGCCCTGTCGTCCGTCGCCGAGAGCGAGTTCCCACTCGCTCTCGGCGGCGGCGACGCCTGACACGGCAGCGCCTCGGGCACGCCGCTGCGCCCTACGCTCTACTCGCGCCTGCGGCGGTGGCGATCGGCGTCATCCTGGGTACCCGATGTACCTCCTCGTGAGGATGTCGTTCGAGAAGTACGGCCTCTTCGAGCTGATCCGCCATCAGGGCAAGTGGGTCGGCACGGCGAACTACGCGCAGATCTTCCACGACTCGGAGTTCTGGCACGTCCTGCTTGCGCACCGCCGCTCTTCACCGTCGTGAACGTCACGCTGACGATGGTGCTCGGGACGGCGATCGCGTTGCTGCTGCTTCAGGTGTCTCGGTGGCATGCGCATCGCGCTCACGACCGGGCTCGTCCTCGTGTGGTCGATACCGGTCATCGTTGCGGTGGACATCTGGCGCTGGATGGTCGACTACGAGTTCGGCGTCGCGAACTGGTCACTGCAGCACCTTCACGTCGGGAACTTCGTCCGGCACGACTGGTTCGCGAATCCGTGGACCGGCTTCGGCGTGATCACGGCGCTGATCGTCTGGGGCGCGATCCCGTTCATCACGATCACGATCTACGCCAGCGCTCGCCCAGGTGCCGCAGGAGCTGCTCGAGGCGGCCGCGATCGACGGTGCGCCGTCCCTGGCGGATCTTTCGCGAGGTGACGATGCCGCTGCTGAATGCCGATCTTCGTCATCCTCACGAGCCTGTCGATCATCTGGGACTTCCAGGTCTTCCAGCAGATCTGGGTGATGCTCGACGGCCGGCCGACGAGCGACTACTACACTGATGGCGATCTACGCCTTCCATCAGTCGTTCCAGATCAGCGAGTACGGGCTCGGCGCTGCGATCGCGGTCGTGATGGTGCTCTTCATGTTCGGCGCGACGCTCGTCTACCTCCGGCAGATGCTGCGGAGCGGGGAGATTCGATGACCTCCGGCACCCAGATCGCACCGCACCCCGATCCGTCCGGTTGCGCCGCGCATCAGCGGACGCCGTCGCCTGCACAAGCTGGGCTGGAACGTGCTCGGCGCTGATCGTGCTCGTCGTGATGGTCTTTCCCGTCTACTGGATGGTCGCGACGGCGTTCAAGCCGGGACACGAGATCCTCAGCTACACGCCGCAGTGGATTCCGACGAGTCCGACGCTGTCGAACTTCCGGGATGCCGATCAACCAGCCGTTCTTCTGGGATGCGGTGAAGAACAGCGTGATCGTCGTCACCGTCGTGGTCGCGCTGTCGGTCGCGCTCGCGTTCCTCGCGGCGCTCGCGCTGGCGAAGTTCCGCTTCTACGGGCGGAAGGCGTTCATCGTCCTGATCCTCGGCGTGCAGATGGTGCCGCTCGCCGCCGCTGATCATCCCGCTCTACATCCTCATGTCGCGCGCTGCACCAGGTCGACAAGCTGACGGGCGTGATCGCGATGTACCTGACGTTCGTGCTGCCGTTCACGGTCTGGACGATGCGCGGCTTCCTGCTCGGCATCCCGAGGATCTCGAGGAGGCGGCGATGGTGGACGGCGCGACCCGCTTCGGCGCATTCGTGCGGATTCTCCTGCCGCTCGTCGGCCCAGGCCTCGTCGCAACGTCGATCTTCGCCTTCATCCAGGCCTGGAACGAGTTCATCATCGCCTACGTGTTCCTCCACACACCCGGAGAAGCAGACGCTGATGGTCTGGCTCGCCTCGTTCACGACGCTGCGCGGAACGGACTGGGGCCCGCTGATGGCGGGCGCGACGCTCTGCGCCATCCCGGTGGTCGTGTTCTTCCTGCTCGTGCAGCGGCGGATCGCATTCGGGCTCACTGCCGGGGCGGTGCGCGGGTAATGGCCCAGATCGAGCTCGTCCACCTTCCAAGATCTACAGCGGCGACGTGATCGGCGGTCCGTGACCTCAACCTCGAGGTCGCAGAGGGCGAGTTCGTCGTGCTCGTCGGCCCGTCCGGGTGCGGCAAGACGACCGCTCTGCGCATGATCGCCGGGCTCGAGGAGATCAGCGTCGGGCGAGATCCGGATCGGCGGCAAGGTCGTGAACGACCTCGCGCCGCGCGATCGCGACATCGCGATGGTCTTCCAGAACTACGCGCTCTATCCACACAAGACCGTCTACGACAACCTGGCGTTCGGGCTGCGCATGCGGAAAGTGCCGAAGGAAGAGCAGAAGCGCGCGCGTCGAGGAGATCGCGCGCGTGCTCGGCCTCGGTGACATGCTGCAGCGCCGGCCGGCGCAGCTATCCGGTGGGCAGCGGCAGCGCGTCGCGATGGGACGGGCGATCGTCCGCGAGCCGAAGGCGTTCCTGATGGACGAGCCGCTCTCGAACCTGGACGCAAAGCTGCGCGTGCAGATGCGGGCGGAGATCGCGCGCATTCAGCAGGCGCTCAAGGTGACCACGGTCTACGTCACACACGACCAGGTCGAGGCGATGACCATGGGCAACCGGGTCGCCGTGATGCGCGACGGCAGGCTGCAGCAGGTCGACACGCCGCAGCGGCTTTACGATGCGCCGGTCAATCTCTTCGTCGCGAGCTTCGTCGGTTCGCCGGCGATGAACCTCTTCGAAGCCGGCCTCGAATCGGACGACGGGAAGCTCGTCTGCCGAATCGGTGACACCGACCTCGAGCTTCCGTCCGATCTCGCCGCGGAGCGTCCGTCGCTCGCGAACTATGCCGGCAGGCGGGTCGCTGTCGGTATCCGTCCCGAAGACGTCCGCGAAGCTGCGGGCTGGGACGGCACCCGGCTACGTGGCCGGATCCTGCTCGTCGAGTCCCTCGGCTCGGAGCAGCTGGTCCACATCGAGATCACCGCAGCACCGCTCGAGCGTTCGGACCTCGTCGACACCGCCGCCCAGCTCCTGCGTCCCTCCCTGGGTGTCGACGACTCAGAGCGGTCGGTGACGCTCCTCGGCCGCTTCGACCGGCATCTCCTCCTCGCGCCGGGCGAAGCGGTCGAGGTGGCGATCGATCCCCGTCTCCTCCATTTCTTCGATCTGGAGACCGGGGCAGCCATCTCCAGAGTCGACGTGCCGGTCGCGACGCCGGTCGCCGGGTAGCCGTGCGACTCGGAGTCGGGGCAGCGCTCGTCGACGGGAGCCTGGTACCGGGCGACGTCGAGGTGGCCGACGGTCACATCGTCGGCGTCGGCTTGAGCTCCGCCAACGGAAGTGGCGTTGCGGCTCCCGGTTTCGTCGACCTGCAGGTCAACGGCTTTGCCGGGTGGACTTCTTCTCGGCCGACACGTCGGCCTATCGCAAGTGCTGGCGGAGGCCTTGCTCCAGGGAGGCGTCACCGCCTACCAGCCGACGTTCATCACCTCGCCGGAAGACGAGCTCACCGCCGCGCTACAGGAGGTGCCGCAGAACGGTTCCGTGCCGCGCATCATCGGTGCGCATCTCGAGGGACCGTTCATCTCGCGCGAGCGGCTCGGCACGCATCCTGCCGAGGCGCGGCGCGATCCCGACTGTCAGCTCTGGAGCGGTTGCTCGCTGCCGGGCCGGTGAGCCACGTGACGCTGGCGCCTGAGCTCCCCGGTGCATACGAGCTGATGGAGCTGCTGAGGCAGCGCGGCATAACGGTCTCGTGTGGGCACTCGAACGCGACTGCGGCAGAGGCACGCGATGCGTTCTCGCGCGGCGCCAAGACGGTGACGCACATCTTCAACGCGATGCGCCCGTTCGCGGCGCGTGAGCCGGGCCTTGCAGGTGCAGCGCTCGTCTCGGGCGATGTCGTCGTGCAGGTGATCCTCGACGGCGTACACCTCGCCGACGACACTGCGCGGCTCGTGTGGCAGGCCGCTGCCGGCAGGGTCGCCCTCGTCACCGACGCGACCGCCGCAGCAGGAGCCGGCGACGGCAGCTACACGATCGCCGGCGTGGACTTCGAGGTCGAGAACGGCGTCGCTCGCAGCGCCGACCGAGTGCTCGCCGGGAGCACCGTGCCCATGATCGAGGCGGTGCGGAACCTCGTCGCACCTCGGCGCTCCGATCGAAGCGGCACTGTCCGCTGCCAGCGAGGTGCCGGCGCGCATCGCGGGCCGACCGGAGCTCGGCACCCTCAAGCCTGGATCGGTCGCAGACGTCGTCGTTGTCGACGACAGCCTCGAGATCGTGCGAGTGCTCGTCGGCGGTGCCGACGCGACCGGCCGACTACTCTGTTGCGGATGGCGAGGACGTAGCGAATCGGGGCGACCGTCCGCCCGGCGCGGCGGTCAGCTCGGCCTCCTGCGGTATTTACTGGCGAGATGAGCGTTCGGCTCACTCACGTCGGCGCACGGGCACCTGACGAGATTCGTCGGAGCGTCCGGTGGGTTCCCCATCGGCAGCGCGGGGCTGCCCGCCTAGCGCCTTCCGAGACATGGACCGCGCCGCAGCCGAAGACTGGATCCGCGCGCACGTCGATCCGATCGGCGCGATCGAGACGGCGCACGAGCGACCGTGGGCGACGGTCCTGCGCGTGCCGCTCGCCGACGGTGTCGCCTGGTTCAAGGCGTGCGCGCCTCGTCCAGGCGTTCGAGCCGCGCCTCACTGCCGAGCTCTTCGCACGCTGGCCCGACCGGCTCCCGGAGGTGCTCGGCCACGACGAGGAGCGGGCGTGGCTCCCTCCTTGCCGACGCGGGCACACCGATCCGAGTGTTCGGCAACCCGCCCGGAAACATGGCTCGCCGTGATGCCGCTTTGCTCCGAGCTCCAGCGCGGGGAAGTTGCACACGCGCACGAGCATCTCGCAACCGGCGTTCCGGATCTGCGCGTTCCAACGCTGCCCGGCACGTTACGAGCGTTTCCTTTGCGGCGAGCTGCCTCTCGAGCGAGGACGAGCTCCGCCACCTGCACGAATTTGCGCCCGCTTCGCGGAGCTCTGCGCCGAGCTACGCCGCGCACGACGTGCCTGAGACTATTCAGCACGACGACCTCCACCACGCCGAACGTGTACTCAGATGGCAAACAGTTGCGCCTCCTCGACTGGGGCGACTCGTCGGTCGCGCATCCATTCTTCTCGCTCGTCGTCACGTTCCGCTTCCTCGAGGAGATCAACAAACTGCTGCCGTCCGACTCCATGGTTCGCGCGGCTGCGCGACGCGTATCTGGAGCCGTGGGGCAGCGGTCACGAGGAGACGTTCGCCCTCGCGATGCGTGTCGGCAAGTTCGCACATGCGTTCGCGTGGGCGCGTCAACGGGATGCCCTGCCGCCGGAGGAACATCCTCGGTTCGACGAGTGGTACCGGGTCGTCATTCGGCGCGCGGTCGCCGAAACGGGCGGCGATTAGCGGCCGACCCAGATGTCCCGCTGCTCGACGACGAGCCCTTCTGGGTCGAAGCGCAGGAGCGAAACGCCGACGAGGTCTTCCGTACCCCCGTCCGTGAGCGTGGTCTGGGCGTTCCACGCCACGGCGGCCCGATCACCGTCCACGAGCGGCTTTCCGAAATCGCACTCCGCAGACTCCTCCTCGTCGAACACGCGAGTGAGGTAGCCCGGCTCAGGCTCGCGAAACGGATGTTGCTGCCAGTAAACGCCGTCGGCGTAGAGAGCAGCGATGGCGTCACCGTCGTGCTCGTGCCAACCGCGCTCCCAAGTATCCGCCCAGCGCTGAGCAGCCTCCCGCGTGTCCACGTTGCGAGTTTAGATCCGCTCGATCACAGCCGGAGTCGATACCGGCGTTCCACGAGGCGAATATCAGGGCCCATCCGGATCTGCACAACCGCCATCACACGACCTCGCACGCGGCCGGCGTAGCGGAGCGCGAGGAGTGTGCGCACGCCGGGAGCCAGGGCAGGCCGCGCCGTGACTCGTAACCGCGCGACTCGGTCGCCGTGGCGAAACAACGATGCTGTTACGTGCCCGCGGAGTTGCACGGTGACGTTGCCGCGGTTGACGACCGGGACAACGATGAACCGCAAGCCACGCCTCCGGCGGACGCGAACACCGCGCAGCGCGAGACGGCGGACGATCCTTCCCGGCATCCGCACACTGACACGGACCCCAAGCCTGAGCCGAAGAGCAACGCGGCTGCCGTGTTGCGGGCGCGTCGCCAGTAGGACGAGCACGCGATGGTCACCGGGCTCGGCGTCCTGTCGCACCTCGGACGCGAAGCGTCAAGACCGCGCTTCTCCCTGGGCCGAGGAGCAAACGTTCCGGTGAGACCCGAGCCACCTCGTGACGACCGTTCGCCGAAGGACGTCGACCACGACCTGCTCGGCGCCGTCGTTCCGCACGTTGATCCTCCTCGATCCGGGTGCAGCGAGTGCGAGTCGTGCAGGCGAGACGGAGAGGGCGACGCGAGGCCGGTCGGCGCTGACCGCCTCTGCGGCAGAGGCGGTCAGCAAAAGCCCGGCGAAGGCGGCAAGCCCGAGGGCTCTGTTCAACGAGCGAGCGCCGTGAAGGTCACGGTTGCCGAGTAGTGGCCGGTCGCGACGAGCGGCAACGGAGCAGAGAAGCCGATGTTCGTAGGCCAGACATCGCCACCCGCTGCACTCGCTGCGGACTTCGTGCCCACGGTCAACCTCCGTCGCCGGGGCGACCGGGATCGGAACGAGTGCGCCACCGCTGAGGCCGCCTCCTAGCGTTCCGCCGGCCGGTGCGGTTGCCGACAGCGCTAGCGGAAGGTCGGTCGGGGCGAAGGTCGTCCGAGCGACCGCGAGGGAGTAGCCGGCAGCGTTGTTACTGGACACGGTGACCCGCTCGGGGAGTGGCGCTGGCCGGTCGCCGGACGTGAACGTTCCGAAGCTGAGCGACGGATGGTCGAGTGACACGGTGAGGACAGAAGCCACGTTTAGATCGACGCTCACGGGGCCGCTCGGTCCAGAGGAAGGCGTGCCCGCACACACGTGTGCTGGAGAAGCCGAGTTCCGTGGCGCGGGCGTGGCCGCCGTGAAGTCGGCCGAGTTGTCGTTTGTGTCAGTGCAACCGCCCTCCGTGCGAACCGCGGCCGTGGTGTTGGAAAGCGCCGCAGCGGAACCGGAGCCCTCGAAATCGCTCGCATCGCCGTAGCCGACGAAGTCCTCGACGAGCCCCGAACAGCTCCCGGCCGAGGCGCCACACGTGAGCGGGGCCGCGCCGGGAACGAGCGCGATCTTCCCGCTCGCCGCGCCGAGGTTGCGCTCGTTCCCGTCGCGTCCGGCGTCGGAAGAGCGGCACCTACGTCGGCGTTCGATGCAAGCGGACCAGGTAGGAGCGGCCCGGAGCGATCGTTCCCGCAAGCGCGGTTGCTTGCCACGTCGCGCCGGCGGCGGTGGCGTACTGCACTGTCCAGCCCGCCAGGTCGACGGTGGAAATGGACCCGGCGTTGGGAGAGCTCGACGTAGTCGTTCCGAAATGTGGCGCCCGCGTTTCCACCGCCGCCGTAAACCTGGCTGATGACGACATCGCTGGACCCGGCGGCATCAGCGGCGGCAGGAAGGAGGAGCAGTACTCCCAGGATGACAACCAGCAGGACTCTTGACATGCGCACTCCGATCGGTTGAAAGGCCAGTGGCCTTCCGTCATAGACCGGACCGGAAGCGAGCGAAAGGGTACGTCAGCGTTTCGGCGCACTTACGGCGCGCTTCAGTCACCAGTGGGAAGGAGTTCAGCGCTTGCGGATGCGCCGGATGCCGACGATCCGGGATCCGTACGACGAGCTTCCCAACGTCACTACCCGCACGACGGTGCCGGTGTGAGGCGCGTGACCATCCGCCCGTGCCCGATGTAGATGCCGACGTGCCCGAGCCCGGAGAAGATGAGCACGTCGCCCGGGCGCATGCGCGAACGTGTGACGCGCCGGCCCGTGTCGAACAAGCGCGTAGGAACTGTGTGGGAGCGCGATGCCGAGTCGGCCGTACGTCCAGTAGACGAGCCCCCGAGCAGTCGAAGCCACTCGCCGGCGAGGAACCTCCCCAGCGATATGGCACTCCAACTTCTTTGACGGCAATTGCGGCTGCGCGATCGCCGAGCGTTCGAGTCAGCCGCTTGTGGCCGTCCCGCCAAGGTGCATGTTGCGCCGCCGCCGCGGCCGCGTCGATGCAGACCGGCAACCGTGCAGCAGAACAACGTCGCGGCAAATGCGCACGTCAGCAGGCGGCTGCGGAGAGAGGTCGGCACGGGGGAGGGTGAACAACGGGCCGCGAAGAGAGAGGGGCAGCCCTGGGCCTGTTCTGAGCGCCGCATCGTAATCGAGGAAGACGGCCCTGTCTACCCCCTTTGGGTAGTGCGTGCAAGCGTCACAAACCGGCTTGTCGCTACAACCCCCGGTCGCGCGGGAAGGCGCGGCCGGACTCGTGCGGAGGGCGTCAGCGCCCGAGGTAAGCGAGAACGGCGAGCACGCGCCGGTTGTCCTCGGCGCCCCCGTGAGTCCGAGCTTGGTGAAAGCGCCCCCTGATATGCGTTTCGACGGTTTTCGGGCTTAGCCAGAGAATCCGGCTGATCCCTTGGTTCGGAGCGGCCCTCGGCGATCAAGGCGAGGATCCTCAGGCTCGCGCGGCGTGAGCGCGTCGAGTGGTTCTCTGGCGGCGTCGTGCGAGGAGCTCTTCGACGATGGCCCGGTCCACGACGCACCCGCCCGCAGCGACCCGTTCCAACGCGTCGAGCAACTCCTCGACTCGTCCCACCCGTTCCTTCATCAGGTATCCGGCCCGTTCAAGTTGTTGGTCGATGAGGCGTAGCGCGTACGCCGGCTCCAGGTGCTGCGAGAGGACGGGCACAGCCGTCCCGGATGGTGCGGAGCGTGATTTCCTGGGCGGCGCGTAGCCCTTTCGTCGTCGGTGCTCGGCGGCATTCGAACGCGTCGACGATCGCGACGTCCGGGCGGAGGTCGCGGACACATGCGGAGCAGCGCGTCGGCGTCGCCGACCTGCGCGACTACGTCGACGGCGTTCGGTGAGCAGACGCGTGACCCCTTCGCGAATGAGCGGCGCGTCGTCGGCGATCACTACTCGCATGGAAGCTCTGCGCGGACTGTTGCGCCCTGTGTCGGCCGGCTGTCGATGGCGAGCGTCGCGTCGAGCGCATCCAGCTCGATCGCGCAGGCCAGCCAGCCTGACCCGGCGGCGATTCGCTCCTCCGACTCGTCGTCGGTAATGGTGACTCGAAGCAGTCCCGATTCCCGAACGAGCGTCACCGATGCCTTGTCGGCGACGCATGCTTCGTCACGCTGGTGAGCGCCTCCGAGACGACGAAGTAGCGGCGAGCTCGGCGACCGCAATCCGGCAGTCGATCGTACGGCGCCGTGGACAGTCACCGGTATCGACGCGCGTCGTGCCAGCGCTTCCACGGCAACTCCGAGCCCTTCCTCTCGAGGAGAGTCGGATGAATTCCGCGCGCGAGGTCGCGGAGCTCGGTGATTGCCTGCTCTACCTCGTCTCTGCACGAGAGAGAACCTCTGTCGTCGCGGTCGAGTCGCCCCGTGACGCCTCGAGCCCGAGCGCGACCGACAAGGTCACCAGCCGCTGCTGTGCGCCATCGTGCAGGTTGCGTGCCGATCCGGCGACGTTCTGCGTCGGCGGCAGCCACGATGCGCTCGCGTGACGCCCGAACCTCGGCCAGCTGTGAACGCACCTCTGCGGCCAGTCGCTCGATTTCGAGGACGAGCGCGGCAGTGGCGGACGGACCTGACGACGAGTGCCGGTTCGTCGAGCAACGCAGGATCGTGAACGAGCACGGCCACCTCTTGCCGTCCGCCGATAGGGTGACGGCGCTGGCCGGGGGTCGCTTGGCAGCTCGACGGCGCTCGGACCGCGGAGGCATCGACGTACTGCCCGTCAGCGAGCCGATACGCAATCCCCAGCGTCGGGTCTCCGCTGACGCCGCCGCGTGAGGCGCTTCGCCCACGGGTCGCCCGGCGTTTGCGCCCCGCAACTCGCGACGACGAGCTGGATGCTTCCGGTCGACGCAGACGCGACCAGAGGATCCCCACGACCACGCCCAGATCGGGAGCAAGACGACGATCGCTCGCGCGATCGTCTCGGACTCCTCGGCCTGCTCCCATCGCTTGCGATCACCAGACCAAAGCCAGACGCAACGCCGACCGCGGAAGCGTGCGACGGCGGCCCCAGCCAGCGGATGGTCCCTGAGAGCGACGTGCCCCGCGGGCTTCCGCCAGCCGCCGCAGGAGGGGCACTCAGGACTACGAGCGCGCGACCGCGACTCCCGCGAACTCCTGCGCTCGGTCGAGATCTGCGTGGGCTGGGCGGCTCGCGCGGGGCGCGACCGACAGCAGTGGCCTGCGCACGTCCGGCTTCAACCAACGCCCCGGCGATCTGCCCTGCAGAGCGTCATACCGTGAAGGCCGCGGCGATGGCCCACCGCGTGACGGGCGATCTGCGCCGCCCCTTCCGGCAGGGCGAGCGGTAGCAAATACGGCCGCGACCGCGAGCCAGAGCTGCTCAGGACGACCAGTCCAGAGCGTCCACCACGCGTGTCCGCCCACTCGAGGTCGGCGCCGAGTGGTGGAAGGCAACGCCGCCGCGGGCGAGCAGTCCACGCCAGTGCCCGGCGCCGCCGCCGCGGCGCCGTCCCAGGGTGACGGGTGCGCCGCTGCGGCCAGCAGCCCAGGCAACTCCCGCGCCTGGCGGCGTATCCGCGCGTTCCCGGATATGTGCGCCTGAATGCCCAGTGCAATGCCGACGGCGAGCCCTGCTGCCACGACACGGGGGGCAACGAGTCACGGGTCGCGCAGCACGTCCCGCGTCGGTGGCCGAGTCGCGGCTGCGGGGTCGGCCGACGTCACTCGAGCGCCGCGGCGCGAGGCAGGCGGCGGACAGCTTCGACTTCCGGGGATGAAGCCGCTGGGCTCACTGGGACACGAAAACCACTCGTCGACCGTAGGCGTTCGCTTCCCGTGACGAAATGCGAGAACGCGACCGTGCGGCGTCCCTGGGAGTGGCGGCGACCGCGGTCGCAACGGCGAAGCCATCCTGGACCGCGGCAGGTGTACGCCGAGAGCACGACGCCAGGAGCTTCTGGCTGCAATTGCGGCGCGGTAGCCTCCGCCGCATCGCCGGCCTCGCCGCGGTGACGATGTAGCCAGCGCGTCGAGCAGCCTGCGTGCGACAGCGCGGGAATGGCTCGACGACCGCCGACGACTCAGCAGCACCTGTTTTCGCACAACGCCGGTGCATCGCGTCGCACACCCGTTCTGCCGGTCGGTTCAGGGTTTTCCTGACCGGCGTCAATCCCAGGGCGATCCCCTCGAAGAGGAAGCGAGCTGACAGCGGGCAAGCTTGATCGGGCGCGATCTCGTGCATCCTCCCGGAGAGATCGTCCCGAAAGGAAGTTGTCATGGCAGCACTCTTGTACTTCCTCTTTGCCGTCGCGCTTGTCGCGGTGTTCACCCGGGCGCCTTACTCCCGCAGCCGCGTGGCATCTGGTCGACATCGGCCCCAATGCCGCATGGCGCGTTGGGCGGTCTTCCTCAACCTGCGGTGGTGAAGCTGCAACGAGCGGTCGATCGACGTTCACGCGCGATCTCCGGCGCGTCGCTTCCCTGCTCGCTCCAGGTGCGGCTCGGGGCGCGACGGATGCAAACGGAACGCCGCTTCCGTGGCTTGCGCGCCGCGCCACGTGGGTGACGTTTGGCGGGCAGGCTCCGAGACCTCCGCTCTGCGTGCGGCATTTACCCGATTGAGCTCCGCACATCCAGGGCCGCCGCTCTTCATCGACCCGCACTCCGTTCCTTCGCGTCTTCGAGCCCGGAACAAGCGCACGTCCCGTGTTCGACGATCCGGCCCAGAGCTGTGTGCGGCCGGTGTGGTCCGGGACAGTCTCGCGACGCGGATCGTCGGTTTCGTGCTGAGCGATGGCGCGTGCCGGCGTCGATCGGATCGACGCGACATCCGGACCCGACGTCGGCTGCAAAGCCTCGTTGTCGCGTACAGCCCGCTCGCCGCCGCAGCTATCCGGACGCCGGCGACTCGGCTGGGCATGTTCTTCGCCACTGCGTGTCCCGGAATCGGGTTCCGCTAGGACGGTGGCGGCTCCTCGAGGCGACTGTCGAGCCGCGATGAGGCTCTTTGCACTCGCGACGGTGGGGGCGCTGATAGGTGCATCGCAGACCAAACGTCGCCGTCGCCGTACGCGACTCGCTGAACCGTCGCTTCCCGGATCGCGGTCGTGCTGGTTTCTGTCGCGTGGCGCGGCAATGCGCCGCCGGCCTCGTTGCATCCCGCGACGACGTGACCCGTCCGAGAAGACCCGCCGAGGCTGGGGGTGCAGGCGCGCTCTCGTGCCGGGCCATCCCGGAGCGGTGGTCGCCGGCCCGGATGCGCTCTGGGTCGCGGTGGGCGGCGACCGACTCGCGACGCCCTCGACCTACCGTGGTCGGCACGCGGCACCGCCCAGGGACCTGGGTGGGAGATTGGACGCGCGGCGTGCTCAGGGACCGCCTCCCACTCGCCTCCGTTCAACACGACTCTGCAGCGTCGGTCAACTGGCGTCTCCCGACGGGCGGCACCGGCGACGTGTCGACGTGGCACTGGTGCCCAACCCGCGGCGTCGACCAGGTCAGCATGGTCCTCGGCAGCGAGTTGTGGGCGCTCGAACCACGACACGCCCGGGAGGCTTCTGCGTGGCTCGGACTCGAAGATCGCCTCGACCGCGCTCTCTGGCAATCTGACTCCTTCCGACGCGTGCTGGGATTACTGCCGGCGGTGGCTACGCCGGGGTGACCGCCTCCGATGGTGGGGACGGTGCGTGATCGACCTCCGGGAGACGCACGCGGTCGACAGGGTGCCCGTCGGCGGGTTCCCGGTAGGGATCGCTGTCATCGGCGGAAGGGTCTAAAGGGGTCAGGACTTTGCATCGGCGGCGAGGTCGTCCGACTCTGACGCCCAGGTCGCTCCGACGCGCGTGGGTCAGCCGATCCCTGTAGGCACCGCCGAGCGGGCTTGGTAGCCGCACGCGGTTCTCTTCTTCGTCACCGACCAGGGAGCGTGATGGGACGATCGTGCGGGATCGCCAGGTGCCTTCCGGGAAGAAGATCGACTGCCGATCTTCGGATCGCATCGCCAACGAATGATGCCCTCGGCACCCTCGATGGCACGTGCCGGACGTCGTCTTCATCCGGGTGAGCGAAGCTTCAGCATCGAACACGTCCGGTGATCGCATCGACCCCACAGCCCTTTCCCGACGACGGGCGCGGCAAAGTCAACGGCGCGCGTCACGCGTACGCGAAACGATCAGCAGCAGGGCTGACAAAGTCGTACCAACTGCAGTGTGGCGGGCATCGGCCGCTTCACGGCGCGTCGGGCGCGATCTCCCCCGAGCAGGGCAAGGCTCGCCGTCCACCGCATGAAAGGCCCTCTGATCACGCGCTTCGCTTCGTAACCTCGGGCAGCAAGGGAACGATCACGTACTTGGTCAAGATCGACACGAACAACACCCGCACGCCGCGGCGCTGGACGATTACCCGCCGTGCAACGGAAGGCGCTGCCGGCGGGTGCACGGCGAAGGTGGTGTCGAGCGCGTGAGAACTCCGCCCCACTCACCGTTCAAACGCTGATCGGCGCAGAGTGACGAACTGACCGCTGCCGAAAGTCTCGACTGCGGTGGCCCGCTCGCGAGCGTGACGCTTGCGCTCTGGCTCTGTCCGGTTGCGTCGAATGTAGTGATGGTGACTTTGTCGCCGGCTTGCGCGCGAGGATGATCGGCGCGATGTCGCTCGGCCACTCACCGCCCTACCGCGACCGCGATGATCACATCGCCGGGAACGAGTCCCGCCGCTGCGGCCGTGCCGCGCCGGGGACCGACGCCGACGATCGTCGCGCCCTGGCTCCCCAAAGGAGGCGCTGTTCCCAAGCTGCACGCCCAGGAACGCGGTGGCGCCGATGTGCACCGTCGCCGACGACTTACCCGAGACGATCTGCTTCGCGATCGTCGTTGCCTTGCCGATGCGGGATGGCGTAGCCGTCCCTCGAGGCGGAGGCGCAGTGGGAGCTGGCTTGATGCGGCCGTGTCGATTCCGAACCACCCGGCCCGCGCTGTTCAGCAGCGGCCCGCCGGAGTCTCCCGGCTGGAGCGTGGCGTTCGTCTCTGATGAGCCCTTGGTGAGCTGTTCGGTCGTCCCGCTGTCGCCCTGAACCGTGATCGACCTGTTCAGCCCGGTCACGTTGCCTCGCGAAGACGTGAGCCTCCCAGTGCCGCCCGCATTGCCGACCGCGGTGACGCGCGCGCCGAGTTTGAGGCCTCGAGGCGTTGCCTGTCGTCACCGTCTTCAGATGCGAGGCCTTCTGTAGCTGTAGCACGGCGACGTCTGCTGTCGTGACGTACACCGACGACGCGCGCCGTGTAGGTGTGCGTCGTCTTCGGGACGACGACCCGGATCGGTGCGTCGCGCCGGCGATCACATGGTTGTTGGTCAAGATCCTTCCCGACGACGTAAGCACCATCCCCGTGCCCGCCAGCGGCTGCATTCTGGTAGGCGAGGTTCGTCTCGATGACCACGACGCCCGTGCCGATCGAATGACTCGTCGTTCGCGTTGCCGCAGAGCCGTCCGCTGCCGATCGCGACGAGGCGACGAGCGCGGCGAGGGCGGTGGAGCAATACGTAACTGAACAGCGTCAC